>Ga0210406_10000077_pt1 | contig 151070 bp, 152 predicted proteins | sample IncBWC30MmetaG_FD_155454 | JGI IMG/M metagenome (GOLD analysis project Ga0210406, IMG submission 155454) | Forest soil microbial communities from Barre Woods Harvard Forest LTER site, Petersham, Massachusetts, United States - Inc-BW-C-30-M | ecosystem: Environmental > Terrestrial > Soil >... | reverse complement strand
CACGGTACTGGTTCACTATCGGTCGCTAGAGAGTATTTAGCCTTGGAGAGTGGTCTCCCCAGTTTCCCACGAGATTACACGTGTCTCGTGGTACTCAGGATACCGCTTCGAGTCTGGTTTGCTTTCTGCTACGTGACTTTCACACTCTACGGTCCCGCTTTCCAGCAGGTTCGCATAGCAACCAGTTTGGTAACTCTACTTACGCGGTCCTACAACCCCCAAATGCAAGCACTTGGGTTTGGGCTGTTCCGATTTCGCTCGCCGCTACTTTCGGAATCTCTGTGATTTATTTTCCTTCAGGTACTGAGATGGTTCACTTCCCTGAGTTAGCTCACACCCGCCTATGTATTCAGCGGGCTGTAACGGGAGTTCATCCCGTTGGGTTTCCCCATTCGGACATCCCCGGATCAAAGCCTGCTTGCGGCTCCCCGAGGCTTTTCGCAGCTTGCCACGTCCTTCATCGCCTTCTAGCGCCAAGGCATCCACCGTACGCTCTTAGTAGCTTAATCATAAAACTTACTCAACCCGTCTTGTGTTGCGCCGAATTGCTTAGATTCGGCATATCGACGTTAGTGCCAGCGCGTTTCCATACATCCCCTCCCGAAGTTGGGTAACTCCGGAGTGAGCTTTCGACTACGCGCCAACAAAATAAACCAAGTCCCCGTCACCCTTCGCATTGCGTTTTGCAACGCACCGCTTCAGATGGCGATTACTCGGCTCGTTGAATCAGTTCGCCTTGTAATTCCACAGTACTGCTCAACTCGAGCAGAACTTGTAATAACCCACACCATGACGTCGCGCCTGACCGTAATCAGGTCACGATTATCGGCGTGGATTTGCCAGCCTTTCTGTTGTCAAAGAACTCTGTTTTCCGATTCCATCGGAATGCCTCACGTTCCGTGAGGCTTGTCTGGTGGGACTTATCCGGCAGCGTTGCGCTGCCTCGCCTTCCAGCTCTGCTTTCTGGCTACTTATTCAAGTCAGGGTTTGTAAGTACAAACCCCGAACCTCGAAAGGTCGCCAGAAAATAAAAAACCCGGCGTCGAGCGCCGGGCACAGTCGCTTTTCTTTAGCGACTTTGCGCGAAGCTCGACAGACTCTAGCCCGTGTTGCTCGTAAGGTACCTCACTCTAGGATCTTGCGATTGCCCTACAGATCCGACCGTGACTCCCCTGATTGGCCGATAACTTTGGCAAGTCACCGAACCGAGGGTCAGTATACCTGAATCCTGGTATTCGTCAAGTCCTTGTCAAAACTTTTTTCGTGAAGTTTTCCTCAGGCCTGTGGATGGCGCGGAAGCCGTGCGGTCGCCAAGATTTACCGGCGCAAGAAGTCGAAGAACGTGATAACAGCAATCGCACGGGCAATGAATCGAAGCGCGCTTTTCGTTACCCTGGTTCCTCCGGCCGCGATCTGCGGCCTAATTTGGTATTTTTGGAACCTACCGTCGGGCATGGTTGCGCCTCTCCGGTCTCGTACTACTGGTGGTTGGACTTTTCTTTCTGGCAATTGCACACATTCAATTGGGAAATTCGTTTTCGATCGGGCCAGAGGCAAGGCGGCTCGTTACGCAGGGCCTGTATTCGAAAATTCGTAATCCCATCGAGCGGAAGCCCGTTCTGCTTGAGGAGAAATTCGGCGATGAATATCGAGCAAAAACCTGGTTCTGAGGCTGTATGCCGTGGCGGCGAAGTTTGTCCACTGTCTTGATGAGGTGCGGGGGGGTGGTTGTGCAAGGGTCGGACCGTTGAGGCTAGTCTCTTTGCTGTACTAGTCCCGCTCTCTACCTGTCTTATAGTTTTCTTAAGGCACCAGCCGTTCCGAAGCGGGGAGACCACCAACATGCTTCCTACGAATCAGACGCACACAGATAGATTTCAAAACTTAGCGACAAGAGCTTCACAAGCCGTCGGCTCTAAATGGGTCTTCGCGCTTGCTGCGCTTGTGATCGTTCTGTGGTGCGCGAGTGGCCCCTACTTTCATTATTCGGACACCTGGCAGCTCGTCGTGAACACGGCCACTACGATCATCACTTTCTTGATGGTCTTCCTCATTCAGAACACACAAAATCGCGACGCTCGCGCCATTCACCTGAAGCTCGATGAGATTATCCGTTCCATCGGGCATGCCCACAATGAAATGATCCACATTGAAAATCTCTCGGACGCGGAATTGGAGACTCTTTCGAAAAGATTTGAAGCCATTCGCGCCGAATCCGAGCTCCGTAAACGCCCTAGAAAGGGGCCCGTGGCACCCTGAACGGCTTTGCGCATCATGAGTACGCCCAGCACGCTCAAAAAACCTCCTCCGGAAGGACCTTCCGGAGGAGTTTTGAAAAATGCTCGCGAATGGTTAAGCAGTCAGGAAGAATTTCGCCTAGTGAACTCCGCCGCCATACGCATAGGAATTGGAGTTGTCGTACGAATAGACGAATTCTTCTCCTGTCGTTTCGCCTGGATAGAACCATGCGCTAAGTGCTTGCGGCGAATCCGCAGGGCGTTCCTCGAACCGGAAAATACTGCGGCTTGCCGGCTCGGGCCGCTGGCTCGGAATTGTGATAACGGTTGTAATCAATTCCAGCTCGTCTTCTGTCCAGATTTGCACGATGTGGCGATTTGCCTGGGGATCGGCCAGCTTGAAGACATACGTTCCCGCAGGCAGCACCTGTCCGGGAATTTCCACGGGCTCGCTGAATGTCACGACGGTTTTGTGATTCCAGGGATCCGCTTTCGTGCGCGGGGCTAGCGCGCCCAAAAGCAAGAAGGCGCCGGCCAGAATTGAACCTACTTTCCATTTTTCCATTTTCCAGACCTCCCGTTGTTCTTTGAGATGCCCTTTGAGGGCTGCGCATCTTCCGCTTTGCGGAGCATGCGTTCTTGTGTGGCCGGGAAATTTGGCTGGACAGGAGCTGGGCGTTAAGGGGATAAGAATTTCTGGAGCTGGGCGAAGCGACTTCCTCGCTCAATACGTGGGACGCATCGCGCCGCGGCAGAGTTGCAGCCTACAGAAATTTTCCTGTGCGGATAGGCTGCAATATTTTCCTACAGCACTTCACTGACGAAATTTTACCGGAATAAATGGTTCACGTCGGCGGTACGACATTCGCCGCAGCTCGTTTTTTGCGCTATCTCCGCCATAATCTCACCAAGAACCAGATTCCCAGCACAATCACGATCAACCAGGGAATGATTGCTGCAATCGCTGTGATCAGCATCGCAAGGCTATCGGCCAGAACCGATCCAAATCGCTCAGTGCATCACCGATCGGCGCAAAAACACTTGCGCTGCTTGCGGTTTTTTCTGCACGAAAATAAATATCAACAGCTACCTTTTCCGTCTCATTCGACAGAATTTTCCGCTTTGTAGCCTCACTGTCCACTTCGGACTGCGTTTCGGACAGCTTCTCTTGTATCTGGACAAGGTCCGCGACGCTCGCGCCCGGTTTCGCGAGCATCTTGCGCAGATTGTCCCGGAAATCGGTTAGATTCTTGAGCCTCGCCTCGACAGTCAATCACGCTTGCCGTTTTGTCTACCGATTCCGTAGAGTGCTGCACGACCTTGCCGCGTTTTCCGGCGAAGTCCAAAAGCTTGTTTAGGTCGCCCGGAGCGACCCGCATGGACAGACTTCCCGACGGATTTGATTCGCGCGTTTCGTTGACGACACTGGAGGAAAGCACTTCGCACTGGATCGTGCCGCAGAACGCCGCTACTGCTTCGACCGATTTCGCCAGCTCGGAACCCGGCGCAATAAGTTGCAGCTTGTGACGCACCGCTACGTATCGCGGCGCCGCGGACACCGCCGTCTGCAACATGGCCATTCCCATGGAGCGCTGGTTGAACGCGGCTTTCCTCGAGCAGCCCGCACAAACCAGCAGGCTCGCACACAACATCGCCAGATATTTTCGCGGCATCAATTACCCTCCACTAACGGCAGATATTCCTCAGCCCGAATTAGAACGCTATCCATTTGCTTTTTGCGTACTTAGACACCACCAAAGGGCAGATCATGCGACATTCCGCAAGACGGCTTGCGATTTCTTGAAGCTAGGTGCGCATATCTCGGATGCTTTGCGGCCTCTCCTGCGATAGGATTTGCCGCATTGGAGAAGGGTTCGGGAGGCAAAACGTGAGAAAGCTATTTTTGATGGCGATTGTAGCGGCGCTGCTGACGCTTTCTGGAGCGCGCGAAGTGCGAGCACAGGCGCCGGATCCGCTGGAGGGACTTTGGCAGGGGTATGACGGAGAGCTGCGACACGTTTCGCAGCAATTAATTTCCTTGGCGGAGGCGACGCCGGAAGACAAGTTTACGTGGCGGCCGGCGCCGGGAGTGCGTTCCACGAGTGAAGTTTACATGCACATCGCGACGGCGAACTTCTATCTGCTTAGTGTGACGGGCCCGAAGATGCCAGACGACATGAAAGAAGGAATCGAGACGTCGGTGACGTCCAAAGCGGAAGTGATCAAGTGGCTGAAGCGATCGCTCGACGCGGTGAAGCAAGCGCATCTGGCTGCGAAGTCGGACGACATGAAGCGCAAAGTGACGGTAGCTCACCGCGACGCGACCGTGGACGGGATGTATTTGCGTATCCTGGTCCACAACAACGAGCACATGGGACAGCTGATTGCGTACGCCCGAATGAGCGGCGTCAAGCCGCCCTGGTCGGAGAAATAACGCTGGCTAAAGGTGAATGTATACGCCCGTTCCCGCTCGACCGTCATTTCAGAAATGGACCGGCGTCTATGCCGGGCACCAGCTTCAATGCGTTCTTGTAGTAGATCTTCTTCAGGACTTCGTTGTCGAGCTGGAAGCCGTAGATGCGCCAGAAGGCGTGGCGTTTGCGGTAATACTCGAAATACTCGTCGCGCGTTTCGAGCGCGCGGAAATACCACTTGTATTCGTTCACTTCGTAGATGTCTTTTCCCATCAGCACGCGGTCCTGATACTTCGTCAAGAAATCGTGAGCGGAATAGGGTTGGCGGCCAAGTTCGGCGAGCACGGCCGCGATGTCCACGTAGACGTTGGGATGCTCATCGAACAGTTTGCCGAGGCGCGCCAGATCGTTCCCGTGAAAACCAAGATGCGCCGCGATGAATTTTGTCCGCGGGTGCATAGCGAACAGGTGATTCCGCTCGGTGATCAGCGTTTCAAAAGGGGGATATTTCGAGGGCGGTCGCGCGCGCTGCGGGAACTGCTTCAGTTCGAGCCAGCGCTCGTTGTATTCGTCCCAGGGATCGAAAAACGCGGAAGGCTCGCCCACGTGGATAAGAACGGGAATGCCAAAGTCCGCGCACTTTTCAAAAACTGGCGAAAAAATCGGATCATCCACGTGAACGCGCTGGCCGTTTGCATAGTGCAGCTCCATGCCGAAATCTTTGAAGATTTTCAGGCCTTGCGCGCCGTTCTTGACGTCCTGCTCGAGGCGAGCGGTGACGCGTTCGCTGAAGCCGGGCTTGTCCAAATCGCTATAGTCCATGTTCGAGAAAACGACGAAGCGTTTTGGGTAGCGGCCTTTCATCACTTCGACCGTGCGCTTCAAGCGATCGCCGGTGCCGCCGCTGAGATTGATCATCACCTGCAAATTGATGGAGTCCATTCCCTTGATGAGTTCATCCACTTCGCCCGGCGTAGGATTCCCGTGATGGCTGTGAATATCAATGAAGGGAAACTTGGCGCGGTCGAGTTTGTGCTCGGGCACAACAAGCGTGGATTTCGGCTCATACTCTTCGATGGTAAGAGATTTTGAGGCTCTGCCGCTCTCCTGCTGCTGCGCAAGCAGGGGCCGCCGCGAAGCGAGGATGGTTGCCGTTGCGATGATCGTGATAGCAAGCAAAGAGGCGGCGCTGCGCCGGAAGTTCATGGGGCCCCCAAGGATTCAGTTTGTTTCGCAGGCACTCATTCGAGATTTTCCCAGGCGCGCTGGCGCGCAGGAGAAACTTTCGGTCTTCGCGATTTCTTGCGCAGTTGATCGGTGGGACGCAGGGAAGCGGAGACCGGAGTCTTGTCGTTCAGAAACTTTGCCTGCATGAGTAGTTGTTTCAGATTGGGGTTGCGCACTTGAGCGACGTCCTTGATCTTGACGTGGCGCAGATTGTTGCCTTGGCCTTCGAGAAGTTTTCCGGGATCCTTGAGCGAGGCACCGCGGGGAAATCCGAACGTAACGTGCGTTTTGCCGACACGCAGGTAGCAGAGCGGCCCGTTCCACTCGAATATGGGGACTCCCCAGGGGTTGATGGCTTCGCGTGAGCCTGGCACGACTTTTTTTACCAGGCTCCGCAGAGCGTCCATGACGTGAACGAGAGATGGGTTTTCTCGAGCGACATAGAGATCAATGGCAGCGCTCGCGCTGTTTGCCTCATCCATGGGAACCTCACGGCGCAGAGGAGTATTGCATACTCGTGATTATTTTTGACGTTTGGCGCCAGAAAGCGGAAGCCTAAAGAGGCGCAGGCAAGAATTATAGGAAGTCGAGGGCGCAGTGATAGTCGAAGAAGGCGTCCTTGTTGGCCTGTGCTTCGGCGGGATAGTGCGCCATCAATTCGCTATACGCAGAGCGCAGCGCGCCGGAAGCGCGTTGCACGCCGGGATGCGTTTTGATGCAAAGGGGATAGCCGAAGGCGTCTCCCTTTGCCTTCCAGTCCGTGAAAAATTGGCGCTGGTTCGTGAGCCCCAGCAGGATGTAGCTGTGGTAGGTCTCGAGTTTTTTTGGAGGCGTCATTCCGCGCGTGAAGTTGATGAGCTGTTCGTACTCGGCATCCGGATCGGAATATTCAAGATGGCCCGCCGCGTAGTTCTGCATGCCGGCAACGCGCACAGCAGTCGCTTGGTCGAGCACTTCGAAAATTGTTCTCAGGTACACCTTTTCCGGCGCGGACGCGGTGGAGTCCGCGTCATTCCAAATTGTGCGGCGATGCGGAATCGCTTCGTACGCTTGATTTACGCTGAGGCCAATGTTGAAGGTGGGAGGATCGCCGTAGTCCAGCGTTTGTGCCTGAACAACATCTGGCTTGTCGGCTGAGCTCTTGCAGCCTGCGAATGCGCCGAGCGCAAAAAGAAAAACGGTGATGCAGCGAAGCGTGCGTTGGTTCATCGTGCCACCTCGACGCGGCTGCCTCGAACTCGAATGGAGCCGCATCAAGCTTAGATATTGCACAGATTCCGCGGCCTGGGGCGGCCTACGGCGTATTCGCTAATGCTTGACGCGGCACGCGCGGCACCGGCAAGAGATAGACCAACTTAGTAGCGTTTGGCAACGCCTGGAGGGTTAAAGGTCGCTGGGAAACGTCAGCGGAGCGCGTGCCTGCAGCACGGCGCCTACGGCAATCTGGTCGCAAATGGTGCGAAAATTCTCGTACCACACCTTGGTAAAGCCGGTGATCAGTTCTTCGGCGGAGCGCCCGGCGATGGGCCGGCCAGAGTGCACCAGATCGCCCCAGGTAGTGATACGAGTACCGCCCTTGGGCAAACTATCAAAAGTGACCCACTGAGCGAGCGCGGCGCTCATGGCATGGTCAATCCACCCGACACGCTTGCCGGGAACACAGCTGGTAATGACGTGCTCGATGCGCGTTTGGAACGGGCGGAGGATTTCAATTTCCAAACGGCTTCCCGGATTCCACGCGCCGCCCTCGGTCCATTCAATGGCTCCATAAATATCGGTAAAAGAGTTCCAACGACTGCAATCAGAAAAAATGTCCCAGCAGAGACCAGGTTCGGCCTTTGTGAAGACGGAATACTGAAATCGAAACATAGCTCCTCATAAAAGTCTCCCTGAAAGCGAATTTGCAGGATCAGGGAAGTCGAAGAAATAGAATTAAGGTCCGTAATTTATACATTGTTTCTTTAACGTTGTAAAGGATATAATCCGCTGTTTTCGGCACGCACAGGCTCACGGAGAAAACCGAATGCCGCGCAAACCCGATGTCGCTTTGGAAGGCAAGATCGTGGATGTGGCTTATCGTTTATGGAGCGAACACGGCGAAGCGGCACTGACCATGCGCGCCGTTGCGCGGGCCGCGAAGACTACAACGCCGACAGTTTACCAACGCTTCCGTGACAAGACCGACTTGAGGCATTTTCTGGAAGAACGCGCGCGGCAGAAAATGTTCGACGCACTTCGGTCCGCCGACACGCCGATCGAAATTTGCCGTAAGGCGCTTGAATTTATTTCCGGGCACATCAACGAATACCGATTGCTCAGCTCGGATTGGGGCACGCGGTTCGCGCAGAAAATGCCGATGCGATCCTTTGATTATTTCGCCGAAGCTGTAGCCAAGGATTTGGGAAGCACCACGGAAGATCCAAAGGAGCTTGCGTTTCAGCTATTCGCGCTGGTCCATGGAACCGCATTACTCAGGCCAATAGGCAAGGAACGCGAAAAAACCGCTGAGGCTTTGAATGGAGCGTGCCTTAAGGCGTGTACGGTTCTGCTGCGCGATGCAGCCCGGCGGAAGAAAAATCGTCCGGCTCAAGCAACGGGCTGAGAGTCTTACTGTTTCCAGCCGCCGCGGCGAATTGGCTCCGGCTGGAATATTGGCGGAAGCTGTTTTGCGAATGCCGGCGCCGAGGTCATGCGCGAATGCTTCGCCTCTGCCTGAATCTGTGCCTTGCAATGCTGCAGTACCGTTTCTGTGTTGCGCGTGGAAACGAACGGAGCCGAGCGCACGCCGACGTCTATGGGAATTAAATCCAGAATGTGACCGTACTCATGAAGCATAGTCAGCATTCGGGCTTGCGGAGTTGCGCCGTCAAAACTGCCTACAACGAGCGGCCTAGCGGAGTTGTTGATGTAGCCTGGATCACTCAGCTTGTTCACGACACGTACGGCAGCCGCATTCTTGAAGAAAGCACCGTTAGCATTCAGCGTAATGGTCGAGCCCCAACCCACGTTCTGGCCCGTACGAGCGACGTAAGGTTGGTAGTAGGATGGGTCATCGTTCCAATTTGTCAGCTTTAGGATTTCGCTCGCTCCCCCAGAATCCACGGCGAATCGCAAGGAGCGAAACTTTTCCGTGGCATCAGGCTCAGCGCCGCGATACCAGGCGGAACAGGCATTATCTTCACTGAGAATGAGCAGGACTTGGTTGCGTGCCTGCCGAATCAGTTGCCCTCGTGCCCCCATAGAGTTCAATTGTTCTAACGATGGATCCGCAGCGGTTTCGTTTGAGGTGCGTAAGACGCCGGTATTGGTTGCGAGCAGTTTTGCAGGAGCTTGGGCAAACGCGGGTATTGCAAACAGATGTACGACGAAGCACGCAGTGACAATCAGAAAGAAATGCCTGAGCGCAGGAAGCATGGAACCCTCCTGGCCCGGACTGCCTTTCCACCACTTTCCGTTCGCGAAGGAATTGGCGCTTGCGAACGGGCGACTCGTCATCCGGTAGTTGAGTGACGAGCTTGCCGACACGATTGTTTAGCGAATTCGGGAAATTGAGAAAAGTTTAAGTGAGGAGAGAGAACTGAATTCTTATTTTTCAGATGTTAGTTTCCGGTGGGGAAAAACCGGCCGAGGAGATCAAGTACTATGGGGAAAAATGAACGGAACTCAAACAGAATTCACCTTGCTTAATCTTTCGGAATGAGCGAATAGCTGACAAAGGCTACTTTGGTCCCATCCGGCGACCATGACGGCACATTGATTGTTCCCTGGCCGCCAAAGAGTTTTGCCAGCACGGTAATTTTCCCGTCCTTGAGCGACATCAACCGCAACATGACGTCTTTGTTTTCCGGATGGCCCTCAACTTCCTTTGGAAACGAGATAAATACCATCTGCGTTCCGTCCGGCGAGATGTGCGGAAACCAATCGTTGAGTTCACCGTTTGTGACTTGCTCCTGTTCGCTGCCATCGGCGCGCATTTTCCAGATTTGCATGTGGCCGGTGCGCACGGAATTGAAATAGATGTACTTTCCATCGGGAGAATATTCGGGGCCATCATCGAGTCCCTTTGCGGTGGTAAGCCTTTTTTCTTCGCCTCCTTGCGTCGAGATGGAGTAGATATCGAATTCACCGTCGCGCTCGCCGACGAAAGCGAGAGTCTTTCCGTCCGGTGACCAACCATGCCAATAGGACGGAGCATTTTTTGTGATGAGGCGGGGCGTTCCTCCGACAAACGGCAAAATGTAAATCTGCGACTTATGATCTCCCTGTGATTGATCGCTGATGACGAGTTCCTTGCCGTCGGGAGAGATTCCGTGGTCGTTATTGCAACGCGTGGCAAAGCCAGTGTCGAGAATTTGCGTGGCGCCGCCGGTTGCAGGCATCCGCTCGATCTTCCCGTTGCGATTGAAGAGTAGCGTTGCTCCGTCATGCGTCCAGTTTGGCGCTTCAATGCGGCCTTGCGTTTGGTACACGGCTGTTCGGTCGGTGGACGCTACTGTGACTTCTTCGAGCGCGCTGTAGAGCGCTGCATCCTTCCAATCGGTTGCGGGGAGTCCGGAAAGCTTGACGTTGGAAAAAACCGCGGTCTCTACAAGATCTTTTTCATGACTGCACATGCCGATGCCGACGTACAGAGAATCCCCGAGCTGGATGCGCGGCGATCCGCCTGCAAATTGAAATTCGCCGTCTTCTCCCGCAAGCCACATCGTGAAATAGTCGCCATGCTTGACGATGCGCAGATGTTTCGGCGACCAGAGGGCTGCTTGCACTTCATGGGTCAGGCCGCCTTTCTCATCACGAAACTGCAGTGCGGTCATTCCATTGCCGTGCAGCGCGATGTCCGCATAAGGCGAATCCGCGTCTAGAGTGGGCCGGATCATCAACAGTGCTTTGCGATGAGGATTGGCGCCCTTGCCGACGAAAGTGATATCGGCTTGCAGATAGCCATCACCGGAAACCTTCATCCACGCAAAATGAAAGTTGTCTTTGTCGAACCAAACATTTTCGCCGCTGGCTGTAATGGTGTACGTCTGTTTATCGGAATCGTATTGAAGATCGCTGCGGCGGAGCAGCACGCCGACATCGCCCCGCGCGTCAAACACGCCAACCTTGGCGGGTGCATCTTGCGCGGTTGCGCCGACAGCGGCGGAAAGGAGGAAGAGCAAGAAGCCAAATAGTCTGGATTTCAGAACCAGGGTGTGTTTGCTCACGGGACGCCTCCATCGGCAAGCACTCTACCGCAAGTCGCACAGGGATTTCTCATGCCCGCAACATAATTGACACCAGCGCTGAGGCTCAACATAATCTGCGCCATGTGGAAGGAGATCCCTCTATGAAACTACGACCGATAATTTTGGGGGCGCTGACCGTTGGAATGATATTCGCGTTCGTAACACCCGCAGCGCCGCAAAAGCCCTTTACTGTTGAAGGATACGTGCTGGACTCCGCTTGCGCATTTACCAAGGGCCTCGATAAGCCGATCAGCCGCGATTGTGCTCTTGCGTGCGCCAAGGAAGGTTCGCAGCTCGTGATTCTTGCGAAGGATGGTTCAATTTACTGGCCGATTGATTCCGCAACGCCCGCCAAAGGACAAAACGCAAAACTACTCGAGTTTGCGGGGAACCGCGTGAAAGCGACCGGCAAACTGTATGACCGCGGCGGCTCGCATGCGCTGGTGGTCGAGTCCATCACCGCAGTGAAATAGATTCACATAGCCGCCCGGCATTTTTTTTCGAAAAGGAGCATCAGCTTGCATCGGACCATTCGTTCCCTGATTTTTTCCGTTCTAGGAAATCTTGTAATGTTGGCCACTTTCGTGAGCCCATTGGGTGCTCAAGCATCGAAAACATACGAATTTACGGTCGAGTACAACGTACCAGTGAAAATGCGCGATGGTGTGACGCTGCGCGCGGACATTTACAAACCGAAGACCGACGAAAAATTGCCGGTGCTGCTGACGCGGACGCCATACGACAAGTCGAAAACGTGGATCACGCCATTTGCTCACGTTGCGGCGGCGCGAGGATACATTGTGATCATGCAGGACGTGCGAGGCCGCTACGAATCGGAAGGCGAATGGTATCCGTTTAAAAACGAAGCCAACGACGGTTATGACACGATTGAATGGGCCGGATCGTTGCCTTATACGAACGGAAAAGTCGGGATGTTTGGCGGGTCCTACGTGGGTGCGACGCAAATGCTCGCGGCACTTATGCGGCCGCCACATCTGGCGGCAATTTGTCCGACAGTGACGGCTTCGAATTATCACGACGGCTGGACGTATCAAGGCGGCGCGTTTGAACAGTGGTTCAACCAATCGTGGACTTCGGGCCTTGTTGAAAACACGGAAACGCGGCGTTGGAACAACCTGAAAACGGCGATGGAGGGAATGAACACGCTGCCGCTGACGGAATATCCCGTGCTGAAGGCCGACGTGAATAGGTTGGCGCCATATTACGCTGATTGGCTGGCACACCCGAACTTTGATGAGTATTGGAAACGGCTGTCGATTGAGGACCACTACGGGCAGATTCAAGCGCCGGTGTTCACGGTGGCGGCCTGGTACGACATTTTCCTCGGCGGGTCGTTGCGGAATTTTGTCCGCTTGCAGAAGGAAGCGGGTACAGAGGCGGCACGCAAAGGACAGAAGTTGTACGTCGGCACCGGAGGACATGCCGGAGGATGGGGTGGGAAGATTGGCGCTATCGATTTCGGCGATAAGGCGCTTTTGGACCCCGACCAGCTGATGCTGCGGTGGTATGACAAATTGCTGAAGGGTGAAGCGAACGGAGCGGAAAACGACAAGCCCGTGAAGATTTTTGTGATGGGGAAAAATGTCTGGCGCGACGAAGATGATTGGCCGCTCGCGCGAGCACAGTCCACAAAATACTTTTTACATTCGCACGGCGCAGCAAACGGTATCAGCGGCGACGGGACGCTCAACACAACCGCGCCTGTGACTGAGCAACGCGATACGTACAATTACGACCCGGAAGATCCAACGCCGACGATTGGCGGGCCATTGTGTTGCGCAGAGTTGCCCCCAGGACCTGGTCCTCAAGACCAGCGGCCGGCAGAAGCGCGCAGCGACGTGCTAGTTTTCACGACGCCGGCGTTTGCGCAGGAATTCGAGATTACTGGGCCCGTGATGGCGGATTTGTTCGTCAGCTCCAGCGCAGTGGACACAGACTTTACGGCCAAATTGGTGGACGTTTGGCCGAACGGGTTTGCGCAGAACCTGACGGACGGGATTCTGCGCATGCGCTACCGCAGTTCGCAGGAAAAGCCGGACCTGATGAATCCCGGGGAGATTTACCACATTACGGTGGACATGTGGGCGACGAGCAATGTGTTTTTGCCGGGCCACAAATTGCGACTGGAAATCTCCAGCAGCGATTTCCCTCGTTTCGACCGCAACTTAAATACTGGCGAAGAGCAAGCGCGCGGAACGCGAATGGTCAAAGCGGCAAACGTAATTTTCCACGACAAGGATCATCCTTCGGCCGTGCTTCTGCCTGTGATTCCAGCCGCGAAGCCTTAACCCGGCCCGCATGCGAGTGTGATACTTCAGCCCTTTTCGTGCTTGAAGTGTTCCACCTGGCGAAGGCGCTTCTTCACTTCCTCCTTTGTCTTGTAAGGGCCGCCCAGCCTTTTGCCCTTTTCGGAAAGCACTTCGTAGCCGCCGGAAACTTTCCTGATCATATGCGTCCTCCTTCATTGCGAATGGATTGCATAGCAAGACTTTACGCGCCGCCTGCCGGCGACCCATCCGTGGATTTCGGTAAGGCGCCTGAAATAGTCCTGTAATCCCAGTTCAGCAGAAACGAAACGCAGTAACCAAACCTCGAAGAGCCTCATCTAACGCCCGGCAGTTTTCGCGCAACTTGACACACTTTGCGAGGAAGCCTACACTACGGAGTTTTTAGATGACCTCTTTGACGAACAGGGATGCGGGGCTCAAGACTTAAATGGATAAGAAAAGGCTCGACTACTACAAGAAGAAGCTGCTGGCGCGGCGGGAAGAGTTGTTGAAAACGATCGCGCGCACAGAAGAAGAAGGGCGGCAGGCGGATGACGATCCGACGGTGGACCTTGCTGACAAGGCTGCCAATTCGTACACGAAAGAATTCCTTTTCGGCATGACGAACACGGATCGCGGCATCCTGAACCTCATTGATGCGGCGCTCAAGCGCATCGCGGAAGACGAGTACGGCACATGCGGCAATTGCCAGGAAGAGATGCAGCAGAAACGCCTGGAAGCGGTGCCCTGGGCGAAGCACTGCATCAACTGCCAGGAAAAAGCCGAAAAAGGCCAGCTGTAAGCGGCGGACAACCTGTTATCTAATTTGTAAAATAATCTTTAAACAAAAAAAGCGAAGGGAGTAGGCTGCTGCCGCAATGGCGGTGTCTGCTCCTTGTCTTTTTGCCTGTGCGTTGGCTTGCGGAAGCGCGCGACGCGCTCGCCGGCATCCTGATTCCCGCACCTTGTCGGCTATGCGAGAAGTTGCTGACTCATTCTTTGAGAATCCCTGTTTGCGAAGGATGCCTCGATGGCTTCCCGCGATTGCCTGAGAAGATTTGCGCTTCGTGTGGTATCCCCTTACCCGACATGGTCGCGGTTCCGGGAGAACATGTGCAGTGCGCAGCGTGCCGAATCGGAACGTACTCGTTCGATTGCGCGCGGAGCCTTGCGCTCTATGGATGTCGTCGTACCGGTTCCGCTGCATCGCGACCGCGAGAAGGAGCGCCGCTATAACCAAGCAGAGCTGCTTTCTAGGCCGCTGGCGAAGCTCTTGAGGCTGCCTCATCGAGGCGTTTTGCTGGTTCGCAAGCGGCCAAGACCGGCGAAACATTTGTTAACACTACGTAAACGCTGGGCGGCGGTGCGTGGCGAATTTGAGACATGTCCAGGCAGCCAAGTTGACAATCAGCGCGTCTTACTGCTAGATGATGTAATGACGACTGGCGCGACGCTGGATGCCTGTTCGAAGGCGCTTCGCGACGCTGGAGCCAAGTCAGTGGTGGCGCTCACGGTAGCCCGAGCGGCGCACAATCCGCTGCCGGCTGCTGGTGAGAGTTAGCCCAAGGGAAGCGCCATGAGCGCATTGCGGCAGGATACGCCGAGTCCCCGGGGGCGAGTGTCCCCCGTAGCGGCTGAGACCGCTACGTCTTCCAGCGAAGTTCCCGCTGGTAGTAGATCCCACAACCCGACTGTGCTCCGGCGCGGTTCGCTGATGCAGGAACCCGTGTTGGTACTAAACGCGACGTACGAGCCGATTAACGTCACGGCGGTGCGGCGCGCGATGGTACTCATGCTGAAGGGCGTGGCACAAGCGGAAGAGATGCACAGCGCGGAAGTACATTCCGCGGCCCATTCGCATCGAGTTCCGTCTGTGATTCGCCTCCTGGCGTACCGGCATATTCCACAGCAGAGCCGGGCGCTTTCGCGGAAAAACATTTTGCTGCGTGACCGCAATACCTGCCAGTTTTGCGGGCGTGTGTTTCCGAGTTCGGAATTGACGCTGGATCATGTGGTGCCGCGTTCGCGCGGCGGGCGCTCGACTTGGGAAAACCTCGTCGCCTGCTGCTACCGCTGCAACAACAGCAAGGGCGACCGCACGCCGGAAGAAGCAGGGTTTAAGTTGGCTCGCCGGCCGCGTCCGTTTACGCTGCATACCTCGCGGCAGTTGATGCGGCTGATTGGCCACCGCGACGAACGGTGGCGTAAGTACTTGTTTTACTAAGTATTTTCGCGGGGTCACAGGCAATTCAGAAAAAATTTACGAGCAAGGAAACCTTTTTTGATGGCGTGCATCTAACTTATCAAAACCACTTCGAGGACACACCCCGGGAGGCAGCTAGGGTTTAGGCCCTAGCTGCTTCTCTCCTTTTACGGCCGATAATTCCCCTGAACAAGTTCTTGGAGGATTATTTCAGGATTTGGAACTTTCGGAACATTGCGGGGGGAAACTTCTTAGCGCCGCTTCTTCGTCTGGAAATTCCGGAAAAACTTTGTAGAGTTGGGTGATTTTCAGAATCTCTTCCACCTTCGCCGAAAGACCCACTACTTTCATCGTCCCGCCACTTTTGATCACCGTCAGATAGTTGCGCACCAGTTCGCCGATTCCGGAACTGTCCAGGTATTCGAGTCCACACAAATTCAGAACGATGTCGTTGTGTTTCTTGGCGATCAATCCGCAAATAGCATCCCGCAAGGCGCCCGATTCGAATGAGGTGAGGCTCCCCGAAATGTCAACAAGCGCGGCCGGCCCGGACTGACGAATGGCAATTGTGAAATTCTTCGTGCGTGGAGGTATTGGCATACCTCTTCATTTTACCCATCCGCCGCAGAATGGGGAACGTTTCTAAGAGAGCTATTGACGCAGGACAACCCGGAGTCCGCGACGCCAGTCTTCCGCCATGCCCACGCGAACCATATCCAGTTGTGGTGAAAGAGAACGAGCCAAAGTATCGGTAGCCGGATGAAAACGCAGAGCTGGCGCTACCAAGTAAACAAATAGGCGCCAGCTCGCGCAGATTTGCCTCCAGCCCGAGGGATAACTCCACGCGGGAGATTCTAAGGGAGTATTTACCGAAATGCTATTTTTAATCTTCGGAAAGTTTCAGCCCGCTCACTGTTACTCTGGGCATCTGATAATTCCAGGAATTGGGAACATGGTCGAAAGAGATCTCAAAGTGGGCCACTTGGCCCGGCTTCAGGCCATCTGGTGAGGGCGGAAAGAGTGGGCGCGTTTCCTTTAGCGCAATTTGGTTCATGCTGTCGCGGAATTCGATGGTGCCATCCACGGCGAGCACAGTTCGATTGCCGGCGTTCAGAACGTCGCCTTCCACAATTTTCACTTGCTGATTCAAAAAGTTCTCCGCTTGTTTCATTGCGAAATTGCCGAGGCGCAAGCTCTGTGCGTACGCCTGTTCCTGCGGGCCAAACAACAGCTGTGAAGTTTTTGATGCCGTTGGTCGAGACGGGGACTTGAACAAAAGAAAATACGCGCTTATCGCCGCGAGAATTACGACAAACGAAATAAGAAACAGCCTGCGCGCAGGACCGGGATTTTCCTGCTGCAGTTTCGTGGTGTCGTTGAGGACGGGAGGTTCCATTGAGGCGAAGCCTATCTGCCGAATTCGAGCCGCTGCACGAGTGGTTCCGGAAGGCCGGCCTTTCTCATGCGCGACTGTACTTTGCCAATATCGTACGGCACGCGCCAAAATTCCACTGTGTGATTTTGCAGGTCCGCAATAGCAAATGCGGCGCGTGGGTCAGCGTCACGCGGCTGGCCAATCGAACCAGGATTGAGCAGGTAGCGCTTGTCCGGCTCAATTCGCAACGCGGCAAAGGCTTCCGTGGAGCGTGGACGAATCTGCAAAACTTCGAGATTACTGTCCATGTAGGCGAAGCCGCCCTGATGATGCGTGTGACCAAAAAAAGTGACGGGCGCGGTGGAATCCAGCAGCCCTTCGAGGGCTTGCGCCGGAGTGAACACGTATTCGTCCTCGTCCTGAAACGCTCCATGCACCAGCACAATTCCGTTTGTTTCCAGTGGGCCGTGCGGAAGGTCCGCCAGCCACTGCAAAAGCTCCGGAGACATTTGACTTCGCGTCCAATCTACCGCTGCCTTGGCCACGGGATTGAAATCCTCCGTGCTCATGATTTTGGCAACTGCCTTGTCGTGATTTCCGCGAATGCATGGATCTGCAACCCCGCGAATTTTTTCGCTAACTTCGGCCGGATCGGGACCGTAACCAACAATGTCGCCGAGACAAACAGCCGAATCCCAACGTCCGGCCGCTCCCGCCAGCGCCGCTTCTAGTGCAGTGAAGTTGGCGTGGATATCACTGAGAATCAGAATCCGCATTTGCAGTGTCCGAAAAGTGGAATTGAGTATAGATGAACACGTCCGAGGATGCACGAGCAGGAGGTAAACAAGAGAGCTTGGACGAGTGAGAAGCAAAAATGCCGCGTGAAGATGCGAACAATTTAGAGTGTTTTAGCCGGAATTTATAAATTTAGTGGAAAATGCTTTCCTTATTTTCTACATCGCTACGGGAGACCTTTTCCGCGTTCAAAAATGACAACTTTTTTAACACGACGAGCGAAACATTTGCTGCTATGGATTCGTCTATCAGAGTGCAGCCACGCATTGAGCTGTATTAGGCAAGGAAGAAAAAACCCCGCGGTGGCAGCCGCGGGGCAAATGACACGCAAGTCTTTCCGGCGGTTAGTCCAGGAAGAAACGGTGTCGTCGGGCGAATCTACTCGCCTTGGCGCACGTGTGTCAACTCCTCTTGCACGGTACATCAGGCTCGCAGGCTGACTCGATCCTGTGTGAAAGGAATTACACGCATGAAATCCAATTCTCTTGTTCGTACCGCGGCATTGCTGGGAGCTCTTGCCTTAGCCGTGCCGGTTTTTGCAAAGCCCTTCACGAAGACCATCAGCATCACGCAGACCGCTAAGGTTGGCAAGACAACTTTGCAGGCAGGCGAATACCGTCTGTCCATTGACGGCAACAAGGTTTCCGTCACCCACGGCAAAGACCAGGTAGCTGAATCCGAAGGCCGCTGGGAAGATCGCGATTCAAAATCGAGCTACGACGCAGTTTTGCTCGGCGAAAACGGTCAAGTGAAGGAAGTTCGCTTCGCCGGCCAGAAGCGCGTTTTTGTTTTCAGCGAATAACCATTCCTAGAAAGGCCGCGCACAATCGTGAACCAATTGCACTGGACGAGAGAGAGGCTGCAGGTCACTGCGGCCTCTCTGCTCGCCAATTTCTCGGCGCTGTCAGTGTTGATTTTGAAATTTCAGTTCCCCGCTCTTGTCGCGGAGGAAACAGGCTCCCTACTCGCACGCATAACACGAAGCCTAACTTTTCAGTTGTTCCGCTAAAGACTGGCTCAACGGATCAGCATGCAATCCCCATAACTGTAAAATCTGTACTTCGTTTCGACCGCGTGGCGATACGCATTCAAAACGTGATTCGTGCCCGCAAAAGCGCAGACCAATGCAAGCAGTGTGGAACGGGGCAAGTGGAAGTTTGTTAGAAGCGCGTCCACCATACGAAACGAAAAACCCGGAGTAATGAACAAGCTCGCTTCCGCTTTCCCCGAAGCAAGTATGTCCCGCGAACTGTACTGCGCCGCGCGCAAGGCCGCGTCTTCGAGAGCGCGCACTACGGTCGTTCCCACGGCAAGAATTGTCCGGCCGTTCGAACGCGCGGCGACAATTTTTCCTGTGGTTTCCTCCGGAATTTCATACGATTCGGCGTGCATCACGTGATTCTGTAGGTCTTGTACGTGGATCGGTTGAAATGTACCAAGTCCCACGTGCAGCGTAACCTCGCAAGTCTCGATTCCGCGCTCACGGATCTTCTTCAGAATTTCTGGAGTGAAATGCAGACCTGCTGTCGGAGCAGCAATCGCGCCGGGCTGTTTTGCAAATACGGTTTGGTAGCGTGAGCGGTCGGAAGTTTCGTCTTCGCGCTCAATGTAAGGCGGCAGGGGAACGTGCCCGAGCTTTTCAAGAAGAGCGGCTGATTCTTGCCCTTTAAGAGTCTTGAACCGAATCGTGCGCAGGCCGAGCTCGCCACGCGCGATAATTTCTCCTTCGAACTCACCTTCCGCGAAAACAATTTCCTCTCCAACCGGCAATTTGCGCCCTGGCTTCACCAGTGCTTCCCACACGTTAGATTCCAGCTGTCGGGTCAAAAATACTTCCACGCGGCCTTGCAAATGCTCCCGCCGCGTTGCCCTGGACGGCGTTTGCGCGTTTATCCCCTTGCGCTTGCCAAACAGACGAGCCGGAATGACGCGGGTGTTGTTGCAGACGAGAAGTTCATCCCCACGCAGCAACCCAGGAAGCTCTGCAAATTGCCGATCTTCAAACTGGCCGTTCTTCCGGTCGAGGAGCAGCATTCGCGATGCATCGCGGCACTCCAGGGGCCGCTGGGCGATCTGCTCTGGCGACAGGGCATAGTCCAACTCCTCGATTCGCATGGCGAAGAGTGTAGCAGCGAACTCCAAGCCGATGAAATCGCAGTGTTTAACTCCACTCTGAGCGCTTTCTAGGCTGATTTAGCCTCCCTGCATCCTCCCTTTGCCAAGAAATCTGAATGCCTTATGTTAATGTAAATAAATGGTTTAATGGGTCAGGCGATCCTTGAGAATTTATACTTGACAATACTATGCGCATATTTTATTATGCGTGTGCAGTGATATATAGAAGGAGTCGAAATATGAGTACTTTGAACCGTTGGGAACCCTATCGCACCGCGGGACTGGAGTCCGAGGTGAGCCGTATGTTCACTGATCTTTTTGGCCGTTCGCAGGAATCTAATTTGACGTCCTGGGCGCCGGCCGTGGACATTTATGAAAATGAGCACGAGCTGGTCGTCAAGGCCGACTTGCCGGACGTGAAGCCGGAGGATCTCGACATTCGCGTCGAGAACAACATCCTCACGATTCGCGGCGAACGCAAGTTCGAGAAGAAAGTGGACGAGAAGAACTACCTGCGCGTGGAGCGTTCGTACGGTTCTTTCGCCCGCAGCTTCTCGCTCGCGAACACCGTAAACTCGGAGGCGATCAAAGCCGACTACAAAGACGGCGTCTTGACGCTGACGATTCCGAAGCGCGAAGAGGCGAAGCCAAAGCAGATCAAGGTTAACGTCGGCATACAAGCGGCGGCGGCAGCGGCGGCCAAGTAAGCGAAACTGGGCCAGTCAAGTAAGAACGAGGGGCTGGCAAATTGCCAGCCCTTTTTGTTTAGAAGAGAAGCGGAATAAGGGGAAGGGCGATGTTGAGATTCGACAAAATGACGGTGAAGGCGCAGGAAGCCCTGCAGGAAGCGCAGGAAATCGCGGCACGGCATGAGCAGCAGGAGATCGCTCCTCTGCATTTGCTCAGTGCGCTCGTAGCACAAACTGATGGCGTAGTTCCGTCTTTGCTCGCGCGCCTCGGTGTGCGCAGTGAAACCTTGACCGCGGAAATCGAGCGCGAACTGGGCCGCTTACCAAAAGTACAAGGCTTTTCGCAGCAGAACATGGGACGGGCGTTGAATGACGTGCTTGAGCAGGCATTCAAGGAAGCGGACAAATTTAAGGACGAGTACGTTTCCACGGAACACATTTTTCTTGCGATTGCCGGCAAGGACCGTGACCCGGCCGGCCAACTCCTGAAAAAACACGGCGCCACACACGAAGCGATTTTGCAAGCACTCACTGGCGTTCGAGGAACACAGCGTGTGACTTCGCAAAATCCCGAAGCGACCTACGCCTCGCTTGAAAAATACGCGCGCGATTTAACGGAACTGGCACGCAAATCAAAACTTGATCCCGTAATTGGCCGTGACGAAGAGATTCGTCGCGTGATGCAGATTCTGGCGCGCCGCACGAAGAACAATCCTGTGCTGATTGGCGAGCCGGGAGTCGGCAAGACCGCAATCGTGGAAGGGCTTGCCCAACGGATCGTTTCCGGCGATGTGCCGGACGTCTTGAAAACAAAGCGCCTCGTCGCCCTGGATTTGGCGGCTCTCGTTGCAGGAGCGAAATTCCGTGGCGAATTTGAAGACCGCCTGAAAGCCGTTTTGAAAGAGATTGCCGAAGCGGAAGGCCAAATCATTCTTTTCATTGACGAGCTGCACACGCTCGTCGGCGCGGGCGCCGCGGAAGGCGCGATGGACGCTTCGAACATGCTAAAGCCTGCGCTGGCGCGAGGCGAACTGCGTGCCATCGGCGCGACCACTCTGAACGAATACAAGAAATACATCGAGAAAGATCCCGCTCTGGAGCGCCGCTTCCAGCCGGTGCTTGTCGCGGAACCGACCGTCGAAGACACGATCGCCATTTTGCGCGGCTTGAAAGAACGCTACGAAGTTCACCACGGCGTGCGCATCAAGGACGCCGCGATTCTTGCCGCCGCCACGCTTTCGCATCGCTACATTTCCGATCGCTTCTTGCCGGACAAGGCCATTGACCTGATTGATGAGGCGGCCGCGAGCCTGCGCATGCAGATCGATTCGCTTCCGACCGAAATCGACGAAATCGAACGGCGCATCCTGCAACTCGAAATCGAACGCCAGGCCATGCTCAAGGAAACCGACGCACATTCGAAAGGGCGTCGGAGCCAAATCGAAAAAGAGTTGGCGAAATTGAAAGAGGAGTCCAGCGCGAAGAAAACGCGTTGGCAGACGGAGAAAGAAGCCATCTCCAAAATCCGCGAGCTGAAAGAGCAAATCGAGCAGCTCAAAGCAGAAGAGCAGCGTTACGAGCGTGCCGGCGAGCTCGCAAAAGTTGCGGAAATTCGCTACGGAAAAATCGCCGCGGCTGAAGCGGCACTTCGCAAGGCCGAACAGGAATCGGGCGCGCTTCAAAAAGGTTCCCGCATGCTGAAGGAAGAAGTGGACGAAGAGGACATCGCGAAACTCGTGAGCAAATGGACGGGAATTCCTGTTGGTCGTTTGCTCGAGGGTGAAGCGCAGAAGCTCGTGCACATGGAGGAGCGTCTGCGCCAGCGTGTGGTCGGGCAGGATGACGCACTCGCACGCGTTTCGAACGCCGTCCGGCGCAGCCGCGCAGGCCTCTCCGATACGAAGCGCCCGATCGGCTCGTTCATTTTTCTGGGCCCGACTGGCGTGGGCAAAACGGAGCTCGCGCGCGCCCTTGCAGAATTTCTATTCGATGACGAAAAGCTTATGATTCGAATTGACATGAGCGAATACATGGAGAAGCACAGCGTTTCGCGCTTGATTGGCGCACCTCCTGGCTACGTCGGCTACGAAGAAGGCGGGCAGCTCACTGAGCAGGCGCGACGGCATCCATATTCGGTTGTGCTGTTCGACGAGATCGAAAAAGCACATCCGGACGTATTCAACGTGCTGCTGCAAATTCTCGAGGACGGCCGCCTCACCGATGGCAAAGGGCGCACCGTGGACTTTCGTAACACGGTTCTGGTCATGACGAGCAATGTCGGTTCTACCGCAATCTTTGAATTGTCGAGCCGCGATCCGGAACGGGCCCGCAAGGAAGCGATGGAAGCATTGCGGGCGTCGTTCCGGCCGGAGTTCATCAACCGGATTGACGAAATCGTGATCTTCAATCCGCTGGGCAAGGCACAACTCGAGCGCATCGTCGGTCTCTTGCTCAAGAGCGTGGAAGCGCTGCTTGCGGAACGGCAAATTGCGCTGGAACTTACACCTGCGGCGAAGGAGATTCTCCTGAGCGAAGGCTACGATCCGGCATACGGCGCGCGGCCGCTGCGGCGCACGATTCAGCGAATGATCCAGGATCCGCTCGCGTTGCAAATCCTGGAAGGGAAAATCCTGCCAGGCGATCACGTGCTCGTAGACCGCGACGGCAAGAGCGATTCGATGCGGTTCGAACGCGTACAGAAGAAACAACCCGCGGCTGCGGCGCGTATCTAATTAGGTAGAGGGACGCATAGGAAGGGATTCGGGCCAAATGAGAGTTTTGCGAACGGCTTTTCTGCTGACGGCGCTGACACTGTTTCTCGTTATCGTAGGGCAGTACGTCGGCGGCCGCAACGGCATGGCGATCGGCTTAGGCATGGCCATCGTTACGAACGCGTTTGCGTATTTTTTCTCGGACAAGATTGCACTCTATTCCAGCGGCGCGCAACCTGTTTCTCGCGAACAACTTCCGCGCCTCTATGACGTGATGGAGAGGCTCGCCGCAAAAGCGAATCTTCCCGTGCCGAAACTCTACGTGATTCCGGAAGAAGCCCCGAACGCGTTCGCGACGGGCCGTAATCCGCGCCACGCATCCGTCGCTGTTACAGAAGGTCTTCTGCGAATCATGAACGACGATGAGCTGGAAGGCGTAATCGCGCATGAACTTTCGCATGTGCGCAATTACGACATCTTGATCAGCTCGATCGCCGCGACTCTCGCTGGCGCGATTACCTGGCTCGCCCACATGGGATTTTGGTTCGGCGGCGGTGGAGACCGAGATGATAGAGACCGCGGCGGCGGAATTCTAACGATTCTGCTCGTGGTCCTCGCTCCGCTCGCTGCCATGCTTCTCCAGCTTGGCCTTTCGCGCCAGCGCGAATATAGCGCCGACGAAACTGGAGCACGCATGGCTGGCAATCCGTACGGCTTGATCAGCGCATTGCAGAAACTAGGGGCTTACAACAAGCGCATTCCGACAACGACGATTTCACCATCAACGAGCGCATTGTGCATCGTCAAGCCATTCTTCGGTTCCGGCACATTTGGGTCGCTCTTCAGCACGCATCCCCCCTTGGAAGACCGCATAGCGGCGCTGCGCGAGTTGAGCGTTACGCCGTGACGCTGTCTGGGATAGCGCAGGCTGTTTCCTTTCTGATGTAACAGGGATGTAATCTCTGCCAGAGGCGGCAACCGGGCAATTCAAGGAATACAGAAACATACTTATTTTGTATGACTTATGAGGGGTGGCCTGCCTGGTCGTTTTGGTCACCGAACTGCACTATGGAAGAGGGAACGGCGGGCGTTTTGGGGCTCACTGAGGGAGTATGGTTTATGAGCTGTAGGGACACTATCCATCTGATTTGCTGGTACTTAGAAGGAAAGCTTTCCCCTTCTGTTTCCAGAGATATTGAAGAGCACTTGGGCGGATGCTCCAACTGCCAGCTCGTTCTGGATGCCGCCACGAGCACACTGGATCAGTATTTCGCGGCCCAAGCGGAAGTTGATTCATCTGCAACAACGCAAGCTGCATAGCACAAATTATTGTAAATAAAGTGTTTGAGTAAAGGGACTAGGCTTATGCCGGTCCCTTTCTTGTTTCAATCCGGAATGCTGGTGGTTTTTTCTCCTAGAGCGAACTTCAGAAAAATTTACAGTGCACCCAGTAGGAAAGTAAAGATTACGTGTACTAGTACCTGATATGGAATGCCGTAGCTCGGTTTAGCTTGCCCCGAAACCAATCATTCAAAAGCTGTTAGATGCTTCCCGCGGCAACTGACCGGTTTGGCGGGTGGGGTGCATATTTCTTGGTACAGGGCGAAATAGCCTAAAGGAGACGAAGTACATGAGCGAGTATCAAGAGACGAATATTCAGAGTACAACCGGAACCCCACGGTGGGTGGGGCTGGCCGTGGCCGTTCTCGGCGGCGTTTCGTTGCTCGGTTTGGGTGTGGGAGTCAGCGCTTTGAGCCACGCCAACAGCGTGGAGCAGACAACGCAGGCATCCTTGAAGCAACAGAACGATGCGCTAGCACAGCGACTGGCAAAAGATGACGAAATCAACCAGCAACTCCAGAGCGATCTGAAGGTCGTAACAGACAAGCTGAATGTGACGCAATCGGATTTAATCGCGGCACGCAAGCAGACCAAATCCAGTGTTGTGACCGTTGACAAGAAACTTACCGCACTCGGTGCGGACGTGAATCAGAAGCTGGCCGGCAAGGCTAACTCGGAAGATGTGAACAAGCTCAGCGGCGATGTCACTGGCGTTCGCACCGACCTCGACGCGACCAACAACAACTTGCAAATGGCTCGCAGCGAAATGGGCACGCTCATCGCACGCAATCACGATGAAATTGACCAGCTTCGCCGCATGGGGCAGCGCGACTACTTCGAATTCACCGTGACCCGCAAGGCGGGTGCGCAGCACGTTGGCTCGGTACAGGTTGAGCTCAAGGACACCAACACCAAGAAGAACCAGTACACGATAAACGTTTTGGCTGACGACAAGAGCTTTGAAAAGAAGAACCGCTCCGTCAACGAGCCAATCTTCTTTTACACTGGCGGAACGCGCCAGGCCCTGGAACTCGTGATCAACAAAGTCACAAAGACCTCAGCTTCCGGCTACCTGAGCATTCCTAAGTCCGCGGGAACGACGGCGGCTTCGACCTCAGGCTCCGGTCAGTAATCACCAATTTGCAGAGCACTTCTCCATCGCCAATGGAGAATCACCCTGGGAGGATTCGAAAGAATCCTCCCTTTTTTTGTACTTTTTAGGACGGCATCATCCAGTTCAGGGCCGCAGCCGTAGTTAGATGAGAATGGGTCTGGACAGGCTGTTTGCCTTGTGCCAAGCTCTTTGGCGACCCAGCGGACCTACGAACTTCACACCGCAGAGCAGTTCCAGGAGGGGATAATCATGAAAGTACGATTTGCAACATTGACGGCGGCGACTCTTTTTGCTGCGGCCTTGACCATGGCGGCCGATGGTAGCTGGACGGGTTGGATTTCCGACAGCCAGTGTGGCGTAAAGGGCGCAAACGACAAAGCCGGAGAATGCACCACAAAGTGCGTCAAGGAACACGGCGCCAAGTACGTGTTCGTGAATGACGCCGACAAGAAGGTTTACGCCATTGACGCTCAGGACAAAGTGGCGGCCCACGCAGGCCATCACGTGACCTTGAAGGGCTCCGTGGATGGTGACACAATCAAGCTCAGCAGCATTGATATGGCTGCAGCCGCTCCTGCCAAGTAATTCTTTTTTCGGACGGGCGTTCCTTTGCAGGGACGCCCGTTTTGTTTTTGTGCCGCAGGTCCGCTAGGATACTTTGCGGACCATGACAACGACTCTCCTCCACGTCGGAAGTGCAATCACTCCAACCGCCGAAATCCGCGACGCCGCGATCCTGATTCGGGATGGCGAAATTGAGCGTATCGGCAAACGAGCTGACTTGGAACTCCCCGCCGGCGCCCAGGAATTCCGCGCCGAGGATTCCACCGCGATTCCCGGCTTCATTGATGTGCACATCCATGGCGCGGGTGGCCGGGACGTGATGGAAGGAACGCGCGAAGCCCTTTCCACTGTCACGAAAAAGGTGGCGCAGCATGGAACCACATCCATTGTGGCGACGACGGTGACTGCTTCCACCGAGGACACTCTTCACGCGGTCGAAGGCATCTCCAAATACATTCCTCAGCAACTTGAAGCCGGCGATTTCCGCGCCGAAATACTTGGCATCCACTTCGAGGGTCCATTTCTCAGCAAGGAACGCCGCGGGGTTCATCCCACGAATTTGCTGCAGATGCCGTCAGCGGAAGTGCTTCAGAAATTTCTACGCGCCGCTGCGGGGAACGCTCGCATTCTGACCATCGCACCCGAATTGGTCGGTGCAATGCCTTGCATTGACGCCGCGCGGAGCCTCGGCATGGTCGTTTCGATTGGCCACACGGATGCGACGTATGAGCAAGCCCGCGCTGCGATTGCACACGGCGCGCATCACGCAACTCACGCCTACAACGCCATGCGGCCTTTTTCGCACCGCGATCCCGGCGTCATCGGCGCGGTGCTCACCTCGACAGAAGTAAACGCCGAGCTCATTGCGGACGGTATCCACGTGGACGAAATTGCCATGAAGGTATTGCTTCAAGCTAAGGGACCGGAACACGTCGTTTTGATCAGCGACGGCACTCCCGCCACGGGGATGCCGGACGGCAAGTACAAGCTCGGCGGCATAGACGTGACGGTCGTTGACGGCGTCTGCCGCGACTCTGATGGAAAACTTGCTGGAAGCACTCTTACGCTAGACCGCGCCCTGCGTAACATCGTCGCGCTAGGAATCCCGCTTGCTAATGCCGTGCGCATGCTCACACTGAATCCCGCAACGATCCTGGGAATTGAATTCAAGAAAGGCGCGCTGCGCGCCGGCGCTGACGCGGACATTCTCCTGTTGAACGAAGCACTTCAAATCACGCAGGTTTGGGCGCGCGGTATTTCAAACTAAGCCAAGCGTCAGTCTCCAGCGACTTCCGCCACCAATTCAATTTCAAAGCACGCGCCAAGGGGAAGTTGCGCAACGCCAATTGCGCTGCGTGCGTGCTTTCCTTTTTCTCCAAAAACTTCCTGAAACAGCTCGGAAGCGCCGTTCGCGACCAAGTGATGTTCCGTAAATCGCGAAGATGAATTCACCAGACAAAGCACCTTTACGATCCTCTGAACCCTATTCAAATTTTGCAATGCGTGATGCATGGTTGCCAGGACATCAATCGCAGCATTTCGCGCCGCCTGCTTGCCTTCTTGCGTGCCCAAATCCGTTCCGAGCTGTCCAACCCAGGCCTTTCCGTCGCGCTTTGCAATATGCCCCGAAACAAAAAGCATATTGTCGGTCCTTACCGTCATCACGAACGCAGCGGCGGGCGATATTGGCTCAGGCAAAATGATTTGAAGCTCTTTCAGTTTGTCGTAGACGGACATGGCGATCCTTTCCTACTTTGTAAAATCAACCGCATCGGTATTCCCGCCGCAAACAAGCACGCCAACACGCTCGCCTTTCCCCGGTCGGTATTTATTAGACGCCAGAGCCGCGAACGCAGCCGCACCCCCTGGCTCCGCGGCGACCCGCAATTCTTTCCACAAGAGTTTTTGTGCGCACTGAATCTCATCGTCCGTCACGAGCAAGATTCTTTCCACGTATTTTTGCGCGATTGGGAACATCATCTCCCCTACACGCCGCGGGGCAAGCGAATCCGCCGCGATGCCACCCGCCTCGGCATCTACAGGTTGCCCAGCTTCCAGTGCGCACGTCAGTGTCGGCGCCTTGTCCGGCTCGACGCCAACAATGCGAATCTTCCCTTGATACCAGGCAGCGATTCCGCCAATCAATCCGCCGCCACCGACCGCAACAATAAACGTATCCAACTCTGGGGCTTGTTCTTCAAGCTCCAAACCAACCGTCCCCTGCCCCAACAGCGTCTCGCGCTGATCGTAGGCATGAATCGCCATCGCGCCGGACCGCGATCCCCATTCTTGGCTCGCTGCATACGCATCCGCGTAACGTTCGCCGCCGACAACGAGTTCCGCACCGTAGGAGCGAATGCGCTCTATTTTTGTTTTTGAGGCCACCGTCGGGACATAGACCCTTGCTGCGACGTTGAACTTCTTCGCCGCAAACGCGACCGCAATTCCGTGATTCCCTCCGGACGCAGCGACAACACCTGTCTTCGGTATATTTCTTAAAAGCAGATTGGTTATTGCGCCGCGGGCTTTGAACGAACCTGTGTGCTGGAGCAATTCAAGCTTCAAGAGGAGTGGATTTAACCTCAACCCGAATTCAGCTCCATTCACGGAAATAACCGGAGTCCGTCGCACGAGGGGCGCGATCCTGCCGTGTGTCTCGCGGATCTCCTCGCGTGTAATCTCCAAATGGTTTTGTACCTCATTCATGTTAGACTTCCATTGTACTTCGGCATTTAGCTAAATGCACAACTACCATTTTGGACGGAGATAGGACATGGACCGGGACGCCATCTTCCGCGCCCTCGCGAATCGCAACAGGCTGCAAATCCTGGATTGGCTAAAGAATCCTCGCAAACATTTTCCGCCGCAGGTGGATGGTGACCTCGTCAAAGACGGCGTTTGCGGGCTCCTGATCGCACGGAAGCTGCGTGTGAGCCATCCCACGGCCAGCGAACATCTGAAAGTCCTTGCGCAGACTGGCCTGATTCGCGGCAAGCGCATCAAACAATGGACGTTTTACAAAAGGAGTGAGGCGGATATTCGCGCCTGGAAGCGATCTTTGTTGGCAGAGCTGTAAGCTCAGACCTTCTTTTCTGGATTCAGCGGAATGTTCAACTCTTCGGCAAGCAATGCCGCATTGAACGGGCTGCACGCAATGTAGCGCTCTCCCACTTTCAGCGTCGGCACTTTGCGTTTGCCGTTGTTCGCCGCAATGACGATGTCTTCGCCGTCCGGATCTTCTTCAATGTTGATCTCTTCGAACGCAACCCCGCGTGCCTTCAGAAAACTCCTCGCCCGGTAACAATCGGGGCACCAATGCGTGCTGTAGATGATGATGGGTTTCACGGTTTTCCTTATTGGGAATTACTTATGATGTCGAAACAGGCGTGCTGCGCCGACGCGGCGCGTATTCCGCTACTTTGATGCGAATCAGCGCGCGCTGCAACGCGGCTGTGGCGCGCTCCCAATCCATTTCACTTGCCGACATGCCCGTCGCAATGCGCTTTTCCGCCCGCTCGAGTGCCGCCTTTGCCCGCTCGATGTCAATTTCTTCGGGCCGCTCCGCCGTCTCCGCCAGCACCGTAACGCGATCCTGCAACACTTCCGCAAATCCGCGAATCACCGCGATTGGATCGGACATCGCGCCAACGGCTATGCGATAACGCAACTCACCGATCCCCAGCTCCGTAATCAACGGCGCGTGCCCTGGCAAAACGCCAAGCTCGCCCTCCGCGCCGGGAAGCGTCACTTCCACGACGCTTTCGCTCAAGAGCTTGCGCTCCGGAGTTACGATCACAAGTTGGATGGCTTCTGCGGGCATTTTCGCTTTACGCGCTCGCCTTCATCTTCTCGGCCTTCTCAAGCACTTCCTCGATCGTGCCAACCATGTAGAACGCCTGCTCCGGAACATCATCGTATTTGCCTTCAACGATTTCCTTGAAGCTGCGTACCGTGTCTTCAATCTTCACGTACTTGCCATCAAGACCAGTGAACTGCGCCGCCACGAACATTGGCTGCGAAAGGAACTTTTCGATCTTGCGTGCACGATTCACCGTGCGTTTGTCCTCGTCGGAAAGTTCTTCGATACCGAGAATCGCGATGATGTCCTGCAAGTCCTTATAGCGCTGCAGAATGGATTTCACGCCGCGCGCGACGGCATAGTGTTCCGCGCCAACAACACGCGGATCCAAAATGCGCGAATAGCTGGCCAGCGGATCAACCGCGGGATAAATTCCGCGCTCCACGATTTGCCGCGAAAGATTCGTTGTCGCATCCAGGTGCGTAAACGTCGCCGCCGGAGCCGGGTCCGTGTAGTCGTCGGCAGGCACGTAAATCGCCTGCACGGAAGTAATCGAACCGGACTTTGTTGAAGTAATGCGTTCCTGGAGTTCACCGATTTCCGTGTTCAGGTTCGGCTGATAACCCACTGCGGAAGGCATGCGGCCCAGCAGCGCCGAAACTTCCGAACCTGCCTGCACGAAACGGAAAATGTTATCAATGAAAAGAAGCACGTCTAAGTGTTCCTGGTCGCGGAAATATTCCGCAACGGTCAGACCGGTCAGTCCAACGCGCAAACGCGAACCGGGCGGCTCCGTCATCTGTCCATAAATCAACGCGCAGCGCGACTTCTCACTGTTGCCAGGCGTAATCACACCGCCTTCGCTCATTTCCAGCCACAAGTCGTTGCCCTCGCGCGTGCGCTCACCGACGCCCGCGAACACGGACACGCCGCCGTGCTTCATCGCGACGTTGTGAATCAATTCCATAATCAGCACGGTTTTGCCAACGCCCGCGCCGCCGAAGAGCCCAATCTTTCCGCCCTTCACGTACGGCTCCATCAGGTCCACGACCTTGATGCCCGTTTCGAACATTTCCAGCGTGGTGGACTGCTCTTCCAGCGTCGGGGCCGGGCGGTGAATCGGGAAATAGGTGTCCGTAACGATGGGACCAAGTTGATCTACGGGCTTGCCAAGAACATTCATCACGCGTCCCAAAGTCGGCCGTCCTACGGGGACTTCGATGCCCTTGCCTAGATCGTAGGCCTTCATGCCGCGCACCATGCCTTCGACCGGCTCCATGGAAACCGCGCGCACGCGGCCTTCGCCAAGGTGCTGCTGCACTTCCGCCGTCACGTCCAGCGGTTCCGGAACGTTGTAGCCCTCGCTCGTGATGCGCACCGCGTTGTAAATCGCAGGCAGCTTATCCGACTCAAATTGAATGTCGAGCACAGGTCCGATGACCTGTACGACGTGTCCCACGCTTGCGTATTTTTCCGCCATGCTTTCTCCTATGCGGTAGATGATGCGCCGCTGACAATCTCAATAATTTCTCTGGTGATCGCCGCCTGACGCACTTTGTTCATGTGCAGCGTCAAACCTTGAATCACTTCGCCCGCATTCTTCGTCGCCGCTTCCATCGCTGTCATACGCGCCGCATATTCCGAGGCTGAGGATTCCAGCATCGTGCGCAAAACCTGCGTTTCCACATAACGCGGCAGCAAGCGATCGAGCAATTTTCCCGCAGGCTGCTCGTAAATGTAGTCGGTCTGCGAACCCGCATCGCCTTCCGCTTCCATCTTTTCGATCGGCAGCAGCTTTTCTACGGCCAGATTAGACGTAATCACACTCTTGAATTCGCTGAACACCATGTAAACCGCGTCGATCTCTTCTTTTTTGTAAAGGTCCGTCACCAGATTGGCGATTTCGCGCGCCGTAGAGAATTCCACACGGGCCAGCACGTTGATGTATTCCGCCGGAAATTCGAATCCCGCACGCTTCAGCGCATCGCGTCCCTTTTTCCCGACGGGCACAACAGAAACTTTCTTGCCTTTGTTCGCTCGAAAAACTTCATTCGCCTTTTTCAAAATGTTCGTGTTGAATGCGCCAGCCAATCCACGTTCACCCGTGAGTACGACCACGAGCACGCGCTCTTCCGGCCGCACCACAAGCAACGGATGCTGCGGTTCATCAATGCGTCCCATGATCGAGCGCAACATGCGCGCCAGCTCCTGGGCATACGGCCGCGCGGCCAGCGCACTTTCCTGCGCACGCCGCAACCGCGCCGCCGCGACGAACTTCATCGCGCGGGTAATCTGCTGGGTGTTTTTCACCGAGCGGATGCGGCGCCGGAAATCGAGAAGTGTAGGCATGTTTCGTTTCTATATTCCTACTTTGCTGCCGCCGCAATCGCAGCCGTGAAACGCTCCTTGAATGCGTCCAGAGCACTCTTGATTTCCGTCTTGATCGCGTCGTCCAGCGCTTTCTTTTCCGCGATGCTCTTTAGAATCGACCCGTGGCTGGTTTCCGCGTATTCCAGAAATTCCTTCTCGAAGCGCCGCACTTCCGGAACGGGAACATTATCAATCGCGCCGCTCGTGGCGATGTACAAGCTCAGCACCTGCTTTTCGACAGTCAGCGGAACATATTGATCCTGCTTCAAAACTTCCGTTAGGCGCTGCCCACGCGCGAGCTGCGCCTGCGTCACCTTGTCGAGTTGGTCCGCGCCGAACTGGGCGAACGCCGCGAGTTCGCGGAATTGCGCCATGTCCAAACGCAGCGTGCCGGCCACCTGGCGCATCGCCTTAATCTGCGCGTTGCCGCCGACGCGGCTCACGGAAATACCAACGTTAATCGCGGGGCGAATGCCTGCGTTAAACAAATCGGCTTCCAGATAAATCTGTCCGTCCGTGATGGAAATCACGTTAGTCGGAATGTAGGCGGAAACGTCGCCCGCCTGCGTTTCAATCACAGGTAATGAGGTCAATGATCCCGCGCCCAGCTTGTCATTCAACTTCGCAGCGCGTTCCAGCAAGCGCGAGTGGAGATAGAACACGTCGCCTGGAAACGCTTCGCGTCCGGGCGGCCTGCGCAGCAACAAGGAAATCTCGCGGTACGCCTGCGCGTGCTTCGAGAGGTCATCGTAAAACGTCACCGCGTGCCGCTTCGTATCGCGGAAATATTCCCCCATCGCGCACGCAGCGTAAGGCGCGATGTACTGCAGCGAAGCCGGTTCCGCAGCGGACGACGCAACCACGATCGTGTAATCCATCGCGCCAGCATCCGTCAAAACTTTCACGACCTGCGCAATCGTCGAACGCTTCTGCCCAATCGCGCAATAAATACAAATCACGCCGCTGCCCTTCTGGTTGATGATCGTGTCCAAAATGACGGCGGTCTTTCCCGTCTGGCGGTCGCCGATAATCAGCTCGCGTTGTCCACGGCCAATCGGAATCATCGCGTCGATTGCCTTGATACCGGTTTGCAGCGGCTCGCGCACTGGCTGCCGATCCAGAACGCCTGGCGCAATTCTCTCCAGCGGATTTCGCTGTTTCGCCGCAATCGGTCCCTTGTCGTCCACGGGCATACCGAGCGGATTCAACACGCGCCCAATCAGCGCTTCGCCTACAGGCACGGACATAATCGTGTTCGTCCGCTTGACCGTGTCGCCTTCTTTAATCGCAGTATATTCGCCGAACAACACCGCGCCGACTTGATCTTCTTCCAGGTTCAGCGCGATGCCAAACACGTCGTGCGGAAACGCCAGCATCTCGCCGGCCATTGCTTTTTCGAGGCCATGAATGCGCGCAATGCCGTCGCCGACGCTGATCACCGAGCCGACTTCCTCGACAGCGATCGTCTGTTCGTAGTTCGCGATCTGTTCGCGAAGTATTTTGCTGATTTCGTCTGCCTTGATGTTTGCCATGCCAGCTCCGTTACTCAAACTCGAAAAGTGCCGGTGAAAAACTCCGGCGCCAAAATTCCTTACTCCGCCGCCAGTTTCGCCCTCATCTCATTCAAGCGATGGCGAACCGAACCGTCATAAACTGTGTCACCGATACGCACCACTGCGCCGCCCAGTAGCGTTTTGTCCAGCGAATATTTTGCTTCAATCTTCTTGCCGGTCTTTTTCTCCAGCGTTTGCAAGAGATTTTTCTTTTGTGCTTCGGTCAATTCCGCCGCTGAACTCACTTGCGCCTCCGCAATACCTTGCCGCTCGCGAATCACCGTCTCCAACGCTTCCGCAAGTTCGGGAATCATGTGCGTCCGATGGTGGTCAATCACAAGGAAAAGAAAATTGCGAAGAATCTTGCTCGCGCCAAGTCGCGCGGAAAGCTTTTCCGCTACGACGTGCTTTTCCTTGCCTGTTACCGCGGGGCTTGCCAGAAAATTACGCAGCTCCGCCGATTCCCCGTACGCTCCGGCAAAATCCTTCAGTTGCGCCAACACAGGCCCCGCCGCGCCCTGCTCCAGCGCAACATCCGCCAGCGCGTTCGCATATTGGTGGCTCGCGGACCTCAATTCGGCCTTCCTTCCAGCGACTTCACAAATCCGTTCACGAGCGATTCCTGAACTTGTGGCGTCAATTGTTTCGCCAGCAGTGATTCCGCTCCATCCACAGCCAATTTAGCCGCGAGCGCCTTCAACTCGATTCGCGCAGCACGCTCGGCCGCTTCAATCTCCGCTCGCGCGGCCACAGAAATCTTCTCCGCGTCGGACCTCGCCATATCGCGAATGCGCTCTGCGTCTGCGGCTGCCTCTTTTTGTGCTACGACCCGCAATTCAGCGACTTCCTGTTCGAGATTCGCCAGGCGAGTTTCTGCTTCGGCCAATTGCTTATCGGCTTCCGCTTTTATCGCAGCCGCCTTCGTAATGGCCGAGCTGATTGTCTCTGCATTCGCGCGAAATTTCGGCGGCAGGACTTTCCAGAAAATCCAAAGCATCACGAAAGCAACGACCCCAAAATTAATCCATTTGAAGATTCCCGTTGCGTGGCCTGCAGCGCCCCCGCCCTCTTCCGCAGCTGACGCAACACACGCGCTGAGCAGCAACACGGCACACACACTAATCGCAAGGGAAAACACACGGCGCAAGCTCATCGCGCCTCTCTTGGAGAGGAAGGAGATTCCAGGACGCGCCGCGCGATTTCCGCGGCAAGCTGCGGCACTCCGGCTTCCAGTTCGCGCCGCGCCGCGGCAACTTCCTTGGCTATTTTTTCTTTTGCGGCACTCACTTCCGTGGCCGCCAAATTCCGCGATGCCTTTAGCAGCGCTGCCCGTTCATCCAGATGCTTTTTCCGGGCCGCTTCCTGCTCGGCGTAGAGCTTCGCCCGCGCCTGCTTCAAGGCATGCTGATATTCCTTCAGCTTTTCAGCGGCGGCAGCTTGAGCGGCTTCAGCAGCCTTTTGAGCGCCGGCAGTGCGCGCCTCGCGCTCAGCCATCACCGCCAAAAGAGGCTTAAAGAATAGAAATTTAAGGACAAAACAAAGAACGATGAGGATCAGGACTGTAGGCACAGCCCCGAGGAAGAGTTCGCCAAGTTGGTGACCCATTTCAGCCATCTAAATTGTGTTGCCTGAACCTCGTTTTAAGTGAAGGCCGCGATGCGACCCCTATTCGCAGGCTCGTCATGCCCCTACCCGGGAAAGAGCATACAGCCGACCTGAAACCACCAACTCGAACATCAATTTATATCATCGGGACGAAATTCCGTCAACGCGCGGGGAGCGCCATTTTGCGCGGTTTTTCTGCCAAATAACGGAAGAAAAGAATTACTTGGAGGCGGGAGTTCCTGCCGGACTCGTCCCGGATTTCAGGTCATAAACGTAGCGCAAATAGACCTCGCGCTGGTTTCTGCCCGTCGTGAAGTGAATCGTCTCGCGCAGTTGCTGGTTTCCTTCGAGAACTTCAAACGTCCGCTTGATTTTGTTTCCGTCCGGGCCCTTAAATTCGCAAACGAGCCGGTATTCGTTCCAGGTCGCGTCGAACTCCTGATTGTCCGTGTCTTTCGATTTCTTCACTTTGCGCTCATCCGTGTAGAACGTGCGATGTCGCTCCAGGTCATCAGTCATGATGATGGCGGCTCCATCTTGCGTAAAATCCAAAGTTTCCGAGGGGCGCATCAATTCCTGCATCTCTTTGCGCTCGTCGTCACTCATGCCGCCGTGATGCATTCCGCCATAACTGCCGCGGCCTCCGCCGGGATATCCGCCTCCCGAGCGTCCGCCTCCGCCGCCGTTTCCGCCACGACCGGAATTATCCCGGTCACGGGGTTTCGTACTCTCATCCCGGTTCAGCTTCCACGGTCCTGCAAGATTTTTCGTCCGCGGCACAGCCGCCGCAGGCGGAGCTTTTTCGGCCGTAGTCGTGTTCGCCGCGGCAGGAGGCGGCGCCGTGGTCTGCGTCATCGGTCCCGCAGGCGCTTGTGCATTCACTGCGAAACTCGCCGCGCACCAAAATCCCGTCGCTATCAAAACGCGCTTTTGCGGCCCTTTTGTTCGTAGACACAACATTCCATTCATACTTCCCGCCAGCACGCGGAAAAGTTCCCAAGCATGAGGACGTTGTTTTTAGGACGAAGCCAGCCAATGCCGAAGGTCGGTAGCACGAGGAAGCAGCGCAAGTGCGCCAAGTCCGCGAAACCGAGCGGCGCGAGCGCGATAACCATGCTCCCCCGGTGCAATAATCGCCATAAACGGCACGCCCGCATCACGCGCCGCCAATGCGTCATCAATGTTGTCGCCGAGGTACAGCGCCGACGCCGAATCGCGTTTCCCCAAAATCTTGTGCAAACCTTCGGGGTTCGGCTTGATCTTTTTCACATCATCCATCGTCACAACCATCCGAAAATGCTTCGTCCCAGTCCATTTTGCAAATGTATACGTGAATTCCTGCCGCGTCCGCCCCGTAAACAAATTCAACTCGTACCGTTTCGCCCACCGCTCAATTTGCTTTGGCGAAACGATATGCTTTTCATTCCGTACATTCCCAGGGCGTTCCGGCGTACCCCAATAAAATTTGCTGAACGCCTCGCGTGCTTCTTCATAATTCATGGGATTGCCCAGCGATGTCACCCACTGTGCCACCATATTCCAGTCGTCGTTATTGCCTGGCTTCGCTTTCCACCGGTGCAGCTCCTCATAAGTCACGCGCTTGCCCGTAAGATGCCGCACCGTATCCAGCGCCGACCGCCAATATGTTCCGCGCACGTCCACCAGCACACCGTCCACATCAAAAATTAGAATTTCCGGTGAAATTAGTCTCTTCTTGCTGCCGCTCGATTTAGGCACATGACCTCGGCGAAAAAGTTTGTCGCAAAATTCTGCGGCCCAACCCACAATGCGTCAAGCCCGCGGGAATGTCATAATGGATTCAACCGAATAAGGAGCACTTCATGGCGAAGTATAGCGGAGTGGACTTCATTGACTTCGATTCGCAACTGAACGACGAAGAAAAACTCGTACGGCAAACCGCGCGCGAATTCGTCGAAAACGAAATTATCCCCATCATCGAAAAGCAAAACCGCGAAGCGACATTCCCCAAGCACCTCGTCCCACAACTCGGCGAACTCGGCTTTTTCGGCGCGAATCTGCATGGCTACGGTTGTGCGGGCATGTCCAACGTGGCCTACGGCCTCATGACGCAGGAACTCGAGCGCGGCGACTCCGGGCTCCGCAGCTTTGTCTCCGTGCAAGGCGCGCTCGTGATGTATCCGATTTACACGTTCGGCAGCGACGCGCAAAAAGACAAATGGCTTCCACTCCTGCAGCAAGGCAAGGCCATCGGCTGCTTCGGCCTCACCGAACCGCAATTCGGCTCGAATCCCGGCGGCATGCTCACGCGCGCAGTAAAAAAAGGCAACAAGTACGTCCTCAACGGCGAAAAAATGTGGATCACCAGCGGCTCCATCGCGGACGTTGCCGTCGTTTGGGCCAAGGGCGAGGACGAAAAAATCCGCGGCTTCCTCGTCGAAAAAGGCACGCTCGGTTTCAAAGCGTGGGACGTTCACGGCAAATGGTCGCTGCGCGCTTCCGTCACCAGCGGCCTCGCCTTCACCGATTGCGAAATCCCCCAAGAAAATTTGCTTCCCGGTGTTACGGGCCTGCGCGGCCCGCTCAGTTGCCTCAATCAGGCGCGTTACGGCATCGGCTGGGGAGCCATTGGCGCCGCCATGGCCTGCTACGATACTGCTCTTCAATACGCAAAAACGCGCAAACAATTCGCCAACAAACCCATCGCCTCACACCAACTCGTCCAGGAAAAACTAGCCTGGATGATTACGGAAATCGTGAAAGCGCAACTCCTCGCGATGCATGTCGGACGCCTGAAAGACGCCGGCAAGGTAGATCCCGCTCACATCTCCATGCTGAAAATGAATAATGTCGCCATTGCCCTTGATATCGCCCGCAAATCCCGCGACATCCTCGGCGCAAACGGCATCGTGGACGACTTCTGCATCATGCGCCACATGAACAATCTCGAAAAGCGTTTTCACTTACGAAGGCACTAACGACATCCACAAGCTCGTCATCGGCGAAAAAATCACCGGCATCGCCGCCTACGTCTAACTCGCACAATTTCCCTTATTTCACGCCCGCTGAAAAAAAAAACGCCGCACGCACTCTACGTAGCAAAGTACTTGACAACACACAGTCGGCAAAGTATTCTTTCCTCCCATCTTCTCCAGGAGGTCTCCTATGTCCGCTACAATTCTGTCTCCCCAGCAACCCGCCGGTTTCCGGGAACTCCTCTCCGCCTCCGCCCGCTTTTGGGAACCTCGCCGCATCCTCTACAACCTCATCCTCTTGGCCGTTTGTGTCATCTGGTTCGCGGTTTCCTGGCCCCACTTCCGCCCAGCCCTCCATCTCCCCTATCTTTCCCCGATGGCTGCTCTCGCTCTATTCGCCAACTTGTGTTACTCCGCTGCGTACCTCGTCGATATTCCCTTCCTGAGCTCCGAATTCCGCTCAACCTGGCTCTCGCGCCGCTGGATGCTCTGGCTCGCAGGCACTCTCTTCGCTCTCTTCCTCGAGAACTATTGGATCGCCGACGAAATCTATCCAGACTTTCGCTAACTCAGCGTATCTTGTCTTCTTCCAGCGGCACGCGGTATCGTGCTTAGGGAGAAGTCACATGCGAATTCGGGTTTTCAAAACCGCTCTTCTGCTCTCGGCGGTTTGGGGTCTCTTCGGAACTGCTCCGCTTCTCGCTCAGCAAGAAACCGCTCCCTCTGCCGCGCTCGGTCAGCAAAGAACGGTTTCCGTGCTCGTGAAGCCAAAGATCCGCACGATCACCGCTTTCATCAATCTCGACCGCGCGCAATACAAGGAACAAGTCGCGGACACACTGCAAATGCTGCGCCGCGCAAAAGTCACATTTGAATCACGCGGTTACGAAGTCGAAACCATCCGCATCGCAACGCAGCCTTTTCCTGAATACACAAAAGGCCTCACCACCGCGCAAGCGGTAGCCTTCTTCAAGGACTACGACGCTCTCGCCGAAAAGGAGAAATTCGCCGCCGCCATCGGCCCCGCAATGCTCAACGCCAGCGATCCCGAATCCCAAGCAGACCTGGTCGCCGAAATCCTCAGCAACACAAAGCACATTCGCGCAAGCATCGTCATCGCAGGTGATGACGGCGTCCGTTGGCGCGCCATTGGCGCCGCCGCACGCGCCATCAAGAAACTTGAAGACACCACCGAACACAGCCAGGGAAATTTCAATCTCGGCGCCGTCGCAGTCGTCCCGCCGCTTTCACCGTTTTTCACCGCCGCCTATCACACCGGATTCGGCCATCAATTCGCCATCGGACTCGAATCCGCAAATATCGTCGCGGAAGCCTTTCGCGATGCCACCGACATCAACGCCGCACGCGAAAAACTCACCAGCATGCTTGGCAACGACGCCATCGAAATCGAGCGTCACGCCAATCGCATAGACCAGGAAACTGGCTGGGCTTACGTCGGAATCGATCTTTCGCCTGCCCCGCTCAAAGAAGTTTCCATCGGCGCCGCGATCGAAAATCTTATCGCCCAACCCTTTGGCTCCGCGGGAACGCTCACCGCTGCGGGCACCATCACGGCCGCAATCAAATCCATTTCCGTAAAACAAACCGGTTATAACGGCCTGATGCTGCCGATTCTGGAAGATTCCCGCCTGGCCCAACGCTGGAGCGAAGGCCGCGTCTCCCTCGAAGGTCTTCTTTCCTATTCAGCCGTCTGCGGCACCGGACTCGACACCGTGCCTCTCCCCGGCGACATCACCGTCGAACAACTCGACATGATCCTCAGCGACGTAGCCACACTCGCCGTCAAATGGAAAAAGCCGCTCTCCGCCCGCCTCCTGCCCGTAAAAGGCAAAGGCCCAGGCCAAATGACGGAGTTCGACGATCCCTTCCTCGTCAACGCCGTCATCCAGTCATTCGAGTCGGCATCACCGACAAAACCCTGATTTTTGTGATTATTTCGAATCCGCAAATGCGACGTACGCACCCAGTCCAATCATTCCCACACCGGACGCAACTCTCTGCCCGCGCCGGAATTTCGCGCTCGATTTAAGTTTCTGCTCCAGCGGCGCAGCCAAATAAACTACCAACAAATCCGCCGCTGTATTCATTGCGACCGAAATAACTCCCAGCACTACAAACTGCCAGAACACATGCCCGCGTTCCAACGCAATAAATTGCGGAATGAACGACAAGAAAAACAGCGCCGTCTTCGGATTCAGCGCTTCCGTAAAAATCCCCTGCCGGAACGCGCCGCCACGAGGCGTTTCTGTGTTCTCCGGCATCGCTTCATTCCGCGACTGAATCATCCGAATTCCAAGCCAAACCAAATATGCCGCACCAGCATACTTTACCGTATGAAACGCCACCGCTGACGCCGCAAGTATTGCCGATACGCCGAAAGCCGCCGCCATCACGTGAAACAATCCGCCGACAAATGTCCCCAGCGACGACTCTACGCCTTCACGCCGCCCGCCAGCCAGTGTTCGCGCCAGCACATAAAAAATCCCGGCGCCCGGCGTAATCGCTAGTACAAACGCCGCTACGAGAAACAAAACAAATTTGTGCGCATCAATCATCGCCATTCTCCAGCCGCTCGAACCCGGTGCGAGCTTTGCTAATTCAACCTACGCAGATCCCCGCTTGGTTTTCGATTTGCGCGCAAGTGATTTCATTACAAGCTCACTCGGCGCGTAGTTTCGCCACGCCATCAGCGGCGCTTCACGCACGAGTTTCTTTCCAGCCTTTGGCAGAAAAACATTCGTACAGCCTTTTCTTCCCCAGCTCCGGAAACCGGTTGGACCGCCGCCGAATGTGCCTTCACCATATCCTCCTGCTGTATTGGCGTGAGCTTCACCATCGCCCAGTCCTTTTTCGGATAAGCAAGGGTCGCAAAAATCTTCCCGGCAACGCGAAAGTCGGGGTGATTCATGTGGCTGCGTTCTTCGGTCTGTGGCAGTTTGAGAGCAAGGCGGCGAAAATCGGCGGGCTTGGAAGGCATAAAAGTCTCCTTTCAATGCTTCAGCAAACCACCCTCGCATGGCGGAAGCAATCGGTTTGTTCTAGGATATCTGCCGTTCCCTGCCGCAGGAAGTTTCACGGAGAAAATCATGGAATCACAACTCAGTCTTGAGTTTCTGCGCGTAGTCGAAAACGCCGCCATCGCCGCCGCGCGCACCATGGGCTTCGGCGACCGCCACAAAGCCGACGAAGTCGCCGTCGAAGCCATGCGTAAAACCATGGACTCGCTCCAAATGGACGGCACCATCGTCATCGGCGAAGGCGAACGCGACGAAGCGCCCATGCTTTATATCGGCGAAAAAGTAGGTCTCGCTACGCACGCTCCGAACGCAAATTTTCCTGCCGTGGACATCGCTGTCGATCCACTCGAAGGCACAAATCTCTGCGCAACCGGAGCCGCAAACTCCATCGCCGTTCTTGCCGCAAGCGAACGCGGCGGCCTGCTCCACGCTCCGGATCTCTATATGGAAAAAGTCGTCGTCGGCCCGTCCTGCAAAGGCGCCGTGGATTTGGACGCTCCCGTCGCCGACAATCTAAAATCCATCGCGAAGCGCCTCGACCGGGACGTCGAGGATCTCGTCATCATCGTTCTCGACCGCCCCCGCCACGAAAAACTCATCGAAGATATCCGCAAAGCCGGCGCGCGCATTCGTCTCATCGGCGACGGCGATCTTTCCGCCGGGATTTCCGCGGCCGTCATCGGAACCGGCGTGCACGCTGTCATGGGTACTGGTGGCGCGCCGGAAGGCGTGCTCACCGCAGCCGCTCTGCGCTGTCTAAATGGACAGATTCTCGGCCGGCTCGTTGTCGCCAAGCCTCAAGACGCAGAGCGTCTCGAAAAAATGGGCGTCAAAGATCCAAAACGAATTTACGACACAACCGATCTCGCCCCTGGAAAGAAAATCATCTTCGCCTGCACCGGCGTCACGGACGGAAATCTTCTCCGAGGCGTCCGTTTCTTCGGCGATGGCATTCGCTTGCAGTCCATGATTCTCACGCTCGACGATCGCCAGGTGCGCTTCATCGACACAGTTCATTTGGAAAAAAGGCCGGACGTAAAAGTGAGATTCAACTAGCCACTGCGTAATGAGGTTTCTCAAGGAGAAGCGATGAAAACCAAATTCCTGATCAGCGCGATTTTTGCGGCAATATTGATCGCGACAATTTCTGCATCAAGCATCGCCCAGGAAAAAGCCCCGGAAAAACTAGCACAAGTGCCCACTTCATCCGTGGCGAACCCGAAAGATGTGGAAAGTCTCGACGCAATAATGGCCGCCATTTACAACGTGATTTCCGGTCCCGCGGGTGACCGGGATTGGAACCGGATGCGCTCCCTCTTCTTGCCGGAAGCCAGGTTCACCGCCGTCCGCAAGAATCCGGATGGCACTTTTTCGGCGAATTCCGTGACTCTGGACGGCTACATCGAGCGCGCGGGCAAATACTTCCGCGAAAAGCCATTTTACGAAAGCGAACTCTCCAGAAAAGTCGAGCAGTTCGGCCAGGAAGCGCATGTCTTCAGCACCTACGAATCGCGCGAAGCGCCGGACGCAAAGCCGTTCGCGCGCGGCATCAATAGCATTCAGCTTTTCAATGACGGCAAACGCTGGTGGTGCGTCGGGATCTTCTGGGATTCGGAGCGGCCGGACAATCCACTGCCCGCCAAGTATCAGACGAAGTAGTCCTTGCGTTAAACGCGCAACTGTCCAAAAGGGCAGGAATCCTTACAACACACCCTCTAGCCAAGCCCGTTTCTCCTGCCCAGACATCTGAGAAACTATACTTTAGAGCCTGCAAATCTGCAGACTGTTGAGAACCATGTCATGGCCGAAGGCGTGACCGGAAACTCATATTCCTCGAAGTCCTTGCTCTGGATGACCGTGGGGCTGTTTGCATCCATGGGTATCCTCCTCGGCGGAGGATTCTTTCTGGCCGGCCGCGTCATGCGCACCGCAGGGCTAGTCGCCACGAACGACGGCAAAACGATGCACACGCCCCTCGGCAGTCTGCGTATCGAGCGCGAAAAACAGATGGGTCCGATTCTGCCGGTCTATCCGGGCGGGACTTTAATTGTTCCCGATAATCACGAAGCCCTGAAGCAGGCCGTAGAAGCTAAGAGCGGCATCACTCGCACCATCTATCAAGCCGACGACGATCCGGATCTGGTGGACAAGTGGTATCAGGATCATCTTTCAACCGAATTCAAACGGCGAGGGCCCGGCGAAAGTGTGCTGGCAGAAGTCTTTGCCCAATTGAAGATTCCGGATGCCACCGTGGCATTCATCGCGGATCGCAAGGGTCAAACGCGCGTTGTCACGCTTGCGCCAGACGCCAGAGGCGTGCAGATTTCGCTGATCCGCATTGAGCGCCCGGACACTTCTACGCCCGATGAAAATGCTCCTGCAAATCCTCCGGCCGTAACAGCACCAGCAGGCTCGACTGCTCCGCCCCAGCAACCGCCACCCGCTGATCAGAACTCGCCTCAGCAGCAACAACCATAAAGCTCCGCAAGGTAAGGGCTCACTCTGCGGGGTTTCACAAAATTTCACGAAAGATCCAACCGGGATCGGATGGCGGCACCGACCATGCCTGGGGCGGCCACCAGTTGATCCTAGGTGGCGCGGTGTTGGGCAATGCGATTTATGGCACGATGCCGGCGCTCGCTCTTGCCGGGCCGGATGATACTGGTTCCAACGGGCGATGGATTCCGACGACGTCGGTGGATCAATACGCGGCGACGATGGCCAAGTGGTTCGGCGTGGCCGATGCGGATATGCCGGCGATTTTCCCGAATCTGGCGAACTTCACGACGGCGAACCTCGGGTTCTTACAAATCTTTCCTTAAGAAAGTCCAACCAGAGCAGAAACGCGGGGGCAAGTTCCAGAGCACTTGCCCCGTTTTCATTTTCGCCAGAATTTCTTTACGGAAAAATACTCCTTCAAAAATCTAATTCTGCGATTTCGTGATCGCCAAGAAAACGCGGTCGTCTACCGCTACAGAGCGCGTGAACAAAGTTGCGGAGTGATTGTCCACGATTCCCACGCCGGAGCCATTTCCACTGACTGCAGGACCGGCCGGTTTTCCGCCGACGCTGTTTGCATCGCCGGGCTGCGTGGAGATACGTGTTGTTTTTGGCGTGCAACCAGACGCGGCACCGATGCAAGTGTCGCGAATAAAAACCTGGCGAACGCCTGCATTCACTTGGCCGGCCGTTGTCTTCGCGCTTGAGGATTTAGCTGCCGTGACAGACAAGAACGCAATGTAACGCCCCGAAGAACTGATGGAAGGCAACAAATTATCCGTCGCACTTAGCAATCCATTGGGATCCACGGAAACCAATTGCGTTAGCGGTTTGCAGGAAGAATCCGCGCCATGGCACGTGTCGCGCAAAAAGATTTGTCTGCCTGATGGCGTGTCCGCGACAAGATTTGTGGCGGCGGAACTGAACGCGACGTAGCGGCCATCCGAACTGATCGAGGGCGTGTTGCTGTCGCCGTTGCCTTCGGCGCTGTCACTCGCGGCGGAAAGAACGATCGTTTGCGGTTTGCAATCGCTCGCGGCGCCTTCGCAGGTGTCCCGCAAAAATATTTGTGAATGCGAACCTTGCTGCCCTGTTGACGCACCGGTGAACGCAACAAAGCGCCCATCCAAACTAACCGCAGGCGTTTCTTCCGCAACGGCTGCTGAACTCGCTCGCGCGGCAGCAGCTTGTGACGCGGCCGGACAGAAATTCGCGTTCGTGGACACGGTGAACGTGATGCCGTTCGGGCTCGTGCCGCCTCCGCCGTCGGGACGATATTGATGCGTGGATAGGTCAACAGCCGGAGGATTGAAAACGGTCACGATCGCGCAACTCTCCGTGGTGAGGAGACTCGAGGGAACTGTAGCGGTAATTTGCGAAGCGGAGCCAATGGTTGCGGTCAGGCTGACTTGCGTCGCTCCGGAATTCCAGTTCACGACAGAAACTTGCGGCGGATCTGATGGATCGACCTTGGCGATGTTGATGAAATTGCTTCCGCTAACGGTGAGAGAAACGTTGCCGCTGCCGGGGGAAGCAATCGCAGGGGAGATGGAAGTAATCGTAGGCAGGGGATTCGGCTTTTCATCAATGAGAAACGCGATGGTGTTGGAAAGACCGTTGTCCTGATTGCTCGTCTTGGGATTCAACGTGTTGACGAACGCTTTGCCGGGAGTTGTGGTGAGCGCGGCGGGAACGAGGGCGGTGACGCTGAGCACGTTTCCCCCACTGTCCGTGTTTACGGTCGTGGCGATGGTCTTGCCGTTCCATTGAATGACGGTTTTTGCGACGAAACCAGCGCCCATAACCCGGAGCGTGAAATCGGGGCCACCCGCAGTCACACTGTTGGGCGCAAGAGAGGTGAGCAGAGCGCCCGTGTTGCTCTGAAACGTGTTGCCGTAATCATTGCAGCCGGCTACGACGCAGAGCGCCACTAGCGCGACAGCGAAAGCTGCCCCAAACCGCTTCATGAAAAGTCCCTCTCCTGAACCGCGCGCACAGCGGGGAGCCGCGGCGCTATTCCTATGCCCCAAGTTTCCAATACCGCACGTCTCTTGTACTGTCCAAGGGCGCAATACCCAATGGCGAAGTGAGATGCGGGCAAGCCGCGTCGCGTTGACTGGCCTCTGAACCGCAAATCTGCTTTGGGCGAACCGAACAATCATTCCATTCCTGAGGGGTAAGGTCAATGAGGGAGGGGGCAGTTGTAAGTCATGAGTTTTAAGTTCTAAGTGAATCGTCGGAGCGAGAGGCGGGAGAATAGTGAGAGGTGCGCGATTCCCATTGTGGGATGTATTGCACGCCGAAGATGGCGTCGCATGTGGTGTTGCCGGTAGTGAAGCAGATTGAGAAAAGCAGATTCTCCACGTGAAAAGCCCGTGGAGAAGAGGTCCTCACCCGTCCAAAAACGACCGGTTCGGAAAGACGGGCTATCGATGGGAGAGGGATTGGGCGAGTAGGGCAAAGACCCGATAACCGTTTGGAACTTGCAGTTTGCGGGGGGGTTTCAAACGGCGAACGGCGGTATCCTTAGAGTTGACGGAATAGTTGGCGGAATGGTTGACGAAAACAGGGCCCTTGGCCTCTCCCACCTGGGGCCGAACGTGGGTTGGCATGACAGGTCCCAAAATTTCAAGAGATTTTGCGATTGGCGTAGCGGTCTGTGCCGTTTATATCGTGGCGGCCAAGCTTAGCCTTCGCCTCGCCTCGATTCATCCGAGCGCCACGCCGGTTTGGCCTCCTACGGGCATAGCCATTGCGACGCTTCTGGCCCTCGGCTCGCGCTTCTGGCCATCCATCCTCGTTGGAGCGTTCGTGGTGAACGTCACCACGGCGGGCACGGTGCTCACCTCACTTGGAATCGCCACCGGCAATACACTGGAAGGCGTTCTTGCCGCCTATCTGGTGAACCGTTTCGCGAACGGCCGCCACGCCTTTGAAAGAACCTGGGACATTCTCCGTTTCGGACTTTATGCGGGCCTCCTGAGCACTGCGGTTGCCGCCACTTTCGGGGTGACAATCCTCAGCTTGGGCGGGTTTGCGGATTGGAGCCAATACTGGCTCATATGGCGCACCTGGTGGCTGGGTGACGGCGCCGGCGCATTGGTTTTCACGCCTCTTTTGCTCTTATGGTCGGCGAGTCCGAAACCGAAATGGACGGAAAAGCAAATGCTGGAGGCGGCAGTCCTGCTCGGTTTGTTGCTGGTGACCGCCGGCATTGTCTATGGCCCGCTCTTTCACGCGCAGATGAGAAACGATCCCTGGACTTTCTTATGCACGCCATTCTTCGTTTGGGCGGCATTTCGATTCGGCCAGCGGGAATCGTCCGCGGTCATTTTTATTTTTTGCTGCATCGCTGTCGTCGGAACCAAGATGGGCTATGGACCTTTTGCAAGGCCGTCGCCCAACGATTCCTTGCTTCTCTTGCAAGCTTTTCTGGGCCTAAAGGTTGTGATGACGCTGGCTTTCGCCGCGGAAGTCTCTGAGCGGCGCCGTCAGGAAGAGCACTCCAAGCTTCTCTCCGTCACCGACCCGCTCACTGGCCTGGCCAACTACCGCCTTTTGCTGGAGCGTATTGATTTGGAAATCAAACGTTACGGCCGGACGGGACGGCCATTTTCCATTCTGCTGCTGGATCTCGACGGCCTGAAAAAGATCAACGACGCTTATGGGCATCTTGCCGGAAGCCGTGCCCTGTGCCGGGTCGCTGAAGTTCTGCGCCTCCATTGCCGTGAGATTGATACGCCGGCGCGTTACGGCGGCGATGAGTTCGCGTTGATTTTGCCGGAGACTCCCTTCGAGCAAGCTTGCCAAGTGGCCGAACGCATTTCACAACAACTGGCGAACGACTCCGAGACTCCGCGAATCTCCGCGAGCGTGGGAGTTGCCGAATATCCTCACGACGGCCACACCGTCGAGCATATTCTCTGCGCCGCGGATGAAGCTCTTTACAGCCAGAAACACCAGCGCCCAGCCTCCCCGGTTTTCCGTTAGTCTTATCGCCTCTTTTTTTCTGGTGAAGTCTTCACACCTGCGGGTTCGCCGAGCATCTCTTGCAGCAGAGAAACGAACGCTTGCTGGGCCGGGGAGATCCACTTGTCCTTGTGCCAAACGACGTGCGTGGCGATGTCCAGATTCGGTCCGGCCCAGCGAAAACTGGCGAGTCGCTTGCGCGCCAATTCCCGGGCGACGACGATCTCCGGCAAGAGGGCGATGCCCATGCCCAAAGAGACGCACTCTTTGATGGCCTCAACGGTGGAAAACTCCGTGACGTTGCCGGGACGAATATTCATCAGGGAAAGAAGCCGGTCCAGCTTCTTGCGATAGGCGCAACCGGCTTCGGTGAGCAGCAGAGTTTGGCCGCTCAGGTCCTGAGGCAGCACTTTTTTGGCGGAGGCGAGCGGATGAGCGCGGTCCGCGACGAACAGAACTTTCTCCGAGCGCAGCCGCAAAGACTTGAGGCGTTCGTCGGCAACGACGTCTTTCATCCAGACGGCCAAGTCCATTTTTCCGCTCTCGATGGATGGCACGAGGCCGACGTCAAAGTAGGGCCGGAAGGTAAGCTGCACCTTGGGATAGAGCTTGCGAAAACGGCTGAGGATACTCGGCAAGCGATAGTTGAGAACCGATTCGGGAGCGCCGATGCACAAAGGTCCGGCGGGAGTGGAATCCTGTGTAACGGCGGCTTGCGCATCGCTCACGGTGGAGAGGACTCTTTCCGCGTAAGGCAAGAAGCGCCTGCCGGCGTCGGTGAGGATCACGCGTTTGGCGAGGCGGTCAAACAGCGGAATGCCGAGTTCCTCCTCGAGGGCGCGGATTTGTGTGGTTACGTTGGATTGCACGCAGTGGACGCGCTCGGCTGCGCGGGTGAAATGCAGCTCTTCGGCAAGAGCGCGGAAGATTTCCAGTTGCCTCATTTCCATTTTGTCTCTTCCATCTCTGCGAATAATCATTTTCATCTTAACAATCAATTGGACTGATGTATAGCCGGCCGAAATACTTGGGCCATGCGACGCGGCGCATGGTTCTTTGAAGGCTGAGAGCGGAATTTTTCGCCCTCAAGAGAAGAGTTTGACAGTTCTCTCCGGATAGAACCCGCCGCCGCGTTTCGCGCAGGATGGCCCATTATGCGTGCTCTACTTTTATTTGCGGCTTTGTTTCTTTTCGGCAGGAATCTAAATGCTGCGCCGGCTCATCAGTCTTCGCCCGCGACAACCGCGGTGTTGTTCGATTTTTCGAGGCCAGTGCCCGAACCTTTTTGGGAAGATTTGAAAGGCGAGCTCGAACAGAACACAGCGCCGGTCTGGCCGGAACGCTCGATAACGTGGATGAAGCGGCAGCAATTCCAAAAGGGCATGGAATATTCCGAAGTGGTTCAGGTGCGGCTGCAGGGGCACTGCAAGGCGGATCTGACGACCGACTGGCAATTTGCTGAGGGCCCTCTCGGCTGGGTGTACATGATTGGCGGTGAAATTCAGCCCGTTGTTTACGTAAACTGCGATCGAATTGGGCAAACGCTGGAACGCGACCTTCGCCGAATGAATTCCAGAGAGCGCCAGCAGAAATTTGTGCGCGCCATTTCGCACGTTGTGGGGCATGAGCTGACGCACATCTTCCTGCAGAGCGCGAAACACAGCTCGAGCGGTTTGCAACGGGCTTACCTAACTCCGCGCGAACTGGTCAAAGAAGGACTGATATAGCGAGCGGGGACAAGTCAATGGTGAAGCGGGTTCACACTCGGCTGCGAGGATGGAGATGATTTGGAGGAATGATCAGCGAGAAGAGTGCAACATGCGGCGAGTGATTTCCTCGACCGGCGCACGATCATCGGTGAACACAGTGGTTCCGGCGGGAGGAAGGAGTTCCCGAACCTTGTCCGCGGCCTGCGCAGCAATCGCGTGTAGAGCAGTTTCGCCATCGACCCGCGACAACCGCTGCCGTATATCGGCCACGGATATTTCGCGGGGAAACGCGAGGACGACGTGATTGCCGTCGCTGCGTGAAATTACAAAGACGGAAGGAAAGACTAGTTTGAGTGTTGCGGCGGTCGCAGCGAGCAGCTCACGCGAGCCGCTCGTATCGTAGACGTTCATCATGAGAAGCCCGGCGGGATTCACGTGGGAGGACGCCTCTTCAAAAAACTCCCGAGTGACGAGATAGAACGGGATGTACGGGCCGCCTTGATAGATGTCCACCTGAATCAGATCGAAGCTCTGGGAAGAAGAAGCCAGCCACGGGCGCGCATCCGCAATATGGACGGAGAGATTGCTCTGGCCAAGCGGCAAGCCAAAATATTTGGCCGCCACTTCCGCAACTTTGGGATCAATTTCCACGGCATCTACCTGAAGGTGGGGGGCTACGGCAAGCGTCGAAGTAATAGCTCCGCCCGCGCCCAAACCCAAGGCTAGCATCCGGCGGGCAGGGACAAGGGTGGGGCCGAGAGCGAAGTCATCTGAATAGTAGCCGGACCAAATTGCGCCCACCTTGCGTGTGGTTTGAGAATACGCCGGATGATTTAGGACCAACCAGCGAAGGTCGTCCTGGTGCATTACCGCGACCCAGTTATAGGCGGATTCGGTGGTCCAGAGAACCGCGGGCGAATAAGTGAGTTTGGGAAGGAGAAGGACGCCAATGGCCGGCAAGAAAATTGCGGCCGCGGCGGCGCTTTTTCCGACAAGGCCGGATGCGCCAACAAGCAGGGTGGAAGCACATAAGATTTGGAGAGTCATTCGCGTGCCGAGACGCGGGACCAGGTAAAAAGCTGTGATGAGGATTCCTGCAATGCTGCCGGCTGTGGAGAGCGCGTACACTTTGCCGGCGGTGATTCCGATGTGTTCGGCACGGGCGAGGAGGCGAATGACGAAAGGTGCAGTCACCGCCAGCGCAGTCATGGTTGGCACGAAAATAATCAAGCTGGCAATGGTGGTACCGAAAAATTCACCGGATTGCCAGAGCCACCGGAGAATGGAACGCTCGACAAACAGGACGGCCAACTGATAGACCCCACTACTGACGATAACGACGTAGAGAATTGTGCCTGAGCGGCTACGGTCGGCGAGCCAGCCACCCAGAGCGTAACCGAACGCCAGAGCGGCCATGACCACGGAAATCATGGTGCCCCACACATAGATCGAGTAGCCGAAATAGGGAGCGTACAGGCGAAATGCCGCGAGCTCGAGCGACATGACAATACCGCCGGTAAGGGCAGCGGTCACCAGCCAGAGGAACGGCCGCGAGCGGACCTCGCCTGTCGCGAGTCCTTTTGCAAAACCCCACGTTGGATTCACTAGATTGCTTTTGTAACACAAGAAGGGCGTGTGCGGCATCAAACTACTTTCCTATTGTGTGCACGTAAGCATATAGGCATACCGCAGTGGAAAAAGACGAAACGCGGAGGGTTTGCTATTCTCGCGTGGCCATGAGTGACGCGGGAAACGGGCAATCAAAGACCGAGCGCATTGAAAAGACAGCGAACACGCAGCTGGAGCGCGGGCTGGGGCTGAAAGAGGCCGTCGCGCTCAACATGATCGAGATTGTTGGGATTGGCCCGTTCGTGGTGAGCTCGCTCGTGATCAAGGCGATGGGCGGGCCGCAGGCGATGCTGGCCTGGCTGGCGGGCGCGGTGATCGCGACGCTGGACGCGTTTGTGTGGAGCGAACTCGGCGCGGCGATGCCGAAGGCGGGCGGGACGTACGTATTTTTGCGCGAGGCGTACGGGCCGGGAAAATGGGGACGGCTGATGTCGTTCCTGTTTGTGTGGCAGACGTTCATTCAGGCGCCGCTGTCGGTAGCGTCGGCTTCGATTGGGTTCGCTCGCTACGCGAGCTATTTGCATCCACTAACAAAATGGGAAGGGAAAGCGATCTCCGGCGGACTGGTGATTGTGCTGATTATTTTGCTTTACCGGCGCATCACGACGATCGGAAAAATCTCCGTACTGTTATGGGCCGGCGTGATCGGTACGATGTTGTGGCTCATCTGGGGCGGAGTGACGCATTTCGATCGCAAAATTGCATTCGATTTTCCGGCGGGCGCGTTTCATTTTTCGTCGCTGTGGTTTGCGGGGCTGGGAGCGGCGATGGTGAACACGGTGTACAGCTATTGGGGCTACTACAACATTTGCCATTTGGGCGGGGAGATTAAGGAGCCGGAGAAAAATATTCCGCGCGGGATTTTCCTGTCCGTGCTGGGAATTGCAGCGCTGTATTTGCTGATGCAGTCGAGCATTTTGGGCGTGGTGCCATGGCGCGAGGCGCAGGATTCGAAATTTCTGGCGAGCTTGTTTGTGGAGAGATTGTACGGGCACGGCGCGGCGCAAGTGGTGACGTGCATGGTGCTGTGGATTGCGCTGGCGAGCGTTTTTTCCGTGCTGCTGGGTTATTCGCGCGTGCCGTATTCGGCGGCGCTGGATGGAAATTTTTTGTCGGTGTTCGCGAAAGTGCATCCGACGAAACATTTTCCGCACGTTTCGTTGCTGGTGCTGGGGGCGCTGGCGTTTATTTTGAGCGTGACGCTGGATTTACAGACGACAATTGCTGGAATTCTAGCGGTGCGATTAATTGTGCAATTCATCGGACAGGCGGTGGGGTTGATGATGTTGCGGCGGCGATGGGGGCCGGAGAGGTTTCCGTTCAAGATGTGGTTGTATCCTGTGCCGGCGGTGCTGACCATGTTTGGATGGGCGTGGCTTTTTTGGCAGACGGGTCCGGCGCGTAAATGGGGATTGCTGGAGATTGCAATGGGCGTGCTTGCTTATTTGATTTGGGCTTGGGAGAAGAAGCAGTGGCCCTTCGCTAACGGCGCTCAGGGTAAACCGTTTGAGAGAGAAGTAGCGAGGTAACGGAAGAAGAGGGAGCCGCGTCAGATGGAAGAGCGCGGGGGACCGGGAGAATAATGCGGAAGATAGCGATTGCGATGTCGTTGTGTTTGATGGGTGCTCGGAGTTATGCGCAATTTCCACCGGCGCCGGGGACTGGCCCGGGTCTTGCGGAAACGATTGAAGCGATTGACAGTGCGCGTGTGACGACGCGGATTTTGTATGTGACGGCGCATCCGGATGATGAAAGCGCGGCGGTACTGACGTATTTGGCGCGCGGTTTACATGCGGATGTGGCGCTGCTTTCGTTGACGCGCGGTGAAGGTGGACAGAACGCGCTGGGGCCGGAGCAGGCTCCGCAGCTGGGATTGATTCGCACGCAGGAATTGCTGGCGGCGACGCACGGCTACGGCGTGAAACTTTATTTCACGCGCGCAAAAGACTTTGGATTTTCGAAGACGCCGGAAGAGACGGAAAAGATTTGGGGCGATCAGGTTCTGGAAGATATGGTACGCGTGATTCGCACGTTCCGGCCGAACATTGTGATCAACGGCTGGGGCGGTGTGCATCAGGGACATGGGCACCATCAGGCGGCAGGATTGCTGACGCCAATTGCGGTTGCGCGGGCCGCGGATGCGAAAGTATACCCAGATCAGTTCAAGGATGGGCTGTCCGCATGGGGCAGCCCATCCAACGAAGTCATGATTCTCGATCTGGATCGGTTCAGTGAGAAACTGACGGGCTATGTTTTGCCGCTCGATGAGGTTTCTCCACTCTGGGGAAAGTCGTGGCGCGAAATTGGACTGGATGCTTTTGCGAATCATCGAACGCAGGGAATTCCGGTGTTTCTCGGTTCGCCGTTCTTGCGAAGACCGATCGCTCTGAAGCGAGAGGATGGCGGCACGTTTTCCCCTGAATCTTTTGCGCGGACCTTGCCGGCGATTCTTGATTCGGACACTTGCAAGAACCATCAGGACTGGTGCCTGCAACTGGCAGATGCGGACGACGCGCTGCGAAAAGCGCACGAAGCCGCGTTACGACTCGACTGGCAACAATGCGCAAGCTTGATATCAAAGGCTGAAATAAGCACGAAAAGCCTCTACAAGGCGGATAGCGCTGCTTCGACCGGCCCACTTGATTGGAGAAGTGAGAGCGACATTCACCATGCCGCGGACCGTATTGTGAACGCTCTACTAATGGCGAGCGGGTTTCATTTCGTTGCGGAGGCCAACCGCGGCACTGTGGTATCGGGGGAAGTGCTTGAAGTGACTATGCGATTCGGATGCAGACCGAACCTGAAGTGTCCTCTCTTGGGCGGTAGTGTGGATGGAACGCAAGAGAGCATAGATCCGGGCAAAGGGCCGGGAGCACAAAAGATTATTGTTCTAGGGCGCGGTGCACGCGAAAAAGCTGGTCTCAACTTGAGCGCTGAGGGCACACCCGATTATTCGGTATGGCTGCGTTTGGGTAGCGATCCGGACCGGACGACAGGCAAGAATTTTCCTGTTGTATTTACGGCTGCGGAAACCACACACGTGGAGCGGGTGCCAGTCAGGATTGTGCCCGCGTACACGCTGGCGGTGGAGCCGAAGCAGGAGATTGAAAAGCTGGCGGCGAAGCATGAGCCGTTCAATGTGTTTTTGCGGGTGCATTCGTATTCGACGAAGGCGGCGAATGTGAGTGTCGGATTGGATGTACCCGATGGGTGGAAAAGCAGCGGTGCAGAGGAATTGAGTTTTACGGGCGAGGGAGACCGCTACGCGAAGATTACGCTGGTTCCACCGGCGAAGCTGGCGGCTGGAAATTACACGATTACGGCGTTTGCGAAGCGCGGCGAGGGGAAATTCACGACTTCGATTGAGCCCCTGGCTTCGATGTCAACGCTCACGTGGGAAGAACCAGCGCAGACGGTGGTTCATACGTTTGACATCAAGGTGCCGGACAATTTGCGCGTGGGATATATCAGCGCGGAGAGCGAACCGGTGCCGGATGCGTTGAAGATGCTGGGCATTCACGTGGAGATGCTGGATGCGAACACGCTGAATTTTGGCGACCTCTCGAAATACGACGCGCTTGTAGTCGGCGTGCGCGCTTATGAATTGCGCAGCGAACTCCCGGGGGCGAATCAGCGCCTCCTCGACTACGCGCAAAAGGGCGGGACCCTTGTCGTGCAATACCAGCGCGACTTTGCGTGGGACGGGAAGAATTACGCGCCGTACCCGGCGAAGATTGCGAACAAGCAGGGCGATCCTTTGCCGCGCATCACAGATGAAACTTCTCCCGTGAAATTTTTAAAGGCGGACGATCCACTGCTGAACACGCCGAACAAGATCACGCAAGAAGATTTTAAGGGCTGGGTGCAGGAGCGCGGACTTTATTTCTGGAGCGAATACGATTCGCACTACACGCCGCTGCTGGCGATGAATGATCCGGGTGAAAAAGATCTGGACGGGGGGCTCGAGTACACGAAACTCGGCAAAGGAGTGTACATTTACACCGGGATTGCATTCTTCCGTCAATTGCCGGAAGGCGTGCCGGGAGCCTATCGCCTCTTTGTGAACCTACTGAGCGCTTCGCGCTCGCACTGACGTACACTGCTTGCATAAGAATTTGTTACGGCTCGCCATTTCTTGCGTCCGAAGTGCGATTCGTTGCCCGCACTAGAATTGGGCGCTGGTACATTACGTTGAGATCCTTCGGCGAACTTCGTGGTTCGCCTCAGGATGACAGGTTGGGGCAGCGGATCGTCAGAGGGGGGAGCTTATGGCTGGACGCAGGACGGAGAGTTCGTTTACTAAACAGAAGAGAATTCGAATTTTTGGCGCTTTGCTGGCGGCGCTGGGAATTCTGTTTGCATTGGCAATCACACCGGGCGCATCAGCGCAGAATGACAAGAAGAAGAAAAAAAACGAGCCACCGCCCAAAGTGGACAACAACAGCACCAATCCCATCGTGCCGCTGACCGACGAACAGCAGATTGACTACATGCTGAGCGAATATCTTGGCGCGTGGCAACTGGGCGATACGGAACGGCTGCACAAATACTACTCAGAAGATGTTTCTGTGGTGAGCGGCGCCTGGGCCGCGCCAGTGATTGGATGGACGAATTTTCTTGCGCTCTATCAGCAGCAGCGTTCGCACATGCAGCAAGTGCGGATGGACCGCATGAATACGTACATCAAGGTGAATGGAACGACGGCCTGGACGTGCCACCAATGGGAATTCGCGGCAGTGATGGACGGCACACCGACAGCGGCGCGCGGGCAAACGACATTCGTGCTGGTCAAGAAGGACAACCGGTGGTTGATCGCGCACGATCATACTTCGGTCGTGCAAACTTCAAAAGAAACGCAGCCGACGGGAGCGCCCGTGGGCGCACCTCCCCCTGCGACGGGCCAAGAGAACAAGCCTCCAGCATAGGAAATTCCAGAAGAGAAACTATCGTGGACGGGCTAAAAGTTCTGCTTGAAGCCCTGATAGATCCAAATTCCTGCCGCCGATAACAGAAGCACTCCGGCTAAAATCCCGGTCGTCATAATGGGCCGGGACAGCGTATTGATGCGTGCAATCAGCTGCTGTTGTTCCTGAGCCATGCGCTGTTCGCCTGCGTCGAGGAAGAGCTGATCGTCTTCGTGACCTTCTAGAAGGTTCCGCCAGATGAGTAAGGCTAGAAACGCGGCGGTAACGACTCCGGAGGCGATCAGTAGATACAAGACGGGCCCCTGAAGCGAAGATTCCATAGTTGACCTCCACTGGAACCGATCCGCGGTGCCAACCTGCTGGGGAGGCCCAGAAGGCAGGCAAGGGGTGGTACGTGATTCTGGCCGGAGTATAGCACCAGGCATTAGAAAAGCCAGTGCTGAGTATCATCAAAACAGATAGTAAATGGCCGGCGGGGGAGCGTTGAGCGAGGCGAAAAGGGCAAATTGCCGTAGTTACGGGCGCTGCGCAAGGGACTGGGCGGGTACGTAATTCGTGCAGTCGTTGTCTCGGCGGGGCCGAGGAGATTTGCGTCGCGCGTGAGAATCCATTTGCCATCCGATTGTTTGCGAAGGATGGAAAGAGCGTGGCCGCTGCGGCGAGTGGCGGGGCCGCCGGATTTTGGCGTTACGCTCACAGTGATGTGATTCCAGCAATACGCGAGATCGCCGCTGACGTAAATTTCCTGAATGTCGCTGGAGCCCTGAAAATTCACCTGGCCCAACATTCCTTTAAGGCCTTCGAGAAAAGTTTTGCGGCCGCGCATAGGCGGATGGCCCGCGACGAGAAAGACAACGTCCTCGGCCATGAGCGCCGCAATGCGCGGGACATCGTTTTCAATTGTGCCGATCATCCAGTCGTGCACGAGCTGCCGGATCGCTTGTTCATCGGTTTGCATGAGAGATTCCTTCCGATTGCTTGGGCCGAGTGACTCGACAATTTATTGTGCAATGGCCGAGAAGCGCGTGGCACGGTAAAATGCGCGGCGAAAAACTGTATGCACCAAATCCTCGTCTACGGCGACTCGCTGACTTGGGGAATTATTCCCAACAGTAGAAATAGATTGACTTTTGATGAGCGATGGCCCGGGATTCTCGAAAACGGGCTGAACGCTTCCGGATTGCGGGTGCGAATCATTGAAGATTGCCTGAATGGCAGGCGGACAGTTTTTGATGATCCCTTTAAGCCGGGCCGAAACGGGTTGCAGGGGCTTGCGCAACGCATTGAGATCAATTCGCCGTTGTCGCTCGTCATTCTGATGCTCGGAACAAACGATTTTCAGTTTTCGCATCCTTACAATGATGCGTGGGCCGCGGCTCAAGGCGTGGCTACGCTCGTCAGTGAAATCCGGAAAGCGCCCATCGAGCCGGGCATGACGATTCCGCTGATTCTGATCGTTTGTCCCCCGCTGATTCGCTCTCCGAAAGGGAGCATCGCTCCAAAATTTCGCGGAGCCGAGCAACGATGCGCTGGTCTGGCGCAGGCATACAAACAGATCGCATGGGACCTCGAATGCCATTTCTTTGACTCGGAAATCGCCACCACTTCGAGCGTGGTGGACGGTGTTCATCTCGATAGAGACCAGCATGTGAAACTCGGCAACGCGCTTTCCAAAATTGTGGCCTCGATCTTGAAGAATTCGTCGCGTTGACAAAGACGGCGAGCGGCGGGCACAATGAAAAAGCTTCGATAGACGCCCTCAAACGTCGTCGTTAAGAGAAGTGCAGTGCCCGAATGGCGGAATTGGCAGACGCGCTAGCTTCAGGAGCTAGTTCTCGCAAGGGAGTGGAGGTTCGAGTCCTCTTTCGGGCACCAAGAATTTCTTCGCTACCGGATTCCATCTCTCAACTAATTAAGATGGGACATGCAGGAACGCCCTCCTGCGGAATGGTGTCCAATACCATTGGGAAGGTCTCGTTTTGGCCAACCAACATACCCTGATGAAACCAAGACCTGAGTGCAGAGTCGGATTAGCGGTATGTGCCTTCTTGTTTTTTGTGTCGTCTCTCAAAGCGCGCGCACAGGATTTTCAACACGCTGGAGCCAACTACGTTTTTGCAATCCAACGACAGATTTGCGTTCGACCTGCTGAAAGTTAGCCACGTCTCTGGAAAAGAAGCGAACGTTGTACTCGCCCCTCTGCCACTTTCCTTGCCATTTGCCGCACTTTGGAGCAATGGAAGTACCGCGCAGGGTTCAAAAGAATTGATGGCAGCGTTTCATTGGGAAAATGGCTATGGCAATGCAAACGCAAGCGGAATGCTGCTGGCAAGGTTTGAACGGCCAAAACCAGCACCTCCACCGCGCATCCCTCCAAAAACGAAATTCGAAAGAGATATGCTGGCGTATTACCGAAGCGGGAAGCCACAAGAGATATGGTTAAAGGCTCAGGAGAGCCGATTTAGCTGCGGGCGAGGGCTTTTTGTTTGCGCGTTGAGGCGCGAACGACGAGGCGTGGCTCGAGATAAATGGGCTTGGGCACAACGGGCTGGTCGGCCTCGATGAGCTGGAGCGCGAGCTTGGCGGCTCGTTGGCCGATGACAGCGCTTTGCTGATCCACGCTGGTGAGCGGGACGCGGAGGAATTTGTTGTAGAGAAGATTGCCGCAGCCGATAACGGAAACATCTTCGGGAACGCGCAGGCCGGCATCGAGAATCGCGGAGATGGCGCCATAAGCGGCGAGGTCGTTGTAGCAGAAGATACCGTCGGGCCGTGGATTCTGGCCAAGAAGAACTTGCGTGGCACTGTAGGCGGCGGCGTCACCGAGTTCTTCGGCGCGATCCGTGCTCATGACGAGGTCCGAATCAAAGGGAATGTTGTTCTTCGCCAGGGCTCGCTTGTAGCCTTCGAGACGGCCAAGCAAGGGACTGAGGGCGGGGCCTCCGATATGCGCGATGCGCTTGCAGCCGGTATCAACAAGGTGTTGCGTAGCGAGGGCGCCGACTTCTTCATCGTTGACACCCACGAAATGGGCGGCGAGGCCTACGAAGCTGCGGTCAATCAAAATGTAGGGAATGCCCGCCTCTTCGATACGGCGAAACATTTCGACCGTCCAGTGCGTGGACGCGATAAGCAGCATGTCCACGCGTCGCGTGATGAACTGCTCGACAGCCTGGCGCTCGATTTTGGGATCTTGTTCGGAAGAGGTGACCACGAGCGTGTAGCCGCTGTTACGCAGCGCGACGGAGACGCCGCGAACAACTTCTGAAAAAAAAGTGTGAAGGAGATCGGGGATCACAAAGCCGATCATGTTAGTGCGGCCGGTGACGAGAGCGCGCGCGGCCAGATTGGGGCGGTAGTTGAGCTCCTGGCAGCGCTTAAGGACGCGCGCCTTGGTTTGCTCACTGATATCGGAGTGATTGCGGAGGGCTTTGGAGACCGTTATGACCGAAACACCGAGGTCTCGGGCGATGTCTTTGAGCGTGACACCCATAGAGGATTGTAACATGCACTGTGTTGGATGGATGGTGAACGGGAAACGTTCCACAAGAAACGAAAAGGGAGGCGAGCCAGGTCTTCTCGCCTCCCCATTCTTCCCCTTGCGGGGAGCCCGATAAGCCTGACGGAGGGTGGCTTATCGGTCGTGTGTTGGCCTGCCTAGTGTAACCCCGCAGACTGGAAAAGAGTTTCGGTGTAGCGCAAGAAAAGCCTACAATCCTTATGAAATCTTTATAACTTTCGATTAGCCTCGAGCCCCATGTCACGAACTTCCCCTTTGAATCCGGATAACATTTTGCGTTTTCTGCAAGTTAGGGACAATGGTGCCTCAACGGACGAGATTGCGCAGGCGCTCCATCTGCCGAAATCTGAGCGGAAAGCGCTCTTCAAAATGCTTTCGAAGCTGAAAAAGCGTAACGCGATCGTGGAAGTGGCTGCGGGGAAATACAGGCTGAAGTCGAAAAAAGCTGCGACCGACGGACCCAAGACCGGAAAACCACCTGAGGGAGCAGGGCAATCGCAACCCAGGAAGAAAAGCGGGAGTGGTGTGAGCGGACGGCTCGTGCTGCATCAGGATGGATACGGATTCGTGATACCGGACGAACCGATTCCGAATATCGAGGGGGACGTCTTTATACCTCGGCATGCGACCGAGGACGCCATGCACGGCGACCGCGTGCTGGTGGAGATCAGTCGAAGGGGATTCGGCGGAGCCGGGCAGCGGATCGAAGGGCGGATTGAGCGGGTGCTTGGGCGGGCGCACCCGAGCGTGGTCGGGCTTTTTCGCTACGGGCCGCGCGGAAATTTTGTGCTGCCGTATGACACGCGCATTCAGCATCAGATTGAAATTCCGCCAGGTCAGGAATTGACTGCCGCGCTCAAGAAAAAATTGGGAATTGGTTCTGAGGAAGACGCGGCGCATCGCGGGCGCAGGATCCCTCGTTTGCCGGAGCTGGACGGGGCAGTGGTGAACGCGGAGCTCGTGCGCTATCCGCGTGGCGGGCTCGCGCCGGTTGGCAAGGTGATTGAAATTCTCGGGCGGCCGGGCGATCTCGGTGTGGACACGGAGATCGTGATTCGGAAGCACCATCTTCCGCACGAATTTTCCACCGAGGAGCTGCAAGAGGCGGCAGAACGCGCGCATCCGGTGAACGATTCCGACCGCGAGGGGCGGGAGGATTTTCGTTCACTGCCGATTGTTACGATTGACGGCGAGACGGCGCGCGATTTTGACGACGCGGTGTACGTAGAGCGGCGCGCCGACGGCGGCTGGCACTTGCAGGTGCACATTGCAGACGTGGCGAATTACGTTCGAACGCTGACTGCACTGGATAACGAGGCACGACTACGCGGAACTTCCGTTTACTTTTTGGATCGCGCGGTACCGATGCTGCCGGAGGAACTTTCGAACGGGATTTGTTCGCTGAATCCGAAGGAAGACCGGCTGGTGATGAGCGCGTTGATGGAATTTGACGCGGCGGGCCGAATGACAGGTTCGCGGATGGCGTGCGGCGTAATTCGCTCCGCCGAGCGGATGACCTATACCAACGTAAACAAGGTGCTGGAAGGCGACAAAGAAATGACCGCGCGATACTCCGCGCTGGTGAACCGTTTTCGCGACATGAAAGAACTCGCTTTGCTACTGAATGCGCGGCGCAACGAACACGGCTCGATTGATTTCGATTTGCCGGAGCCGGTGATTGAGTTCGATGAAGAACAGAAGATGACAAACATCACGCGCAGCGAGCGAAATATCGCGCACCGGCTGATTGAGGAATTCATGCTCGCCGCGAATCGCGCGGTGGCCGGCTATTTGTTGAGGCGGGGGATTGCGACCTTGCATCGCGTGCATGAAAAACCTGATGCGAAGAAAGTGCTTGAATTTGAAGAGCTGGCGCGCGCGTTCGGCTATTCGCTGGGCGTGGAGAATTTGCACCAGCGCGAGATTGCGGTTCGGCATGGGCGCGTGCCGGCGCCTGCAAAGCGCGGACGGCCTGATTCGTACGGTCACGGGCGGGAACGCGATATGCGCGTGACGCTGCCGGGCGCGGGAGAATTGAGCATTACGCCGCAGCATTACCAAAGGCTGTTGAAGAAGCTTGCTGGAAAAACGGAAGAGAGAATCGTTTCTTATCTGATGTTGCGCTCGCTGAAGCAGGCGCGCTACGCGCCGGATTCGCTGGGGCATTTCGCGCTGGGGTTTGACGAGTATGCGCATTTCACTTCGCCGATACGGCGCTATCCGGATTTAATCGTTCATCGCGCGCTGAAATGGGCGCTGGCCAATCCTAATGCGGGACCGCCTCCCGATTCTCATCCGGGGAGGGGCACTTCGGCGGCACTCTACTCGCACCGTTTGCTGGAGGAGCTGGCAACAGAAACTTCGGAAGCAGAACGGCGCGCCGCAACGGCGGAACGCGAATTGCGCGATTGGAAGACGGCGCAATTCATGGAACAGCATCTCGGAGATGAATACGAAGGCCTGATCATTTCCGTGCAGAAATACGGATGCTTTGTAGAGTTGATGGAAGTTTTTGTGGAAGGCTTGCTGCCGATTGCGGCGCTGGAAGAAGCAGCCGGAGCACGGTGCATGTATCGCGAGCACGAACACGCGATCGTGGCGATGCAAAGTCCGCAGCAAAAGCGCGGCCGCGGAGCTTCCCAATCGAAATCGAAACAGCGATCTTGGAAGTTAGGAGACCGAGTCCGGGTACGCGCGGAACGAATCGATCCGATGCGGCATCGCGTGGAATTCGCGTTAGTCTAAACCCGGCGAATCCCTACTTGGGACAGTCGAGATATACATCTCCACTACTATCCGGCGTCATTTCGCAATACCGAACATCCCCCCAGACGGGATCTACTCTGCGTAGCCGATCGAGTGCTTCTTGTTCCTGGCTCAATTGTCCAAGCTGTTGACAGGCCGCGGCCAGCATTTGGTATGCAACTTTGGCGCAATGACATACATGCGAAGGTTAGAAGCCAAGCGGCAAGTTTACAAGACAGCGCGGAGCTTTCACGTTTCAAAACATAAACGTTGAATGGCGAGGGAGACCTGGTTCAACTCTTCGGCAGAAAGACTACTGCGGTACTTCGTCTGGCGCGCGGAAAGAAGGCAGGAGACGGCGTATCGGGCGGACGATGAACGTGGCGACGCGCGCGACCGGATACCAAAAATGGCTGCCGCGGGAAAGTCTGGCGATGAGAAGACCTAACGCGAGCTGAGTGGACGAATCCAAATCAATGCGTGAACCATCACGGTAAAGGCGAACGACCCGGCCTAAAAGCTCGCCCTGTTCCAACACGCCATCGGAGGTCGGATGCGCGTCGCCCTTGGCAGTGAGCTTTGCGGAGTGCCATGAACCGGTCTTGCTGACGATTCTGTGCACGTAAATGTGATTGTCTCGGCGGTAAAGAGCCACGTCGCCAAGGCGAACTCCCGAGTTGTCCGTACGACGAATCAGCGCGACGTCTCCCGGCTTCACCCAGGGCAGCATGCTGGTGCCATGAACACGCAACGCGATACGGCCGTGCTGGGCGAGAGCTTCGGAAATCCGCTGCGCGTCGCCTTCGCGACGTTCGCCGCCAATTTGCCGGCTGCCTTTCCTTGGATTTGTTTCTCGATTCATCAAAGTCTGCTTTTTCACACTCGCTAATTAGGGTGCAAAGGCAACGCTCTGCGTCGCTACTGTTTGATCGTCCAGGGAAACGCGAAACGTCCACGTACCCGTGATGCTCCGCTGCGTAATCATGGAGCCACTGATCGGAATCAAAACATCCGTCTCCGCCGCGCCGTTTCCTCCGTCTTCCTCGACAAAGGACGTGTTCAACACCTGGTACGAGCCGCCGCCTGGGTCTAGTAATTCCAGCTTCTGCGTCCGCGTTCCGGGAGCTACGTTTTTCCAATCCACATGAATCGCCAGGTCCCGAATCGTGCCGAGTGAAAACGATTGCTGCTGCGAGCAGCCGTCAGGCGTTTTATTGCAAACCGTCATGGCAGCAGCCACTTGTGGTTGCGGCGGTTGCACGGGCGTCATATCGGCGCTGCCGCAACCAATAACCCCTGCTGCGGCGCACAACACCAGGGCCAGCGCGGCGCGCTGAAGAAATCGAGTTTCACGAGTTGGCATCAAGCGGTTCATTTCATTTCGTCAAAACGGAACGGTGTACGCGTACGACCTTTGGTCGTTCGTCGTTGTCGTCACATAAATCCTGTTGAGCACCAGGTCCAGCGAAGGCTCGCCAATGAACATCGGATTGTTTCCGGTGTCCACCACTCGCTGGCCCGTGACCACGCCTGAGGCAAGGCTTAATTCGTAAATAATGTCCGACCCCGTGCCGATATAGACGGTGCTGAAGTTATAGACGACCGGAGCCGAAGGTGAAGTGAACGCGACGGAATCCCAGAGCTTTGTGAATGTATTTGTATTCTTGTTGAAGCTCACAGCGTGCACCATCGTACCCGTTGTGAAAACGACCGTGTACGGATTCACCGTCGTCACAATGTAGGGGTAGCTTTTTATTGCGCCGTCAGTCCCGGTATAGGTGGCGAGTAGAGCCGTCCCGGATGTTGCTGCCGCGGGATTGACCGCGTACAAATTGCCATTGTTTGCGCTGACAAAAAGAACGTCTCCGCTCGGCGTTAGGCTTGGGCTGCTGTCAATGTCGCCTGCATTGCCCAAATTCATGCTCCAACTAACGGTATTGTTCAGTGGATTGAACTTCCACAAATTCGACTGCGTCGTTAGCGCGTTGCTGTGGCTGGTGAACCAAACGGCGTTGTTGACGTAGTCCACGGTGGGAGTGGAATTCACCATGTCCAGCTTGTTGGCGTTGGTTCCCGTGAAAGTCCAGACGACCGCGCCGGTTGTACCGTTCAGTGCGATTACGCTGTTTGCGGTAGCCGTGCTGGAATTGTGCGTACCGACAAAGACCGTGTCGAAAGTAGGCGTATACGACGCACTGCTGTACTGCTTCACCTGCACTGCAGCGCCGCCCATGAAAACATTTCCCGCACTGCCGGTTTGACTCAAATTCGCAAGCCACAAAATCTGTCCGTTGGCAGTAGAACTTGTGTCAATCGCGTAAACGTTGCCGTCCTGCGCCGCGACGTAGGCCACTTGCGCTCCGTTTGCGGCGCTACTGGAATCCAATACCGGAGGCCGTGCCGAAACAGTGCCGCCTAGACCCACCGCAGGGTAACCGCGCTGTCCAGTGCTCAAATTCACGCTGAAGAGTTGTGAGGTATCCGAACCAAAAACCATTTGCGAGCCGGGAATCAATCCGCCGCCACCCAAATTGTAGGAGTGCGTGGCAATGGTCCAAGCAAGAGTTTGCGTTGTTCCCGGTACAGCGGCTGTTTCCGCGGTATAGGTGGAAGCCACCACACTCGTCGAGTAGTAGTTCAAATTATCGCGAAGGAAAACTTTGTAGAAATACTGTGTGCCGTTCGTGAGCGCTGAACAGGCTCCATTGTCGGTAAAGCTCGTGTTGCTCATTGTGCCGGCAAACACCAGCGTGCCGGATCCAATCGTTGAGCACAGTGCCGGCGGCGCCTGCGCATCCGTTGGCAAGGAGTTCTTATCCACGGGCGCCCCTGCCCGGCGCAGGATAATTACTCCGGCGTAGCTCTCTCCCGGCAAATTATTTGTTGTCGTTGGATACGTCCAACTAATCGACACAGAGCCGTTTCCGGGAGTTGCAGCAAGATTCTGGACGTTCTGAAGGTAGGTGAGTGTCAATGAGGGACGATTCGTCGTGATCGCATCAGAAAAAGAGTTGAAGATCGTTTGCGAAAGAGTTGTGCCGCCGTTTCCTTCGTTTTCATCCTTAATCAACGTTCCATAATTCGCCGTGCCGTCGTACCAGTTTTGCGCGTCTCCGGTGATGGTAAAACTCACGGTGGATACTAAATTCGTCGCAACGGTCACGGTGTTTGTCGCGGTGCCGTTGAAATCGCCGCCCGCTGCAGTCCATGCCGTTGTGAGATTATTGGCGTCCGTTGCCCGGTTGGTCCAGCTGGCATTCTGCGTCCAGAACGAAGTCATGTTGTGAGCGCCAAAGGTCCGGCTATTCGGGGAACCAGTCTTGACATGAAGCGTAAGGGTCGCTTGTTTCACGCCGATGGTTGGCAGCGAGGAAAGATCGAACAGCAGAAGAGCTCTCTGCCTCTGCCCCGTGCGCGCTTTGACGTCTAAATCGGGGCTGCCCGTTGTGGTGGGCGCGCTTTCATCCAGAAAAAGGCTACCGCCGCGCAGTTGCGTGTTTCCGTTGGTGCCTTTTTGAATGACGACTTGTTCGCGTGCAGACGCGGCACTGCCGAGACTCGCCGCCACAAAAAGTGCCGAGAGGAGACGCGTCCGAACCGGCGTCAGCTTCAAAATCTTAACTGCACACAACATACGCATGAAATCCTTCTAAAGTGTCTCGTTCCGAACTGGGACAGTGAAAAGAGAGCGTTCGGAAAAGGAATTAGAGCCGCTTAATTATTAGGATGTTTGTTTCAACTTGGGTAGGTCAATGAACCTAACGAGTGGGTTTGCCTAAAATTACAGGTTCATTTTGGGATACATATTAAAGAAGGCAAATCTGTTCCTATTTCGCCTGCTGTTCGCTGGCCTTAAGAGCGGCGCGGTGCGGCATTACAGACGCCGCCTTGCCCGGGCAGCTTGCCGCAAGCGAGCGCCAGCGTTTCGTAGATCGGCTCCGATTGGACGCTGGGTCTGGCGTACGGCTTCTTGCCCTCGCCCGACCCTCTCGGATTGTCTTTCTTTTCTTCAGACATGACGGCCTTTCTTCCTCCCTTAATTCCGAACGGCCGAATCTCTGGATGCGGGCACGGGGCAAGCGCGAGACATGCCCGCTTCCGGTGCCTCGCTCCGCCATGCACTCTTAGGATTCACCGCTCCAGCAATTCTTGCTTTCTGCTCCGCAAGCGAACAAGCGCGCTCGTACGCGCCCAGGAGGTCGCCGCCTTCCATCCAAGCCAGCCCCGGGCAGCGTTCGCAATAAGAACGAATTTCGCAGCGGGAGCAAACGGGCAATTGGCTTTCGCGGACGCTGCGAATGCGCTCGAGGGCCGGCGCGTTTTCCCAAATATGCGCGAAGCTTTCCTCGCGCAAATTTCCCGCCGGCATGGGCAGTTGCACGCAGGCGTAAATATCGCCGTAGGGCGAGACGTAGCAACTGTTGTGTCCGGCGCTGCACGGCAAATCTTCGTACGCGTTACTCTCGATGCCGCTGGAGACGCTGCTACCAAGAGTTGGCGAGAAATTCTGTAAGAAATTCGGCAAGGATTCCCCGGCGCCGGGAAGGGCTTTCGTTCCACGCGATTGCAACGCGGTGTCCTGCAGTATGGGAAGCAAAGCTTCGGACGACACCCGATGTTCAAGCGGTTCTTGCGAGCCATCCATCATCGGCGTGATGGTCATATCCAGGACGTAAGGAACGCCGAGTTGTTCCGCCAGCGCCATCACACCTCGATAGGCCATCAGATTTTGCTTCATCAGGGGGCAGGCGAGTTTCACCAGAATGCCCTGCTCCTGAAGCAGAGGAATTGCCGCAAGGCTGCGCTGCAATGATCCCTGAACTTTTGTGATGGCGTCGTGGACGGCTGCTTCGTTGCTGTACACGCTGATTTGCACGCGGCGCACACCGAGGCGATGCAACATGCGAGCGCGCTCCGGCGTAACGAGCAGCGCATTCGTCTTCAAACTGATGTCAAACTGCAGGCGGCGCGCTACTGTAAGAATCTCTTCCAAGTCTTTTCTAAGAAAGATTTCCCCGCCGCTGAAGGTGAGAAAGAGCGCACCGGCGCGAGCAAGTTGCTCGAGCGCATTGATGCATTCGCTTGTGGTGAGCTCGCCGTGGTCTTCATGGTCCAGGTAGCAGTGGACGCATCGCTCGTTGCAACGGTACGTCAAATCAAAATGGACACTCAGAGGCCGTCGCTTGCGCACGGTTCGCGCGATTAGGCGGTCCATCAACGGAGTAGCCGCAATTTGGACTGCGCTGCTCAACGCGCTGCGCCTCCCTCGGCTGGCAGAAGCAATTTTCGCCTGGACAATTCCTCCAACAAAGACAGCGTATCGGCCAAAGCGGTTTCCAGTGTGACTTCATACTGCTCGACCAGCAACGCGGCGAGGTCTTCCGCCTTGCGCTGGCCGTCAATATTTTTCCAGACGAAACTCCCCGTATCGTTGAGCTCGTGCATCACGCTCTCGCCGGGCGAAATGATCACGGTCTCGTCGTCAATCTCTCTCCATGCGAGAGAGGGGTTCTTCTGCCAAACGCCGCCCGCCGCTACGTTCATGAGGGCGCGACCTCCCAAAAGGATCGACTTTTCTGGAACTGCAAGTTGTATCCAGCTACTTGTTCACTTGCTGCAACGAGGATTTGCAGCAGGCGATCGTTGTCGCCAAGTTGGGACGAGAAAAACAGGACGCAGGGAAGCATCGTCCTCAAGAGCTCGGAAGGGCGCAATGGTACGACCAGGTTATCGGTTGCCTGAACCAGGCGAAAAATTCCCGCGACTGGCGCGCTGGTGTTTGCCCCATCCGCGCGAAATTCGCCCCAAAACGGAGTGCCAAACGCGCGCCATTCTCCGTCCACGCGCCTCAAGAGAGAAATCTCGTCGGTCAAAACGGTTCCACGCGGGCTGAGCGAGGCAACGGTGCTCTTCCCAGCTCCGGACCTGCCCACAAACACGTAAGCTTTGCCGTTTCTTACGACGGTCGCTGCATGAAGCAGGAATCCTTGTTGCCCGAGCAATGCCCAACTGAGAAACATGCGCAGAAGAGAATCCAGCGCGTATTCATGCCGGACCCCGGAGAAATGGGCGCCGGAGGTGTCGGCGACAACGCGCGCGCCCTCGAAGTCGCAAGCAAACTCATGCTGGCCGCTGAATTCGGTTTCGGCACGGTCAACTTGAATGGAAAATCGTTTTTCCTGAGAATCACCGAAGCCGCGATAACGCTTTGAAGCTGCGGAAAGGAGCGAGGAATCTTCCGAGGAAATGCGCAAAGGCAGACTTCCGATGAGGAGGTCCACGTGCGTTCGAACGCCGCTCCCAAGAATTGCGTGAGCTAACTTCAAACTAAACCTCTTGCAAACTGCGGGTTTGGCGCCAGTGCGGGGACGCAGCGCCTTCCAATGTAAGAATCAATGGGAAAAAGATTACTGCAATTTTCGCATTTCTTGGCGTGGGAAGTTAGAAATTTGTTGCCCGCGCGGCAAAAAAGGTACGGGGAAAAGCTTATCTCTTAATTCTAAGTTACTTAACTATAAATACAACCACGCCTTCGCCAACGTAACGTACGGGTTGTTCATGCGCGAGGCCAGACGGCATCGCCAACCATCACCTCTTGTTTGTCGTCATCGAAGGTAGCGCGCTGGCCGGACTGCATCGCGGCAATAGTCATGCACAGTGCGACAGAGTGGCCGTAGCCAGCCTCGATGTTTGCGTTCGGCGTCTTTCGGTTTCGCACGCACTCCATCCAATTCAGCATGTTCGCACTCGTGGCTTCATCCACGCCCGCGCTGGCACCCGTCTCTATCCCCGCAAAGCCCTCGAGAAGGTTGCGATTCTGCAATTTGTTCGCTTTCATTCCCATCGCTTTGGCGAAGCCTTCATCAAGGCCGCCCTCCCCGCTGATGACATTCTTGTCCAGGTCGAGCGTGCCAGCGTTCGAGCGGTAGAGTTCCTTCACATCCCCGGCGGAGTTGGTTTGCCGCGAAGAATAAATTACCTGGAAGCCTTTGGTGGGATCGTTGAGTGGTCCGTAGTCAAAAACAGCCGTGAGCGTATCCCAGTTTTGCCTGCCGTCTTTCCAAAGATAGATTCCGCCGTTGGCAACCACACTGCGCGGGCGCGGCAGATCGCTGAACCAATGCACTGTGTCAATTTGATGGACCATCCACTGGTCCGGAATTCCGCTGGAGTAAGGCCAGAACAAACGAAACTCGAGGTACTTGCGCGGATCGAACGGCACCATTGGCTGATTAATCAGAAAGCGCTTCCAATCCGTGTCTTCTTCTTTCAATTGGTTGACGAGCTGTGGGCGGCGCCAGCGACCGGGCTGATTGACGTTCCATGTCATTTCCACCGCGATGATTTCGCCAAACTGGCCGGACTTGATGAATTCCCTGGCGCGCTGATAGTTGCGCGCGCTGCGGCGCTGCGTGCCGACTTGCACGCAGCGGCCAGTTTGTCGAACAGCTTTGCGAAACTCGCGGGCTTCCTCCATCGTGTGCGCGGTTGGCTTTTCGACGTAAGCGTCCACATTGTTGCGGACTGCTTCAATGCCATGCTGCGCATGCTGGAAATCGGCAGTGGCGATGATGACGGCGTCAATGTCCTTGCGATCGTAAAGCTCGTCATTGTTGTGGCAGAGCGCAACGTGGTGTCCCGTGCTTTCCGATATCAGCGTCACGCCTTCATCCCGGCGCCGCTTCCAGATGTCCGAGAGCGCCGCGATTTCGAATTGTTGCTTTCCAGCATGTTTTAGAAATGCCGGGAAAAGTGCTTCGCGAAAGCGATCTGAGTAGCCAATAACTCCCGTCCGGACAATATTGTTCGCGCCGATGATTCGCGCGTAACTGCGCGCAGGAAAGCTGCATGCTCCCGCTGCTACCGCGCTCCATTTCAGAAAATCTCTTCGTGAACCTTTTCCGGGCATGGGACAGTACCTCGAAGCGTTATTTCAGTGCACCCGCCTTGCGCAACAGTTCCTTGGTTCCGGCCATGCTCGCGCGCGAGCATTCTTCCGGCGTTCCGCCGCCGTTCCAATGGGTTTCGAGGCTCATCGTGCCTCGATAGCCGTCTTTCATCAGCGCTGTGAATTGTTCAACGTAGGCAATTTTGCCCTGACCCATCGCGGCCCAGCCGAATTTGCCATCCGGTTTTGTGATCACATCTTTCAGATGAACGTGGCCGATGCGGTCTTTCGGCAGTTTTGCGTAGCCGTCAGGAAATGGAACTTCGCCATCGGCCGCCGCATTGCCTGGATCCCAATTGACCACAAAATTTCTGGCGGGCACAGCCGCAAGGGTACGCGCTGCTTGTGCTCCTGTCGCAGAATTGCACTCATACTCGTTTTCAAGGACCAACACAGCATCTTTCTTCGCACCCTTGGCAGCGAAATCGCGGATCTTTTCGTCCATCGCATCGCGATATGGCTTGTCGTCCTCGAGCTTCCAGAAGTCGAACATGCGAACCTTGTTCGTTCCGAACGTTTTCGCAATGGCAATGCTCTTTTCGAGGACCTCGTCCTGCTGATCAAAAGTGAAGCTGGCGTTATAAGCCGTACCGGTCGGACTGAATTTTGATTTCGGCGCTCCCGGCCAATCCACTTTGAAGAGCGGACTCGCGATATCCGTCACTTTCAGATCGTATTTTGTGATCAGCCGTTTGGCCTCGGCGATCTCCTTGTCATCGAGATTGAGAATGTTCTTTTTCCAAAGTCCCCGGATCTCGACATAACTCAAGCCAAACTCGTTGACTGCCACTTCGAGCGCGTGGCCAAAGTCCTGCGAGATTTCGTCGGTGATGATGGAGAGCTGAAACACGCAATCCAGTTTAGGCGCCCGTGCCGCGCTCGTCCATTTTGGAACGGCCAGCGCTCCCGCCGCCAATCCTGCTTTTTGCAATAATTCCCGTCGTTTCATTAAGGTCCCTCGCCACCTGCATTTTACATCTACTTTTGCAGTCCGAGCGGCGTGATATTCTAAAGGGTCGCAAGCCTGTGCCCGGCCTTGCAGTTCCCCGCCTCTGGTTTGCGCACAAAAACTGGGCCCGCTGGCCCCTCTGGAGAAAAACAACCGTGTCTTCCCTGGTTACCGCTCCCGCCACAAAACGTGTCTTCAATTTCAATGCGGGGCCCGCTTCTCTGCCGCTCGTCGTGCTCGAGCGTATCCGCGAGGAACTGCTCGATTGGCGTGGCTCCGGAATGTCCGTGATGGAGATGAGCCACCGCTCGCCCGAATTTGAAAGTATCAACGCGGCTGCCGAAGCCGGGCTGCGGAAGCACCTCTCTATTCCAGATGACTACGCCGTGATTTTTGTGCAAGGTGGTGGAAGCATGCAGTTCACCATGGCGCCGATGAATTTGTGCCTGCCCAACAAGCCGGTGGACTTGATTCATACGGGGACATGGACTGCGAAAGCCCTGGGCGAATTGAAAAAGGGAATCGCGCATCGCGTTGCCGGCACGACTGAACCAGTAAAGTTCACTCGCGTCCCACGCAAGGACGAACTCTCGCTTTCCCCGGACGCTTCCTATGTGCACATGTGCACGAACAACACGATCGAAGGCACGCAGTATCACACGATGCCGGAGACCGGCGAGGTGCCACTCGTCGCAGACATGTCTTCGGACATCGCGTCGCGGCCAATTGATGTGAAGAAATTCGGCGTGATTTTCGCGGGCGCACAAAAGAATTTGGGACCGAGCGGCGCTACGGTGGTCATCGTGCGCAAGGATTTGGCCGAGCGTGCGGACAAGAATCTGCCAACGCTATTGCAGTACCGCACGCACATCAAAGAAAAGTCGCTCTACCACACGCCGCCGACCTTTGCGATTTACATCATTAGTCTGGTAATGGAATGGATTGATTCGCTCGGCGGAATTACCGCCATCCAAGAACGCAACGAAGCGAAAGCCAAACTGCTCTACGACACGATTGACGCCAGCAATGGCTATTTCACATGCCCGGTGGAAAAAGATTCGCGCTCGCTAATGAACGTAGTGTTCCGCATCGCGGGCGGTGACGAGACCGTGGAAAAAGAATTCGCCAAGCAGGCTGAAGCGGCAGGTCTTGTCGGCACGCCCGGACACCGCTCCGTCGGCGGCATGCGCATTTCGCTCTACAACGCCGTCGAACCTGCCGCAGTCGAAGCCCTCACCAGCTTCATGCGCGACTTCCAACGTAAGCGCGGATAAGTGTTTTCCCCTGCGTTTTGCTCTGATATTTTTCGCAAGGCGCGAGCGTAATTGTCATTGCTTTGGATTTTGGCTAACAAACGCTTGAGGTTTCAATGACCCTTTACGCTCTCATCCTTTTTCTTCACCTCACCGGAGTCGTTACACTTTTTCTCGCATTCGGCGTTGAGTGGGCCGCGATATCGTTTCTGGGAAACTCAACCACACCGGCCGAAGCGCAAACCTGGTTGCGGCTCGCTCGCATAGGACCGCTCGTTAACGGTCCCGCGCTCCTCCTCGTAATTCTTTCCGGCGGCTATTTGGCTTCGCTTATCAGCGTTTTCAAACAAGGCTGGATACCCGCATCCTTTGTTGGCATTGCCGTAGTGGCAGCGTTGGGGGGCGCGATCAACGCTCCCAAAATGCGCGCTATACGTCTGGCAATTCCCGCGGGAGGAGAAAAGCTCTCCAGCGCGCTCCGCAACAAACTCCTGCCGGTTTCCGTTCGTTTGCGGACGTTTGCTGCCCTCAGCATCGTCTTCATGATGGCAGCGAAGTTGCCGTTTGGCCCATGCATGCTCGCCCTGCTGTGTGGACTCATAGTAGGCCTACTGTTTTGCCTCCCGGTCCTTACACGCAAGCGCGCGTAAAACGTGGCCGTCAGGAAACTTTCAGACGTACAGTGATTTCTCGCGGAAAACAAAAAAGGCGCAGTCTCAACTAAGAGCTGCGCCCTTTCTTTGCCGTCTTTTTTTCTCACGCCAGATCGAACAGCAGAACTTCCGCGTCGTTGACGCCTGCAAGCTCCAGCGATTTCTCTTCAGAAATCGCCGCGCCGTCTCCGACTTCGAGCTTCTTCCCGTTGAGCGTCACGCTGCCGCGCGCCACTTGCACGTACGCGTGGCGCTCCGGCTTCAGCTCATGCTTCACTCTGTCTCCCGCGCCCAGTACGGTCGCGTACAGTTCGTTGTCCTGCCGGATTTTCACCGAACCATCGCGCCCATCCGAGGAAGCGAGCAGCCGCAGCTTCCCGCGCTTTTCGTCGTCGGAAAAATGCTTCTGATCGTAGGCCGGCTTGTAGCCGTTCTTATCCGGGAACATCCATATTTGGTACAGATGCACCGGCTCCGTTTTCGAAGCATTAAACTCACTGTGCGCCACGCCCGTCCCCGCGCTCATGTACTGCACGTCGCCAGGCTTGATCACCGAGCCGTTGCCCATGCTGTCCTGGTGCTGCAGCGCGCCTTCCAGAACGTACGTCACGATCTCCATGTCACGGTGAGGATGCTTCGGAAAACCACCGCCGCCCGCAACCCGGTCATCGTTCATCACTCGCAGTGTGCGAAATTGCACGTACTCCGGGTTAAAATATTCCGCGAAAGAAAATGTAAACCGTGTATCCAGCCAGCCGTGATCGGCGTGGCCGCGGTCGTTGCTCTTGCGAATCGTAATCATCATTCACCTCCCAGGATCACTTCCCATCTAACGCCCTCATGATACTCGTTATAACGACTATTGTCAAGAGGAATGTTATTGCCTCTTAACTCCTTTCTCCTCTTACCCTTAGGCCACTTTCAGTTTTCCGCAGGCCTTCCTCGCCTCCCCTTCGCGCTCCCCTCTGCTTTGGTGTAAAGTGAAAGCTGGACCGAGGCTCACCATGGATTCCGTCACATCCACAGCAGAATCGAAGAAAGCCGGGGACATCGCAACCTCCCGCGAAACGATTTCCATCACCGACAACCGCACCGGCAAATCCTACGAAATTCCCATTACCCATGGCACCATCCGCGCCATGGACCTTCGCCAGATTAAAGTGGACGCCAACGATTTCGGCATGATGAGTTACGACCCCGCCTTCAACAACACGGCCTCCTGCATCAGCCGCGTCTCTTATATTGATGGCGACAAAGGCATCTTGCGCTATCGCGGTTACGCCATCGAAGAGCTCGCGGAAAAAAGCACTTATCTGGAAACCGCTTACCTTCTTATCCACGGCGAGCTTCCCACCGAAACGCAACTCAAGGATTGGACCTGGCACATTTCGCATCACACGTTCATTCACGAGAGCATCAAGAAATTTCTCGACGGCTTCCACTACGATGCCCATCCAATGGGCATGATGGTTTCCACTATTGCCGCGCTTTCCACTTTCTATCACGACGCAAAAGACATTCTGAATCCCGAATCGCGCAGCAAGCAGACCTTCCGGCTCATCGGCAAGATGCCGACGATCGCGGCGTTCGCGTATCGCCATACACTCGGCATGCCGTTCGTCTATCCGGACAACGAACTAAGTTATCCCGGCAATTTTCTGAACATGCTCTTTCGCACCACGGAAGCGCGTTATCGCCCGAATCCCACTCTTGAACGCGCGCTCGATGTTCTCTTTATCCTTCACGCCGATCACGAACAAAACTGTTCGGCAAACGTGATTCGCGGCGTTGGCAGTTCGCACGTGGATCCCTACTCCGCCACTGCGGCGGCGATCGCCGCTCTGTACGGTCCGCTGCACGGCGGCGCGAATGAAGAAGTTGTGCGCATGCTGCACGAAATCGGCTCGGTGCAGAGAGTTCCGGACTTCATCAAGCGCGTCAAAGCCGGCGAAACCAAGCTTATGGGTTTCGGCCACCGCATTTACAAGAATTACGATCCGCGCGCCCGCATCATCAAGCGCGTCGCCTACGAAGTTTTCGAATTGATGGGCAAGAATCCGCTTCTCGAAATCGCGCTGGAATGCGAACGCATCGCGCTCGAAGACGAATACTTTGTTAAGCGCAAACTGTATCCGAACGTGGATTTCTATACCGGCCTCATCTACCAATCGATGGGCTTCCCCATGACGATGTTCCCTGTGCTCTTCGCAATCCCACGGACTTCCGGCTGGCTTTCGCAGTGGCAGGAGATGTTGCTCGATCCGGAACAGAAGATCGCGCGGCCGCGCCAGATCTATCTGGGACACGATACGCGCAGTTACGTGCCGATGGAAAAACGCACTTAGCGGCGGAAGCGATTCACCCTGGCAAACAAAGTGTTTTTTGTGAACCGGCTTCCGGTTTCACAGAAAGAACGCGGTCTTCGCTCGATAGATTAAGTTGAGAGAGGAAGCATGGCCCAAGGCCCAAACACTCCCGTTCATTCCGGTCCGCGCCGCCGCAGCCAGCGCGTGTTGATGCAGGTACCCGTGCGCATTCACGGCAAAGACGCGCAAGGCGCGCCCTTTGATGAAGAAACGGAAACGCTTGCCATCAACGCGCACGGCGCGCTCGTCCTTCTGCAAGCGCGGCTCACCAGCGGCAGCGCCATCCAATTGGAGCACAAGCGCACTTCTGAAGCGCAGGAGTGCCACGTCGTTTTTCTCGGACCTGTTCGCGGCAACAAAGCGGAAATCGGCCTGGAATTTTCCGCGCCGCGCCCGCAATTCTGGCGCGTTGCTTTTCCTCCCGAAGACTGGAATCCAAAACATCCCGAAGCGCGGACGTTTTCGAGCTCCCGAACGCCAGAAAAATAGATTTGGTTTGTCTTCCACTCCTAATACAAATGGAAGAAACCGTCCTGCTTGTGGAGCCGCACGGGCACGTCAAAGAGCGTCTGCAACTTTGCCTCGGTCAGCACGGAGTCTTTTGCGCCGTCGGCCATGATGCGACCGGCGCGCAGCAGAATCACCCGCTCAATTTCCGGAATGATTTCGGCCACATGATGTGTCACCAGCAGAATCGCCAATCCTTGGCCCGCAAGTTCCCGCATCGTGTCCCGCAGTTGCATCTGCGCGGCAATGTCGAGCGCGTTGCTCGGCTCATCGAAAAGCAGCGTCTTGGGATCATGTACCAACGCCCGCGCAATCAGCGTGCGCTTCGCTTCCCCGCTAGACATTTGCGCGACGCTGCGATCCGCAAGATGCCCGATGCCGAGGCGTGACAGTACCGCTTCGCTTCGGCGCAAATGCTCCGGGTCAGGATGATGGTGCGGAAAAATACGTGTGCTGCTGAAGAATCCTGAGAGCACCACGTCCCGTCCAGTGGCGTCCGTTGTGCAAGCGGCGAGTAGATCCGGCGAAACGATGCCGAGCAAGTTCCTCAGCTCGAAAACGTCCCAGCGCTCCCGGCCGAGAATTGCCATCGAGGAACTTTCGCGTGCCAGCGGATAACATTCGCGCGTGATGGTCTTGATCAGGGTGGACTTGCCGCAGCCGTTCGGCCCCAGGATGCAGACATGCTCGCCGGCGCCAATGCGCAACGAAACGTCTTTCAGCGCGGCGTGGTCGCCCCGCATGACGGTCACGTGATTCATATCGAGAAGCGGCGCGGACATGAGGTGGACCGGTTCCTCCAACGCAAGAAAGCGTCCGGCTATCTTAGCGAAGGAGTCTGGAAACCGAAAACGGTGTACGGACGTAGTGGGTCAGTTTGAATCTCTTGAGTGGGCAAGGTTAGGAGGCGAAAACCTGAGGATTCTCGCCTCCCGGGGTGGGGTGTTGCATGACGTAACCCTCAGCGGCCGCGCCACCCTGCCCTGCCAGGCAGGGGCGCCGCATCACTCGCGTGTTGCTGGACCGCATCGCGGTAAGAGACTTACCACCAAAGGGCCGTCTTGCTCGGTATTTAGCACTTGGAAATGTTGGTGTCAACGCTTATCTAGGCTGCCTTTTCGAACCGCTTTTCTAGACTTTAATATTGTGCGTGTGAATGTCCAGCGCGGAACTGGGAGTCAAGGAGAGGTTCCTAGTCGTTACCTGCATTACTAGAGGATGAGGATTGCCTAAGCACTAAGGCAATTCCGCCGGAAACGAGGCCACCTGCAATGATGACCCCCTCCCACACCAGGCCAGCGGCGAGAACAAGGGCGCCGGGTGCTCCAAACGGGACGAGCAGGGCGACTAGAGCGGCTTCGCGGACGCCCATGCCGCCTTGGGTAAGCGGCAATACGGCGGCCAGCTTTGCAAGCGGCCACACAAATAGCCAGACGCGCAGAGGGAGTTTGAGTCCACAGGAGATGGCCAGGAGCGCGGTGAGGACTAGGAAAGTGAATTGGATAGTCGTACCAGCAAGCCAGCCCGCGATGAGAATAAGTGGGCGGCGCTTTACGGAGCGGAGCGCGTGGCGGAGGCGCACGATGCGGCGACGGAGTTTCCAGGAGCTTCGGCCGATGGTGGCGCGATAGACGAAGTAGGACGCGGCGCCGAGGACAAGAATCCCAACGCCCAGCACCGATGCGTAGCCGAGAGCTTTCTCTCGCCACGAGGGAGGCAGCGAAGCGGGAAGGAGAAACAGTCCGAGCAGCACGAGGCCAGCTTGCGCGGCGACATCTAGGAAGCGGTCGGCGAGATTGCCGGCGAGGACGGCGGCAGGACGAGGACTCTTGCGGAGACCAACCGCGAGACGCACAACGTCACCGCCGATAATGGATGGCAGGAACAATGTGCCAAAGAGGCCGCCGAAATAGCATTGCGCGCTGGTGGCGAGATCGAGTTCGGCGCCGGCAGCGTTGACGGCCATGCGCCATTTGAGGACGCCGACGCCGTGCGCGCAGAGATAGAGAACGAGGACGATGAGAAAACGAGCGGGAGGAATTTTGCTGATTGCGTCGCGAAGCGTGGCGAGCGGAAAAAAATGAATCAATAGCGCGAGGACAGCTAACGAAAGAATCCAGCGCGTCGACGTAAGGAGCCAGCGGGGGAAGCCGCTGGAGGGCTGGTGGGCGCCCTTCATGAGCCGGATTTTTGTTGGCGCGCAAGCAAACCGGAGAATACCTCCTCCACTTTTTCCGCGAGAACGAAATCTAGATCGCTGATGCCTTTGACGCTGTGCGTGACGAGGTCAATGACGACTTTGTTCCAAACATTGAACCATTCGGGATGATGGTTCATGGATTCGGCGATGAGAGCGACGCGGGTCATGTTGCCGAACGCGGTGACGAAATCCTTACACTCGAATTCGCGGTGAAGCTTGCCTTGCTGAATCGTCCAGCCGGGCAGCTTCGTCATCAGTTTTGCGATTTCGTCTTCGGTTAGTTTGCGCGCGTGCATGTACACCTCCCAGGTTTACGGGGCCACAAGTTCTGGGCGTCATCATTATGGTACGCGAGTGGAACGGCTGCAATGACTGCGGCTCGCGCGATGGGGACGACATCGGCGTTGCCTGCATTGCGCGAATCCTTTATCTTAGAAGATTCCTTTACACGAAAAATGCGCGGTGTGCGATTGCGCCGCGGAGGCGGAGAGTCCCAGTGAAAAAGAAAATACGAGCCATACAGTACGGAGTCGGTCCCATCGGCGCTTCGATTGCGAAATTGCTGCGCGAAAAACAGGCTATTGAAATTATTGGAGCGATTGATGCGGACCCGGCGAAAGTCGGGCGCGATTTGGGCGAAATGGTCGGCGCTTCCGATGCTCCGTGGGGAGTGAAGATTTCCGCGGATGCAGCGGAAGTGCTGGGGCAGGCGGCGGATGTGGTGATGCACACGACTTCGTCTTCCTTGCCGAAAGTGATGGACCAGTTGCTGGCGTGTCTGGAAGCGGAATCGTGTGTGGTTTCTACGTGCGAAGAACTTTCGTATCCGTACCGAACGTATCCGGAGCTTGCCGCGAAACTGGACACGGCGGCGAAAGAGTGGGGCGTGGCGCTGGTCGGGACCGGAGTGAATCCGGGATTCGTAATGGACAAGCTCGCGATTACGCTGGGTGCGGTTTCGCAGCGAATTGAACATGCGAAGGCGTTGCGGATTGTGGATGCGTCGAAGCGGAGATTGCCGCTGCAGAAAAAGATCGGCGCGGGGTTGAGCGTGGAGGAATTTCGCGCGCGGGTGAAAGAAGGAACGATCAAGCACGTGGGTCTGCCGGAGTCGGTCGCGATGGTGGCGGATAGTTTGGGACTTGCGGTGGACGAAATTACCGAAACGATTGAGCCGAAAGTTGCGAATGAACGCGTGCAGACGGAATTTTTGACGGTTGAGGCGGGACAAGCGGCGGGTGTGCATCAGATTGCGCGCGGCCTTGGCGGCGGCAAGGAATTGATTTACATGGAACTGCAGATGTACGTTGGCGCAAAAGATCCCGCGGACACGATTACGTTGACTGGTCATCCGAATATTTCGTTGACGATTCCGGGCGGCTCGCATGGAGACATTGCGACGGCAAGCGTCGCGGTGAATTCCATTCCCGCGATTCTGAGTTCACCGGCTGGATTGCGCACTTCGCGCGATTTGGCGATTGGATTCTTTGCGCCGACGGCAAAGCCGTAAAACAACAGCTCGGGACCTCTCGTAAAATGCACTCGAGGCAAGCAAATACCTTCATCGGATGCAAGAGAGGTCCCTCGACTCCCGATGGTCGCTCGGGATGCACGTCCTTCCTCGGACGTGCAGACTAAAGTCCCGCCCCTACACAAGACTGCCCGGCTCGGAGTGATGCGCCGGCTGGAAGCCACCGTTACAAAGAGCGGATCGGCATTGCTTGAATCGTATTTTCTTTCCTTGCGCTAGAATCATTGCAATTGCAGCCGGGCGCAAGCTGGACAGAAAAACTTACGACGAGTTTCCTGTGCGAATCCAGCATCCGGTGATTTCGCTCGAAGAGTGCGGTACGAGGGCACGGGAAATTGAAGCATCACCCTTTATTTCGCGCGAGCTGGTGCAACCGACGCTGTTCATTTCCAGGCGAGATCCCATTTGCACTTAGCTTCCGCAAGTTTTTGACCACAGTCAGTTCGAGCAGACAGAACTGCAGGACGAGGGCAAAATGCCAGGGAACCAGTTAGGGCGGATCGAGCACATCGTTGCGCTAGTTTTGGAAAATCGATCGTTCGACAACCTGTTGGGTTGGCTCTACGATCCCGCAAATCAAGCGCCGTTCAACCGCACTCCGCCTGGCAACTTCGAAGGCTGCTACGGAAAGAATCTGAGCAATCCCACGCCGGATGGCCAATCGCTCGCTTACGGAAAAGGTAGCGACCCCACGGCGCCGTTTCCCGACCCCGGCGAAGTTTTTCAGGACGTTTATGCACAAATCTACGGCCAAAAAGAGACGGTGTCAGCAAACGGAGTGACATCCCTGCCACCGCAACCCTGCAATATGCAGGGATTTGTTTACAACTATGCGTTGAGAAACCAAGGGAACCCGGCAAACCTCGCCACGATGATGAAAGGTTTTACGCCAGCCGTTGTTCCCGTGCTATCGAGCCTGGCGCACTACTATGGCGTGTGTGATCACTGGTTTGCGTCGGTACCTTCGCAGACGTTGTGCAATCGCTCTTTTCTGCAGGCGGGAACCTCCTCCGGGTATGTGAACAACGACGGCAACGACGGGATTCTTTTCATAAACAACACGCCCACGGTCTATAACGTGTTGTCTGATGCCGGCAAATCATGGAAGGTCTATTGCGCCGGATGGACGATCACAAGCCTCGTGCTGCTGACGCAGATGCATGTGTGGGAACTCGCGCTGCGCTCAGGGTACTTCGAGCACCTGAGCGATTTTTTCGCAGACGCCAAAAAACCCGGCGGGTTGCCAGCCTATTCGTTCATCGAACCCAACTACTTCGATTCCATCGTGCACGGCCCGCAGAACGATATGCATCCCGAGTCGCACGAATTTCAGCTGTTCGGACGATCGAACGTCGAACAGGGCGACAAGCTGGCATATGACGTCTATAACGCAATTCGTAACAGCCCCGATTGGGACAAGATATTGCTGTTGATTCTGTTTGACGAGCATGGCGGTAACTACGATCACGTGTGCCCGCCAACGTCAAAAGAGTGTGCGCTTGCAATATCTCCAGACGAAATCCTGATTCCACCTGAGCAGCCGGGCGGTACGGGGTTTGCGTTCGACCGCCTGGGCGTTCGCGTTCCAGCGATTGTGGTTTCAGCGTACACGCCTCAGGAGACGATCCTAAACAGGACGTTTGATCACACGAGCTTGTTGAGCACGGTCGTGAATTGTTTTGGACTACCGGCGGGAAGATTAGGGCAACGACAAGTGAAAGCGCCCGATGTCAACGAAGCTCTTACGCTGCCAGAGCCCCGTCAGGATCGACCGGCTATTCCGCTCCCTGGCGCTGCGACTATCGGATTAGAGAAACGTGTCGCCGCGCTTGGCGCCGCCATCGCCCATGCGCAATCCAAGCCGATTTCGGGGCTGCAGAAGAAGATTCTGGTTGGTTCAGCAAAGCGTCTGGGACTCAATGAAGAGCAGCAACGCCAGATTGCGAACACATCGACGTCGCTCGAAGCCGACGCCGAACTTCTTAAGTTCGAGGCACAGCTTGCGATGAAACGGGTCGCGAAGAAGTTGTGAAAGACTGATTAGCGCGTCAGAAGTGCATAGCCGAGACTAAAACAGACGGAGCGGGATGTTGGACGTGATATTGAAGCGCTTGAGTGAAGCGGAAGAGTTGCGATTTGGAGTGGAGGGCGCAGGAGAAGTGTCGGCGGTGTTGGTGCGGCCGGAGAAAGCAAAGTGGCTGCTGGTGCTGGGGCATGGCGCAGGGGCGGGGATGCATCATCCGTTTATGAATAAGCTGGCGAGCGAATTGGCTGGCGTGGGTGTGGCGACGCTGCGATATCAGTTTCCTTACATGGAGGAGCGCCGGAAAGTGCCTGATTCGCCTGCGGTGCTGATGGCGACGGTCGCGGCAGCGGTGCGGGCTGCGGCGGAAGCGGCTCCAGGCTTGCCGCTGCTTGCGGCAGGGAAGTCCATGGGTGGGCGGATGACTTCGCAGGCCGCGGCTCAGGAGACCCTGGAGGGAGTGCGAGGACTTGTGTTCTTTGGCTTTCCGCTGCATCCGCCGAACCGGCCAGGAACGAAGCGAGCGGAACATCTGGCGAAGGTGACCGTACCGATGCTGTTCCTGCAAGGGGCGCGGGACACACTGGCGGATTTGAAGTTGTTGCGACCGATTTGCGCGAAGCTGGGGAAGCAGGCAACGTTACACGTGATTGAGACGGCGGATCATTCCTTTCATGTGCTTAGGAAGTCGGGGCGCAGCGATGAGGAAGTGATGCACGAATTGGCGGAAACGACGGCGGCGTGGGCGGAGAGAGTGTCGCCCCTACGGGGCTGAGGCGCTCTTGGCACCGGGAATGGCCAACGGCGAAGGAAGCGCCCAGACTGAAGTCTGTGCCACTAGGCGGAGCTGGCGGAAGAATGCGGAGCTTTTTCGAGGGCTTGGCGATCCCAATGGGCGAGCTGAGCGCCGGCTTCGTACGTGGACTGGCAGAAATCGAGGAGCGCGGCGCAGGGAGATGAAGCGCGGCGCACATCGTCATACATGAGAACGAATTCGTTGAGCTTCGGGTGGTACAGCGCGGCGCTTGGGCGGACATGGGATTCACGGAAGCCGGGCGGCTCGGGAGCCATGTAGGAATAGAAGGCTGGTCCTTCGATGCCGCTGCCGGGCCAAAAGCCGACACTGCTGACCTCGTGGGAGTAGGCTTCGCGGGTGATGGAATCGGCGCCCGGGCGTTCCGGTGCGCGGCGACCGGAAAAGCGGGTGACGGCGAGGTCGAAGCTGCCCCAGAAAAAATGCACGGGACTGGATTTGCCGAGGAAGCGGGAGCGGAACTCCTGGAAAACACGATCTACCGAGATGAGGATTTGCCAGAACCGGCGAGCGTATTCGGGATCGTAAGAGGCGTGAACGCGATCCTGGTCAAAGGGAATGGGATTGGGAGTCTCCACGGGCATTTTCCAAATTTTGACCACGATGTCCGCCGAACGCAGCATGTCCATGAAGGCTTGATAAAAGTCCGCTACCGAGCGGGCGAAGAGGGGAAGTGATTTGACCTGGCCATCGCTCGTTTGCAGCACCAACTCGTGATTGAGGAAATCGAAGCGCAGGTCGAAGGTGCGCTTGGCGTAAGGGATCGCGGAGGTGGTCAGGCCGCGCGGGTGAATATATAAGGGTACATTCCACCAGTGGTTCACGAGAGGAGTGAGCGCGAGGCGAATTTTGCCGACGATTTGCGCCCACATGTGAAGCGTTGCGTAAGTGTCTTGCCAAGATGCGAGCGGGAGAGATGGCCAGCAATCGGGTAGGTCGCTCATGGAGGTTTTCGGGGATTCATTCGGATCGGGCATGTCGTGCTCCGGCGAGTGGCCCGGGCTGCGTGAGCGAGGAGAGGATACCACGGCGAGGGATTCAGGGACGCGTGGCGGATGCGAGGACGATTTCGAGGGGAAAGGTGATGTGGCCACCCTCGACGTATTGTTGTAAGCCTGCAATGACATCGAAGCGGACGTCGTCACGTCTCGCGGGGGAGAGTTGGGCGAGTAACGGGCGGAAGGGGGCAGCTACTTCTGTGAATTGGGTCCAATATTCCTCGACCGAAAGAGCCCAACGGGCGGGGACGGAGAGCGGCTGTTCTTTTACATTTTGAAAATCCGCTTCTCTGAGCGCGGCTTCGAAACGGCCGCGGACTCCGAACATGAACATGCTGGGCGCGTCGGGATCGGGTTCCGGCGGCTGGACGTATTTCAAGAGAACACCAACGGTGGTTGAAGTGAAAGGTTGTTCGCGGACTCCCCAAACAATGAAAACGACTTTGCCCCCGGGCTTGAGAACGCGGCGACATTCGCGCAGTGCTTTTTGCAGGTCGGGAAAAAACATGGCGCCGAAGCGGCAGGTGACGGTGTCGAAGGAAGCATCTGGAAACGGGAGCGATTCGGCGGCGGCTTCCTGAAATTGAATGTTGTGAAGATTTTGCTGAGCGGCCAGTTCGGCGGCTAAGGACATCATGCCTGGGCCTACGTCGGTAGCGGTGACGTGTCCAGAAGGGCCGACTTTTGAGGCGATGGTGAGAGCGGGATCGCCCACGCCGCTTGCCAGATCGAGAACGCTTTGACCAGGCTGGATGTTTGCGTCGTTGAGGAGGGCTTCGGTTGCGCCTCGAGTGAAGGCGGCGATTTCCTTGTGCCATTTTCGCCAAGCGGCGACGGTTTCGTCGCGAGTCCAGTCGTTTTTGAGTTGTTGGCGGAATTGTTCGATTTTTTCGGGAGCCGGAGTGGACATGGAGAAATTGTAACGCAAGAAGGCCGCGCTGAAACACAGGCTCAACACAATACAAGAAGAGAAAAGCAGATTCCGAACCCACGAAAAAACGTGGGTTCGGAATGACAGTTTGGAAGTTGGCGGCGAGCAAAGAATTGGCGGGTTCGGAATGACAGCTTCGAATTGGGGCGAGTTGCGCGGCTATTTTTTCCAAAAGCGCATAACGCCGGCGTAGTCGAGGTCTTCGGTGGTGGAACCCTTTACGTGGCTGTAGGTTTCGCGGGCTGCGGCTGTGGCGGGGAGGCCGACGCCAAGCTGGTTGGCTAGGTCGAGCGCGAGGCTTAGGTCCTTGTGCATCAGGCGCAAGGGAAAGCTGGGCTTGAAGTCGCCGCTGAGCATGGATGGCGCTTTGATATCGAGAATGCCCGCGCGAGCCATGGAAGATTGCATGACTTCGACGAGTTTTTCTCCCGAGAGGCCGGCGCGTTGGACGAGAGCGAGCGCTTCCGCGAAGGCTTGCACTTCTACGGCGAGCAAGGAGTTCATCGCTAATTTGATGGTTTGGCCTGCGCCGTTTGGGCCGAGGTGAAAAAGTCTTTTGCCCATGGCGGTGAGGACGGGGCGCGCAGCTTCGAGCGTTTCGGCTTCACCGCCAATCATGAAGACGAGCTCGCCTTTTTCCGCGCCCCAGGTGCCGCCGGTTACGGGCGCGTCGAGAAAACGGATTCCGGCTTGAGCGGAAGCGGCGGAAATGTTTCGCGCGAGAGCGGGCGAGACGGTGCTGGAGTCAATGTAGATGCTGCCCTTTTTGAGCGCGGGGAAGGCGGATTTTTCGCCAGAGTTCCATAGGACTTCTTCGAGGGCGGGGGGATCGCTGACGATGGTGATGAGGACATCGGCGGCAGTGGCGACTTCGCCCGGCGTGGCTGCGCGTTTCGCACCAGCGGCGACGAGAGAATCGGCGCGCGAGGCGGTGCGGTTCCAGACGACGAGTGGAAAACCTGCTTTGAGAAGATTGTGGCCCATGGGAAGTCCCATGAGGCCGAGACCGATGAGTCCGACATTGGGTTGCGACACGGCGACTCCTCCGAGAGGAAAGGAAAGATTGTAGCGGAATTGGAGCGGGTAGCTAATTGGGAAGTTGAGACCCTTCGGCCCAAACGGCGGGCATCAGGACGACAGCGTCTTTACATTGGCGGGAGACGGCGGGACGACAGACTTTTGTTTTGGGCGAGGAACGGACCGGACAGGGCTGAGTATAAGGAATCTTTGTTGTGGGCAGCTACGAGTGAGGACAGAACGAAATGCTTACGCCATTTTAGTGCGATGTGTGAAGGGAAGAATGGAAGAGGCGCCGCCTGCCCCGGCGGTTGCGGCGCTGGCTTTTGGCTCAGCGGATTCCGCAGCGGGTTTGGACGCGGATTCAGGGGCGGAATTCGCCAGGACTGGGGTTAGGACCCCAGCGGATTCGGAGGGAAGTTCATCTATACGAATAATGTACGCATAGGGGACTTCCCAGCGGAACGTTTTTTGCGTACCGCGCTGATCGAAACGCTGTTCCAGGAAGATGGAACGGCCGGAATCGGCCATGAACATACCCGAAGCGGGCAGGCAGATATCACCAGCTCGATAATGAACTTCGACTTTGCGCCCGAGAAAGGCTGAGTAGCGGGCCATGCAGTCAGTTTCCGGGGCGCTGGTACCGGGGTCAATAGTACGGAAGATTAGGGCTGTGAATGGTGTGGAAAACTGCGCGTAGAATGCCGACTAAGCAGGAGAAGCGAGGGCGAGATAGTCCGGGCGGTCGGAGACGAGTTTGTGCCGAAAGGACTTGAGGATGACGGCGTGATGAATGAGGAAGATGCCGGGCATGCGCTGTATATCGCCATCTGGTGCGCCGACCAGGTGCCCATGAGCCCACGCACCTAGCATGCGCGCGATGCTACGGGAATTTAAATATTGGTGCCATTTTGCGCGGACGAGGCCGAAGGCTTCGTAGAGACGACCGTCGGGGTCGGCGAAGCGCGGAATATTTTCGAAATGATGCGGCGTGAAAAATTTTCTAGCGCGTTCCTCATTTGCGAGATGGACGAAAGCGAGGTTGGTGCCCAAGGATTCAATGGCGGGACGAATTTTTTCGATTTCGCAAACGGCTTCTCGGCAGAACGTACAACCGAAGTGGCGCAGGAAAACGAGAAGGACAGGCTGGGCTTGCGAAAGAGCGGCGACATCCTCGCCGGTTTGCGAGAGATAGGAATGAACAAGTTCTGGAAGGGCACGCGTGGCAGAAGGCATTTTTTTATGTTTGCCGATATGAAGCAACAAGGCAACGGCTTCGAACGTGACTCACACACTATGAATCACGGTGCGAGCAAGCGTCCAGCGTGAGTGAAGCGTGAATACCTTCGTAGTGAATTATTTTCCTAGCGAGGCGGGGCCGAGCGCGGAGCTGAGAACGGCGCCGGCCCGGACATATGGACGATCCCGTAGGCCACGGCGGCGCTGAGCAACACCACGATCACAACGTTGCTGATGCGGCGCACGGCGCGGCGGCGGCGGATGTAATCCCGTGGCAGCGAAGGAAAAATTCCCAAAGTGTATGGTGGACGAAACATAGATTTCTTATGGCGCCTATGAGCCGGTTCGGACGCTCGCTCAAACCCAAGAGTTTGCAAAAGGTTGCGGGCGGCGAGCCGAATGGACCAAAGAAAATTGTGAGGAGAAGAGGAACCCGTAGAGACACGCGGAATCGCTGGCATGACAGCCACCTCGGAGATCTAGCTAAAGGAACGCGGCTGGGGTGGAAATCAAGCAGGACGCGGGCAGGTTGGGAAAGGGGGCCGCGAGCTGTGGCAACTGCCTGATTTTGTTCCAGCGGTGAGCTTAGCAGAGAGAGGGTGGCGCGGGCGGTTTTTTTTGTAAATACAGCGATTATCTGAGGCGAACTGCGGGGGGGGGGGCTGAGCTATAGCACGAGAGAATGGCGCTCGATATTCGAGAGGCGCTTGACATTTTCGCAGGTGCGAATATTGTGGGCGATTCGGTTTTGCTCGAAGAACAAAACGGGGTGAGGGGAATGAGAAAAGTGGGCGTGTTGGCGGTGATTTGTTGCTTGCTAGCGCTGACGGTGGCCGGACAGGCGCAAAAGATGGAGAGCAAGAGCTATGTGCTGAAAGCGGCTCGGATGTTCGACGGCAAAAACAACAGCGTGACGTCCCCGGGCGTTGTGGTGGTGACAGATGGAAAGATTGCGGGCGTTGGCGCGAGTGCGGCAGTACCGACGGATGCGGAAGTGATTGATCTGGGGGATGCGACGCTGCTGCCGGGATTTATTGACGCGCACACACATCTAACCATGATGTACAGCGAAGACTACGCGCGCGCGGCTCTGGATGGTTTGCGGAAACCGATTCCGGAAATGGCCTTGGACTCCAGCGTGAACGCGCGGATCACCTTAATGGCGGGATTCACCACGGTCCGGGACGTAGGCTCCGCCCACTATCTGGATGCAGGATTGCGGAACGCGATTAACCGCGGGGTCGTACCGGGGCCGCGAATGCTTGTGGCGGTGCATGCGATTGGCGCAACGGGCGGGCACTGCGACGAAACGGGATACCGGGAAGGCGCTATCGGACCGGAGACGGGGCCGGAAGTCGGCGTGGTGAACGGAGCTGATGAAGCGCGACGCGCGGTGCGGCTTGCGCACAAGTACGGGGCGACGATTATCAAGACTTGCGCTACGGGCGGAGTGCTTTCTCTGGCGGACGCGGTGGATACGCCGCAACTGACGCAGGCAGAACTGGACGCACTGGTTGACGAGGCGCACGCATTGCGGCTGAAGACGGCGGCGCACGCTCATGGAAATGAGGGAGCAAAGCGCGCGGTGCTCGCGGGGATTGACTCCATCGAGCATGGATCGTTTTTGCAGGATGACACACTGCAATTGATGAAATCCAAGGGCACGTACTATGTGCCGACGCTGATGGCGGTGCAGGGACTTTCCGAGCAGATTGCGAAGGGCGTGGCGATTCCGCCCGCGATTCGCGTGAAGGCAGATGCAGCGATTGCTTCGGTGCACAAGACGTTTGCAAAAGCGGTGACCATGGGCGTGAAAATCGGACTGGGAACGGATGCGGCGGTCTATCCACACGGGCGAAATGCGGAGGAGTTTCATCAAATGGTAGATTTAGGGATGAAGCCAATTGACGCGCTGAAAGCGGGAACTTCCAATGATGCGGATCTGCTTGGGCTTGCGGACAAGATTGGGACGCTGGAAAACGGGAAACTGGCGGATGTGGTGGCGGTGCCGGGGGATCCTTCCCAGAACATCCGGCAAACGGAGAAAGTGTTTTTTGTGATGAAGGAAGGAAAGATTTATAAGAACGAGCAACCGGCAAAGTGAGTTGTCAGTAGTGAATAGCTGGAAGAGGATGCTTCGCGGTTTGGCGGTTGCGGTGAATTGTAGGCTGAGATCCTTCAGGCCGCAAACAACGCGGCCTTCAGGATGACAACGATTTGAGGTTTTGGTTCGGAACTATAGGGCGTGGCATTTGAAATCGAGCGTGAGTTGAAGATGGCGAATTTGGCGGAAGTGATTGCGGAGGATTTAGCGGCCTACTATGAAATGGTGCGCGAGCAGGTGCACAAGTGGGGCGATCCGCTGACGAACGAGCAACTATGGCGGAAACCTTATCCATACGGAAATAGCGTGGGCCATTTGATTCTGCATTTGACGGGAAATTTGAACTATTACATCGGAGCGCGGGTGGCCGGAACGGGATACGTGCGCGATCGTGACCGCGAATTCACGGAGCCCAAACCCATTCCGAAAGAGGAAGTGTTTGCGGCGTTTGACCGAACGATCGCGATGGTCATGGAAACAATTCGAAAGCAAAAACCAAACGACTGGTTGAAAGAGTATTCCGCAGAGCGCGAGCCGGAAGCGAGAGAACGTTTCAACATATTTCTTCGCTCCGCCGGACATGCGTACCACCACGTCGGCCAGATTATCTATTTGGCGAACGAGCTGAAGAAGTGACAATCAGCGAATGACGGAAAGCTCACCCAAGCTTGCGGGAGCGCGCAGCGGTGAAGGCTTGCGCGCATGGCTCGGAGCTGGTCTCGTTTCGCTTGCCACCGCGCTCGTGATTCTCGCTCCGTTTTATTGGCTAGGGACGGCGTCCGGACACGACATTCAGTTTCATATTTCATCGTGGCTGGATGCAGCGGGACAGTGGAAGGAAGGAATACTTTTCCCGCGATGGACGGAATGGGCAAATTACGGATTTGGCGAGCCGCGGTTCATTTTCTACCCGCCGCTTTCTTGGATGTTGGGCGCAGCCCTGGGCAACGTGGTGCCGTGGACGTGGACTCCGGCAATATTTGTGCTTTTAGTCCAGACGTTTGCGGGGATTTCCGCGTTCGCCCTAGTGAGGCGATTTGTTTCCAGCTATTGGGCTGCGCTACTAGGTGCGGCTGTTTATGCCGCGAATCCATACGCTCTGCTGGTGATTTACCTTCGCAGTGATTATGCGGAGCTGTTAGCGACTTCGTTTTATCCCCTGCTTTTCTTAGTTGCGTTTCGATTGGTCGGTTTTTCAGAAAGCGATACGCCGTTACGAAAGAACCTTGCATGGTTCGGCATTTTGTTTGGGGTGGTGTGGCTATCGAATGCGCCGGCGGGCGTGCTGGCGAGTTACAGCCTGGCTTTGCTTTTTTTCTGGGCCGCAATCACGCAGCGTGCGCTGCAGCCCACGTTGCGTGGAGCTGGCGGACTCGCGCTAGGGTTTGGGCTGGCGAGTTTCTACGTTGTTCCGGCGGCATACGAGCAGCGCTGGGTGAATATCACGAGCGCGCTCGCGACGGGCCTTGCTCCCGCGGAGAATTTTCTTTTCGCCCGCACGCCGGACGCGGAGCATGATGCGTTCAACGGACTTGCTTCCTATGTTGCAGTGCTGATGATGGTGTGGACGCTTGCGGCAGCGGTTGTCCTTTGGCGAAGAGGGAGGGCGGGACAAGAAGATCGAGGCCATGAGAAGGCCTTTGCGGCAACGTTCGTACTCGCGTTCGCGGCGAGCGTAATGATGACGCGCGCGACGACGCCGTTCTGGAGCTATTTGCCGAAATTGCGATTTGTGCAGTTTCCGTGGCGATGGATGGCGGTGTTGGCGGTGGCGTTTGCGGTGTTTGTCGCGGCGGTTGCCGCGCGGCGCGCTGTAATTATTTCCTGGATCGCTGTTGTGATCGTTCTGAGTAGCACGGGAGCTTACCTCGTTCAACATACCTGGTGGGACTCAGAAGACGTAAACAGCGTGGAAGCAGCGGTGGATGGCGGTACAGGATTTGAGGGTACAGATGAGTACGATCCGTTGGGCGACGACCATACGGACATTCCGCAGAAACAGCCCGAGGCGAAACTGATCGCAGAAGAGGAAGCTGACCCTGTCCCGAAATCAGACGTGCGCGTGATCCGTTGGACGGCGGAGGATCGCGTCGTCATTGCAAAAACAAAGGAACCCGCGCTCATTCGCTTGCGGGTTCTACATCATCCGGCGTGGTCCGTCACCGTGAATGGCAAACCGGTGAAGACGACGCGCACCATTTCTTACAACGCGATTACTGTTCCGGTGCCGGCAGGAGAATCAAGAATCGAAGCACAGTTTACGCGAACGAAAGATCGGGTAGTTGGCGGCGCCATTTCTGTTTTGAGTGCGCTCGCGGCGCTAGTTATCGCTTGGATGCCGAAACGGCAGCAGGCCTAACGGTTAGCGGCGGTCAACGGTTGGGTGACGGACGTCTTCACCTTGCACTAGATAGATAACGTCTTCGGCGATGTTTGTGGCGTGGTCGCCGATGCGCTCGAGGTTCTTGGCGACGAGGATGAGTTCGAACGCGGGGAAAACAACGCTCGAATCGCCCATCATGTAGGTTAGCAATTCGCGGAAAATCTGATCGCGGTAGTGATCCACCTTGTCGTCGCTGGCGAGAACTTTGCGCGCAAGGTCCACGTCACGTCGCACGACTGCGTTGAGCGCGTCGCGGACCATCTCTTCAGCAACTTCGCTCATGCGTGGCAAATCGACGTAAGGCTTCACGCGGGGATGACGAAGAATCCGCTGCGAACCCTGCGCGATATTCACGGCTTGATCGCCGATGCGCTCAAGGTCGTTGTTGATGCGCGAGACGGCGAGAACGAAACGCAGGTCCATCGCCATGAGCTGATGCAATGCAAGGAGCTGGACGACGCGGTCGTCAATTTCCATCTGCAATTCGTTGATGGCGTCTTCTTCATCAAGCACGCGCTTGGCAAGCTGTTCATCCGAATCAAGCACGGAGTGAACGGCCTGGTGCACGGCGCGCTCCGCAAGACTGCCCATCCAGAGCAGGCGCTCTTTCAGTTCATTTAAATCCCGTTCAAAGTGGCGTTCCATTTACGACCTCATCCTCAGGCGATAAAAATGGGGCGAAAAAAACGTTTCGCTCGAGCGGCTCATCCAAAACGGCCGGTAATGTACGCTTCCGTGCGCGGATCGCTCGGCGTAGTAAACATGTGAGGCGTCGGGCTGAACTCAATGAGCTGGCCCATGAGCAAAAAGGCCGTGAAGTCGCTGACGCGGGCGGCCTGCTGCATGTTGTGCGTGACGATGGCGATGGTGCAGAGATCTTTGAGTTGGACGAGGAGCTCTTCGATTTTGGCCGTGCTGATGGGATCCAGCGCGGAGCACGGCTCATCGAGCAAAAGGACTTCTGGCTCCACGGCGAGGCCGCGGGCGATGCAGAGGCGCTGCTGCTGCCCGCCAGAAAGTTCGTATGCGGACTTGTGCAGGTGATCCTTTACTTCATCCCAAAGGGCGGCATGGCGCAGGCTCTTTTCGACGGCGTCCGCGATGGGCAACTTTGAGCCGTTGATGCGAAGGCCATACGCAACGTTATCGAAAATGGATTTTGGGAAAGGATTCGGTCTTTGAAAGACCATCCCAACGCGGCGGCGGAGCAGCGTAACATCCTGCGAAAGAATATTTTGTCCATCGAGAAGGATTTCGCCTTCGAGGCGCGCGTTGCGAACCGTTTCGTGCATGCGGTTCAGCGTGCGCAACAGCGTGGACTTGCCGCAACCGGAAGGGCCGATAAGCGCGGTGACCTTGCTGCTGGCGATACCCAAGTTGATGTCAAAGAGTGTTTGCTTTTGGCCATAGAAGAAATTGACCTTGGAAATATTCATCCGCAAACTCGCCGCAGCCGCGGTTTCGCGGCCTGGCGTTACGGTGGTTGGATTGATGTTTACAGACACAGCCGGCCTCACGGATGCGTGCATGGTTACGACCTCGGAATCGCAGAGCCACGAGCCAAGATCGCCCTGGCAAAGATATTCACTATCAAAATAAGCGCTAGCAGAACAAGACCGGCGGCCCACGCCTGACGGTGCCAATCGTCATAAGGCGAAATAGCGTAGGAGTAAATCATCGCCGGCAAAGACGCCGTCGGCTGGCTCAAGCCAGGACTCCAATAACGGTTGCCGAAAGCGGTGAAGAGCAGAGGAGCGGTCTCTCCGGCCACGCGGGCAAGCGCTAGTAGGATAGCGGTCATGATACCGCGATACGCGGCGGGCACAACCACGGCCATGATCGTCTTCCACCTGCTGGCTCCCAGAGCCATAGAAGCTTCGCGTAACGCTCGGGGCACACCATGGAGGAACTCTTCCGTGCTGCGCAGGGTGATGGGAATCATCATCAGACCAAGGGCGAATGCACCGGCGAGAGTTGAGAAATGTTTGAATGGCAAGACAACGAGTGCGTACGCGAAGATGCCGATGACGATGGAGGGCACCCCGTTGAGCAAGTCCGCCGCATAGCGCACCACGAAAGCGATGGAAGAATTGCTGAATTCGGCTAGATAGATGCCGCCGAAAAATCCGACGGGCACGCCGAATAGAGAAGCAAGGAGCAAAAGTTTTGCGCTGCCAACGATGGCATTGGCCATTCCGCCGCCAATTTCGCCGACTGGAGCAGGCAACTTCGTAAAGAAATTCCAGTTGATGGAAGTTCCGCCGTGGTACACGAGATAGCCAAGAATGAAAAACAGAACAGAGACCGCGACGGCGGCACACACGCCGGTGAGAGTCAGCATAAAGCCACTGACAAATTTGCGCCAACGGAGACGGGAGTTCATACGTGCCCCATTCCGCTGCCTTTTTGCGTAGTGACCACCATCAATAGACGAGCAAGCCCATTCAAGATAAATGTAATCAGGAACAAGACGAGTCCGAGTTCGACCAAAGCTTGCAGATAAACGTCCCCGGTGGCTTCTGTGAACTCATTGGCGATGACGGCGGCGATGGAGTAGCCCGGAGATAAAAGAGAAGCGCTGATCGTGGGTGTATTTCCGATAACCATGGTGACGGCCATCGTTTCGCCAAGTGCTCGGGCCAAGGCAAGAAATATCGAGCCCATAATGCCGGTGCGCGCGAATGGTACGACTACTTTCCAAGTAGATTCCCAGCGAGTGGAGCCAAGGGCAAGCGCAGCTTCGCGCTGGTCGCGTGGAACTGAAAGCAAAACTTCGCGCGATACGGAAATGATGTAAGGAATGACCATAATTGCGAGGACAATCCCCGCAGTGAGAAAGCCAATTCCGTATGGAGGCCCTTGGAAGAGCGGGAGGAAGCCCAGTGAGTTTTTTAGCGCAGGTTGGATGATTTCGCGCATGAGGGGAACAACGATAAACACACCGAGCAAACCATAGATGACGCTCGGCACAGCAGCGAGCAGGTCAATAAAGAACTGAAGCGTGTCAGAGATTTTTTGGGGCGCAAGCTCGGCAAGAAAAATTGCCGCACCGAGACCGAGCGGGACTGCAATCAAGAGAGAAACCACCGCGGTTACGAGCGTCCCGTATATAAAAGGCAACGCGCCAAATTGTTCAGCGTTGGGATCCCAAACGCGCGTGACGAAAAACTGAAATCCGAACTTGTGACGGGCCAGACTCGAATCATGCCAGAGCTGAAGCACGAGCAACAAAGTGATGAGGACTACGCTCGCGGCAAAAAGAAACGTGATGACGCGCGCTATCTCGTCGCCATCGCGAAGGCGGGAAATAAACGAGCGCGAGCCCGATGAGGGGCTCGCGCTCGGCACCGTTGTTGTGGAGGCAGCCACTGTCGTTTACTGAATCGAGTCGATGGCCTTCAACTCCTTGGCCACAACTTCCTTCGGCAACCTCGCGTAGGACAACTCCTCCGCTTGTTTCTGTCCATCCGTGAGCGCCCACTTTAGGAAGTTCTTCATCGCATCACGCTTTGGTGCGTCCGAAAACTTCGCCGGAATCAACAGCCAGGTAAAGGTAGAGATTGGATACGCTTTCTTTCCGGGTGCGTCCGTGATGGATACGCGGAAATCATCCGGCATGGATTTTGCCGCGCCCGCTGCGGCTTCACTGACGCTCTCAAGATCCGCCTTCACGAAGGTGCCAGAGCCGTTTTTTACTGTGCCGTACCCGATATTGTTTTTTGCGGCGTAGATGAGTTCGACGTAGCCAATGGAGTTCGGCGTCTGCTTGATCAGACCGGTAACGCCTTCACTACCCTTGCCGCCAAGTCCTACGGGCCAGTTAATGGACGCGCCTTTGCCGACCTTGTCCTTCCACTCGCCGCTCACTTTCGAAAGGTAATCGGTGAAGACATACGTTGTGCCACTGCCATCCGAGCGATGCACCACTACGATATCGTTTGCGGGCAGATTCACGCCCTTATTGGGGCCCGCGATTGCTGGGTCATTCCACTTGGTAACTTTGCCCAAGAAGATTCCCGCGATGGCTTCTGGAGTAAAGTTCAGGCTAGCGGTAACGTTGGGAATGTTGTAGGTCATGACTACCGCGCCAAGCACAGTCGGGAAGTGCAGGATGCCGCTGCCGTGTTTGTCGCTGTAGGCTTTCAATTGTTCATCATTCATCGGTCCGTCCGATGCACCGAAATCCACGGTGCCATCCGTCGCCTGCTTGATGCCCGCACCAGAACCGACCGACTGGTAGTTAATCTGAATGTTTCCGTTGGTCTTGTGGAACTCGTCAAACCACTTGGAATAGATCGGGTACGGGAAAGATGCACCCGCGCCGTTAATCGAGAGTGCGTTCTGCGCCAGGACGATTCCGCCCACAGCGAGAACAACCAGGAGCAATCCTGCGAATCGTTTCATTATTGGTCTCCACACGAATTTTGGATGATTACCCTTGCCTTAGTGTGGGTCCGGGTTGTTACAGGTGTGTTACAACGCATTCATAGTTAAATAAATACGCGCTGCGCTTAAGCTTCCGACCGACTTGAGTAAGATGCTTATTTTCAGGAAATTAGAGAATAGTCAGGAGAAGGAGGAGAAGGGGATCGCTGCCAGGGGTGCGGCGATCCCCAAGGTGGGTCATGACACGGAAGCTCAAGCAGTCGTAGGATCGCCGACTACATTCACTCCAGAATGAAGCCCATGTGAATTCTCCGTAAGCGAGGAAGACTGCCGAATTTCGTCAGCAGGCGCTTCCGGCACCATAACCAGTCCGCGGCCATGGCGCACGTCCAAGCCGCGCACCCAAAAAATGATGTCTTCGGCAATGTTGGTGGCGTGATCGGCAATGCGCTCAAGGTGCCGCGTTGCAAGGACGAATTGCAAGCCGGGACTCACAAGAGCCGCCTGCTCGGTCATATTCGCCAGCAGCTTTTCGAAGATGGTGTCGCGGAATTTGTCCACGACGTCGTCGCTTTCCAGGACGAGCGCGGCCATGTCCGCATTGCGGAAAATCAGGGCGCCGAGACTCCTGCTCACCATGGCGCGAACGGCTGCAACCATCGGCGCAAGCTCTTCGGGAATCTGGACGCCCGGCATATCGCGAAGCGAAATCGCCCGTTGAGCGAGATTCACGGCCAAATCGCCAATGCGCTCGAGGTCGTTGGTGATTTTCAGCGCGGAAACAATCAGGCGAAGCTCGTCGTCCGTGTAGGAACCGCGCCGGAGCAGTCGCACGGCGTGTTCGTCAATGACGATTTCCATTTCGTTGATGCGCGGCTCAAGAAGGAAAACCTCGCCGGGAAGCGTGGCGGTACGGGGATTTTCCAAGCTGACAATGGCGTCGAGCGCGCGGTTCATGGCGCTTTCTACAGTGCGCGCCATGGAAATCAGGTAGTTGACGAGCGTGTCGTACAGAACGGCTTCGGTGAGCGACGTGGCAGCGGCCATTCGTTTCTCCTCGTAGTCTCGGAGGGCCAGCCCACCCCTCCGTATAGTTGATATTGTGAATATGCTTCATTACACAGAATTCAAGCGAGGATGAATAAGCTGAAATATTCTATTGAGCGTTTCCGCGGGCGTTGGAGGCACGCGAACGGGGAGTGGAACGCTCCAAATCGAAAATGGGAACGGAAAAATGAAACTGGGAGCCGTTGCCGACTTCGCTCTCCACCCACAGCCGTCCGCCATGAGCTTCCATAAGATGCTTGGCAATGGAGAGTCCCAGGCCAGTACCCCCAACTTCGCGTGAGCGGGCGACGTCCACACGATAAAAGCGCTCGAAGATGCGTGGCTGGTCCGCTTGAGGGATGCCAATACCGGTATCAGAGACAGTGATCACAACTTCCGGGCCTTTGCGTTCCGCACTGACCGTGATCTTACCGCCGGCGGGTGTGTACTGCATTGCGTTGTCCAGGAGGTTTTGCAGAACTTCGGTGAGTCGTCTGCGGTCCCCCGCGATGTCTGGAATGTTTTTGCCAAGATTCACAGAAAGACGGAGGTCCCTTTCGATGGAGCGCGGCTGGGACGTTTCAATGCAACTTGAGACGAGTTGTTCCACGGGAAGACGCCGGATTTCCAGCTCGAGCCGCTCTGCATCCATTTTCGAAAGCATCAGCAGATCTTCGGTCAGGCGCGCGAGACGACGAGCATGCTCCAGAATGATTCCGAGGAAGCGTTCGCGATTCTGCGGATCGTTCATCGCACCTGCGAGAAGAGTTTCTGAAAATCCCTGAATGGCGGTGAGCGGCGTTCGAAATTCGTGCGAGACGTTAGCCACAAAGTCGCGGCGCACGCGCTCAAGTTTTCGAAGAGCAGTGATGTCGTGCAGCACGATCACCGCACCATTGGCCTGCGTGGAGTGCACTGCAGCCACGGTTGCGGCGAAGAAATGCTGGCGTAGCGTGCCTGTGACGATTTCCGATTCGACTCGCGGCTCACCTCCAAGCACTTTTCGCACGGCCTCGATGAGTTCAGTTTGGCGAACGACCTCGACGAGAGCGCTCCCCGGTTGAGGCGGGACGTCCAAACCAAGAATCGAAGCAAGGCTTGGATTGGAGAAGAGCACGCGCTCGGCGGCGTTCACAACCGCCACACCTTCCACCATGCTCCCCAAGATTGCGGAAGAGAGATTGCGCTCTTCGGTAAGCGTTCGAATCGTTTGATCGAGCCGTGCAGCTGTTTGATTCAACGAGGAACCTAAAGCATCCACGGCGTCACTTGAGTTGCTGGAGGGCTCCGCGTGAAAATCGCCTTCGGCAACGCGCCGGGAAAACGCGGTGAGGCGCTCCACGCGATTCGTGAAGCTGCGTGAGACGAGCAGGGTTACTCCACCGAGAATCACGAGGATCAAGACAGAAGCAAACCACAAGCTCTTGCGAAATTCCCAGAGAACCGAAGTGACCGTTTCCAATGGCAAGGAAAAACGCAGCACAACGGGTTCGCCGGCCGCGGTTTGCTGGCGCACGGCGTAGTAAAGAAGGTCGCGATTGATGGTCACGCTGTGGCGGATGGAGTAACCATCCCCACGCGACAGCGCGTCTATTACTTCCGGCCTCCCCACGTGATTTTCCATCGTCTGCACTTCGGATTGTGAATCAGCAAGAACAAGGCCTTTTGCCGTGATCACGGTCACACGAGCGCCGCTTGCCTGCATTTCGCGTACCCAGGCCTGTAAGCCCGCGATCTCTTCGGTTTTTGTGGGAGGGAGCGAGGAAAGAACGGGCGCGCGCATCTGCCCGAGGCGGGCAATCGCTTTGAGTTGTTCGAACCCTGCGTGCTCATAATCGCGGCGCAATGCGCGTTCCGCGGAAAAATCAACTCCGACGAGCGCGACGAGCAACAGCGTCAGAAACGTAAGTGCAAGTTTCCAGAATAGATTAAGCTGCACGGGTTTCGAACAAGTAGCCCGCGCCACGAACGGTCTTCAGATGAATGGGATTTTCCGGGTCGGATTCGATTTTCTCGCGCAGGCGGCGGACGTAAACGTCCACGCTGCGGGGAGTCACGAAGCGGTCGGTGCCCCAGACGGCGTCCAGGAGCTGGTCCCGCGTGAAGACACGATTCGGACGCGAAGCAAGATAGTAAAGCAGCCGGAATTCGAGCGTGCTGAGCGGAACTGGCTTGCCCGAGTGGCTCACGCGATAGGACGCAGGATCAATCGCCAGCCTGCCCACTTCAATCGTTCGCGGCGAATCAACGGGCGGCTCGGCGCGACGCAACAACGCTTTGACGCGCGCAATCAATTCGCGCGGGCTGAATGGTTTCGTAACGTAATCATCAGCGCCCATTTCTAGGCCAACGACGCGGTCGGCTTCTTCGCCGCGCGCCGTCAACATCAAGATGGGCAAACGATTGAGCGAGTCATCCTTGCGAACTTCCCGGCAAATATCGAGTCCGGAAAGTTTCGGAAGCATGAGATCGAGCAGAAGCAAATCGGGAGGCGTCTTCTTCAAAGTGCTCAAGCCAGTGGATCCATCGTGCGCTGAGCTGACTTGAAACCCTTCGTTCGCGAGGTTATAGCGGACAAGCTCTACGATATCGCGGTCGTCTTCAATAATCAGGATTCTTTTCATTTGAACCGCTTTACGGTCACCCGGAATAAAGTTGGGGCGAACCGCCCGCCGGCTTGGCGCCAGTGTATCGCAAGCATCCGAGTTCCGGTAGACAGGTGGAATTCCAGTCGTGCCATGAATGTTTCGTAACACTGAAGGAAGTATGGCAAGCCTTCGATAACACGCGGTTTACATGAATATGAATGGATGATGAACAAAGACGCCAGGCTGAGAGACCCTAGAGCGAGACGCGATCATTACTTTGCCGCCGCAGTCGTGAACGCAAGCGATAGAAGAGTCTTTTGTTCGAGCTCGTGGGCTTTCGCCGAGCCTGTGGCTGGGCTGGCACTGGCGGAACGCTTCACGGAACGCAGGCTGAGCACGCGCGTGTGAGCAAGCTGGCTAAGGCGCGGCATCACGTAGAAAAATGCCCCCATGTTGCGCGGCTCTTCCTGGACCCAAACGATTTCGCGGGCGTTCGGATGTGCATCCAAGGCAGCGTTAATTTCCGGGCGCGGCAGTGGATACAGTTGATCAAGAAAGAGGATTGCCGTGCTCGTGTCTTTGCGTCGGCGGCGTTCGGCGCGCAGTTCGTGGCCTACTTTGCCGCTGGCGATGAGGATGCGCGTTGCGTCTGTGATTTCTTTGTCAGGAACCACGGGCAAGAATTTCGGCTGCGTAAACTCTTCGACGGAAGAACTTGCATCGGGATGACGCAGCATGCTCTTCGGCGTGAATACGACGAGCGGTTTACGCCACGGCCGACGCGCTTGGCGGCGCAGCATGTGAAAATATTGCGCCGCTGTGGACGGCTGGCACACCTGGATGTTTTCTTCCGCTGCGAGTTGCAGATAGCGCTCCAGCCGCGCGCTGGAATGTTCCGGCCCCTGGCCCTCATAACCGTGCGGCAGCAGCATGACGATGCCCGCGGGCAAATCCCATTTGTCTTCGCCGGCGCTGATGAATTGATCGATGATCACCTGTGCGCCGTTGGCGAAATCGCCGAATTGCGCTTCCCACAAAACCAACGCTTCCGGAAAATCGCGGCTGAAGCCGTATTCGAAACCGAGACAGCCCGCTTCCGAAAGCGAAGAGTTGTAGATTTCGCAGAATGGCCTTTTTGGAGACGCATTCGCCAGAGCAGCAAGCGGGATGTGCTCCCACTCGTTCACGGTATCAACCAGCACGGCGTGGCGTTGATTAAACGTTCCTCGCTGCGAATCCTGACCCGTAAGCCGGAGCGGCGTGCCCTCTTGCAAGAGCGAGCCGAACGCCAGCGCTTCGGCAAAGCCGTAATCCACTGCGCGCTTGCCGTGCCCCATTTCCGCGCGCTGTTCCAGGAGCTTCACGATTTTCGGGTGAACGTGGAAACCTTCCGGCACGCGAACGAGTGCATCCGTGATCTGCGCAAGCGTTTCGAGGGAAAGGCCGGTTTCCACTTCGTATTCGGGCTTGAACGCGCCGCGATGAAACGCGGACCAGTAATTCGGCAACTGCCGAAGGTGCGGAATCTTTTTTAGCTGACCGGCTTTGACCTGTTCGGTTTCATACTCCGCTCGCACTGCCCCCATCGTCGCGCTAGGATTGATGCCGGTCCTTTCAGCATAAATTTTCCAAAGCGGCGGATGGGCCTTGATTTTTTCATAAAGTAGCGGCTGCGTGATCGTGGGATCGTCCACTTCGCTGTGGCCGTGGCGCCGATAGCCGATCAGGTCCACCACAACTTCGCTGCCGAACGTTGCGCGATATTCCGCGGCCATGCGGCCTACGCGCACGACTGCCTCGGGATCTTCCGCGTTTACATGAAATATAGGAATGTTTTGGCGCTTCGCAAGGTCCGCGGCAAAACGCGAGGAATGCTCCTGAATCGGACGAGTGGTGAAACCGATCAAGTTATTCACGATGATGTGAATGCTGCCGCCGACGGTGTACGCGTCGAGGTCGGCTAAATTCATCGTTTCCGCCCAAATACCCTGCCCGGCAAATGCGGCATCGCCGTGCATGATGATAGGCACAACTTTGTTGGTCACATCGCGGTCGAAGCCGCCTTCAAACCGCGTGAGCTTCGCGCGCACGCGGCCCATCGCTACCGGATCCACGGCTTCGAGGTGGCTTGGATTTGAAACAAGATGGATTTCGATCTCTTTGCCTGTCGTCGTAACGTAAGTGCCCGTTGCGCCGACGTGATATTTCACGTCGCCCGCCCCGAGAACACTGCGCGGATCCACATCTTCAAATCCCGCCACAACTTCGTGCGGCGTCTTACATGCCGTATGCACCATTACGTTCAAACGGCCGCGGTGGCTCATCGCCATGACGGATTCCACCGCACCGTGCCCGCCCGCGGTATCGAGAATGGCGTCGAGCATAGGAATCAACGAGGTGTTGCCTTCCAGCGAAAAACGTTTGGTGCCGAGATAACGCGCCTGCAGAACCTGTTCGAAAAGATCGGCGCGTACGAGGCGCTCCAGGATTTTCTGCTGATCCACGGCAGCGGGCTCGGCTTCCATGCGCTCCGCGATCCAGCGGCGGCGTTCTGGCTGGGCCAGGTGCATGAAGTCCACGCCAATCGTCCCGCAGTAATAGCGGCGCGCTTCGTCGGCGATTTCCCCGGACAAATCGAGGTCGGCGGATGCGAGCGGCTTTAGAAAGCCGAGCGGATCGAGGTCGGCTTGAAGGTATCCCCAACGGCGAAACGCCTCAAAGATCCGTTCGCGTTCAACATTGACGGTTTTCTTTTGTGATTTTGCGGGTTTGGCGGCGCGTTCTGCTTCGAGCGTTGTCCGATGTGCCATGGGGTCAGCCTTCCAATCCTTAATTTTGCCATAGAACGAGCCGGGCCGCTGGCGACTCGCCGTTGGCATTCCCGGAGCAACACGAAACAAGCAACTCGACGGAACTTGCCGCAATCGGACAAGATAAGACAACCAGCCTCGGAGGGTTCATGCCAGGTCCGCGTTTTTCGCGTCGCTCGACTTCCATTCAGGCTGCATTTTGCGCGCTTGCCGTTTTTTCGTGCTGGAGTTGCAGCAGCGGTGGCTCCTCTACCACTCCCCCACCACCTCCGCCCCCACCGGCGACATTTGAATTGGTGCAAGTAGCAAACCTTTTTTCCGCCCCCCTTGATATTCAGCAACCGGATGACAATAGCAACCGGCTCTTTGTTGTGGAGCAAGGCGGGCACATCCAAATTATCCAGAGCAATGGCACGCGAGCTGCTTCAGCGTTCTTGGACGTGACCGGGCGCAGCGGATTTACGTCCGGCGGAGAGACGGGTTTGCTAGGTCTTGCTTTTCATCCTAACTATCAGAACAACCGGCGCTTCTACGTAAATTACACGCGCAATAGCGGGGCGCAACTGCAAAGCGTCATTGCCGAGTTCACCGCTTCTTCTTCCAATGCAAATTTCGCCGATCCAACCTCGGAAAATATTCTGTTCACGGTGGACCAGCCATTTTCGAACCACAAAGGTGGAGGATTGACTTTTGGCAAGGATGGCTTTCTTTACATTGGCCTTGGAGATGGCGGCAGCAGCGGCGATCCTTTGGGCAATGGGCAAAACACGAATACTCTTCTTGGGAAGATTTTGCGCATTGACGTGGATTCCGCTCACTCTTCGGGACTGAATTACGCGATTCCACCGAGCAATCCTTTCGTCGGCCATGGTGGCCGCGGAGAAATTTGGCTTTATGGTTTGAGAAATCCGTTCCGTTTTTCCTTTGATTCGGTGACCGGCGATCTTTGGATCGGCGACGTGGGGCAGAACAACTTTGAAGAAGTGGATCATCTTACTTCTGCGCAGAGCGGCGCGAATCTTGGCTGGAACATCATGGAAGGAACGCACTGCTTCTCGCCACCAACGGGCTGCCCAATGGCCGGACTCACCTTGCCGGTTTTCGATTACGACCACAGCCAGGGGGATGACACCATAATTGGCGGGCACGTTTATCGCGGCTCGAAAATGCCTTCGCTCGTTGGCGCTTATGTTTTCGGCGATTTCATCAGCGGCCGCATGTGGACGCTCACGCAAAGTGGTTCGATGTTTACGCGTACTTCTCTGTTCACCGTTGCGGCCAATGATGTCGCCGCGATTGGACAAGATCAGCTTGGCGAATTGTACGTGGCGCGCTACTCAAGCGGTGTCGTTTCGCGGATTCACCAGGTCGGTCAACCTTAACTCCTCCCTTCACGATTCAGCCATTTTGGAGCTTTCCTGACTTTCGTTTGCGGGCAGACTGAGCCTGCGAGCCTCTTCCCATGGCGGAAACCCTCATTCGAAAAGCGAATCTCACGGAATTGGACGCTGCTTATGGAATCGTCGAAGAATATTACGACGCAGTGGACGTCGTAGCGCGCGACGCCAAGGACGAATTAAAGAAATATTATTTTGGCGAACATAGCGGGATCTGGCTTGCGTCAGCAGAAGACGGAGTTGTGGGGTGCATCGCACTTCGCGAGCTTCCCGAAATTCAGCGCAGCGGCGAAATCAAGCGTATGTACGTACAGCCCGCTCACCGCAAACACGGTATCGCAAGAGAATTGCTCAGCGCGCTTGAAAACTTTGCAAAAAATGCCGGCTATGAGTGGCTCTATCTTGATTCCGCGCCGGGAATGGACACCGCTGTCCGCTTTTACCAGCGCAGCGGGTTCGAACTATGCTCTCGGTACAATGACAATCCTCAAGCGAATATTTATCTTCGTAAGAAAATCCGCTGAGCAAGAATCTATAGCTCCGTGACAATCTGCTGAAGTTTCAGAGCGATCTCTTCGGGAATTGTGTCCGGACGGAATGAAATCGGTTCTCCGATGTGAACGGTGATCTCGCCAATGTGGGCCAGGCGACGGCGTTCACGCTTCATTCCCCAAACTCCATCGAGACGGATGGGAATGACCGGTAGACTAAGATTTTGCGCGAGAAGGCCGATGCCTGATTGGAACTGCGCTATGCGGCCGTCTTCGGAATTGTTCACTTCACCTTCGGGAAAAATCAGCACACTGTAGCCGCGGTCCGCGGATTCTCCGGCGAAACGAAAACTTTCGCGAAAACCCGAAAGCTGCGGCAACGGAAACACATTGAAAAGAGCCGTCACGAGAAAATAGCCAAGTTGATAGGACCACCGCTTGAGGAAAAACCATTCGCGGGGCGGTTTGCGCATGCGCAACAACGTTTCTCCACCCATTGCAGTCGCAAGATGATGACGAAAACGAGTGGGTAGCGCCGCAAGGATTAGTCCAATATCGGCGCGGCGCGTGATGTGATTCGAAACGACGATTACCGGCCCATCCACACCTTTCAAATGCTCTCGCCCAACGATGCGCGGATGACCCAGGATTTTGGTCGCGGGCCAGACCAGCGCGTAATAAATCACCAGGCGCAGCCAGCGAACCGGCTCGCGCTGCGCCCAGCGCGGATGGGAATAGTCCGTGCGCGGCGCTGTGGGCTGTTGCAAGAGCCGCTGCACATCCGCGACTGTTTTTGCTTCGGAGAATGCGGTTTCGTTGAGTTCGATGTTGTAGCGCTGCTCGATCGCGGAGAGAAGTTCGACGCGGTCCAAAGAAGACAACGATTCGAGCGATCCGCCTGGGGAAAGCGAAGAAGGCAGCCCTAGGAGAAAGTCGGTGGCTGGCAAGCCTGCTTTTTCCGGTTCGAGCAACTCAGGAATTCTCGAAGCAATTACTGCCTGGCGAGGTTTACCGGTAGGGGTGCGCGGAAAATCTGTCTCAGGCCAAATCACCCAACACCGCACGCGCTGGTAGTCCGCGAGTAGCCGGTTCGCGTGATCAATGGCGATGACGCATTCCTTTACAACTTGCCCGCCGGCGCTGGCAGAGCCGTCGTCACGATGGCGCGGGAGAAGCACGGCGCAAGGCTCCATATCGCTGCCGCGCTTGACGGGAATGACGACGCAATCGCGGATTTCGGGGAATTCACGTAGCTTCGCTTCGATGTCTTCCGGATAGACGTTCAATCCCGCGGGCGTGACGATTACGTTTTTCTTGCGGCCGCGGAATCGCAAGTTTCCTTGCGCGTCCAGCTCGCCCAGGTCTCCCGTTTTCAACCATTCGGATTCGTTTGCCGCCCGGACTTGCCCTTCTTCCCAATAGCCGGAGGAAACATTTTCTCCGCGCACCAGAATCTCTCCGTCTTCGGCAAGTTTGAACTCTCGACCCGGCAGAATTTTTCCAACGGTTCCCTCTGCTGCGCGCAAGGGATGATTCAGGCTGATCAAGGAAGCCGTTTCCGTCATTCCATAACCCTGCACCACGGCGAACCCAAGCCGTTTGAAAAAGAGTTCCGTTTCCGGGGAAAGCGCTGCGCCGCCGCAAATGAACGCCCAGAATCTCCAGCCAAACATTCGGTGAATTCGCCGAAATATCCATGCTCGCCTAAGAAAGGATTCATCCAGGGCGTCCCTTTTCGCGGACTCGATCCATTCTTGCCAATTGTGCTGTTCGATCTCTCGTTCCAGAGCGGCGCGCAAAGCATCGAGCATTCTCGGCACGGCGATTAAGACTGTTGCTCGCTCTTTCTTGATCGTTCGCATGATCTCCAGCGGATTCGTGGAACTTTCGAGAATGACTGTCGCCCCGAGCAGAGACGGCACAAACAAGGTCATAAATTGCCCGAAAACGTGGCTCAGGGGCACGAGGGAGACGAATCGCAATGGATGCAGCCATCGTTCGTACTTCTTGTATTCTGCGATTCCCTTTTCGATGGGCTCGAGATTCGCCAGAAAATTTCCGTGCGTCAATACAACGCCACGTGGTTCGGTCGTAGTCCCTGAGGTGTAAAGAATCTCGGCAACTGTGTTTCTTTGAGATTGATCACCCGCATTTGCGTACGGATTCTTCGCACCCCTCCGGGTCGCAGGTGTCGTCTTTAGGTCGTCGAAAATCAATGAGGGGATCACGTTCTCGAACTGCGCTAACCCTCGATCGCGCAGAATGAGTTTCACACCCGCGTCGCGCACGGTTCGTTGCACGAATTCAAGACTTGCACCGGCGTCCATCGGGACACCTATGGCGCCACACAATTGGATTGCCCAGAAGCACGCGATCCATTCCGCAGAGTTCGCACCCCACAAGAGCACACGATCGCCCGGTCCGATTCCCCTATCGCTGAGAACGCGGCTTTGAAGCAGTGCGCACGCGCGAAGTTCTGCGTATGTCTGTTTTTCCCGCCGGTACCCACGCTTTTGCACGACAGCAGGATCACCGCCGTAACGGACAAACGAATCGAGCAGGCCTACAAGATTGGTTCTTGGCATAGAGAAATCAGGCTGATGGTACGCCAAAGTCGTTTTGTCTGAATCGGAACGAAGGCACGTTGCCCTAGAATGAATGCAACCCCCTTGCCACAGTGGAACCAGACCGTGCATCCAATGAAAAGCTGCTAAATCGAATTGCGCAGTTCTCGGTTACAATAGAAGGGCTGGGGGAGCCGCTGGATTCCCCTATTCAATTTAAGCTGCTGGGGTAAAGATGCCGGTACCTGTTTCTCAGGCGTGGACAGTCGCAACTTACGTCCTCAAGCAAAAACTAGCGGGACGCAAGCGATACCCGTTCGTTCTGATGTTGGAACCGCTGTTTCGCTGCAATTTGGCCTGCGCCGGCTGCGGCAAGATTCAATATCCCGCCCACATCCTGAAGACGGAATTGACTCCCGAAGAATGTTTTAAGGCAGTGGACGAGTGCGGCACCCCGATGGTGTCCATCCCGGGCGGCGAGCCGCTGATGCACTCGCAAATTGACAAGATTGTGGAAGGCCTGGTCGCGCGCAAAAAGTATATCTACCTCTGTACCAACGCGCTCCTTCTCAAGGAAAAACTGGATCTTTTCAAGCCGAGCAAATACCTGACGTTTTCCGTCCATGTGGACGGCCAGCAAGAGCACCACGATTTTTCCGTTTGCCGTGAAGGTGGCTATGACCAGGCAATCGAAGGCATTCGTGAAGCCGTCAAGCGCGGCTTCCGGGTAACCACGAATACGACGCTCTTTGACGGTGCCGATCCGAAAAGCGTTCGGGCTTTCTTTGACGAAATGATGGAGCTTGGCGTCGAGGGCATGATGCTTTCCCCCGGCTACTCGTATGAGAAGGCGCCTGACCAGAAGCACTTTCTGGGCAAGGCGCGCACACGCCGCCTGTTCCGTGCAATTTTGGCGAACCGGAAGAAGTCTTGGCGTTTCAATCAGTCTCCGCTCTTTTTGGAAATGCTGATGGGCAAACGCAACTACGCCTGCACGCCATGGGGCATGCCCACCTACAACCTATTCGGCTGGCAGAAGCCGTGCTACCTGTTGCAGGACGGCTACGCCGACACCTTCCAGGAATTACTTGATTCAACGGAATGGCAGAATTACGGCACCGAATCCGGCAATCCCAAGTGCGCCAACTGCATGGTGCATTCGGGCTATGAAGCGTCCGCAGTGGACCACACGTTTAGCGGCATCGGCGGCATGTGGCAGACGATTAAGGCGATGTTTGGCGGGACATACGCAGACCCGGATGCAGCTACACTCTTGAACGAACCGGTACAGCCAGTACACGCGTTCAATCCCCTTGTGCAGATTGAATCCTCCAAATCGCAACTCGAGGAAACGCGCGCATGAGCATCCCGACTCACATGGACCCCCACGTAGAACCGGGCGCTGACAAATTCGATCCCGATAAGCTTGAGGTCGCGCCGGGAAGAACGCGAGAAAGTGTCGAAGGCTGGATTCCTGAACTCGCGACGGAAGAGGAATTGCGGGGAGCGCTCGAAAAAGCCTTTGATTATCGCGGCGACGTCACCTTGACCAAGAAAGACGGCAACAAACTGGAAGGCTACATCTTCGACCGCGTGACCGGAGCCAATCTAAGTACTTCATTCATCCGGATTTTGCCGAAGGATTCCACCAGCCGCCAAAAAATTGCCTACTCCGACATTGCTGCTCTCGTTTTCTCGGGGCGGGACCCGGCCGCCGGGAAGAGTTGGGAAGCTTGGGTGAAGAAGTACTGGGAAAAAAAGGCCTCCGGTGGGCAGGGCGGCAGCCTCCATCCAGATGCGCTGGAATAGCAGCTCCTGGGCTGGCTTCCACTTAACTCGTTTGTTTTATTATATTTAATATGATTCTTCCCCAAAACTGCACGTGGACTTTCTCGCCCTCCCGTGTTACTATAAGTTCCAGCATTTGTTGCTCTTGAACACCTTTTGATCGGTTTTTGCAGGCAAGAGGAATCACGTAGCCTTCCGCGAACGCTAACTGCCAGTTGACGGAACCCGGAGCACGGAGCAAGAGAAACAAAGCAATTCAAAGCTGGCCCGGCTCTACCGGTGTCACACAAGAGGGTTCGAAGTGAAGGAACAAGGAACAGTTAAGTGGTTCAATGCGTCAAAGGGCTTCGGTTTTATCCAACGCCAAACGGGAGAAGATGTGTTCGTACACTTCTCTGCTATCACGATGGAAGGCTATAAGTCCCTGAATGAAGGCCAGGCGGTCGAGTTTGAAGTGAAAAAGGGTCCCAAGGGCTTGCAGGCGGAAAACGTTACAGCTCTCTAAGATTCGCAACGGAGGCTCGATCCCTTCGAGCCTCTAACTCTGAGTTTCATTCGAAACACAAATTTTCTTTAACGAGCGGCCAAGGAGGATACGGTGCAAACAATGCAGGAAGGTCAGACCATCAAGCACGAAGTGTATGGACTCGGAATCGTGACCTCGTCCGACCAGGAACGTACCGCGGTTGATTTTGACGATCACGGCCCGAAGCTGTTTGTCACGAGCATCATGACCGCCGAATTGATCGGCGAAGCGCCTGCCGTACCGCCCAAGACCAAGCGTCGCCGCAAGGCTTCCACCGCCGCGAAAGCTGCCAAGAAGGCTGCTGCTGCCGCCGCCGCTCGTTCGTAAGTTTCGTTCACTTCGAAAGGGATGCCCCCTGTACCTGCAAAGGTGCGGGGGCTTTTCATTTCAGTGGGCTCCTTGCCTGGCACTCCCTCTTCCCGTCCAACCTATGATAGGGTTTCAGCCCATGAAGCGAGTCGTTCTGGTTCTCGGCGTCATCCTGATGGCCGCAGGCGTCATCGGCATCATTCATCCCCGCTTCACCTACAACAAGACAGAAGAAGTTGCGAAGATCGGCCCCATGCAAGCAAATGTTACTCACGAAAGGATTGTTGAGGTTCCTCTCGCGTTGTCGATCCTTCTTTTTGTTACGGGCGTTGGTTTGACGGTCTTTGGATCCAAAGCCAAATCGTAATTACACAGGTACTAACCTCTCTCTATAATAATTCCCACCCGCTAAGTTGTGCCCTCATGATTGACATTGCAGCGCGGTCCGCCGCATAAAGGACTAATAGGCCCTCTCACTTCCCGGTGCATCGCTGAAGTTCTGGAGAAAAAAATGAAATACGTGCTGCGGCTCTCCCTCGCGGCCTTGGTTAGCATTTTTGTTCTGCCTATTTCCTCGCGTCCGCTTTCCGCGCAAAATCCGCCTGGTGTATCGGATAAGGAAATCACAATTGGATCTTGTTCCGCGCTCGAGGGACCGTCGCAATTCCTTGGGACGCAAACTGTGGCCGGCGCACGCGCCTACTTCGAATCGATCAACGAACAGGGCGGCGTTCACGGCCGGAAACTAAGACTGATCTCCTACGACGATAGTTACGACCCGACAAAGGCCGAAGATTGTTTCAATCGGCTGCAGAAGCAAGGTGTGTTCGCGCTTGGGTTCTTCGTTGGGACACCTACTGCGGTCAAATACGTGCCGCTGGCGGAAACAAACAAGATTCCACTCGTCGGATTATTTACCGGCGCCCAGGTCCTTTACACGCCGTTTCGTCATTGGGTAATTAACGTTCGCGCGGGTTACGCAGACGAAACCAAAGAGCAAATTGACGGGATGTGGAAGACTCTGGGCTACAAGAAAATCGGCGTAATTTATCCGGATGATGCCTTTGGGGCGGCGGTTCTGGACGGCGTGAAGGCTGCGCTCAAGGAGCATCAGGCGCAGCCAGTAGCAATCGGTTCTTATCCGCGCCAGACTTCGCAGGCAGAAAGCGCGATTCAAACAGTTCGCGCCGCCGATCCTAACGCCGTGGTCATCGTGGGCCCCGCGAATACGGTCGCGCCCATCGTGAAGCTTGCACATGGCAAGGGCTGGTCGCCTCTGTTTGTGACTGTCTCGTTTGTCGGCACGGATGATCTGATAAAACAGGCAGGTACGGATGCGGAAGGCATGGTCATCACGCAGGTCGTGCCGCCGTATTATTTGACTGACCTGAAAACGGTTGCACTCTATCGCAGAACGATGACGAAATATGCGCCATCGGAACCGCCGAATTTTGTGAGCTTGGAAGGCTTCGTGGATGCGATGGTCCTCGTAGAAGGCCTAAAGCGCGCTGGCAAAGAACTTACGCGCGACGGGCTCATACGAGGAATCGAATCTATGCACGACTTCGACATCGGCCTCGGTCCGCAACTGAAGCTCGAATATTCTCCGCGCGATCACAAGGGTTTTGAGCATGTGATTCCGACTGTCGTGCGCGGTGGGAGAGCCGTTCCTTTTACCGATTGGTCCACGGCGGCGCCGCACTAGGCTCACGATTTTTTCTAAAAACTCCTTTTATTTGATGGCGGATTCGGCCTGGTCGAATGCGTGGTAGGAAGAGCGAACCAGCGGGCCGGATTCGACGTGTTTGAAACCCATGCGCTCGCCGGCAACTTTGTATTCCTTGAATTCGTCGGGATGGACGTAGCGCACGATGGGCAAATGCTCGCGTGTCGGCTGTAGGTATTGTCCGAGCGTCAGGATGTCGGTGCCTTGGTCGGCGAGTTCGTGCATCGTGGAGAGGACTTCGGATTTTTCTTCGCCGAGGCCGAGCATCAATCCGGTTTTTGTCGGAACGTCGGGATGCGTTTGCTTGGCGCGCTTCAAAAGTTCGAGTGAGCGCTCGTAGACCGCGCCTTTGCGGACCTGGCGGTAGAGGCGCGGCACGGTTTCGGTGTTGTGGTTGAGCACGTCCGGCTTGACCGCGAGAACCGCGTTCAGAGCGTCCCAGTTTCCGCGAAAATCGGGGATCAATACTTCTACTTTGCAGCCGGGGACGCGGTTGCGAATTTCGGTGATGGTGCGCGCGAAGATGGCGGAGCCGCCGTCGGGCTGGTCATCGCGATTGACGCTGGTGACCACGGCGTAGCGCAAGCCCATGCGGGCGACGGCTTCTGCGACGCGGAATGGCTCTTCTTCATCGGGAGGGCCGACGGGCTTGCCGGAGGGGACGGCGCAGAATCCGCAGGCGCGGGTGCAGATGTCGCCAAGGATCATGAAAGTGGCGGTGCCGTGCTCCCAGCATTCGCCCATGTTGGGGCAGCGGGCGCTTTCGCAGACGGTGTGCAGGTCCAGCGTGCGCATAGTGCGCTTCAGGTCCTGATAGCGCGGGCCGCCAAAGAATTTGACGCGCAGCCAATCCGGCCGCGGATGAGATTCCGGCGACGGTACCGGGGGCGGTTGCGGGTTCGAGATGATGTTAAAAGGGGAGGCCACGAGGTCACTCTGAATCATTGATTTTACGCCGGGCGAGGCTTGGATACAAACGACATGCTCGGATGCGAAGACATTAGCGCCCCGTTGGAAATCCCCCTGTTCCACATTGGGAATCAAGATAAGTTGAGGCTAGAGCGGGCTACGGGAGGAGCGGACGAAGTCGCGAAGGACCGTTACGTTGGGGCCGTAGACACCGATGCGGCCAGCGTCCACGGGGAGGCCGAGCAGCTCGGCTTGTTCGAGATCCACGCCGGCGTCATCGAGTTCGGAGAGGCTGAAGCCCTGCGCGGGCAGAACGCGGTTTAGACCTGTCGGATAGACTGGGCGGGGCGGACGATGACGGCGCCAGGGGCGGCGCGCTATCTCGTAGAACTGCTGCCAATCGCGTTTTTGCCAAGTGGTCATGCTGTGAATCTCTGTGAATCCCTACTTCTTATTACGTGCCTTCTACCGACGTTGGATGCTCCGGGTGTCAAAAAGGTTCACAGAGCATTTGGGCGTCCACCGCGAAAGCGCGGCGAAAGCAAACGTCACGCGGAGAAGATACGACACATCTCCCGCGACAGTACATTTTCCTCGCCTACTGTTTCAAACACGTTACGGGGGTGATTGTTGCGCCGTGGGTGGGCCGGCGCAGATAGCACCTTATGACCGCGGACGAGCAGGGTACACAAGCCCCGGAGCTGGTCGCCTTTTGGCGCCGCTTCCCTCGCTCGCGCTCGGGACAAGCAGGGCAGGCGGCTCGCCGCTAAAGTTGGCGCTATACTACGCAAGTTCGCGTAACGCGCCAAGCGAAAATGCACCCGTCCGCACACATTGTCGTTCACTATCACGAGCTTTGGCTGAAGCTGGGGAACCGGCTATTCTTTTTGCACCAGCTTCGGCGCGCCATGATGCGCGCGCTCGAAGGAATTTCCGTTGTTCGCATCACGCAACCCGGCGATCGCTATTTGATCGAACTGGAAAACGCTGAACAGACGGAAATTGCTTTGCGGCGGTTGCAGCTTGTTTTTGGAATTTCGCATCTGGCGGTGGCGCGGCGCGTTGATTGGAGCCAAAAAGAATCGGCGGCAGTTCTTCCCCGCCTCTGCGAAACGGCGTGGGAAGAAATTCGCACAGAGTCCTTTTCGACGTTTGCCGTGCGCGCGAAACGAAGCGACAAACGTTTTCCGCACAACGCGATGTTTCTGGAACGCGAAGTTGGCGGGGCGCTTTTCGACAAGCTGGCGGAGGCCGGGCGGAATGTTCGCGTGGATCTAAAAAATCCAGAACTTACATGCCGCATTGAAGTGACGCGGGGGCCGATTCTAGTTTATGCGCGGCGCATTGCCGGGCCAGGCGGATTGCCGCCGAATACAGCGGGACGCCTGACCTGCCTGCTCAGCGGCGGATTCGATTCGGCGGTGGCAGCTTACAAAATGATGAAGCGCGGGGCTCATTTGAGCTTCGTACATTTCTGGGGAGGAGGTGCGGAACCGGGCGAGTCTTCGATTCATGTGGCGCGTCGGCTCGTGGAAAAACTTGTGCCTTGGCAGGGGACGGCGAAGCTCTATCTGGTTCCGTTCGAGCCGCTGCAACGGGAGATTGTCGCTCGCGCGGACGAAGCGCTCCGCACCTTGCTCTATCGCCGATTGATGCTGCGAATTGCGGAGAGGCTTGCGCTGCGGGAAAAATCGAAAGGACTCATTACGGGAGACAGCCTGGGGCAAGTTGCTTCACAAACTCTGCAAAATCTGCAAGCTGTGGGGTCGATTGCACGCTTACCACTTTACCGACCGCTGGTTGGCGACGACAAGCTGGAGATTCAGGATCTCGCCACAAAGATCGGGACGCACGAGATTTCCGCGGAACGTTTTCACGATTGTTGTCCTCTGTTTCAGCCAAAATCGCCGGCGCTTTTTGCATCGAGCGAAGAGCTCGACTACGGTGAGGCGCAGTGTGACGTCAGGGAACTTGTAGAACGCGGATTGCGCACGACATCACTGGAAAGATTCCGGTACAGCCAAGGCATGGTGGAACGGCAGGAAGCCAGACGCAGACCTAGAGCGCAACACCTTTCGAAGGGATAATTCTCGGCGACGCAGAGCGGGTCGCCGCTTCTATCTCAGGAAGGTCTTACTACCAGCGATTCCCGCGGTCGCCTCGATCGCCGCCGCGATCGCCGCCGCCACGGTCTCCACCTCGGCCTCCGCCGCGCCCGCCGCCATGACCGCCGCGCCCACCGCCGTAGCCACCGCCACCACCGCCGCGACCTCCGCCACCACCGCTGCGCTCTGTCTGCGGCCGCGCCTCGTTGACCACCAGGTTGCGTCCGCCGAAATTCTGACCGTTTAAGGAATTCACAGCGCGATCCGCTTCTTCGTCGTTGCCGATTTCAACGAAGGCGAATCCGCGGGATTGTCCCGTAAAGCGGTCGCGAATCAGATTCACTGCCGAGGGATTTACACCTGCCTGCGCGAAAAATTCGTGCAGGGTATCCTCCGTCGCGGAAAACGGAAGATTACCTACATAGAGCTTCTTCACTTACGGACTCCTTCTGCCCGGAACCCACTTGCGAGTCGCGGAGCGCGCTGAAGAAACAGCCTTTCATCTCGGGCAGTCGGGATACCGATGCACCGCGGGTGCGGACCTTACCTTCAGCGGTCAGTTGCATGGTCTCGGAAATTGACGGGTTTTGCAATGAAAATTGTCCGCGCTAGGGGCGGCGAATGAAGCGGTTCTTGGCGCAGTGCAGGGCTTCCGCTTTGGTGTTAGGATGCGCACAAAGTTTTGACCACCGAGGTCTCCATGCGCGGCACGATGATGGATTTTCCGTTGACGCTGCCCCACATTCTGGAGCGTAACGGCAAGCTTTTTTCACGCGTAGAGATTGTTTCCCTCAGACCGGACCGTTCTCTTGTGCGCGGGACATACGGCGATTTTTGTCGCCGTGCCCGCGGTCTTGCCGCGGCTCTAACGCAGCTCGGATTACAACGCGGTGATCGCGTTGGTTCGATGATGTGGAATCACTCCGGCCACCTGGATGCTTTTTTCGGTGTTTCCTGTGCGGGCGGGATTCTGCACACGCTGAATTTGCGTTTGCATCCACAGGAAATCGCAGCGATCGCGAGGCATGCGGGAGACCGGTTTCTGCTCGTGGATGATGTTCTCCTGCCGGTGCTGGAAAAATTTCGTTCGGAAGTTCCATTCGAGAAAATTATTGTTGTTCCCTACGGGTGCGGCACGATGCCCGCGGATTTTCTCAATTACGAAGAGTTGCTCGCTTCCGCTCCGGAAGAGTTCACCTATCCGGAGATTGACGAGAACGACGGCGCGGCAATGTGCTTTACGTCCGGCACAACGGGTTTTTCAAAAGGCGTGATCTATTCACACCGGGCACTGGTCCTTCACTCGATGGCGGAAGCCATGACGGATTCGTTCGGCATCAGCCAGCGGGACACTGTGATGCCCATCGCTCCGATGTTTCACGCCAACGCGTGGGGGCTGCCGTATACGTGTGTGATGGTGGGTGCTCGCTTGGTTCTTCCCGGGCCTAATGTGGACGCGGAAAGCGTGCTAGACCTGATGGTTCAAGAGCGGGTGACGCTAGCTTGCGGAGTGCCCACGGTTTGGATCAGCGTGTTGCAGGCACTTGAAGCGAATCCCGGCCGATGGAAATTTTCGTGGCCAGTGCGAATTGCGTGCGGGGGCACAGCGCCGCCGGAACATTTGATCCGAGGCCTCGACCGATTCGGTCTAAATCTACTGCATTTGTGGGGAATGACGGAGACGACGCCGCTCGCCACGATTGGATTGCTGAAGCAACACATGCTTGCCTGGCCGAAAGAAAAACAATATGAAGTGCGTGCCAAACAAGGATGGCCCGGGCCGCTGGTTGAGTTACGAGTGATGCGCCGAGAGGATTCCGCTCCCGGAGCGGCCGTTCCCGAGGGAACTGAATCGCCCTGGGATGGCGCGACTCCTGGCGAGCTCGAAGTACGCGGGCCATGGGTTGCCGCGCACTATCACAATTCGCCAGACCAGGCGCATCGCTGGACTTCCGATGGATGGTTTCGCACGGGCGACGTGGCGACGATTGATGAAGAAGGCTACGTAAGAATCGTGGATCGCGCGAAAGACCTAGTAAAGTCCGGCGGCGAGTGGATCAGCTCGGTGGATTTGGAAAATTGTTTGATGGGGCATCCGGCGGTGAAAGAAGCATGCGTCGTCGGCATTCCTCATCCGAAGTGGCAAGAGCGGCCACTGGCCGCGGTTGTGCTGAAGGAAGGTTGTGCAGCGACTCCTGAGGAATTGCGCCAATTTCTTGCCGCTTGCTTTGCGAAGTGGCAATTGCCGGATGCGATTGTTTTTGTTGAGGCGATTCCGCGGACGAGTGTGGGCAAGTTCAGGAAGAGTGAATTGCGCCAGCAATTTGCTGATTGGAAGTGGGAGTAAAAGATGCGTTCGCGATTGCGCGCCGCTTGGGAGACTCGCTCCTCTACTTCTGCGGAACCTGCGCCGCCTGCAATTCGTGCGCGCGGGCGATTAGTTTTTTGAGCTTGCCTTCGATCGAAGCATCGCCGATGTGCTCCTCCTGCAACACTCCGTCTGCGTCAATCGTGAACGTGTGCGGGATCGCCCTTACTCCGAACATTTTTGCGATGGCCGGAGTGAATTCGCCGTCGCGGTATTGCGGCCAGCTCATTTCGTGCTTGCCGATGAACTCTTTCCACGCTGGTTCGTCCGTGTCCAGGCTTACGCTCAAAATCAACTATCCTGGGTATGTGCCTGCTTGAATCGGAAGAACGGAGCCGCCGGCGTCTACGTTGAGAACTGCTCCAGTGACTTGCGTGGATTCGTCGCTTAGCAGATAGACGGCCGCGTAGGCTGCGTCCTGTACGGTTTGCATTCGTCCAAGCGGCAGCTTTTTCCCTTCCTTTTCGAGGTCAGCTGCGTTGCGGCCTTCTCCTTTTTGGATTGTCAGCTCGCCTTCCGTTGCGATCCATCCGGGAATGATGTAGTTGACGCGGATGCGATCTACGGCAAGAGCGCCGGCGAGCGTTCTGGTCATAGAGAGCATTCCACCTTTCGCGGCGGCGTACGCCACCAAATTTGGCAGGCCCTGAATTCCACAGACGGAGCCCATGTTGACGATGCTGCCGCCTTTGGCATTTCGCATATGCGGAGTGGCGTGCTTGGTCACGTAAAATGCGCTTCGAAGATTTACTTGCAGCACTTTTTCCCAGAGCTCGGTGGTGGTTTCTTCCAGACGTGCGCGTGGAAACCAGCCTGCGTTATTTACCAAGCCATTGAGTGCGCCGAAGTTCTTGATGGCTGCTTCCACGAGCGCATTGCATTGAGCTTCGTCCGTTAAGTCTGCGTGACAAAAAATCGCCTGACTTCCTTCTTTTCGAATGGCCGCTGCGGCTTCTTCGCCGCGCTCCCTTTGAATGTCGCCAAGCACGACGAACGCGCCTTCCGCGGCGGCGAGGCGTGCGCAACCGAAGCCAATCCCTTGCGCCGCGCCTGTAACGACGATGACTCTTCCCTCAAGACGATTGCTCATTTTGCGTGGCTCCGCTACGACGGATGAGAGTTTACGCGCAAGGCAGCGGAATTTGCACCGGCTTACGCTTAGGTTCGGTAGGAGGCATTGATGCGGACGTATTCGGCAGTGAAGTCGCAGGTCCAGTAGCGCGCAACGGCTTTGCCTGCGTGGAGGTTCACGACGATGGGAACTCTTTCTGCCAGCAACTTGTTGCTTGCGGCGCGTTCGTTAAAATCGAGCGGCTGGCCGCGCCTGAGGACCTTGATTCCAGCCATGGTGATTTCCACGAGGGAAGGATCGAAATTGACACCGGAGCGGCCAGCGGCCGCGAAAATGCGGCCCCAGTTGGGATCAGCACCCGCAAAAGCGGTTTTCACGAGGGGCGATGTAGCGATTGTTTCGGCGACGCGTTTGGCTGACGCTTCCGTTTTTGCACCACGGACTTCTATTTCAATGACACGCTGCGCGCCTTCGCCGTCCGCGACGATTTGTTGCGCGAGCGAGCCGCAAACGCTTTCGAGTGCGGCCGTGAACTGGCGGTGAGCTTTGCTACCGTTGGCAATTGCAGGCGCTCCCCCCGCGCCGTTTGCAAGGACGAGCAGAGTGTCGTTCGTGGAAGTGTCGCCGTCCACGCTGATGGCGTTGAACGTGCGCGACGTCACGTCACGCAGGGTGCGCTGCAAAAGGGAAGGGGGAATGTTTGCGTCGGTCGCGACGAACGCGAGCGTTGTAGCCATGTTCGGGTGGATCATGCCGGCGCCTTTGGCACAGCCGATCAGGTGAATTCGCTTGCCGCCCATGCGGAAGGATGCGGAAGTCGTTTTAGGGCGCGTGTCCGTGGTGCAAATTGCTAGAGAGAGTTCGACGAAGGAGCGGGCCGAAGGTCGGCGATTCCGCGCCAGCATCGGAAGGGCACGCAGAATTTTTTCAACAGGAAGTTGCACGCCGATTACGCCCGTGGAACAAACGAAGATTTCCCGGGGCGCGAGGCTCAGTCGCCGCGAGGTCTCTTCCACCGTGCGGAGAGAAGCAAGATCGCCTTGGGTGCCCGTCGCGCAATTCGCGTTGCCAGCGTTCACAACCACGGCACGCATGTGGCCCTTTGATTCCACCAAGTGTTTCTTGGAGAGAGTGACCGGAGCAGCCACGACGAGATTTTGAGTGAAGACGGCGGCAGCAGAGGCCGGGACGTCGCTGGAGAGAATCGCGAGATCGAGCGCGCCCGTTTTTTTCAGGCCGCAGGCGGTGGCGGCGAAGCGGAATCCTTTGGGAAGCGCGGCTTCGGTGGGAGCTTGCGTCATCAAAGCACGATCCCGCTCACGATTTCATCGCCCCAATCCCGCTGGTCAAACTCCGCAAGCGCCCTGCGGACGGCAGCGGGAGAAGTTCCACCGGGAACATTCTTAGCGGCAAGCGCTGCGCTTAGAGTCAAAGATTCCCGAATGTCATCTGCAAATGCGGGCGAGAACTTTTTTAATTCGGAGAGCGGTAGTTCCGTCCACAAAATTTTCTGGCGCTCAGCTTCCTTCAGAACTCTTCCGACAATGTCATGGGCCTGGCGAAATGGAATCCCGCGACGGACGAGGTAATCCGCTGCTTCCGTCGCGAGAAGCGCTGGATTCGATGCTGCGGCGTGCAACTTGTCTTCATTGAATCTCGTTGCAAAGAGAGCACCCGAAGCGACCAGAACCATCTCTGCAACTTGATCGTGTGCATTAAAAAGAGCTTCTTTGTCTTCTTGCAAGTCGCGCTGGTAACTCGTCGGCAAACCTTTAAGGGTCGTCAACAACCCTATAAGGGCAGCATTGACGCGACCGCTCTTACCTCGGATTAGTTCCCAGCAATCAGGATTCTTCTTCTGCGGCATCAGACTGCTGCCCGTAGAAAACTCGTCCGGGAGTATAAGGTAGGAAAACTCCTGCGAAGCAAAAATCACGAAATCTTCAGCCAACCGGGACAGATGAGTAGAAATGCCAGCAAGCGCGAACAGATAGTCGAGAGCAAAATCGCGGTCACTCACTGCATCCAGGCTGTTCGCGGTAATGCGGGTGAAACCCAATTCTTTGGCGATTGCACGACGATCGATTCCCAAAGAATTGCCGGCTAGCGCCCCGGATCCCATCGGACAAACATTCGCACCTTCCGCAGCGAGTCTCAACTTCCGGACGTCGCGTAAAAATGCTTCGGCATGTGCGAGTAAGAAATGGGAGAGCAAAATCGGCTGAGCGTGTTGCATGTGGGTCATCCCAGCCATAGGAACTTCAAGAGAAGATTCCGCCTGAACGCAGAGACTTTCCATTGTCAGGCGGACAGCTGTTTGCATTTCATGTGATGCATCGATGACGAAGAGACGGAAATCAGTGGCGACGAGTTCGTTGCGGCTGCGGCCGGTGTGGAGTTTCCAGCCGAGAGGCCCTAGTTCTTCGACGAGCGCTTTTTCTACGAAGTGATGGACGTCTTCGGCGTCGGCACCGGTTTTTTCGAGCCAGGCGGAATCGTTTTTCGCGCGCTCTTCAATTTTGTCTAGAGCGGCGAGGGTTTGTCTTACCTCGGTTGCGGTGAAAATGCCGATGGGTTCTAGCGCTTTGGCCCACGCACGATCCACTGCAATTTCGTAGGGCAGCAAGCGGCGATCGAACGCAAAGGAGCGCTGAAACGCGTCGAATCGCGCGTTCGGTGCGCGTTCGAAGCGGCCGCCCCAGAGTCTGTCGTCTTTGCGTTCGGTCATGCTGCGTGTCTCTTTTGGTTGCCGGTGCTTGCGCTGAGATCCTTCGGGGCGCAAACTGCGCGCCCCTCAGGATGACAGCGCTTTGCGAATGACAGCTCTCAGGAGTTACCTTCGGCTTTTGCTTTCGGGCGTACGGTAACCGGAAGCGCGAAGAGATTGATGAAGCCTTCGGCGTCCTTGGGGTTGTAGCGGCCCATAGTGAAACTGGCCAGGTCAGCGCGATAGAGCGAGAAAGGCGACTTACGACTTGTGACGTTGAGCGAGCCCTTCCAGAGTTTCAGGCCGACGGAGCCAGTGACGCGCTCCTGCGAAACGTTGAAGAAGCCGTCGAGCGCTTGCCGTTGCGTGGAAAACCAGACGCCGTTGTAAACGAGTTCGGCGTAACGCACGGAGAGACTCTGCTGCAGGTGCGCGGTTTCGCGGTCCACGGTAAGGCGTTCGAGTTCGCGATGCGCAGTGACGAGGAGCGTGCCGCCGGGAGTTTCGTAGGCACCGCGGGACTTCATGCCGACGAGACGGTTTTCGACGAGGTCGGTACGGCCAACGCCGTGGCGCGCGGCGATTTCGTTCAGGGTGTTGAGCAAATCCACGGGACCGAGTTTCGCGCCGTTGACGGAAACCGGAGTGCCGGACTCGAATCCTATTTCGACTTCTTCGGCTTTGTCGGGGGCCTTTTCTGGCGAGACAGTCCACTGCCACATGGCTTCGCTCGGGGCGTTAGCGGGATCTTCGAGTTCGCCACCTTCGTGGCTGAGGTGCCAGATGTTACGGTCCCGGCTGTAGATATTTTTCTTGCTCTGCTCGATGGGGACGTTGTGTTTTTCAGCGTAGGCGATGGCGTCTTCGCGCGAATCAATATCCCACTCGCGCCACGGTGCGATGATTTGCACGTTCGGCGCAATCGCTTTGTAGGCGAGCTCGAAACGGACTTGGTCATTGCCCTTGCCCGTACAACCGTGGGCGAGACCATCCGCGCCGAGTTTCAGAGCGATTTCGGCCTGGCGTTTTGCAATGACGGGCCGGGCCATCGAAGTACCGAGCAAATATGTGTGTTCATAGACGGCGCCGGCGCGCAGAGTCGGCCAGATGAAGTCGCGGACAAATTCTTCGCGCAGGTCTTCGATGGATGCGGAAGATGCGCCAGTGGCAAGCGCTTTCTTATATGCGGCCTGGAGGTCTTCCTGTTGGCCGACGTCGCCGATCATAGCGATCACTTCACAGCCATAATTTTCCTTGAGCCAAGGAATGATGATGGAGGTATCAAGCCCGCCGGAATAGGCGAGCACGACTTTTTTCGGTTTTGGAGCAGTTCTATTCACAATTCCTCTTTCGCGTTTGAAGATATTCCTAGCTTAGGACAACAAATGTTTCTTCAGTATTTCAGCTTTCGCGATAAAGCGTATGCAGAATCGCCTTTTGAACGTACATGCGATTTTCCGACTGATCGAGCACCACGGAGCGCGAGCCATCGAGGATTTCCGGCGTGACTTCATAGCCGCGGTGCGCGGGCAGGCAATGCATGAAAACAGAGTCGCGTCCGGCAAGCGCCATCAGCTTGCGATTGACCTGATACGGCTTGAAGACTTCGCTGCGGACTTTCTCTTCGGCTTCAAAGCCCATGCTCGTCCAGGAATCGGTATAAACCGCTTGGACGTCTTCGACGGCTTCGCGCGGGTCGGTGAAAAGTTCTATTTTCGCTTTCGTTTCCTTTGCGACGCGCTTGGAATCGGCGACAACATCGGCATCGGGCGCGTAGTTATCCGGAGTCGCAACACGGAGATTCACTCCGAGTCGCGCAGCGAGATAAAGCAAGGAATGGCAAACGTTATTACCGTCGCCGACGTAGGCAAGTTTCAACCCCTTTAGGACACCGAATTTTTCTTCTAGCGTGAAGAAATCCGCGAGCGCCTGGCATGGATGAAATTTATCCGAGAGCGCGTTGACAACAGGGATTTCCGCGCTGGCAGCCATCTCTTCGAGGACGCGCTGTTCGTAAACGCGGGCGACGATGCCGTGTACCCACCGTTCGAGGTTGCGCGCGACATCCGCGATAGATTCGCGTTCGCCGAGGCGCGCCTGCGTGTGATCGAGAAAAACGACGTGGCCGCCCATACTTTGAATGCCGACTTCGAACGTGACACGGGTGCGGAGCGATGGCTTTTCAAACATCAGCGCGATGAATTTGCCGCGCAGCGTATCCGCATAGTTCGCAGGATTCGCCTTGATGTCCGCGCTAATCGCGAGAAGCTCGCGCGCGTGCGTCGGCCTCCACTCCGCTCCTGTGAGCAGATCGTTTGAGACCAAGACAGGCGCTGCCAGTGTGGTTGTCGCCATTTTTTTTTCTACCTCGCTGCGGACTTTGCCGCGTGCCGCGCCGGTTCCGTCGCAGCAATAGATTTAAAAACATGACCCAAAACTTCCTCGAAGATGCCGAGAAATTCGCGTATTTGCTTTGAAGTGACAATGAATGCAGGAAGCAAGCGCAGCGTATAGTCGTGCGTGCAGTTTATGAGCAAGCCGCGATTCATCGCTTCCGCGACAAATGGAGCGCCGTCGGTGGAAAGTTCGACGCCAACCATGAGGCCTTCGCCGCGAACTTCTTTGATAAAGGTAAATTTCTTCGCGAGCTTCTCGAGGCCAGCGCGGAGTTCGGCGCCTCGGGCGGCAGCGTTTGCGAGAATCTTCTTGGTCTCGAGAACTTTGAGAAATTCGAGAGCGACAGCACAGATCATGGGACCGCCGCCGAAGGTTGTGCCATGAACGCCCGGACTGACGCGCGTAGCCACGGCTTCGGAAGTGAGGATTGCGCCGAGAGGCAAACCGGCGGCAAGCGGCTTTGCGATCACGACGATATCCGGCTTCGCGGAAAATTTCTGGTAAGCGAAATAGCGGCCTGTACGGCCGAGTCCGCATTGAATTTCGTCAGCGATGAGTAGAGCGCCATGCTGCGCGGTGAGTGAGCGAGCGCGATTCCAGAAAGCTTCGCTGACGGGATGAATGCCGCCTTCGCCTTGAATTGTTTCGAGGATGACAGCGCAGGCGTTCTTGTCGAATTTCGATTCGAGGTCGGCGACGTCATTGAAACGAACGAATTCAACGCCGGGAACGACCGGCGCAAACGGCAAGCGGTACTTTTCAGTTGCGGTGATGCTGAGCGCGCCAAACGTGCGGCCGTGAAATGAGTTTTCGATGGCGAGGATGCGGTGTTTAGGATTGGGGGCGTTAAGCAGCGTATCGCCAGGGCGGGAGTAGAGTCGAGCAAGTTTTAGGGCGCCTTCGACGGCTTCTGTACCGCTATTGGAAAAGAAAACGCGATCGAGGCCTGAGATTTCTGCGAGTTTTTTTGCTAGCGGGCCCTGAAATTCATTGTGAAAAAGATTGGAAAGATGAATGGCGCGAACCGATTCGCGGCGAATCACCTTCACAATACTGGGGTGTGCGTGGCCAAGACCGTTGACGGCGATGCCACCGAGGAAGTCGAGATATTTTTTTCCGGTGGAATCGAAAACATATGGTCCGCGGCCATGCGTGAAGACAAGGGGCTGACGTTTGTAGGTGGGGAGAAGGAATTTCTCCGCATCCGCAAGAGCAGCGGGCGTGACATTCTTGCGGGTTTTGGGGGCGCGCTTCATTTTGTTATGCAGCGGAAAGTGCGGCAGAGCGCGGCTCGCGCAAGATACGCGTTCCGGGAACCGGATCGAGTCCAGCGGAATTGGATTCAACGGTGCGCATCGCAGCAAGAAGAGCACCAGGTTCGGTGCCACCGACGATGTGAACGCCTTTCACGCCGCCTTCGATCGCGCGCTTGGCAGCTTCAAGCTTGAGAACCATGCCGCCGGAAATGGTGCGACTTTGGACGAGCGCCCCGATTTCTTCGCACGCAATGGCAGAGAGAACGTTTTCGCCGCTGAGCACACCGGCTACGTCGGTGAGATAAATGAGTTGGTCCGCGCCAAGATATTCGGCGCACGCTGCGGCCATATGATCAGCATTGATGTTGTAAAGCTCGTCGTCGGGGCCGAGTCCGAGACACGCGGCGACAGGAACGAGATTGCTTTGCCACAGCGATTTGAGAAGCGAGTTATTCAGGCCAGTGAGATAGCCGACAAAACCGAGGCCTCCGGCCACTTCATTGTGGACGAGCGGCTCGGCACGAAATGCCTGAGAGTCGGCCGCGGAAATTCCAATGGCAGGCTGGCCAGCGGCGGAGATGGCAGCGGAAAGCTGCTTGTTCAGGAGCCCGGCGAAAACCATGACAGCAACGTCGCGCGTTTCACGATCTGTGACGCGAAGGCCAGAAACGAAATTGCTTTCGATGCCGAGGCGCTTGAGCGTGGCTGTGAAGATGCGGCCACCGCCGTGAACGACTAGGATTTCATGACCCTGCTTTGCAAGCGCAGCGACCTGTGCGGCGAGTTCATGCACGACGGAGTCGCTTTCCAGTAATGCTCCGGCAAATTTAATGACGAGTCTCATTGCAGTCCGGTGTTCTCCTCAAGTTTCAGCAAGTGATTGAAATTTTGAACGGCCTGGCCAGCGGCACCTTTGCCGAGATTGTCCAGGCAAGAAATGACGATCAGGCGGCGGCCGGACCGATCGAGCACGAAGCCGAGGTCGGCAAAATTCGTGTGCGCGACGTGCTGAATTTCCGGAAGCGTACCAGCTTTCCAGATGCGCACCATGTGGCGGCCTGCGTAGGTTTTGCGATAGATCGCTTCGACGGCTTCGGGCGTCTGCGGTTCGGAAAGCGTGACGTAGATGGTGGAAAGAATTCCGCGCGCGATCGGAAGAAGGTGCGTAGAGAAAATGAGCTGCGATTCCGGGAGGCCGGTGTGATCGAGAATTTCCGGCGTGTGGCGATGTGAAAAGAGATTGTAGGCCTTGAAATTCTCATCGAGTTCTGAAAACTGCAGATCCCGGCGAAGTTCTTTCCCAGCTCCGGTGGCTCCTGATTTGCAATCACAAACGACGCTGGAACCGCTATCGATCCAACCAGCGAGAGCAAGGGGCCGCAAAGCGAGGATGACGCTGGTGGCATAGCAGCCGGGGTTCGCGACGAGTTGCGCGGCGGCTAGTTCCTTCTCATAGAACTCGGGCAAGCCGTAAACGGCGGAATCCAGCCAGGCAGCGTGAGGTGCTGGCAGTTTATACCAGGACTGAAATGTGGCAGCATCGCGAAAACGGAAGGCGCCGCTCAGATCAATCACCTTGAGACCCGCGTTGAGAAGTTGCGGGGCGAGCTCCGCGGACGCTTCGTGGGGTGTGGCGAAAAATGCCGTCTTCGCTCCGGTAGTGAGAATATTTTCGACGGAAAGTTGACGTACTGGGCCCCGACCCCAACCCCGCAATTGGGGAAAAAGTTCGGAGAGGCAATGAGCGCCTTGGGTTTCCCGCATGAAAAATGTGGCGGCGGAACCGGCAGGATGGCGGAGTAAGAGCTTTGCCAATTCAAAACCGGTATAACCGGAGACACCTACCACGGCAATGGGTGCGGGTGAGCTCATTTCAGCAAGGATTCGATCTTGTGCTGGAGGGAAGCGCGAGTTCTTTTGTTCGACGTAATGATGAGAACGGTGTCATCTCCCGCGATGGTGCCAGCAATTTCCGGAAATTTCGACGCATCCACGGCGGCAGCGAGGGGCTGCGCGCCACTGGGCGGCGTTTTGAGAACGAGAAGATTCTCAGCCGGACGAACGTCAAGCAAGAACTCACGAAGCGCACGGGCGAGCGGTGGAAGAGGAGTGGCCTCTTCCGCAAGAGCAGGCTCTTGCTTGTAGCCTTCGCGAGTCTTTACGAGCTTGAGCTCCTGAAGGTCCCGGGAAAGTGTGGCCTGGGTCACGCGGAGGCGCTGCTGCGCGAGGCGCCGGCGGAGGTCGTCCTGGCTTCCGATGCGTTCTCCGGAGATAAGTCGGAGGATTTGACCTTGGCGAAATGTTTTGCCTGTGCTCATGAAAGCAACATTATACATTTGACTGTATAAAAATACAATAATGTTCCAGGGCATGTCAAACTTTTTTGCAAAAAGTTTCAGGGCACTGGAGCCAGATGAAAGTGCGTAGAGGAGTGTGCAGGATACGCACCAAGCCGGAGTTGCGTGCTGGATTTTCGGGGGCGGGTGATGTTAGCTAGGAGTGTTACTCTCGTTAAGAGACGCATACAGATTATGCCCACCAGCTGCCAAATCACGGGATGTAAGAATTCAGCGCCAGCAGCGCTCGCAGAGCAACAGCTCTGCGTGCTGCATTACACTCTTTCCATTGAAGGAAGTTGCGCGGAGATGCGCCGCGAAACGGCAATGGGAAATGCGCCGCACGAACGCTTACGAGAGATCATGAAGTTCCTGACGGAAAGCGGCGAGCGGCTGGCGCGGGTGGCAACGAGCGGAATGCCCCTGACGGATGATTTAAAAGCACGAATTTTGAGCACTTTTTTGACGCTGATGAACCTGCGCGAGAATCTGGATCGCGCGTCCATGCGCGGTTCGGTGGGGCGGAGCGGTGTTTTCCGGTAAATCTTCCTTTTCTTTCCAAATCCACTATCTTCAGGAGCCGATAAAACGCGCGTAGAGCGAACGCGCGACGGCAGGGTCTTTTGAGCCTTTGAGGATGGCGCGGCCGTCGGCGAAAACCGTCATTTCATAGGGCGAGACGCGGAAACGGAGCAGGAATTCATTGTGACGAACGGATTCGACGGCAGAGGCCAGCCGTGCGCCCAGCGCTGCAAGGTCGAGTGAGCGGGAGCGTTCGTGAATTTGTACGGAGTCACGCCCACACATGGTGACGTGCGGTTGGGCATTTCCTTCCAGATAAGAAAATTCGCGGAGCGCACAGGCACGGCAATCCGGAGCACGAGAAATTTCAACGGATTGGAAGCGGCAGGACCAAACGTCGCTGGAGATGAGGCGGCCATGAAGCGCGATTTCTTTTCCGGCGAGCAGCTTCAGGGCTTCCGCGGATTCAAGTGAAGAAATTAATTGAACAATTGGACCGAGGACCCCGATGGTGTCACAGGTTTCTTCAGCCCCGGCGGCGGCGCGCTCACCTTCGAGCAGGCAGGCGAGACAGGCAGTGAAGCCGGGACGAATCGTCATCGTAACGCCGTAACTGCCTACTGCGGCGGCGTAAATCCAGGGGCGGCCGGTTTTGACGGCGTAATCGTTGATCAGGAAGCGCGTTTCGAAGTTGTCGGTACCATCGAGGATGAGATCGAAGCCGGAAAGATACTCCTCGGCATTGAGCGGCGTAAGGTCGGCGACGATGCCTTCCACGGAAATTGAGGAGTTGATAGCGCGAAGTTTTTGCCGGGCGGCAACAGCTTTGGGCAGGGAGTCGCGGGCGTCGCTTTCATCGAAGAGCGACTGGCGCTGAAGATTGGAGGGCTCGACAAAATCGCGGTCGAGAATGCGAAGACGGCCGACCCCTGCGCGCGCGAGAAGCGCGGCGGTCGCGGCACCAATGGCTCCGCAACCTACGAGGACAGCGCTGGCAGCGGCAAGGTGTTGCTGGCCTTCTTCGCCGATGCCCGCGAAAAGGATTTGGCGTGAGTAACGGTCAGAGGAAGACGGGTTGTTGAAGTGCAAATTCAAGGGGTGAGATTCCATCCGCACTGTGCAGTTACGTATTTATGATAGCGCCAAAGTGCCGAGGAGAGGCAACGCTGCTGTGCTACGCTTCGTCTGAGCGAATAGAGTGCATGAGAGCGATTGGGGCGAATGGATGCAGGGGGCTAGCGCTTGCGGCGTTCCTCTTCGGGGGAGCCGCGTGGCGCTGCGCAGCACAACAGGACAGCGCGGCTCCGAAAGCTTCGGAGGCATCGGATCAAACGGCGGTAACGCCTGTGGTTGTACGCGTGCGAATTGTCCGGGAAGACGGAACACTTTTGAAGGATGCTCCGGCAGAATTGCCGATTGATACTGGGAAGCCGCCCGATCGCGGACAAGTGGCAGCCAGCCTACGAGCGCTTTACAAAAGCGGAGATTATTCAGATCTACGCGCTGTGACGACTCCCGTACAAGGCGGACTACGGCTGGATTTCGTCGTTAAGGAAAATCTTTACTTCAATCAAGTTATCTTACGCGGGCTGACCGAGCCGCCAAGCGAAGCTTCGGCTGCAGCGGCGATGCAGATTCAGCTCGGCGATGCGTACCGCAAGGAAAAATTGGACGCCGCCCTCGAGCGGTTGCAAGGCATTTTGCAGGAAGAAGGCTTGTATCAAGCAAAAGTGGCGGCGGAGACGGCCATTCACGCAGAAACTCACCAAATTGACGTGATTGTGCGCGTGACACCGGGAGCGAGAGCACGCGTTGCCACCGTGCAGCTGACCAACAACACGGAATATCCGAACGAGCAAATCGCTGCCCGCCTAAAGATGAAAGTGGGGAAGCCGATTACGAACGCGAAGATTCAAAAGGGGACCGCAAACATTCGAAAATTCCTAGCAAAGAAGGGGCACTTGAGCGGACGGGCGGCGGTCCGGCGGGGAGAGTATGACGCGGCGAAAAACAGTGTTCCGTTGACACTGGATGTGACCGAAGGCCCGCGCGTGAAAATAGAAGTCGAAGGCGCGAAATTTTCGGGCGGGGACCTCAAGAAATTACTGCCGATTTATCAAGAAGGAGCGGTGGACACGGACCTGCTGGAAGAAGGCAGGAGAAACTTGCGAGAGCGGTTGGAACGCCAGGGATATTTTGACGCGACTGTCGATTACGAAACGTCGACGCGCGATGTCAAGGAAAAAGGAAAAGGTTGGCAGGGGACGGAAGAAGTCATTAAGTACACGGTGGTACGCGGAGCACGGCACAAATTGATTGGAATTGAGTTCGCTGGCAACAAGTATTTCGACACAGAGCTGCTTAAAAGCCGGTTGCAAATATTTCAGGGCGCATTTGCTTCGCGCGGAAAATTCAGCCGGCGGCTGGTGGAAGCGGACCGGGCATCCATGGAAGGGCTGTACAAATCGAACGGTTTTCTGGACGTGAAGCTGGATGCAGACATTCAGGACAACTACAAAGAAAAGGAAGGAGATCTATTCGTCCGTTTTGTGATCAATGAAGGAATACAAACGCTGGTGGCTTCGTTGAACATTGAAGGCAACCACGCGTTCAAGGACGAAGAGCTGCAAAGTGTTGTGGGATCTTTGCCCGGGCAGCCGTATTCGGACGTCAACGTGGGAAGCGACCGCGCGAATATCCTGGCGCTTTATTACAACCAAGGTTATCCGGAGGCGACGCTGCGGCCGACGGTGGAAGAAGTCCCGGCGAAAAGCGGCGAAGCGACCGCGGAACCGCTGATGGCTCTGGAAAAGAATGGGAAGAAGAAAGGAACGACAGAGCATAAAGAGGTGCGGATCATATATCACATCGAAGAAGGGCCCCAAACGAGAGTGAGAAATGTTCTCGTTAGCGGATACGTTCACACGAAACCAGGAATGATTCGAAGACAAATCCAGGTCAAGCCAAATGCGCCGCTGCGCGAAGGCGAAGTAGTGGATACGCAGAGGCGCCTTTACAATCTGGGGATTTTTAATCGGGTGACCGTGGCAGCGCAGAATCCAACGGGATTGGATCCGAACAAAGATGTCGTGGCGCTGGTGGAAGAAGCAAAGCGTTACACGCTCGCGTATGGCGGTGGATTTGAAGTGCAGCGGCTGGCAAGTTCTTCGGACCCGACTAGCGGTGCAGTGGAAGCGGCGCCGCGCGGGATTCTGGAGATTTCGAAACTGAATCTGACGGGACGCGCTGATACGCTGTCGTTGAAATTGCGAGGCAGTACCCTGCAAGGACGCGCCTTGCTGGGTTATTCCTCACCGAATACGTTCGCGAATCCGAAATTCAGTTTTCAGGCAACTGCCTATGCCGAAAAGACCCGGGACATCAATACGTTTAACGAAACCCGGTATGAGGGTTCGTTGCAATTGACGGAGCAAGCCTCGCCGCGCACAACGCTTCTTTACAGGTATAGCTTTCGGAAAGTGCTGGTTTCGGATTTGAAGATCCTCCCTGAACAAATTCCCCTATTTCAGCAGCCGACGCTGGTTTCGCAATTCGGAATTTCCTGGGTTCGGGACACGCGCGACAATCCGGCGGATGCGACAAAAGGTACATTGAACAGCGCGGACTTTGGCATTGCGGATACGTACCTTGGATCGAGCGCGAGCTTTACGCGGTTTCTCTACCAGAATTCCTCGTATTACCCAATCAAGAGAAGGTTCAGCTTTGCGCGCTCCATTCGAATTGGCGTACTGAATCCGTACCGAGATACCGTCTCATTGACCTTTCCAGCCCCAACGGGAACGGATTTGCCGCAGCTGATTCCGTTGCCGGAGCGCTTTTTCGCGGGGGGCGGTACTTCGCTGCGTGGATTCGCGTTGAACCAGGCAGGGCCACGCGACACTACAGGATTCCCAGTTGGCGGACAAGCAATGCTCGTATTGAATCAGGAGTTCCGGTTTCCCATGCGGCTGCCGTACTTCGGAACAAGTTTGGGTGGAGCACTTTTTTACGACGGAGGAAACGTTTATAGCCGGGCAAGCCGGATTTCGTTCCGGTCCTCACTACCGAAGCCGACGTTCGACAATTCGGCAACGCCGCAATGTCTGTCGAATTGTTCGAACGAACTAAGCTATTTCGCGCACACCGTCGGACTTGGCTTGCGTTACGCGACGCCAGTGGGACCGATCCGGATCGATCTGGGATACCAATTTAACCGGCCGTTTTTTGTCGAAGCAATTCCGTGCCCGAGCAGCTCGTCCACGTGCACGGTAGGCTCACTGGGATACAAGGCTGCGCAGCTGCCGCGTTTCCAGATATTTTTCAGTTTGGGGTCGTCTTTCTGATGCGAAGGCGAGTACAGCATGCTTGTTTTGCGATTCTGCCGTGGCTGTGGCTGAGCCTGGGTGGTGCGTGCAGCGTTTTAGCACAACAGGTGGTGGATCGCATCGCTGCGCGAGTGGAGGAAGAAATCATTTTGCAGAGCGACGTCGAGCAACTTGCACGTTACCAACTTTTGGTGGATGGGAAGGCCGAAAGCGAAGTGCAGATTCTGGACCGATTGATTGATCAATGGATTGTAAGGAAGGAAGCGGAGGCTTCGCATTTTCCAGGGCCGGTGAAAGCAGACGTCGATCGTGGCATTCAGAGGCTGGAACGATCGTTTGCGAAGAAAGAGGATTTTGACTCGCAGCGAGAAAAAGCGGGAATTAGCGAAGCGGAATTGCGCCAGATTGTGACGGCGCAGGCGTACTTGAGCAACTACCTCGATTCTCGGTTCCGGCCAACGGTGCAGGTGGATGAGCAAGCAATTCAGGATTTTTACAATCAGGCGTTGATACCCAGAGCGAAGGCGCGAGGACAAGAACCGCCGTCGCTCGACGCGGCGCGGGATCTGATTCAGGAAGCGCTGACTCAGCGCGGAATTAACGAGCAGGCGGACCGTTGGCTAAAAGAAAGCAGAGGGCGGCTGCACATCGCAAAATTCCCAGACGAAGGCGCGAAATGACGCAAGAAACGCGGCGCCGAAAATGGAGATGGCTGCGCCGCACGGCGTGGGTGCTTGGAATCAAGCTCACGCTGATCGTGGCTGGAGTGATCATTTTTTTCGGAAGTGGCGCGGGAAATCCGTTCCTGAAGCGAGTGTTGATCAGACGACTAAATGCAACGACCGGCGGCCACACCGAAGTGCAATCACTTTCCATCAAGTGGCTCTCGCTTCGAGCCACGATTAAGGGATTGGTCGTTCACGGGAAAGAACCGAACGGAACGGCGCCGCTCTTTAGCGCGGAAGAGATTGACGCGGGTTTGAGGATTGATTCTTTCTGGGGGCGAAAAGTTTCACTGAATGATTTGAAAGTGACCCGGCCGCAAGTGCACGTGCGCGTTGAGAAGGACGGCTCAACGAATGTTCCCGCGCCGGGATCGGCGGATAAGAAATCGGGCAAACCCTTGCGCGAGACGCTCTTCGATTTGCACGTGCAACAAGTGCAATTGCTCGATGGCTGGATTCTCTACAACGACGTGAAGACTCCGCTGGCGGTGCAAGGGTCACGCTTCCGGCTTGCTGTGGATTCAGGTGAAGCTTCAGGAACGCCAATCTATTTGGGATCGCTCGAATGGCGTGAAATGCAAGTCGCGGCGATGCGATACGTCCCTGTGTCGGTGGACATTTCGACCAAGTTCACGGTGCGGCGGGAAGGCTTCACCGTTGAGCAAGCGCAGATCGGGGCCGGGCGATCGAAAGTTGACCTGCAAGCAGAACTTACAAACTATAACGAGCCAAACTGGAAATTGCGTTACCGCGCGTGGCTGGAGCTTGCCGATTTTCGAAAAACTTTGCGCTCGCCGATGACTCCAACCGGAAAGGTAGATGTACGAGGCGAGGGAACGTTTGCCGCGGGCGTTGCACAGGGAAACGGGAGCTTCGCGGGCTCAGAAATTAATTTGAACTACGAAGGATTCCGCGATTCCGGAGTGACAGCTCGAGGAAATTACCGCTTCGACAAGAATGGGCTGCAAGTGCCGGATTTTCTCGCGAACGCATTTGGCGGGTCGGTCGGCGGTATTGTGACGATGAAGTCCGCCGGACAGCAGTTCCAGGCAAAAACGCATATACAAAACGTTCGACTGGCTCAAGTACTTCCCTCGTTGGAGCGCAGCAGCTTCCCTGTAAATGAACTGCATTGGGATTCGGTGGTGACCGCGGACACTGTGGAGACCTGGACGGGGCCTTTCGAACATTTTGAAATTTCCGGAGTGATGGAATTGGATTCGCCGAGCGAAGTGGCAGCAAACCACGTGCCCGTCTCGGGCGGTGCAACGTTTCGCTACCGTTACGATCAGGGATTACTAGCCCTGGAGACCGCCGAATTCGACACGGGAACTGACAGAATTCATGCGGCTGGGACGCTGGGGAAAAGGGATTCCACCCTCAACATACAATTTGAAACTGGTGCGTTGGAGGCGTACTCCGACTTCATTGAAGCTATACGCGGGCGAAATGCCGATGGAACAAGGACGGCGATCAGTGGAAGTGCGCGATGGGAGGGAAAGCTTACCGGGCCACTTGGCAAGCCAACGCTAGCAGGGCATGCGCGCGGAGAGAACATGGCGTACGACACTGTGCATTTTGATTCCGTGGAGGCGGACTTAACGTACTCGCCGTCCGAATTGGCCATCACGCAAGGTCACGCGCGGATGGGAGCGATGCAGGCTGATGTGGAAGGCAGACTGGATCTGGATCACTGGACATTTGGCCCCGACAACGAGTGGTCAGCTGAAGTCAATTTTGAAAAAGTCCCCGTTGAAAGTCTTCAGGAGTTTTCCGAGAACAAATATCCCGTGGACGGAACGCTGACGGGACAGTTTCACGGACATGGCACACGAGCAGAGCCAGCGATAACCGGGCTGTTTGATCTAGCGGATGGCAAAGCGTATGGAGTTTCATTCAACCGGTTGCGAGGCCAATTGAGCGCTGTTCCGGACGAAGTGCGCATTTCAAACGCAGAACTACGTCTGTTCGCGCCGGGAAAAGAAAAGGGCAACGCGGGCGTAGTGACCGGTAGCGCTGCCTATCGAATTCCAGATGAGACTGTTTCTCTGGATCTGGTGGGAGCAGGGCTGCCACTGGAGAATTTTGAGAAACTGCAAAATCCGCGCTTCCCGGTGGGAGGGCAAATCACATTTCGCCTGAAAGCGTCCGGCCCATTGCGGACCCTGCAGGGTGAAGGAACGATGCGCATCGTGGACCTGCGCGTGGGGCAGGAGACGATTGGAAGTTTTGACGGAACACTAACTTCCGACGGTCGCGAAGCAAAGTTGGAATTGAGCTCAGCGATGACGGATGGAAGTATTTCCGGCGGGTACACACTCGGGCTCGCGGAGCCCTATCCGCTGCGTGGGAAAGTGACCATTCGCAATATCAATCTCGATCCTTTCCTGGTGACATACCTACACCTGGGGCATTTCAGCGGACACGGAAACGCAGAGGGGGAGATTGCGCTTGACGGCAATTTGAGGCAGCCGGGAGCGATCGTAATGGACGCAAACTTTTCGAAGCTGACTTTCAACTATTCGAACGTGCAATTGAATAATTCGGGACCGTTGCATTTCCGCGCGTCAACGGAAGAGATCAATATTGATCCGGCAACATTTCAGGGAAAAGAGACCAATTTCAAGATTGAAGGAAACGTGCGGTTTGTTGGACGCCGCACGGTGGGATTGAAGTTGAACGGCGCGCTGGATTTGAGACTGCTGAGCGGTTTCGTTCCGAACCTGGACGCACGAGGACCGGCCCAGGTGAATGCTTCGTTTGAAGGGACGCTGGATCGGCCGCGCATCACGGGGCGCATACACATTGATAATGCGTCCGCGCGAGTTGCGGATTTTCCGACTGGACTGAGCGCGATTAAAGGCGATCTGATTTTCGACGCAACGCGCCTGTCGTTCGACAGCCTGACGGCGGAAGCGGGCGGCGGCACACTGACGCTGACGGGAAGCGTCAACTACGCCGACCGGCCAATTCGTTACGACATCACGGCGAGAACGGACCGAACGAGAATCCGCTATCCGGAAGGAATGAGCTGGCAACTGGCTGGGAACTTGCGACTGTCTGGAACTCCGGATGCAGCGTTGCTTTCCGGACGGGTGAGCATCGAGCGTGTAAATTTATCTGGCGGACTGGAGACGGCCGGAGCTCTGATTTCTTCGCGCGACAATGGCGTAGCAACTTCCGGGTTCCTACAAAATCTTCAATTTGATATTGAGGCGCTTTCGACGCCCGACGCACGAATGGAGTGGCCGAACGCGGAACTGGAAGCGGACGCAAATCTGCGCGTTCGCGGCACGTGGCAGCATCCAATTCTGCTTGGGCATATTCACGTGCTTTCCGGAGACTTGTATTTCCATGGGAATCGTTATCGAGTGGCGCGAGGCGATTTGAATTTTGCGCGTCCGCTGAATATTGATCCAGACATCAACATTGAGGCGACGACCACGATTCAGCAGTATGAGATCACGCTGAATTTCAGCGGTCCAGCGAGCAAAATAAGCCTGTCTTACCGTTCGGATCCGCCGCTTCCGGGAAATGACATTGTTACGCTGCTAACGCTGGGGCAAACGAGTTCGGAATCGGAATTACGCGCAGGCGGGACGGGTGGTTCGCAAGGAACAAGCGCGGGAGCGTCCGCGTTGCTCTCTGAGGCGATTTCCAGCCAATTGGGCGGCAGGCTGGAGCGATTGTTCGGCATTACAAAGCTCCGGGTGGATCCTGGGCTCGCGGGAGTTGGATCAGCGGGGTCGGAGCAGAGCGCAGCTGCGCGTGTGACCGTCGAACAACAGGTCATGCGGAATCTGACGATTACCTACGTTTCGAACGTGAGCTCGACGCAGCAGCAAGTAATTCAAGTGGAATACAACGTCAACCGGAACGTTTCGATTGTGGCGCTGCGAGACCAGAACGGAACGTTCGGCATTGATATCAAGATTAAGAAACGGTTTCCCTAGAATTATCTGCCTGGTGCAGATAGTTTGGTAGTTTACGGCTGCTGCGAATCAGACTGTGCTTGCTGACTCGAATTTCCCTGCGCTTGACCCTGCTGCCAGCGGCGGCGCCCTGGGAAAGGACGCTTGCCTTGGGAGGCGCTGTTCTGAGCATGGAATTCCTGCCATGCTTCTTTGGCCGCTTGGTTGGTCAGACCGCGATCCGCAAGCTGAATCTCTTTGGAAATTATCGGCATTTCAACAGCGACTTTTTGGCCAAGCGGTGAGCCGTAAAACTGAAGCAGGCCTTTGATCTCTTCGTCCGTATAGTGTTTATCGTAGATCGTCACAAGCTGGTCGGCGAGAGCATCCCTATCAAATTTTTTCTGGAACACGGCTAGATACGAGCTAATCGATTCCTGCGCCTTGTCATCATTGGGCGCCAGAGAAATAAGCCGCTGGCGATACTGCTCGGTGGAATTGTTGGCGGCTTCCTGAATCATGTCGCGTGCGCCGATAAGTTCGAGCAGGGAGCGAATGTCGGCATCCTTTTGAGGATCGATGGACTTCGCGGGCGCCGGCTTTGCGGCGACTGGAGCGTCTTGTTGGGCGGCTTGTACAGGAGCGTTCGAGGCACCCTGGATTGCTACGAAAAATGTTCCGATGTAGATGATGATCAGCGCGAATATGGCCTTCATGACTTGCCTTCCTCTTCACTTGCGGCCATCTGCGCGGCCGCGACCTTTTTCATTGTATGAAGCACGGCGAGGAGAGTCCGCCCAGTCAAGGGACAGGAGTGCTCCGTCGGTGACTGTACGGGCGGACAGGGCAACTCGGTGAACTTCAGCAACTAGTGCATCTGGAGGATTGCGAGAAGTGGCAGGCCTGCCCAAAGTGCTCGCGGGGAATTCGAACCAAATTGGTGCAGCGGCGTTTTGCGTGTTAGGTGCAGGTCCGCGACTCTGCTAGGATGCGGCGCGATGAATAAAGAGAATCTTTCGAGTAAAGCGAAGCGCACTAACGGTGCGGAGCAACTGGTCCAGCGAGAAGCCGGACTCCAGCACAAGTTAACCCCCGCGCAGGTAGCGATGATCGCACTGGGCAGTACGATCGGCACGGGACTATTTTTGACCAGCGCGATATCCATAAAATTAGCTGGACCCGCGGTGATTGTGAGCTTTGGGCTGGGCGCGCTGATTACTCTGACCGTGATGTGGGCGCTTGCGGAAATGGCTGTGGAACATCCCGCCGCTGGTTCATTTGGTTTATACGCGGAAATGTACCTCCATCCGTGGGCCGGATTCGCAGCGCGATACACATACTGGCTTTGCCTGGTGATTGTGATCGGAAGCGAAGTGGCGGCCACGGGGATTTACCTGGAGCACTGGTTTCCGAACATTCCGTCGTGGCTTTGGATTGCTGGTTTTTCCATGGCGCTCGTGTATTTGAATACACTCAGTATCAAGAATTTCGGGACGATCGAATTTTGGTTCGCGATGATCAAAGTGGTGACAATTGTAGTTTTTCTGATTCTAGGGACAGCACTCGTGCTGGGTTTCGGATTTCCCAGAATCGGCACGGGAAACTTCACAGAGCACGGAGGATTTATCCCCAACGGATGGAAAGGCGTTGGGTTAGGGGTAACGATGGCCATTTTCAGCTTCTTGGGGTTGGAAATTGTGGGCGTGACTGCGGCAGAAGCGGCGGACCCGAAGGCGGCAGTGCCGAGGGCGTTTCGGCGGACTCTGTCGTTCCTGGCGCTGTTCTATTTGGGCGGGCTGACACTGGTAGTGGGAATCGTTCCATGGGAGGAAATCAGACCAGACAAGAGCCCTTTCGTTACTGTGTTTGAAAAAGTGGGGATTCCCGCAGCGAGCCACATCATGAATTTTGTGGTTATAACGGCGGCACTTTCCAGCGCACTGTGTAACTTGTATTTCACGGCGAGGATGCTGTTTTCGCTTTCGCGAGGGGGTTATGCACCACCAGCGCTGGGAAAACTGAGTAAACGGGGAATGCCAGTGGCGGCAGTGTTGACCTCGAGCGCAGGAATGGTTGCGGCGGTTGTGCTGTCGGGACTATTCAAGGACACGGTGGCGTTTCTTTTTCTCATCGGCGTGGCGTTTTTCGGGGGCCCATTTATTTGGATTATGACGCTGGCGACGCATTTGGGATTTCGGCGGAAAATGAATTTGGAAGGAAAGAAGTTTGTGAGATTCGCACCGCCAGGCCCCTGGAGTTCTCTACTTGGATTGGCGGCGCTCGTTGGCGTGCTCGCTTCCACATGGTGGATGCCAGATTTTCACGTTTCGTTGCTCGCCGGCCCGCCATGGATTGCCTTCCTGACGCTATGCTATTTTATCTGGCGCGTCTATCAAACCCGCAAATCCAACGCTGGAACGATGAAAAATGAATGATCTGCTTGTGTGGCGGAGCGAGTTTCCAATTCTCGACCGCACGACCTATCTGATCAGCAATTCGCTGGGGGCGATGCCGCGTGGTGTGTATCCGAGTTTGCAGGCGTATGCGGATTCGTGGGCTGAGCGAGGCGTTCGTGCCTGGGAAGAAGGCTGGTGGGAAATGGCAGTCGGCGTGGGCGACAAGATCGCTCCACTGATTGGCGCGGTGAGGGGCGAGATTTCCCTGCATCAGAATGTAACGCAGACGCAGGCTGTGATTGCCTCGTGCTTCGATTTTCGGGGGCCACGAAATAAAGTGGTGATGACGGAACTGGAATTTCCCTCGATCCAATACTTCTATCATGAGCAACGAAGGAACGGAGCACGTGTCGAGCTGGTGCCGAGTCGTGACACGGTGCGCTTTGATTTGGATTCATTTCTTGAGGCAATTGACGAAAACACTTTGCTCGTTCCGATTTCGCTGGTTTTGTTTCGAAGCTCATTCATCGTAAATGCAAAGGCAATTGTGGAGAAAGCGCGGCGCGTTGGAGCGCACGTAATTCTGGATGTGTTTCAGGGAACCGGGACAATTCCTTTTAACGTGCGGGAGTTGGGAGTGGATTTCGCGGTCGGCGGAGTTCTGAAATGGCTTTGCGGAGGGCCGGGTGTGGCGTATTTGTACGTGCGTGAAGATTTGCGCGCGCAACTAAAGCCCGCGCTGACCGGATGGATTGCGCACCGGCGACCATTTGCATTTGAGCCGGGTGCGATTGACCGGCGTGAAGATTCCTTCCGTTATTTGAATGGAACACCACATATTCCCGCGCTTTATGCGTGCCAGCCGGGGCTCGATATTTTGCATCAAGTGGGAGTGAACGCAATTCGGAAGAAGTCCGTGGAGATGACGACACGGCTGCTGGAAGGCGCGAAAGCGCGCGGATGGCATGTAAATACGCCAGAAAATTCCGCGGAGCGGGCGGGAACGGTCTCGGTGGAATGTCCTCACGCCGCCGCAGTTTGCCGCGAACTCCTGGCGCGAGAGATTCTCGTGGATTACCGGCCGAAGGCAGGGATTCGGCTGTCGCCACATTTTTACAACACCCTGAAAGAATGCGATTTCGCGCTAGCGCAAATCGAAGAGATTTTGGAAACGCATGCGTGGGAGAAGCACGCGGCTGCGACGGCGCCTGCCTGAGTTTATGGAGTCCCACGCCTCTCTCTCCATCATTATTCCTTCCTACAACGAAGAGCTTCGCCTGCCGGCTTCGCTTGGACTAATTGCTTCATACATTCAACAGTCCGGACGCGAAACGGAAGTCGTGGTTGTTGACGACGGTTCGACGGACGAGACGGCAGCAGTGGCTGAACGATTTCGCGGTCGGATTCCGTTGTTGCGTGTGATAGCCAATGGGGAAAACCGCGGTAAGGGTTATAGCGTCCGCCACGGAATGCTGGAAGCGCGTGGTGAAATTGTTCTGTTTACGGACGCGGATCTTTCGGCTCCAATTGAGGAAGCCGACAAATTGATTGGCGCGCTTGGAGAATATGACGTGGCCATCGGATCCCGCGCGCTGGACCGGAACCTGATTGCGGTGCACGAATCGGGATTCCGCGAGTTTGCCGGCATAGTATTCAACAAGATTGTCCGCGTCGTGTTGTGGCTGCCTTTCGTGGACACGCAATGCGGGTTCAAAGCATTCCGGCGGGAGCGCAGCCACATTATTTTCGAACAGCAGCGAATTGAGCGGTTTGGCTTCGACCCGGAACTGCTCTATCTGGCGCGGCACCACGGGTTGAAATCAGTTGAGATTCCCGTGCGATGGGCGCACTCCCCCGCGACAAAAGTAAGCATGCTGCGAGACAGTGTGCTGATGTTTCTGGACGTGTTCACGATTCGGTGGAACGCGCTGCTGGGCCGATATCGCAAGCAAAAATAGGCTTGGCTTCACTTAACTTTGCATTACAAAGTACTTGACAGCATATCGAATCTTTGCTACATTAGGGGCATGGCGTTGACCAATTCATCGCGCGTTCCTCAGCCTGAACCTATTCCCATTGATGCGCGAGCAGCGGATCATCTTCGCTACATTCGCGAAACGATGGAAAGCGCGGCAGAGTTTACGGCCGTACCGGGATGGGGCGGCGTGGCCATGGGAATCACGGCGCTAGTGGCCTCGTATTTCGCCTCGCAGCAAACGGCGCCGTCACGCTGGCTCCTCGTCTGGCTATTGGAAGCAGGCGTCGCCGTGGCGATTGCCGCGCCTGCAGCGGCGACAAAGGCCCACCGCGCAAACGCGAAATTGTTTTCCGGCCCAGGACGGAAATTCCTGCTGAGTTTTGCTCCTGCAATTGTCGCCGGGGGCCTCTTGACGTATGAATTGGCGCACGCGGGACATTTTTCGGCTCTGCCGGGCATGTGGCTTTTACTTTATGGGACGGCCATTGTCACGGGTGGAGCGTTTTCAGTGCGCGTGGTTCCTGTGATGGGTTTATGCCTGATGTTGCTTGGGGCGGCGGCGCTCTTCGCGCCGGATAATTGGGGCGATCCGTTGATGGCGACGGGATTCGGGGGCGTGCAAATCGGTTTCGGTCTTTGGATCGCACGACGGTACGGCGGATAAAAAATCCCATGGCGAGATCATCCACAGCAAAGCATGAACAGACACAGCGCTTGAAGTCCGCTCCGCTGAGCTCCGTACGAGGAAATGCGCGCGAAGCTGTGTCGCCGGATCTGGACCGCCTGATTCACGAGCGAATCCGGCTGGGAATCGTGAGTGCGCTGGCGGTGAACCGTTCGCTAACGTTCAACGAGCTGAAGAACTTACTCAAAACGACGGACGGCAACCTGAGCGTGCACGCGCGGAAGCTGGAGGAAGCGGATTACATTGTGTGCACGAAGTCGTTTGACGGGCGACTACCAAAGACGGAGTACCGTCTTACAGGCGCCGGGCGGAAGGCATTGGAGCGTTATCTGAATCACATGGAGGCGCTGATTCGCGCGACGCGCGAAGGGTAAAAATTTTGCCTACGCACTTTGTATTGCAAAGTTATTTGCATTTTGTTTGCGGCGGAGAAAGCAGTTTTTATGAGTGTTCAACAAGTCGTTCTGCAACGCACCTTCCCTTCGGCGCCTCTGACCCCGGCGCCATCGCTCCACGTGGCCATTATCACGGATGGAAATGGCCGCTGGGCAACTTCGCGAGGTTTGCCGCGTTCCGCGGGGCATCGCGCGGGCGCGGAAGCCGCGCGGGCAGTGATAGAAGCGGCCCCAAGGCTCGGTATTCATACGCTCACGCTCTTTGCGCTTTCCTCCGCAAACTGGAAGCGCCCTGCGCACGAGGTGAACGCGATCCTGCGCTTGCTGCATGAGTATCTGCTGGCGGAAACTTCGCATTGCCTGGAGGAAGGCGTTCGCCTAAGCGTGATTGGGCGGCGCGACCGCATTCCCGTCACGTTGCGCGAGGCAATCGCCGACGCGGAGGCGTTAACCGCGAAGGGTAAGCAACTGCACCTCCGGCTGGCGATTGACTACTCCGCGCGTGAAGCGATCTATCAGGCGGCATGCCGCTTTTACAAAGTGACGCAGTTATCCTCCGAAACATTTTCGGATGTTTTGTCGGAAGTCTCGCGGGGCGGCTCCACGGAAGTGGATTTGCTGATTCGCACGGGCGGAGAACAGCGGCTCTCAGATTTCTTGCTGTGGGAATGCGCGTTCGCGGAACTCGTCTTCCTGCAAAAGCGCTGGCCCGAATTTACCGTTGCGGACCTCGTGTCGGCGATAAAGGAGTTCCACTGTCGGGAACGGACCAAAGGCGCGCTTCCAAAAGAAGCAGCAAGCTAGGCTGCTCTCTTCTAACTCCTTCTAATCTAGTCCCTTGCAGGCGTTTCGTGGGCCATAGCGTACCCTGACATTTCGCGACATCGCGTCGTCTATACCTTAGGAGAAGGTATGGCAACGATGAGACTTGCGCTGCCCTGGGAGGCTAGAATCTCGAGCGAGGAGCGCCAACGGGGGACGCGAGTGGAATCTTCAGAAAACCCATCGGGCAGCTTCGCGCCTTCGTCCAGCGAAGTCCCTGCAGAAGATGCTGCGCTCGCTGCCGCATGCCAGGCGGGGGATCTGCACGCATACGAACGGCTCTATTCCTTGCACGGAAGGCGTATGAAGAACATCGCGCGGAACTTACTCGGCAATCCGATCGACGCCGAGGACGCGGTACAAGAAACATTTTTGAAAGTGCAGCGCGGAATTGCAACGTTCCGCGGGCAATCGAGCTTTGTAACTTGGACCTTTCGAATTCTGATCAACACGTGCTATGACGCACGCCGCAGCCGGATGAGAAAGAAGGAAGTCACTTCCGAAGGCACTGAAGAATCGCCAGTGCCGGAGCAGCGCGCGCCGGGTGCGCATCCTTCACTGAGACTGGCGTTGGAGCGAGCACTGGCGAATCTGACGCGCCATCAGCGCGACGTTTTTCTCCTCTACGAAGTGGAAGGATTCCGGCATGCAGAGATTGCCGGAATGCTGGAGATCACAGAAACCGCTTCCAAGAACACGCTATTTCAAGCCAAGAAGAATCTACGAGTAATGCTGGAACCGCCGCGCAATCAGGCGGCGGAGGCGCGGTGAATACAATGAATGTAACTTGCCAGGATCGCGAACGAATTTTGATGGACGGAAACGGCGAAGAATGGGCCGCGCTGGAAACGCATGCCGCGAATTGTGTGGAGTGCGGCGAAGAGTTGCGGATTTGGAAGAGCATGTCCGTGGCGGCGGGAGAAATGCGGCAGGGGTGGGAGACGCCGTATCTGTGGTCGAAGATTGAGCGCGCACTAACGGAACAGATGGGGGAAAAGCCGCCCCGGTTGCGGATGTGGCTGAATTCTTTGGCAACCGCAGGCCTTAGATGGCAGACAGCGGCGGCGTTGGCGCTGCTGATTGCAGTGACCGGCACAACAACATGGTTCGTACTGAAGCCAAAGGACGGTGGACCCGGAACTCCACAAGTTTTCTTGAAGACTAAAGCTGTCGATGACGTGGAACGCGCTGAGGCGGAATATCAGAAAGCAATCGACAAGTTGGATGCGCAGGCGCGGCCCCAATTGGACCCCGCGGCGACGCCACTGATGGCGAGCTATCGAGAGAAATTGCTCGTTTTGGACAACGCGATTGAGGAGCTGCGCGCAGAGGCTGGGCAAAATCCCGCAAATGCACATCTGCGGCGGCAATTGCTGGCGATGTATCAAGAAAAAAAGGAAACGCTACAAGAGGTTTTGGAGGCAAAGCGATGACGGGGAGGGTCCATTTCAGATTGGAAGGGCGAGTGTGTCGCGCGGCGGCTGTTGCGGGAGTGTTCCTGCTTGCCGCTTCAGGAGCGCGCGCCGGCAACAGCCCAGAAGATCAGGTTCAACGAACATTTGAAAAAACCGTGACGCTGACCGGCAATCAAGGTGTGAGCCTCGACAATCGGTTCGGCACAGTCCGCGTGACCGCCGGGGGCGGCCGCGAGGTAAAAATCAACGCGACAATTCATGTGCAAGCAAAATCGAAAGAAGACGCGCAGGGGTTTGCGGACAAGATTCAGATTGATGTACAGCAATCGGGTGACGGGGTCCACGTGAAGACGATTTATCCGGACGAGCACAGCAAATACGTCTTTCGGATTGAGTGGAAGAAGACGTCTTACTCCGTGGACTACGACGTGACAATGCCCGCCGATGCGTCGCTTTGGGTGCGGAATGATTTTGGGAATACGGAAATAGCCGGCGTTCACGGCTGGGCTCAGGTGGAGAATGGCCATGGTTCGATCAACGTGAGGGACGCGGGCTCAGCAAAGATTACAAATTCGTTCGGCAAAATTGAACTGAACAACGCCGGCGGGCAATGCACTGTCGTGAATAACAATGGGAGCGTGGAGCTTTCCAATATCAAAGGCGCGCTGGATGTTCGGAATCGCTTCGGAAGTATTACGGCAACTCAGCTTGGCGGCCCTGCGACGATTTCCGGTGGGAACGGCTCGGTTGAAGTCTCGAGCACGACAGCAAATGTGATCATAACCAACTCCTTCGGCAACGTTACGGCTCGAAACATCAATGGCAACCTGAGTGTGCGTAACAACAACGCAAAACTGGAGGCTTCTGATATTTCCGGAAACGCAGAACTTGCCACGAGCTTCGGCGAAGTGCAGGTAGAGCGGGTTGCGGGCACGCTTACTGTGGAGGACAACAACGGCCAGGTGAATGCCAACGAGATTCACGGCGCAACAAATATCAAGACATCGTTTGGGCGAATCAACGCGAAGCGCCTGTTCAAGGGCGCCAGCTTGATCACGGGAAACGGCAACATTGATGCGGACGGCGTGGACGGCGATGTGTTCGCGAAGACCAGCTTCGGATCCGTGGACGCGAGGAATATCAAAGGAAAACTGACGGCACAGGATCAGAATGGCGCGGTGACGGCGAGCTCGATCGCGGGAGACGCGGCGGTGGAGACTTCGTTCGGTGGCGTTACGCTGAGCGGGGTAGGCGGAAAGATTCGCGTGGACAATCAGAATGGCGCGATTGACGTGACGGCCGCTTCTTCGGGCGCGTGCAAGGACATCGTGCTGAAGACTTCGTTCTCGCACGTCAGTGTGCGCATTCCGGCCACTTCCGGATACAAAGTATCAGCTCGTACATCATTTGGCCGGATCTCCTCTGAGCTGCCCATCACTTCGATAGGAACGATCGGGTCGGATATCCTCGAGGGGACGATCGGAAACGGTGCATGCACGCTCGGTCTCTCAAATAGCAATGGCAGCATTGAGATTGGTAAGTCTCTTTAGCTCGCAGAATCAGAAATTCCCCGGCGCGCGCGGTCCATGGCAAACGCTTTGCGCAGGACGCGCGCCGCGGCTTCAGTGAGTTGGAATTTCGAAAGTTCATCTTCGCTCGCGTACGCGACATCCACGGCGTCGCTGCCGGCTTTGGCTTCGCCGCCAATTTTTTCGCAAAGGTAATCCACAATGACGAAATGAAAACGCGGGCGCGAATCGGGTTGGCGCGTTTCGGCTGGCGTGTAGGGATTTACGCGTTCAAACACCTCGATCAAATCCAGCACGCGCACGACGATCCCTGTTTCCTCCAGCATTTCGCGCGCGACACCTTCCACAAGCGTTTCGCCCAGTTCCAGAGTTCCACCCGGAATGGACCACTGGCCGAGGAGCGGTTCCGAACCGCGGCGGATGAGCAACGCCTTGCCGTTTTCGATTAGCACTCCACCAACACCGACGATCGGCCGCTCGGGGTACTCGCGAGGAGAAGTCATCTTGGAAAAAAGCGCGCTCCCGGTTACGCTGACGTGAAGAATGCTAGGGCTGGATTTGTCTTGCCCTTGGACGGTATATAATACGCTGAATAGTGGGGGTCGCGTGGAGCATGACGACCACCCGGGGAATTTCACTACGGAGGAAGTGGCCGTGATCCGCTGCCCTGACTGTGCTGCTGAACTTGATGTTGATGAAGACGAAGTGGAAGAGGGAGAGATCCTGAGCTGTCCGGAGTGCGAATCGGAGATGGAAGTCACGCAGACGCACCCTGTGCATCTGAACGTCATCTCTGAAGACGACGAAGAGGAAGAAGACGAAGAAACCGAAGAAGACATTGCCGAAGATGCTGACGATGACGACGACGATGATGATGATGAGGACGACGAGGAAGAAGAAGACGAGGAGTAACGTAAGCCGTCATTTTGGACAGGGCAGCGTCTTTTCCCCAATTACCATCTAAAACACATGGAGTGAGTCATGTCCAGCCTGCGGTGGATTTCCGTCTTCGGCGCGGCAGTGCTTTTCCTGCCTCGGATGATTGCCGCCCAGACACAACAACCTCAGCCACCATCTCCTAACACGCCGCCTGCACAAACAGAGTCTTCCAGTGGGAAAAAACCCAAAGCGCGACACCAGCGCGATTTCTTGATCAAGGGAACCATTTTCACACCAGAAGGGCTTAGCTTTGCGAGCGCGCGAATACGCATTCGAAAGGCCGGGGAAAAATCGTTTCGTTGGGGGAGCGAGGCGAATTCACGGGGAGAGTTTGCGATTCGCGTCGTGCAGGGAGCGCAGTACGAAGTAGTGGTGAGCGCAAAAGGCTGGAAAGAGCAGAAAAAAGCCGTGGACGCCACTGGAAGTGAGAGGATTGAGGATATGGTGTTTCACATGGAACGCGAAGGGAGCAACCCCTAATGAAGCGCCAAGCCTACATTGCGATTTTCGTGATGCTTTTTCTTTTCGGGATAGCCGCGCATGCGCAGGACTCCAAGAAGGAATCTCAGTTGCGAACGGTTCGCGGCGTTGTCGTGGATAAGAGTGAGTTGCCCGTGCAAGGCGCTGTGGTATTCCTAAAGAATCTGCGAACGAATCAGGTTCGTAGCTATATTGCGGACAATGAGGGCCAGTTCCGCTTTAGCGGGCTGGATCCGAACGCGGACTATGAAGTCCACGCCGAAAAAGATGGAGCAAAGTCACAGACTCGACAGGCATCCAGTTTCGACAACCGCAAAGAGATTGTTTTCACGTTAAAGCTGGACAAGAAGAAAGACTAAATGCCCGTGCATTTTGGCGCGAGGAATTGCACCGCGTTTGGAACCACTTCGATATCCACAGGTGTCGGGCCCAGAATTTCGCCGTCTCCCTGAAAAAATGCGGGAACTTCAGTTTCGAGACGTACTTTGCGAATTTGCATGGTGTGCAACTGCGGGAGGTCCAAGGTTCCCCGAATTGCCAGACGTGGCAAGATTCGAAGAAGCCGCCCAAACCGAAGTTCCTCGAGAAATGCAAAGTCCAGCAAACCGTCATTGATTCGCGCTTTTGGTGCAAGTTGAATTCCGGCGCCGAACGTCGGCGTGTTCAGCACGCACGCCAAAATGGAATTTCGCCATGAGGATTTTTTATTGTTGTCAAATGAGACTCGGACGCGATTTGAACGATGGGTTACGAAAGCGCGGAGCACCGAAACTATATATCGGGATCGGCCGAACCAATTTCGGTAACAAGTATTGGCGTACTTGGCGCTCTCCGCATCAAGGCCGATACCACCGCCGCCAAGATAGAGACGCTCCTGGCCATCTGCGGTGTGAACTCTGGCCAAGTCCACAGAAAGCGGTTCACCTGATAGGGCCGCCGCAAGAGCAGCCAAAGGGTCGCGCGGAAGTCCCAAGGCCTTGGCGAAATCATTTCCACCTCCAGCAGGAATCACGCCCAAAACGACATCGAACCCGAATGCAGCGTTTACCAAGCCTTGGAGCGTGCCGTCACCTCCTGCGGCGAAGAGCAACCGTGTACCTTCACTAATTGCCCGGTTTACTTGAGATTCCAAATCCCTGGCGCTGGAGGTTTCGAATACTTCGGGAGTGATCCTGCGGGAACGAAATGCCTGCTCAAAGAGCGGTACAAGCTTTTGGGACTCGCCGCGTCCCGACTGGGTGTTTAATAAAAGGGCGACTTGGTTGAAACGGAAGGCAGCTCTATTTGCACTATTGATAGGAGGAACGGTCATGAACGAGGCGCGCAGTCTGGCATAGCCAGAGGACGCGGGCAATGTGGTTGTCCCCAGTCCGAGCGCGGCTATCCCATTATCAGGTCTTCTCGACGAGGCTAACGGGAAATCTGGTGCCGGCGGGGGGAATCGAACCCACGGCCTAGGGATTATGAGACCCTCGCTCTACCACTGAGCTACGCCGGCGCAGGTGAACCTTTTATGCTACGGATTTCGCTGTATTCCCGTCAAGGCTTCCTGAGCTCATAGTGAAGATGGGTTGTGGTTGGTGACGAGAATGTCAGCACCTGCATGCGAGTACTAAGTTCATTGGTACCTGCGTACTGTTGCTCACACAACGTTCGAAATCCTATTCTCTCCCAGGTCGCGGTACAGGTGGTTTCACCTGCTGGCGAATGACAGGCGAAATTTAGTCGCCTAGTACCATGTACCGTTATGAAACAGGCTCGCTCGTCGAGCTGCTTGACATTGGTGTAGTTGGATATAGGATACCCCCGGGTTGTTCTCATCCCTCGGAGGTACCTAATGTCACGCAAACTGACGGTCGTTCTCCTTGTCCTGATGATTTTGGTGGGGGCGATGGGCCTGAAGACGGTGGTCACAGCGCATGATAACGGCGCAGTGATCATGGCGAATGGAAGCGCACCAGTTCCGCCAACGCCTTGGAAGAACGGCAGCGCACCTGTGCCGCCAACGCCGTGGAAGAACGGAAGTGCGCCGGTTCCACCGACGCCCTGGAAGTAAGAGTCCCCGCAGTAGTTAAGACCGATTTCCCTGCGGACAAGACCGGGGCGGCGTAGATTGGAAGAAACGTGCCTGGTCTATTTGGATACATCATTTGGCTGCTTGGCGCTCTCCTCGAGGCTGGCGTAGTAGTGTGTGCGATTAAGAAAAAGGCCCTCCGTCCTTATCTCTTCCTCAACATGTATATGGCGGCTTCCCTCTTTGTAAACATAGGTCGCTACAACATTGTTCACCACTATGGCGTCGCATCTGGGGAATACATCTACTTCTACTACTATTCGGATACCCTGCTGACGATTTTCCTCTATTTTGCATTGACCAGTCTCTTTTCGCGTGTATTCAGTGAAATGCACGCGGAGCAGTATGTGAAGCTGGGAGCTGTGCTTCTTCTCGGAGGCACTGCACTGTTTTCTTATGCGGTTGTGCATCAGGCAGAAACAAAGCTTGTGTCCCGTTTCGTAGTGGAGCTATCTCAGAACCTCTATTTCGTTGGCTTGGTTCTAACTTACGTCCTGTGGGCGGCTGTTTTGAAGCTGCGCGAAACGCGGACAAGGCTTGTTCAATTAGTCTTGTCACTGGGAGTTTACTTTAGCTTGCTGGCTGCCAATTACGCGCTGCGCAACTTGTATCCCTCCATGATGTCAATGTCTGTTTTCCAATTCCTGGTGCCGCTTGTTGGCTGCTTCCTGCCGGCGGCTTGGGCTTACGCTTTCTGGCGAATTCCTGAAGAAGCACGGCTCGCGCCTGCTCGTTTGGCGGTGATCCGATGATGGCTGGATTCATACTCGCGTGTTCGATTGTTTTTCTGTTGCAGTTCTTCATTTCCTACTGCCGCTCTCTGATTGCGGCTTCCGTGCGCGAACCGCTTTCGCAGGAAGTGCAGGAAGTTACGGGAATGACTCGCCCGGCCACGGAAGAAGAGTTTGCACGCGTCCTTCAGCTGCTGCAGCTTTGCCCGGAACGCCCCGAAGAGCGCGGCGAAATTGGCCTGATTCGTACGTATTTCCGCATGCTAGGCGTTATTCGTTCCACAGTGGCCCGCGTAGCTCCGTCGTTGGAACGATGGACACATGCTGAGCGCGGGCAGTGCACACACTTTGTCGCCGTGGTGCTCGGGCGTAGAATTGCGTTCAGTCGCAATCTGTTCGCTCAGCAGATGAGCGGCTGAGCAGTCGCTCCCTTTTCACCGTTTACCCTCCTGCCCGATTCGATACATCTCTATTTGTTTCTTGGCTAGCTTTCTGCCCTTGGTGTTATCCTAGTTGTGGATTCACTCCTCGCCGGAGTGCATGCGTCCGCAGCGCAAAAAAGCACCGGTGACAAGAACATGCTTGCATTGTGGCGCCGTACTGCCCTCAAATGTACGGATCTGCAGTTTCTGTGAATCATCTCTAGCCCCGGCAGCCTCCGATGGTGCACGCTCGGAGTCCCGCCAAGCAGGTGAACAGGCTTGGCGCAGCGAACTATCGCAGCGTATGGCGTCCTATCGCGCGCGACGAAGAAAGTCCTCTCCCAACGAGGACCAATCACAATTCACCTTCGAGCACGCGAACGCACAGGTCATGCCAATGACTCAGGTGGCCATTGCAGAGCCGCACATGCACAACGTGCCGGATGATGACTTCTCGTTTACCATCGCCATCGGTCGTTGCACTCCGGCCGCGCGCAAGGAAGACGAGCAGATGTTCATTGATGTCTCTTTGCCCACGATTCCAGAGCAGAGCGATTTTGCAGACGCGGCCGCTCCAATACCGGACCAACGTGCAGGCTTGTATCCAGTCGCTTCAATGGAAGAGCGGAGGCTCGCCGCGCTAATTGATGGAGCCTGCCTCTTGTTTGCATATGGAGGGTTCCTAACACTCTTTGGTTCGCTTGGTGGACAATTTACGTTCAGCAAGATGAGTGCGACGGTATACAGCATTGCCTTCGCGATCGTCTATTTGCAATATTTTTCGCTCTTCACCGTGTTTGGCGGAACGACCCCTGGAATGATGTTGCGCGGCCTTCAGGTCGTGGAGTTTTCGGGTGAGACGCCTTCTCCGCGAAAGCTTCTCCTTCGCGCTGCGGGATACATCCTTTCCGCAGGAACATTCTTCCTCGGTTTCCTTTGGGCGATGTGGGACGAAGACGAACTGACGTGGCACGACCGCATTTCACACACGTACTTGAGTTCGGCGGAAAAACTGGTTGATTCCGAAATACACGGGACCATGCAAAGCCACTCGTAATCTACGCACGCACTCGGCGCGAGTAAGTGGCGAGGCTACTTCTTGACGGCTTCGTCGGAAGCGATCTTACCGTCTCGAATGTAGATGATGCGGTGCGCATTCTGCGCAATATCGTTTTCGTGCGTGACCAAAATGATGGTGTTTCCCTGGCTGTGTAGATTCTTGAAGAGCGTCATGATCTCTTCGCCGGTTTTCGAATCGAGGTTCCCCGTCGGTTCGTCGGCAAGAACGATGGAAGGTGAATTCACCAAAGCGCGGGCAATCGCTACGCGCTGCCGCTGACCGCCGGAAAGCTCGTTGGGCTTGTGAGTCATGCGGTCCGCCAGGTCCACGCGTTGCAGCGCCTTTTT
>Ga0210406_10000076_pt1 | contig 152645 bp, 131 predicted proteins | sample IncBWC30MmetaG_FD_155454 | JGI IMG/M metagenome (GOLD analysis project Ga0210406, IMG submission 155454) | Forest soil microbial communities from Barre Woods Harvard Forest LTER site, Petersham, Massachusetts, United States - Inc-BW-C-30-M | ecosystem: Environmental > Terrestrial > Soil >... | reverse complement strand
GTCCTCTGGCAAGAGCCTGCCTCGCCCAACCTCCAGCAGCGTGCCCACCAATTTGCGCACCATATATCGTAAAAACGACCGACCGCGCACGGTGAAAACAAGTTCTTCGTTGTCCGCCGAACGTAGCAATTCTGTCGAATAAATTTCCCGAACCGTGGACCGCTCCTTATCGTCATCCTCGGAGCCAGTGGACGCTGCAAACGAAGCAAAATCGTGGCTGCCCACAAACCGCGCCGCGGCATCGCGCATTTTGTCTTCATCGAGCAGAAACGGATAATGCAGCACATACCGCCACAACATCGGCGGCACTACTTTTCCCCGATACAAGCGATAGCGATAGATTTTGCTGCGCGCGGACCAGCGGGCGCTGAAGTCCGGCCCGACCTCTTCCGCCGCTACGATTCGAATCGTCGGAGGCAGAATCGCGTTCAGAGCACGCTGAAATTCCTGTGCCGACAGTGCACTCTGCGTTCGAAAGCTTCCCACCTGGCCAAGCGCATGCACTCCCGCATCCGTCCGCCCCGCTGCATGCAGCGCGATATTTTCCTGCGTCAACCGCCGCAATACCGAAACAATTTCGCCTTGCACGGTCGGCTTCCCAGACTGCATCTGCCAGCCGTGAAAATCGGTTCCGTCATAAGCAATTGTAAGTTTGAGATAGCGCATGCAGAGCGGTCCGGGCCATCAAGACGCCGAGCGCGCAAATCGGCTTCCCGGCTTCACCGCCGCAGAGCCGTCCTTACACAACGGACAATCCTCCGGCTCATAACTGGCAATCGGCAGGTCCAGCAAGGCCTGCGCTTTCACCGGAAAATCAATTTTCCCGCCGCTGCGATCGATCAAAGCTGCCGCTGCCACAACACATCCGCCCGCTTGCTGCACGACATGAATGGCTTCCTGCGTAGACCCGCCGGTCGTCCACACGTCCTCTACCACCAGCACGCGCTGGTCGGGCCGCAACTCAAATCCGCGCCGCATCACCATCGTTCCGCTGCCATCGCGCTCCACAAACAGCGCTGGAACCCCGCCCGCCGGCACCGCATGCTTTCCAGAAGCCTCCGGCAAAGCTCGCGCCACTTCCTGTCCAACGATCAGCCCACCCAAAGCAGGGGATACGACAGCCTCAATCCCCGCATCCGTAAACAGCGCGGCCAGCGCTTTGCCCAATTTTTCGGCAAATCGCGGATATTGCAGCACCAACGCGCACTGCACGTACGTCCCGCTGTGCAGCCCGCTGGACAGTTCAAAGTGCCCATGCCGGATCGCCCCAGCAGCCTCAAAAATCTTCAATAAATCCTCGGTACCAGCCATCGCTCAGCTAACCGTTGAACGTCCCTAAACGTCGAAATGTCAGGAGCTTAGTGGCTGTTGGGTTGCGTTGTCAAGGAACTGCGGCGCTGATAGACTCTCCGTTCCGCCGTTTGGTGCATCATTCCGTTTCTTTCTCCCGGTGGATGGCTTTCTCCGGCTGATTTCATGAAACAAATGCGAAGTGATACGCGTTCTAATTAATGCAGATCATTCAGAACAACAACTTTAGCTTTGCGTGACATTTACTTGAGGGGATACGCACACATGATGACGCAGTCTGTACGACCGCTGATGGCTACCCTGCTGGCCGCTGTACTCGCCCTAGGAACTTTGTCCCCGGCCTATGCGCAAGACGCCGTCCAGGCTCCCAGCGGAGAGCAAAAGCCGGCCAACAGCCCTTCTCCGACCATCTCGCTTGGCAGTTCCAAGTACAGCTACACACGCGGCCCGAAGTCTTTTCCGAATCTCTTTGCTCCGTATTCTCCAATTTCCATTCCCGAGCCCGGCACCACGAATACCCCCAAGCTCGAACAAATGATCCATGATGGAAACCTGGAATTAAGTCTGCAAGACGCCGTCGAATTGTCTCTCGCCAACAACATGGACATCGTCGTCGCTCGCTACAACCCGTGGTTTGCGGACACCGACATTCTCAAAAGCGAGTCGGGCGGAGTAGGACGTGGCACTGCCGGTGCCTCATTCCCCTTCTCTACTGCCAATATTCCCTTCCTTTCCTTCGATCCGGTGATTACCGGCACGGTGTCATTCGACCAGATATTGGTCCCCGTGAATAACCCGTTCCTCTCCGGCACCGGCTCCGCCGTTGAAACGGCGGTCTCGGCGCACACGGCGCAATATAATTTCGGGGTTTCACAGGGATTTTCTTCCGGCACAAGTGTGAACCTGGCCTGGGACAACACCCGCAGTTCTTCGAGCGCGCTGAACCTTTTCAACCCCGCCGTTCAGTCCTCGCTCTACATCACAATTTCTCAACAATTGCTGAACGGTTTTGGCTTCTTCGCCAACCGTCGCAATATTCTGATCTCCAAGAACAATCGCAAAATCGCTGACTTGGCCTTTGCACAACAGGCCATCACCACGGTCACCAACACCATCACGACTTACTGGGAATTGGTCTACGCACGCCAGAATGTGGACGTACAGCAACAGGCTGTCACGGTCGCGGAAAAACTCTACAACGACAACAAAAAGCAGCTGGAAATCGGCACCATGGCGCCGCTGGATGTAACACGCGCGGAATCGGAACTGGCTACCGACCGCCAGAATCTCATCGTCGCGCAGACAGCGCAGTTGCAGCAGGAACAAACTCTCAAGAACGCCATTTCCAAAGATCCGTTGGCCACGAATTTCGTCAACGTGCACCTCCTGCCCACCGAAAATCCGACGCCGCCCGCCGCCATTGAAGCTCCCTCCTTCGAAGACGCCTTGCGCGAAGCGTTTGCCAAACGGCCGGATTTGCAGGAACAGGTATACAACGTCACCAATGCAGACATTGATGCGCGCGCCACGCGCAGCGCGCTTCTGCCCACCGCTACCTTGAATGGCCGTTACGGCTCGCAAGGCCTCTCCGGAGATTCTTCGATTCCGGGCCCATCATTCACCACGGCCGGGAATCCTGTCGTGGGTTCCAACGGCCAGGCTGTGACTGTTCTCGATGCTGCGGGAAATCCCGTGGAAATTTTTGTGCCCAGTGTCAATGCTACTTCCGCTGGCATTCATAAGGACGGCTTCGGCACCGCTCAAAGCCAGATCTTTCACAATAATTTCCCCGATTATTCCGTTTACCTGAACCTGCAAATTCCTATTCGCAATCGCTCGGCCCAGGCTGACAATCAGCGCGCCATCCTCACCGCGCGCCAGCAGCAGGCCGTCATGCAACAGCTCAAGAACGCCGCGCTCCTCGATGTGCGTAATACCTACATCGCCTTGGTGCAGGACCGCGCGCGTGTCGAAGCCGCAGGAAAAGCGCGCGAATTGCAGCGCCAGACTTTCGAGGCCGAACAGAAAAAATATCAGCTTGGCGCATCCACCGTGTACAACGTCATCCTCACCCAGCGCGATTACATTACCGCCCAGGGCACCGAACTGCGCGCCATGGCTGACCTGGTGGAAGCCAAAGCCAATTACGAACGCGCCATCGGCCGCACGCTTGAAACCAATCGCGTCACCATCGCCGACGGTAAATCCGGCAACGTCGAGCACGATACCTTGATCCCAGGCACCTTGAACGGCAAAGTAGTTGGCACCGACGCCCTCTTCAAGAAACTGGAAGCGGAAAATCCCCGCATAGCCGATCCCTCTCCGACCAACAAATAGCCGTCCGGTAGGGGCACGGCGCGTCGTGCCCTTCTTTCTCTTTCCTTGTTTTGCGTTGCCCCGAGCGTCGAGGATGTCCCCAGGATCTCAACCTAAAAGCCCACTTTATCCGTGCACGACAACTCGCTTTCGAACGGCGTGCCCCACCCAATCCTTCCCAGCCCCGGTTGCCCCCAGGCGCTCTTTCGCTTAGCATAAATAGTTGTTATGCAGACAATCCTTCACGCCTTCACGCGCGAGTCCCTCCCATGACCGATCACAAAAAAACGAGCGCCCCCACACTCCCGGAAAAATCCCCAACCAGGCGTAGTCCCTCCCCCGAAGAAAAATCCTGGGAACAAAACACCCTGGCCCCAGTTCTCGATAAAAGTCCCGAGCGGCAACGCGAATTTACCACCATCTCCGGCCATCCCATCCGCAGGCTTTACAGCCAAGCCGATCTGCCCGATTGGGATCCAAAAACGCAACTCGGCTATCCCGGCGAGCCCCCCTACACGCGCGGCATTCATTCCACCATGCATCGCGGCCGCCTCTGGACCATGCGTCAGTTCGCCGGATTCGGCGCCGCGGAAGATACCAATCAACGCTTCCGCTATCTGCTTTCGCAAGGGCAGACCGGCCTTTCCACCGCCTTCGATCTCCCCACGTTGATGGGCTACGACTCCGACCACGCACTTTCGGAAGGCGAAGTCGGTAAATGCGGCGTGGCGATCAGTTCGCTTGCGGACATGGAAGTCCTTTTTGATCAGATTCCGCTCGCCAACGTCACAACTTCGATGACCATCAATTCGCCCGCTGCAGTCATCTGGGCGATGTATCTCGCCGTCGCGGAAAAACAAGGCGCCGATTGGAAAAAAATCTCCGGCACTCTGCAGAACGACATCCTCAAGGAATATATCGCGCAGAAGGAATACATCTACCCACCCGAACCATCCATGCGCCTGGTAATCGACACCTTCGAATTCGCCGTCAAGGAAACGCCAAAGTTCAATCCCATTTCGGTCAGCGGCTATCACATTCGTGAAGCCGGTTCGACCGCCATTCAGGAATTGGCTTTCACGCTTCGCGATGGCCTGGAGTACATCGAATACGCCCTGCGCCGCGGAATGAATCTCGACGAATTGGGGCCGCAACTTTCTTTCTTTTTCAACGCGCACAGTGATTTCTTTGAAGAAATCGCCAAGTACCGCGCCGCTCGCCGCATATGGCACAAAGCGATGATCGAACGTTACGGCTCAAAAAACCCGCGTACCTGGGCGCTGCGCTTCCACACCCAAACCGCCGGATGCTCGCTCACCGCGCAGCAGCCCTACAACAACGTAGTCCGCACCGCGCTGCAAGCCCTCTCCGCGGTTTTGGGCGGGACGCAATCCTTGCATACAAATTCATTGGACGAAGCGTGGGCTCTACCTACCGAATTTGCCGCCACCATCGCACTGCGCACGCAACAAATCATTGCCCACGAAACCGGCGTAAGCAATACCGTCGACCCGCTCGGCGGCTCCTACTTCGTCGAAGCGCTCACCAATGAAGTCGAAGCCGGCGCATGGGACTACATCCACAAAATCGATTCCATGGGCGGCATGGTGGCCGCCATCGAACGCAGCTACCCGCAGCGCGAAATCGCCGAAGCCTCCTACCGCTATCAAATGGAGTTGGACAAAAAAGAAAAGTTAATGGTAGGCGTGAACGATTTCATCTCCGAGGAAAAGCCACTGGACATCCTGCAAATAGACGAAACCGTTGCGCACCGCCAAGCCGCCCGGCTCAACAAACTGCGCGCCGAGCGCTCCCAGGAAGCAGTCACCCGCTCCCTGGCCGCCTTGCGCAAGGCGGCCCAGTGCAAAGAAAACTTAATGCCAGCCATCTACGCAGCCGTAAAGGCCTACGCCACCTTGGGCGAAATCTGCGAAGCCCTCCGCCAAGTCTTCGGCTCCTACGAGGAAGTAGCCATCACCTGACAGAAGGAACGAGGACTTAGAACGCATGCCACAACAAAGAATTCGTGTGCTAATCGCCAAGCCCGGTCTCGATGGCCACGACCGCGGCGCCAAAATCATCGCCCGTGCTCTGCGCGACGCCGGCATGGAGGTCATCTACACCGGCCTGCGCCAAACCCCGGAGATGATCGCCTCGGCCGCCGTCCAGGAAGACGTGGATGTCATCGGTCTCTCCATTCTCTCTGGAGCCCACAACACCATCTGCCCCCAGCTAATGACCCTGCTCAAACAAAAAGGCATGGACGACGTAACCGTCCTTGTCGGCGGCATCATCCCCGGCGCCGACATCCCCGCCCTCAAACAAGCTGGCATCGCCGAAATCTTCCTTCCCGGCACCTCCACTCAGGACATCGTGGAATTCATTAACAAAAAGCACGCCAACTCCTGACACTTCTCGGTTTTCGTTTTGCTCCGTGACTCCGGTTCCTTGGCTCTCGCACTTCTCTGTGCCTCAGTGTCTCTGTGGCAAATCTTGCTTCCTCTTTCTTGTATACTAGGTCTCTGTGTTGTCATTCGTTTGCGAGGGAGCTGCGTGTCCGCTTCGATCCTGAAATCCTCCATTAATCGCGACTCAAGAGATTTTCAAAACAATTCCCGCCATATCATCGAACTCCTCACCGAACTGAAGAATCAGGAAGAAATCATCTGCCAGGGCGGCGGCGCAAAAGCCATCGAATCTCAGCATAAGAAGGGCCGCCTCACCGCCCGCGAACGCATTGCGAAACTGATCGATCCAAACACGCACTGGTTCGAACTCGGTCTGTTTGCCGGGTTCGAAATGTACGAAGAATGGGGCGGCGCCCCCTCGGCGGGAACCATCACCGGACTGGTACGCATTTGCGGCCGCTTGTTCATGCTCATTGCCAATGACGCTACCGTCAAAGCCGGCGCATTTTTTCCGATGACCGCAAAAAAGGTCATCCGCGCGCAAAATATCGCCATCGAAAATAAAATCCCGACCATCTACCTGGTCGATTCCGCCGGTGTATTTCTGCCGCTGCAGGAAGACGTTTTTCCCGACACCGACGATTTCGGCCGCGTCTTCCGCAACAACGCCGTCATGTCCGCCATGGGTATTCCGCAGCTCACCGCCATTATGGGCATGTGCGTTGCGGGAGGCGCGTATCTTCCGGTCATGTGCGATCACATTCTGATGACCGAAGGCTCCGGCTTATTTCTCGCCGGCCCTGCGCTGGTGCAAGCCGCTATCGGACAAAAATCCACCGCCGAAGAACTGGGCGGCGCAAAAATGCATTCGCAAATCAGCGGCACCGTGGATTTCCGCGAGCCTGACGACGAATCCTGCCTGGCTCGCATACGCGCGCTGGTAGACAAAATGGGTGCGTCCGATCCTGCGATCTTCAGCCATACAACGTCCCGCGAACCGCTCTTCCCCGCCGAAGAAATCTACGGCATCTTCTCGAGCAGCGCCGCCAAGCAATACGACATGCGCGACATCATCGCCCGCATTGTCGACGCCAGCGAATTCGAGCAATACCGGGCCGAGTATGGCGAAACGCTGCTCTGTGGTTACGCGCGAATCGGCGGCTGGGCGGTTGGCATCGTCGCCAACCAGAAAAAGCATGTGCAGACCACCGCCCCCGGCTCGGATCAAAAACGCATCGAATTCGGCGGCGTCATCTACACCGAGTCCGCCGAAAAAGCCGCCCGCTTCATCCTCGATTGCAACCAGAATCGCATCCCGCTAATTTTTCTGCATGACGTCAACGGCTTCATGGTTGGCAAAGACGCCGAATGGTCCGGCATTATCCGCGCCGGAGCAAAAATGGTGAACGCCGTTTCCAACAGCGTCGTCCCAAAAATTTCTGTAATCTGCGGCGGAAGTTTCGGTGCGGGACACTACGCTATGTGCGGCAAAGCCTACGACCCGCGTTTCATTTTCGCGTGGCCCACCGCCCGCTACGCGGTGATGAGCGGCGACGCCGCAGCCAGCACTCTCGCCGAAATCAAACTCAAACAACTGGAACGCGAAGGCAAAAAGGTTGACGAAAAAGCCAAAAAGGAACTGGTCGAATCTGTCCGTGCCACCTACGAACACCAATCCGACCCACGCTACGCCGCCGCCCGCCTCTGGGTCGACGCCATCATCGACCCCGCGCAAACCCGCGACGCCCTGATCTGGGCCCTCGAAGCCGCCGCGCTCAACGCCGAAATCCGGGAATTTAAAACCGGAGTTTTGCAAACCTAATGAAACCACGCGGGCTGGTTTTCGGTATCGTGTTTCTTCTGCTCGGAGCCTGCGTCCTAGTTGGCGGTTCGCTCGCCTATAGCCGCCGCCTCAGAAGCGAGGCGATAGTGGCGCAAGGACATCCGAACCAGTGGCATCTGGTCCTTTACGAACCATCTGTCTTTGAGGACGGGGCTGGATGGGCGGGGCTGATTTCCGTCTCGGCCGGATTTGTTTTGCTGGCGGTCGAAACGGTCAAATTTATGAGGAGACGACAGCCGCAGTGACCGAGACCGTAAAGCTTATCGAATGCCCGCGCGACGCCTGGCAAGGACTGTCGGAAATCATCCCTCCCGACTATAAGGCGGAGTACTTGAAGGAGCTTGTATTAGCCGGCTTCAGCCACATTGACGCCGTGAGCTTCGTCTCGCCGAAACACGTCAAACAAATGGCCGACAGCGAAGAAGTCATGGATAAATTCCGCGCTTCCCTGCCCGCAGATACCCAGCCACCGGAAATTATTGGCATCGTCGTAAACGAAAAGGGTTTGCAACGCGCGCTCGCCACTCCCGGCGTCACCACCATCGGTTACCCCTATTCCATTTCCGCATATTTTCGCCGTGCCAACGCCAACATGTCCCGCGGCGAATCGCGCACCCTGGTCGAAACCCTCAACAAAGAAAGCAAAGCCGCCGGGCGCGGCCTGGTCATCTACATCTCCATGGCCTTCGGCAATCCCTACGACGAACCTTGGGGCCCCGAACTCGTCGAAGAAACTCTCGAGTGGCTGAAAGACATCCGCATCAAAACTGTTTCGCTCGCCGACACCGCCGGTAACGCGACTTCCGAAATCGTCAGTGAAGTTTTTCAACGTGCCTACGCAGCAGTCGCCGGCATCGAACTAGGTGCCCATCTTCACAGCCGTCCGGAAAACGCCGAAGCAAAAATTCTCGCTGCTTATCAAGCCGGCTGCCGCCGCTTCGACGGCGCACTCACTGGCCTCGGCGGTTGCCCGTTCGCAGGAGACGAACTCGTCGGCAACATCCGTACCGAAGACATCCTCGCCACCATCAAAAAAGCTGGCGGCGACACCGGCATCGACGAGCCGCGCCTGACAAAAGTCTTAGCCATGACCAACGGCATTCGCGCCCGATACGCCCATGCCCCGATTGCCAGCTAGCCTGCTCGCGTTGTAAACACTTCATCGAACCGAGGCGACACCATGTACTCCACGCTCCTTCTCGATTACGGCAACGAACGCGCCACCATCACTTTCAATCGTCCCGAGAAGCGCAATGCCATCAATCCGCAAATGATTGCCGAGCTGCAGACCGCTCTCGATGAAATCGAAAAAAAGAGGGTGCGCGTCGTCATCCTTACCGGCGCCGGCCCCGCATTCTGCGCCGGCATGGATCTGGACATGCTCCAGTCCATCGCCAAACAATCTCCCCAGGAAAATCAGGAAGACTCCCGCCGTATCGCCAAACTCTTTCGGCGCATCTGGAGCTTCCCGCGCCCGCTGATCGCGGCCGTCAATGGCCATGCGCTCGCCGGCGGTTGTGGCATCGCCACGCTTTGCGATTTCACTCTCGCCGTTCCCGAGGCGTGCTTCGGCTACACCGAAGTCCGCATCGGCTTTCTCCCGGCAATCGTTTCCGTGTTTCTCACTCGCCAGATCGGCGACAAGCGCGCCCGCGACCTTCTGCTCACCGGCCGCAAAGTCGACGCCAGGGAAGCACATCAGCTGGGGCTGGTCAGCGAAATTGTCGCCTCCGACAAACTGATGGCTCGCGCCAACGAACTTGCCGACTATCTGGTCGAAGTCAGTCCCGGCAGCCTCAGCCGCGCCAAACGCCTGCTGGTTTCCGCCGAACAGGCTGGCGTAGACGCGGACCTCGAACGCGCCGTCCTCGAAAATGCCCGCATCCGCTGCACGCCCGATTTCCAGGAAGGCATCGCCTCCTTCCTGGAAAAACGCAAACCCGTCTGGAAAGACGAATAGGTTGCGAGCTTCTGAGAAGGTCATTGCTCGCGAAGCGGGTATTTTCTTGAGCCATTGCGAGCGCAGAGTGGAATCTCGCATCTCCTTCGCTCCGTGACTCGGTGGCAATCCCCACTTCTCTTTCTGTAAACTGAAACGGCCAGGAGCCTCCATGGAATTTCACGATGCAACAATCCGCGTGCGTTACGCTGAAACCGATCAGATGGGCGTGGTCTATCACGCCAACTATCTCGTCTGGTTTGAAGTCGGCCGTGTCGAGCTGATGCGTGCGCTCGGTTTCGAATACAAGCTCATGGAATCCGAAGATGATTGCTTCATCGTGGTAGCCGAAGCTAGTTGCAGGTATCTTTCTCCCGCGCGTTACGACGAATTGCTTCGCGTCCGCACACGCATGTCGGAGGCCGGCAACCGCATCGTGCGATATGCTTACGAACTTTTGCGTGATTCTGACGATCGCATCCTTGCTACCGGAGCGACCACTCACGTGATTTGCGGCAGGGACGGAAAACCAAAACTGCTGCCGCAAAAATATCAAGAAAAGTTCCGCGCGCTCGCCAACATAGCGCCCGTTCCGAGCGAACTGGCATGACATCCACCAAAACGACGGTCGAGCTGAACGGAAACGACCTCACCTTCGATCAGGTGTACGCAGTCGCGCTGCACGACGCAACGGTCTTGCTTGCCGCAGCCGCAGCCGAAAAAATGCAGGCATCGCGCAACGTGGTCGACAAACTCGTTGCTTCCGGCAAAACCGCTTACGGCATCAACACCGGATTCGGCAAACTGGCCAGCGTCCGCATTTCCACGGAGCAAGTTCGCCGATTACAAGTGAATCTGGTCCGCTCGCACTGCTGCGGCGTCGGCGAACCGCTCAGTAAATCCGAAACGCGGGCGATCATGCTGCTGCGTGCCAATGCGCTCGCCAAGGGCCTCAGCGGAGTCAAGCCGGAGACGGTCGAAACTCTTTGCGCGATGCTCAACGCAAGAGTCCATCCTGTAATTCCCTCGCAAGGGTCGGTCGGCGCTTCCGGCGACCTCGCGCCGCTTGCGCACTTGGCGCAAGTAGTCATTGGCGAGGGCTACGCCGAATTTCACGGGGAAATTCTGCTCGGCGGCGAAGGGCTTAAGCGCGCAAAAATCACACCAGTGCAGCTGGACGCAAAAGAGGGCCTATCCCTCCTGAATGGCACGCAAGGCATGCTTGCCCTGCTGAGCCTGGCCCTGCGCCATGCCGACGCCCTGGCGGATAGTGCCGACGTCGCAGCGGCGCTGTCGCTCGACGCGCTGCGTGGCAGCCCCGGCGCATTTGATTCGCGCATCATGCACGCCCGCGCTTATCCGGGAGCTGCGCGTACCGCGCGAAACCTGGCGCATTTGAACGAAGGCAGTGAAATCCGCGAATCGCATCGCGCAGCCGAAAAAGACGCCCGCGTACAGGACGCCTACAGCCTGCGCTGCACCCCGCAAGTTCACGGAGCGGTGCGCGATTCTCTTTCGCAGGCCCGTGAAATGACTCAAGTCGAACTAAACAGCGCCACCGACAATCCGCTGGTCTTCATAAACGAAAAAGGCGACGGTGACATCATCAGCGGCGGAAATTTCCACGGCCAGCCGCTGGCCATGGCCGCCGACCAGGTCGCCATCGCCATCGCCACGCTGGGAGGAATCTCCGAACGCCGCATCGAGCAAATGACCAATCCCCTCACCAGTCTGCTGCCCGCTTTCCTCACGCCCGAACCCGGGTTAAATTCCGGCTTCATGATCGCGCAAGTCACCGCAGCCGCGCTCGCCAGCGAAAACAAAGCGCTGGCCACGCCGCACTCCGTCGATTCCATTTCTACCAGCGGCAATCAGGAAGACTATGTCTCGATGGGCATGAGCGGCGCGCGCCGCCTGCAACGCATGCTGCAAAACCTGCAGCACATCCTGAGCATCGAACTGCTCTGCGCCTGCCAGGGCATCGATCTCCTAGCGCCACTGCAAACCGGAACAGTCGCTCGGCAAGCCTACGACGCTGTCCGCGCAAAATCGGGCAAAGTTACCGAAGACCGCCCGCTGGCTCCAGACATCAACGCCATATCTGAACTGATCTCCACTCACCTCTTCACTCGGCTCCTTCACTGATTTTCGGCCATCAGCACCGATGTATTAGCCGTCGCCCTGAAGGCATCGGATAAGGATGCCCGAAGGATCGCGACGCAAAAGCCGCCGCGCGTAAGCACAGCGCCGCCATTCTTACCGGCTGCTAATCGCTGATTGCGACGTTAGATTTGCCACTCAACTGCGCCAACCCATAAACTGCTTAAACAGAAATTGTGACTTCACGCACACAAATATTCCGAACCGAAGTGGGGCCGACGCTGCGTCTCGCCATCCCGCTGGTGCTGGCCGAACTCGGCTGGATGAGCATGGCCATCGTGGATACCATGATGGTCGGCCGCCTGCCCAACAGCGCCGTAGCCATTGGCGCGGTCAGCCTCGGCTCCGCTCTGTTCATCGTGCTCGCCCTTTTCGGGGAAGGGCTCCTCCTCGGCCTCGACACTCTGGTCGCCCAGGCCTTCGGAGCCGGAAATCGCGAAGACTGCCACCGCTCGCTCATCAACGGGGTGTACTTGAGCCTCGCGCTCACGCCGCTTCTGAGCGCGCCTATTTTTTTGTTGCCTCAATTGTTGCGCGTCATGCATGTTGACGCGCTCATCGCATCGGAAACCATTCCGTACACCAATGCACTCACCATTGGGCTGCTTCCCCTTTTGCTTTATTTCGCGGTGCGCCGCTGTCTGCAAGCCATGAACATGGTTCGCCCAGTCGCGTTCGCCCTGGTGACCGCCAATATCGTCAACGCAGTTTTCAACTGGCTGCTGATCTATGGGAAGTGGGGATTCCGCGCAATGGGCACGGTCGGCTCGGGCTGGTCCACGGCGATCGCTCGCGTGTACATGGCCGCGGTCCTGATCGGCTATTTATTCTGGTACGACCGAAAGCATCGCACCGAGCTGCTGAAAACTCCGGTGGACGTTGATCTCAGCCGCATCAAGCAACTCATCGCACTCGGAATGCCCGCCGCGCTGCAATTTACTTTGGAAAGCGGGGTGTTCGCCGCGGTCACGGCGCTGATTGCCCGGCTAGGCGCGGTGCCGCTGGCGACGCATCAGATCGCGCTCAACACCGTTGCGTTCACCTACATGGTGCCGCTGGGTATTTCGTCCGCCGCCGCAGTACGTGTCGGACAAGCGTTAGGCAGGCGCGACCCGCGCGGCGCAAGGGACGCCGGAGGAACCGCTATCTTCATCGGCGCGGCGTTTATGACTCTGGCGGGGGTGGTGCTGCTGGCCGCACCGCGATGGATTGCGCGCGTCTATACCACAGACGAAGTGGTCATTCGTAACGCCACAATTCTGCTCGCCGCCGGTGCTGCTTTTCAGCTGTTCGATGGAATTCAATCTGTGGCTACGGGCGCACTACGCGGCGCGGGCGACACCCGTACCCCGATGCTCTGTCACTTCACCGCCTACTGGATCATCGGCCTGCCCCTCGGCGCGTGGCTCTGTTTCCGCCGCGGCTGGGGTGCCCTGGGCCTCTGGATCGGCCTCAGCCTGGCCCTAATCCTAATCGGCATCGTCCTGCTGATCGTTTGGCGCAGGACCACTCGACGCTTTGCCGTGATATCCGATTCGCGAGAACAAGGATGACTCGCCGGCGCGAAAACCGGTCTGCTTGCCGCACGCTCAGCATCCTCATCGCATGGTTTGATTTACTCGCCTGCCACAGCTTCCACTGCTTCGGCGAATCTCGGAGAGTAATGCCCGAGAACGGCTCACCGGACTGCCGCCCTCAAATCCCCGCGTACCAGGAGTAGCCAGCCTCGGGTTCTGATGAGCCGAGGCCTTTCCCAAACTGTTTGATGTTGTTTGTGATCGTGAGGCTCGTCAGGTACTTCAAGCTCTTGTAACCGAGCTGCCGCGTCACGCGCATCCGCAGCGGTCCGCCGAACCCGACCGGCAGCTCGCCGCCATTCATTTCATGGGCCAGCAGCGTTTGCGGATGCAGCGCATCGGCCATGTCCATGCTCTCCCACCAGTCCGGCTGGATCGACCGATAAACCACGTGCGTGGCTTGCGGCGATGCGCCAGCCAATTGCAACACATGCGACAGTGGCACGCCCGTCCATTCCGCGATATAGGACCAGCCTTCCTCGCACTGAATCATCGTGATGTGGCTGCTCCGCGGGAAGCTTTTTAGCTCCGCTACGGAGAACGACGCCGGACGCGCAACCATTCCATCCACGTTGAGCCGCCAGTCGGCGAAGCCCTCTTTCTGCAGCCGTTGAAAATCGGCGCCCAATGGGGCAACTTCGTTCATCAACGGCTTTCGGGAAATCTGGCTGCGCGAAAATTCGCGCGCCAGCGAGTGTCGCGTCAACAGGCGCTGCGCCGCATAGGTCAGCGTTTCGCCCGGGCCGTAGATGCCACCCGAATCCGGCGGCACCAGTCCGTAGCGGCCGGCGATCTTCGCCGCAAGCGCGAGTCCGCCTGCCCCGGCCGCGGTCACAACGCCGGCAATGACCAGTTGACGTCGCGAGAGCTTGCTCATTGTTTCTCCAACTTCAGAGCCTCTGTCGCTAGATTATCCCCTTCGCTTGCTCTGTGTCTCTAGGACTCTGAGGTGAATCTTGTTCGTCTTCATCGGGAGGCGGCTCGTCCGGTAACCATTGCCCGAACGCGGCTCCAGAAACCCGCCAGAAAGATCATGAAAATGTGAACCAACAGGAAAAGCACCAGCGCGCCGGTGAGGAAAAAATGCACAGTGCGCGCCGATTGCTGACCTCCCAAAACATTCACGGCAGCCGGAAACGCCGACACAAATGATGGGGACATCGCCAGCCCCGTCCAGATGATCAGCGGAAATCCCACAAAAATAATCAGCAGGTAAGCCAGCCGCTGCAAAACGTTGTACGACCAGGCTTCTTCCGCGCCCGGCCGCTCAAAACGCAAGTGCTCCGCGACCGAACGCATAAGCCTTTTGGCTGAAAGGTCAGGCCGCGCGGGAAACAACTCGCGCCGGAAATGTCCGCGGCTCAATCCCACGCCAACGTAAACGAATCCCGTCAGCACCAACAGCCAAGCCGATTGAAAATGCAGGTACCGGCTCCAGCCATTCTGATCGGGAAGCAGGTAGCCGTAGCCTGTGGGCACAAGATGCCTAGATGACGGAATCGGTATCTTAAACAGCGGCTTTGTATTGACGTTGCCGGTCTCACCCCAATAGAACCGCGGGTGAGACACAACCAGCTCCAGGCCCGTAACCAGCAGAGCCAGAAACGCCATCGCAGTCAGCCAGTGTGTAACCCGAACCAAGAGCGAGTGCCGCGGCTGGGTAGTTTCTTCCACTGCCCGTGTTGTACGCTCTGCGCTCCCCTTCTGCAAGCGATATTGCGCACCCTGCAAGGCCGGGTTCAAGACCGCCCTCTTCTGCGGAGGGCAGAGAGTCGAAAAAGACCGGAGACAGAAGTGATTCGATTTGAGGAGCCGGCGGGTCTTGGCTACATTTTGTAGCGGCCGAGGTCTTCGTCGGAGAGGCCTTCGAGCCAGTTGCGCAGCTGCTCGTTGGTGGTGCGCTCCGTAAGCGCGGAGGAGACCTTGGAATTTTTCAGCACTTGCTCGTCCACAAAAATTGGGCAATCCATGCGCAAGGCCAGCGCCAGCGCGTCGCTGGGGCGCGAATCAATGGTCATCATCTGCCCTTCGCGTTCCACCCAGATCAGCGCGTAAAACGTATCGTCCTTCAGCTCGTTCACTACAATCTTGTCCACGCGCACGTCCAATCCCAGGAAAACATTCTTCAGCAGGTCGTGGGTCATCGGGCGCGGCGTCTGTACCTTCTCAATTTCCAGCGCGATGGCGTTGGCTTCGTACACGCCAACCCAGATCGGCAGGATGGCATTGCCTTGCACATCCTTCAGGACCACAATCGGCATATTGGTGACAGGGTCCATCATCAGGCCACGAATCTTCATTTCCATTTCCATCGCGCCCTCCGCACTGCACTTCTATCATCCGGTCGTGCGATACACAATACGCTTTTTTAGCCGATGAGAATTTGCTGGCCCAGCAGGCTGTTTGCCGTGCACCCGGTCACCCGGGCTCTGACATATTGCCCCAGCAAGTCGGGTGCCGTCGAGGTCAGGCTGACCACGCGGTTGCAGGAACTATGCCCGTACCAGGAGTTTTCTTTTTTCGACCTGCCGTCTACATGGACTTCATAAACCTCGCCAACCAGCGATTGCAGCGTCTCAGATTGAATCACCCGCTGCTTTTCCTGCAATAGCGCCAGGCGGCGGCTCTTTTCCTCTTCCCCGATCGCATCCGCCATGCTCGCAGCCGGCGTATTCGGCCGCGGGGAATACTTGAAGGAAAACACGCCGTCGTATTTGACCTCCTCCAGCAGCGATAGCGTTTCTTCGAAGTCGCCTTCCGTTTCGCCCGGGAAGCCGACGATCACGTCGGTTGTAATCGCTGTCCGCCGCTTGGCGCTTCGGATCAGCGCGATCTTTAACTGATATTCATCGCGTGAGTAGGTTCTTTGCATCGCGCGCAACACACGCGAAGACCCCGACTGCACCGGCAAATGGACATGGTTGCAAACCGCAGGCTCGGCATCCATCGCGGCAATAATATCCGGAGTAAAATCGCGCGGGTGCGAAGTCGTAAAGCGCACGCGGCGAATTCCCGGCACCTGTGCCGCTTCAATCAGCAATTCGCTGAAGCGCATTCTGCGCGGCGAAGGGTCGGCGTAAGAATTCACCGTCTGCCCTAAAAATTGCACTTCGGTGTAGCCGAAATCCGCAAGCTGCTTAAGTTCGGCCAGGATGCGCGCGCTATCACGGCTGCGCTCCGGCCCGCGCGTAAACGGCACCACACAGTAAGCGCACGCCTTGTCGCAGCCTTCGATGATGGTGAGATAAGCGCGCCAGGGATTGTCGCGCCGGGTCATTTCCGTTTCGAACGTTTCGTCGGTGTCGTTATCGAGCCCCGTGACGCGTTGCTCCCCCGCTTCCACCTTCGCCAGCAATTGCGGCAGCAAGCGGTAACTGGCCGAGCCGCACACCAGGCTCACCCAGGGCGCGCGGGTAAAAATGTCTTCGCCCTCTTGCTGCGCTACGCAGCCCAGCAATCCAATCTTCTTGCCTTCACCCTTTAATCCACGATATTCGCCCAGACGGGAAAAGACTTTTTGCGCCGCCTTTTCCCGGATGCTGCAGGTGTTGTACAAAATCAAGCCCGCCGCTTCCGGTGTTTCCACTTGCTGATAGCCGCGCGCAAGCAGTAACCCGGCAACTTTCTCCGAGTCATGCTCGTTCATCTGGCAACCGAACGTCTCCAGGAAGAATGTTCCGTGCGCCCTCGCAGACGAGTGTGCGACGACCGCAGGCGCTTCCGCCGTGTTGGCAGCTGGATTGGCCAGTGCTTCCACGCGAATGTCGAAGTTGTCACTCATTCTCTAGCGATTCTAGCATGCATCGTTGCCAGTCCCGGTCCCGTGCTGCGTGGTTTCGGAGTGTCCGAGCCATGTTCCCGCTTTTCCCCGACCCACGAGCCGCGGCGGAAAAAGCGGCAGACTGGGCTGCCGCACTCCACGCTGGAGGGCTGTACGATTGCATATGGGTGCGGCAATTCCCGCGTACCATTCGTTGCTTCCACTTTCTTCGTGTGCTAGGTTGCTAAAGTCCAGCAAATTTACTCAAACTGAGGAGCTAACATTTCTTTTTTCCTGATTGCGGCCTTCGCCGCTGACCTCGGCAGCATACTTGAACAGACTGGTTGGGTGGCGCGCGGCGTTTTGGGATTGCTGCTGTTATTTTCCGTTGTGTCTTGGGGAATGATTCTGCAAAAACTCAGCTTGTTCGGCCGTATTCGCCAGCAAAGCGACCAGTTTCTGCGCATTTTTCGCGCCACGCGCGGCGTAGCCAATCCGCAAGCGCTCGCCAGCGCCGGATCTCCGTTCGCCAATGTTTATGCGGCCGGTTATCGCGAGCTGCAAAGCCAAGTTGGCTCTGCTCCCGGCAACCCGCATCCTCCTGCGCTTAAAAGCGTGAGCGCCGTCACGGTCAGCATGCAGCTTGCCTCCGCGGAAGAAATTCGCCGCGTGGAAAAGGGGATGACCTGGCTGGCCACCACCGGCTCGGTCACGCCTTTCATCGGCCTGTTCGGCACCGTTTGGGGCATTATTGACGCTTTCTCCGGCCTCGGAGCCGCCGGCTCCGCCAGCCTGCGCGCGGTCGCACCGGGCATTTCGGAGGCCCTGGTCACCACGGCGGCGGGACTTTTTACCGCCATCCCCGCGGTAATTTTTTATAATAATTTTGTTGGCGATATCCGCTCGCTGGGCCAACGCCTGGACACTTTTGCGCTGGAGGTCACCGCGCAGATCGAAAAAACTTTCACGTAGGTTCTGCGACCGTCGCAGCTCGCCGTCGAAAAAACATATGCAAATCTCGAAATCAACCCAATCGACGCTCTCCGAGATCAATATGATCCCGTTCATTGACGTCGTCCTGGTGTTGCTGATCATTTTTATGATCACCGCGCCGATACTGCAGTCGGGCATCGAAGTGGACGTCCCGAAAACAAAAACCGTCCACGAAATCACCGAGCAGCGTTTGGTCATCACCATCGACAAAGCCCAGCGGGTGTACCTCGGCAACGACCCCATCAACATTCATGAACTGGGCAGCAAGGTTCAGTCGCAGCTAAAAAAGCCGCAGGACGCGGTCTATCTTCGCTGCGACGAGACGGTTCCCTTCGGCATTTTCGCTTCCATCATCGATACGCTGCGGCAGTCGGGTATCAACAACATCAGCATCGTCACTCAACCGCTGACGGAGCGCAGTCGAACACCGTAGAGCATGTACACGGCGGTCGCCAACTCGGAGCAACTCAGCTTCAAACCGTATCTTACGGTTTCGGGGATTCTTCACGCCGGATTGATTCTACTGTTGGGGCTCTCCGCCTACTTCCATTGGGAGGGCAATCGCTGGGCTGGCCCGGGAGGCGGAAGCGACAGCGCTAAAGTGACGCTGGTCCCCGGAAATACTGGCGTGCCGATGCCGAAAATTCCCTCGGTCAATGAAAGTAATGTCGTCGATCCTTCGAAAAGCCTTTGGAGAAACGAGGTCAAGCCCGAGCCGCCACAGCCCAAAAAAGAAGAAGTCGTTCCTCCCGACCTGAAGAACGTGCCAGATTTCAAGACGCTGGAAAAACCCAACAAAAAACCTCCGCCTCCGCCGAAGCAAAACAAAGCCTTCGAACCGAAGATCCCCAATCCGTCAAACGCCGTTCCCGGCAAGAATCTGGGCTCGCCCAACGTCACCACCGGCGCCGGCACTAATCCTGGCTCGTCCGCAACTCCCGGCATGGCAATCAAGTCCGAAGGTGGCGGCGATTTCGCTTCCCGTTACGGCTGGTACATCGAGTCAGTGAAGCGCCGCATCCAGGCCAACTGGTTGCAGAATACGATCGACCCTGCCGTGCGCGCTTCGCGCACCGCCCACGCTGTCGTTGAGTTCACGATCTTAAAAGACGGCACGGTGAAAGACATCCGGATCTCGCAAGCCAGTGGGAACGTCTCCATGGATAATTCCGGGCTTCGCGCGATCATGTCCTCGAACCCGATGCCGGCGCTGCCTCCGGACTATTCCGGTTCAACCGTAAGAGTGATTTTCGATTTTGACCTGAGTATGACAAGATGACACACGCAACTCCCGCCCAGCCTGCCAAGTTTATAAGCTCCACGGAGGAAATAGTGTTTCTGCGCCTGCGATGCAGTAGTGGATTGCGTACACTTCTATTCGTTTGCTTCTTCGCGGTGGCAAGCACCGCGCAGGCGCAACAGCAGGACTGGTTTCGCACTGGCACCGGCCTTGGCGTCGAAAAACCGCGCGTCGCCGTGGCCGATTTCGCGCCGCGTGCCGACACCGCGAAGCCTCACTCCACGCTTTTCTCTCAAGTAGTGCGCGACGATCTCGGATTCAGCGGCATCCTTGATGTCGTCAGCCCCAGCTTCTATCCGCAATCGCAGCCCAGCGTTCCCTCCGAACTTCGCTTCGTCGCCTGGTCCGATTCCCCTGTGAACGCGCACTTCGTCGCCTTCGGCAATCTGTCTGAAACCGCCAGCGATGTCGCCATCCAAGCCTGGTTTTATGATGTAAGCAATCCGACGTCGCAGGCGGTTATCGCAAAAATCTATCGCGGCGCTCCAACCGACGCGCAAGTGCGCAAGTTCGCTCACCAGTTTGCCGATGAAATCATTATGCGACTTTCCGGCGGGCTGCCCGGCATTTCCTCCACTCAGATCACGTTCGTCAGCTCGCGCACCGGCACAAAAGAAATCTGGGCCATGGATTACGATGGCGCCAACCAGCATGCGCTTACTTCGCTTCGCTCGATTTCGCTTACGCCTCGCTGGGCGCCCGACACCTCGCGCATTGCATTCACTTGCTACGCCAAAGGCGCCGCCGGTCCGGCCAGCCCGCAAATCTGCATGTACTCGGTGGACGCCAACAAAGTCGTGAGCTTTCCGCACTTCAAAGGGACCAACAGCGCGCCCGCCTGGTCGCCCGACGGCTCGCAGCTGGTCTTCTCATCGTCGATGGGCGGCAATCCGGAACTCTATGCCATCAACTCCAGCGGCACTGGCCTCAAGCGCTTGACGTTCGCGAGTGGCGCCAGCACTTCGCCAGTGTGGAATCCGAAAACCGGCCAGAGCATCGCGTTTGTCAGCGACCGCAGCGGCGTTCCAAAACTTTATCTCATGAATTCCGACGGCACCAACGCCACCAACCTCGATCTGCCGGACAAAGGCTATCTGATCGATCCATCGTGGGCGCCCAACGGCCAGCTTCTCGCCTTCAGTTGGCGCAGGCCCAGCAATAACTACGACATCTACGTCATGGAAGTCGCCAGCCGCCAGATTATTGAACTGACCCACGACATGGGACGCAATGAGCGTCCCAGCTGGGCGCCCGACGGGCGGCACATTGTTTTTGAATCCACCCGTTCCGGCACCCGGCAGATCTGGACCATGCTGGCCGACGGAAGTCAGCCCCGCCAGCTCACGACCGCCGGTCACAACGAATCACCCAACTGGTCGCAGCGCTAAAGGCGGGTCATGGGTGCTCCCCACGCATACGATAGAAAATATATCGTGATACGACATTTCATCCATGGTTCAGTTAGTGGTAATATAACCAGGCTCGACGAACAATCTACCGGGAATACATTTTGTTGAGGAGGAATCTAGCATGACTGAGGTTGCCCGACCGTTTTACCGCATTTGTCTTACGGTTGCCTTCGCCGCAGCTGTTCTCGCCACGGGCTGCAGCAAGAAACCTGTCATCAGCGGCACGCCACCACCGCCCACGGCCGCGCCATCGACTCCTACGGTCACCCTGACCGCCGATCCCACCTCCATCAATAAAGGCGACTCCGCAACCCTGCATTGGTCATCCACCAATGCCACGCAATTGACCATCGCTCCCGAAGTCGGCGCGGTGGCCCCGGAAGGGTCCACCAAGGTGACGCCATCCGATTCCACGACCTATACGGTGACCGCAAGTGGGCCGGGCGGAACGGCCGATTCCACCGTTCGCATCACCGTCGCGCAGCCTCCCACCGAACCTCCACCCTCCACAGACATGGATTCGATGGAAAAAATGTTTCTGCGCGAAATGCAGGACGCTTACTTCGATCTGGACAAAGCGGACATCCGTTCCGATGCCCGCGCTGCTCTGGGCAAGAGCGCTGACTTTCTCCGCCGCTATCCGCAGATCAAAGTCGTCGTCGAAGGCCATTGCGACGAACGAGGATCCACCGAATACAATCTCGCGCTCGGCGATCGCCGCGCCGCCGCCGTTAAACAATACATGGTGTCGCTGGGCATCGGAGCCGACCGCATCAGCACCGTCAGCTACGGCAAGGAAAAGCCCTTCTGCACGGAGAGCAACGAATCCTGCTGGCAGCAAAACCGCCGCGGCCACTTCGTCATGGCCAAGTAGCCGTTTCTGAGTGGCACAGCCATTCTTGGCGGTGCCGGTGCAGCCGACGCCACAAGATCGCACGCAGGGAGAAAGGAGGAGAACCCACGTTCTCCTCCTTTCCGTTTAGGGTGGGTGGCGCAGGTGACCCAGGTTTCCATTGAGACAATCAGGAGTTGGCATAAAATCTAGCGTCTACTCGCGAGGCTGCCATGAAACTCTCGGTCTTCTGCGGAGTGAGCGTCGATGGGTTTCTGGCTCGCCCGGACGACGCGCTCGACTTCTTGCAGACCGGTGAGCAGGAGCCTCACGGATTCAAGGAATTCCTTGCCAGCGTCGATGTGGTCGTGATCGGCCGCAGGACTTTCGAGGTTGTGCTGAAGCTCGGACACCTGGCCCTTTACGGGAACAAGCCGGTAATTGTGCTGAGCAGTCGTCCGCTTGATTTCTCCTCGGTTCAAAGCGCGATGGTCGAGCAGACGGCCGGGGAACCGGCCGAAATCGTAAGGCAGCTCAAAACGCGCTGCTTCGAACATGCTTATTTGGACGGCGGGGTCACAATTCAGCGATTCCTCGCAGCCGGGTGCATCGACCGGCTGGTGATCACCCGCGTGCCGGTACTCATTGGAGCCGGCATTCCGCTATTTGGTCTAACGCCGCACGACATCCGGCTTCGCCATCTCGCAACGCGCTCCTTTACAGACGGCCTGGTGCAGAGTGAATACGAGGTTGGCCACCGAGGACGGCGAGAGTTGCGAGGGTAACCGAGGTTCGCACCAAACGTCCGGGAGGGCGACGCAGCACCAACCCGATCAGCCCTATTCGTCCGCTTGACAGAAAACGCGCAGGGAGGTACAGGGAAAATGGAGGCGGCAATCATGAAAATCATAGTGATCGGCGGCAGTGGACTCATCGGATCAAAACTCGTCCCCAAGCTTCGTGAGCAGGGACACGAGGCAATCGCGGCGTCACCCAAATCGGGTGTCAACTCTATCACCGGCGAGGGACTTGCCGAAGCGCTGAAGGGTGCATCGGTGGTCGTTGATGTGACGAACTCTTCTTCCTGGGAGGACGCAGCGGTGATGACGTTTTTCGAGACATCGACCCGCAACCTGCTGGCTCACGAAGCGGCCGCGGGTGTAGGACATCACGTTGCGTTGTCAGTCATTGGAACGGAACGCCTGCTCGCAAGCGGTTTCTTCCGCGCAAAAATGGCTCAGGAGAACCTGATCAAAGCTTCCTCGATTCCTTACACAATTATCCGTGCGACGCAGTTTTTCGAGTTCGTCCAGGGCATTGCCGATTTTTCCACTGATGGCAACAAAGTGCGCCTGCCATCTGCGCTCATCCAGCCCATGGCGGCCGACGATGTCGCCAGCGCGGTAGGCCGGATCGCGATGGGCTCGCCAGTGAATGGCACCGTTGAAGTAGGCGGGCCAGAAAAGTTTCGTCTCGATGAACTCGTCCGGCGAGGTTTAACCGCACGCAAGGATCCGCGCGTGGTTGTCGCTGACCCGCACGCGCGCTACTACGGCATTGAGCTAAGCGAGAGAGCGCTCCTTCCCGGCGATGACGCGCGCCTCGGCGAAACACGCTTCGAAACCTGGCTCACTCAGTCCGCGGCGAAGGCGGCGGGAGCCCACTAGTGGATCTGTCGGGAACGGGGAAAAGAATACCGGGATAGACGGATAGATCGTTACCTGGTCGCAACACTGCGAAACTGCCTCCCTGCCGAATACTTAGTTTCTGCAATGAGCGACTCTTTCGATGAGCAGGACGGTTGACATGGTCCTGGTGCCAGATCCCAAATAAACCTGTCTGTTCCGCTTTCGAGTTTCTTTTCGTTTGCTGCTCGACCGGCACCTGTCATAGGGCAGTTTTCTTTTTGCCGTCTCCCATAGAGAATGAGTCTTGCTCGAATCGGGCAGTTCCCATCATCCGAACCAAAGCCTAACGGTGAAGAGAGGTAGGATCTCTGAATGCGATGCTCGGTGACGTTTCGCAGATTGACGTTCCTTTTTCTTTTCTGTTTGCTTTCCGCTCTGCAGGGCTCGGCGCGCGAGCCGTACCCAGTCCGCGTTGAATCCGGCGTCTCTGTCAAAATGCGTGATGGCGTGATTCTCCGCGGGGATCTCTATCGCCCTGATACCGACGGGAAATTCCCCGTTTTACTGCAACGAACTCCGTATCGAAGGTTCTCCTGGGGCAACGAGATCCATTTTGCGCAGCATGCCGCTTCCCTTGGCTACGTTGTCTTTCTTCAGGATGTGCGTGGCCGCTATACTTCCGATGGCGAGTGGCGCCCTTTTATCCACGAATCCGAGGACGGCTACGACACCATTGAGTGGATTGCGGCTCAGCCTTATTCAAATGGCAAAGTAGGCATGTTCGGTGGGTCCTACGTGGGCGCCACTCAGATGCTTGCTGCCATTGCGAATCCGCCGCATCTTGCGGGCATCTGCCCGGTAGTCACCGCCAGCAATTATCACGAAGGATGGATCTACCAAGGCGGCGCCTTCGAGCAATGGTTCAATGAGTCTTGGACTTCCGGGCTGGCGCAAGACACTCTCGAGCGCAAGATTGAAAGGAATCCCGACAATCAGCAAGACGTGAACGTCCTGCCCCTTACCGCGTACCCGATTCTGAAACTTAGTCCCGCGATTACCGATACCTCAGCGTCGGCTCTCGCTCCTTACTTTCTGGACTGGCTCGCGCATCCCAATTACGACGACTACTGGAGGCCGCTCTCAATCGAAGACCATTTCGGCCAGATTCACGTCCCGGCGCTGCACATGGCCGCTTGGTACGACATTTTTCTAGGGGGATCGTTGCGCAACTATCTCGGGATCAAGTCATCGGGAGGAAGCGAAGCAGCTCGCAGGGGCCAGCGTCTGATTGTCGTCATCGGCGGTCACGCCGGAGGCGGACGCAAGATTGGCGATGTCGATTTTGGTCCCGAAGCCGAGCGGTTTGAGGAAAACGAAGTTGCACTCCACTATTACGATTTCCTCTTCCAAGGTGCGCAAAACGAATTCGCGACGGGCAAGCCGGTACAGATTTTCGTAATGGGCAGCAATCGCTGGCGGGAAGAAGACGACTGGCCTCTGGCCCGTGCAATAGCCACCAAATTCTTTCTACACTCCCAAGGCGCTGCCAATTCCTCGCGCGGCAACGGTTCCCTTTCGACGACCCCGCCCGGTTCTGAGCCCTCTGACAAATTTGTCTACGATCCCTTGAAACCCGTTCCGACCGTCGGCGGCCCACTCTGCTGCGACGCGGATCATCTCGCCGCAGGACCGCGGGACCAGCGCGGCGTGGAAAGCCGAGAAGACGTGCTGGTTTACTCGACCGCTGTACTCGACCACGACCTTGAGGTTACCGGGCCGGTTCACCTGGCTTTTTTCGCCTCGTCCACAGCTGTCGATACTGACTTCACGGCCAAACTCATCGACGTGGCTGCGGATGGCACCGCAATCAATCTAACCGAAGGAATTCTGCGCAGCAGGTATCGCGACTCCGCGGCCACCGCCGCACCTCTTGTTCCGAACGCGGTCTATCCACTGACCATCGATCTATGGGCCACCAGTAACGTTTTCAAAGCGCGTCATCGCATCCGCTTGGAAATCTCGAGCAGCAACTTTCCGCGCTTTGATCGGAACCTGAATACCGGCGAACCCGCGGCGAGCTCCGCTAAGTCCGGCAGCGCCACAAATACAATCTTCCATGACGCCGAACATCCCTCGGCGCTGTACCTGCCCGTGGTTCCGCAATAGAGGGCGATTCGCCTAGCGCCACGCCTCGGCTTTGTAGCGATATGCGTGTTGCGTTGTTTGCAGATGGCCGTACGCTGCATCGAGTTCGCTGATCTTTGTTCATCGCCGCACAGCCCGCAGTAGCTTAGCTTTTGACTCAGAACACTACACAGGACGATCCGGGTACACCGCTTTCGGAAAGCGAAAGTGAATTAGCAGCGCACAAAGAAGGAGAATAAAAATTGCAATGATGCTGCCTTCCGGTCCTGCCGATCCTCCCGTGAGCCAATTCGAACCATGGAAAGAAGTGTTCAGTAATCGGCCGGTGCCGAGAAGTCCGCTGTCGGGCGTGCCGTAGAAAAAGGTCTCTGCCCAGTCCCAGGCTGCGTGAAAGCCAACGGCGAACCACAGATTGCCGGTGCGCCGTAGAGTCAGGCACAGAAGCAAGCCGAACTCAACAACCTGCAGAATTCCGAGTGCGTTTTCTCCAGGATTAGGTATATGACCAGCGCCGAACAATGTGGAGATCAACAGTGCTGCCCGCCAGAAGCGCATGCGCCTGGAGAAAGAGAACAGCCAGTAGCCGCGAAAACCAAATTCTTCGCTCATGGAGACGGCAAGAAATGTCACGGCCCAGGCAAGTGCGTAACGAAAAACCGCGCTTCCGGTGAGAGACACGGAGTCAATTTGAAAGTGGCCCGATAAACGCAGGACCAGCAGAATAACGGAAAGCATGGCGAAACCCCAGACAGAGCCTTCCCAAAACCTTATTCCGAGCGCCCGCTGGAGAGGAATGCCGTAATCGTCGAGTGGACGTTTCTCCATGCGGGACACAATCCATGTCGCCAGTGAGACAAAAACCACCGTGATGGCTTTGGCTGGCAATTCCCTCTGCACCGTGGAGAGGGAACCGCCCGGGCCGAACCCGAAATGCAATGCGAGCAAAAAAGGGGCTGGAAGAAGGAACGTAATTCCAACCCAGATGAGCAGCCGGTTGCGATCGGTGCGGCCCGAAGTCGGGGGGCAATGAACAAGCGTCTTGGAAGTGAATGTTCCAACTATCACCACAAGAAAAAGAAGCAGTGGGGCCCCATCCAAAAGAATTTGGAGATTCATCAGAAATTCTTAACACAGTTTCGCTGCGCTACCGAAGGTAAAAATAATCATCATCAGCGCCCCACCGCTCGCCAGCGCAAATCGGAAATGGGTGGCTTGGGCATATCTCCGGCCAGGCGACGATTCGGGTTCTACTGACATTGCGCTGCTAGAGTCGATGAAATCCGATGTTCTTTGCGCTCGCTGCGGTCCTCTGCTTAGTGTGGCCCGCAATCTTGTTCTTGCGGCTGCTAGCGGCAAGCTCTGCCGGTTTTGGTCGGGACGCCGTGGTAGCGCAAGACTCTTTGCAACCATAAGCTCGCCAGCAATCCGTCTGGGGTTGTCCTTTCTTGCTCGTATGGTTGTATCCGGGGCATCGGGCGTTGAAAAGAGACTTTGCTAAGCCCCCGGCGCTTGGCCTATGACCGGCAACCCGACGCAGGGCGCCCTTTATATTGCGCCCTTTATCCCATACTTACCGAACCGCGCCTCCGCAACTCCTCTAGCTAGCATATCCGCCTAGATCAGTCACCAGGCGCGAGCAACTAGTGACCGCGCACACACCCTCTTGCTCCCGCGCTTCTCTCTGGTTAAAGTTGAGTAGAGCCTAACGTTCGCGCTCTGCGTCGCTGTCTTGGCCAAGCCCAATTGGCCCATCGGTTGGTCCGCCCAGATGGCTCGCTCGACACCGAGGAGGAGTTCTACATGCGTTTTCGCAATCTCGCTGGTTTTGGCGCCGCGCTTCTCATCGGCGCACTATGCGGCAGCCTGATCGGGCCGAAGCCCGCGCAAGCCGTGGCCCGCGAAATTATCGAGCTGCAGCGTGACGTCACTACCCTGTTGCAAGGGCAGAAAGACCTTCAAAGTCAGACCACGCAAGACCACACTGTGATGCGTACCCTTATCGAGCAATCCAACGATACCGTTGGCAAACTCAATGGCACCATGAGCGGCCTGCAGAAATCCGTGCAGGACGTCCAAGCCAATTCCGGCGCTCGCCTGGACACCATGTCCACGCAAGTCCAGGGACTTTCTGACAATCTGGAGGAAATAAAATCCCGTCTTGGCAAGCTCAATCAGCAACTCGTGGATCTGCAGGGCACCATGCAGAATATTGACTCGAAAATTTCCGGCGGCGCGCCCGGCACCGTTCCGACCAGCGCTCCGGGTAACTCTTCTGCCCAGCCGACAAGTTCACCCGCTGCCGCTTCGGCTACTAGTCCCGCGCCTAACGCGGATACTTTGTACTCGAATGGCCTCCGCGATATCACCAGCGGCAAATACGATCTCGCCCGCGCTGAGTTTCAGGATTATTTGAAATATTATGGCGACACCGATCTCGCCTCGAACGCCCAGTTTTATCTCGGAGAAATCGCCTACTCGCAACGGCAATATTCCCAAGCAGTGGCGGAATACGACAAAGTTCTCACCAACTATCCGAAAAGTTTTAAACTCGCGCCGGCCCGCCTCAAGAAAGGTATGGCCCTGATCGAGCTGGGTCAAAAATCTTCCGGCGTAAAAGAACTGCGCGAAGTAGTGAAGCGCTATCCCGGCACGGAAGAAGAACGCCGCGCCCGCGCCAGACTAAAGGAACTAGGAGTAGCGGCCTCGGCAGCATAGTCCAGCCAGCGCTCTGCTTCCCTGCTCTGCGGACTCTGCGTTGAAACACTCCCTCCACTGCGGTAACCATGTTCCCCTCGCTACAAAATAGGAACTACAGTTCCTATTCGCAAACCGATTTCGGAGCTCTGCGATTTGTTGATACTCAGAAAGGTTCACTCGTTGCTATTTTTACGCGCCGGCTTCGGCGAGTTCCTGTTTGGCAACGCTTTCCGCGTTTTTCGCGGCGCCCTTTGCATCTGCATCAGATTTGAGCAGCTTGATCGTTTTTGCCAGCGTTAACGGCTTGTCGCCCGCAGGCATGCGGCACGAACTGGTATCCGTTCCCACGCGCACTCCGGTCACATTCGATTTCACGCACTCAAAATTCAACCCGACGTTGTGACTCGCGTGTAACGCCGCCAGGCAGTCCACGCGTTGCAGAAAATTCACGCAAGCCTGCTGCAAGGTCGTATCCGCGCCCAGGACCTGCATCGCCCGCAATTTTGCTTCGAGCTTCTGGTCCAGTTCTGCGTTCGTGGCGGGTGAATCTCCGGCTGGCTTGGGATCTTTTTTCCCGATCCATTTCAACGGGTTGTAGGAATGGGAAGAGGATGAGCCGCCGCCTGCTGCAGCGGCCGCACCGGCCCCCGCAGGTCCTTGTGCCGCCGCCTGCACCGCAGCAAAAGACAAAACTAAAACCGCAGCAGAAATGCCCTGCAAGATTGTTTTTGTGGAATTATTCATGAAGCTCCTTGCCCCGTAACCCGAGCAGCCAGTGCGGTAGTTCGCCGCGAACCGACCGGCGTTAGCAGGTGGCAATATTCGGAATCACCTTACGGGGAGTTCGATTTCGACATTCTCACTACGCCATATTGCGGCGCATAGCTCTAGCGCTGGTAACAAAGTACTCCCGCAATGCGTTACCTTGTCCGCTGGGACAGGATTTTCGGTAGGAAGCGTTCGCGCTGATTTGAGCGCGGCAATCTCTTTCCGCTATGATTTCCTTTCGCCAAGCAACTGATTCGCGGCGGATTGCGGTTGCCAAAAAAACATGCAGCTCACATTGACACCCATGGAAGCGCGCGTGCTCGGCGCACTGATCGAAAAAGAAATCACTACGCCCGAGTATTACCCGCTTTCGTTGAATGCACTTACTAACGCCTGCAATCAAAAATCAAATCGCGATCCCGTTTTGCATGTGGAAGAGAGCGAAGTCAGAAAAGCTCTCAACCATCTCGAATACCAGTCGCTGGTGCGTTCGGTCAGCGCCACCGACAGCCGGGTTACCAAATTTGAACACCGTCTGCAGGACACCTTTAATTTTTACCGGCCGGAAGTTGCCGTCATCTGCGAGTTGCTGCTGCGCGGGCCGCAAACTCCCGGGGAGCTGCGGACACGCGCTTCACGCATGCACGCTTTCGAAGACCTGGAAAGCGTACATTCCGCTTTGAGCCGCCTGGAAAAGCGCGAACCGCCTCTGGTGACGGTCCTGCCGCGGCAACCAGGCACCAAGGAAGCGCGCTACGCGCACCTTCTGGGCGACGCTCCGCAGGTTGCGGCCTCTGCGCCGCCGCACGAAACTGCGGCCCGCGACCATGACGCAGCGGCCCCTTCATCCAACGAACGCATTGAATCGCTGGTCGCAGAAGTAGCGGAACTTCGCAGCCAAATCGCCGATCTGCAATCGCAATTTGCCACATTCCGAAAACAGTTTGAATAACCCGGCTCGTCAAATGGTCTGGGTTGCGGGTTAAAAGCGCAGTCGTGAAGCGCACACCTTCGGCAATCATGGTCGGCCCCTGATCCCCTTTTGCTGTTGGACTAGCTTCCGCTAAGCCTGAAACCGTTGCCTGGAGCTCGTTAAATATACCTTGACACGTATATGCTCATTGGAGTATATGAAGGGCATGGAAACCGTGTTCGAAATTATTGCGGAGCCGAACCGCCGCGCGATACTGAGCCTGCTGGTCTCGTCACAACAGTCGGTCGGAGAGATCGAGAGTCAGCTTGGTATGACGCAGCCAACGGTGTCAAAGCACCTGCGGGTGCTGCGCGAAGCCGGTTTCGTGGAATCCACGGTGGACGCACAGCGCCGCCTCTACCGGCTAAAACCTGAACCATTTCAAGAGGTGGACATGTGGCTGGCCCAGTTTCGTAAGTTCTGGTCCGCGCACCTGGATGCTCTCGAACGCCACCTCGATCGCATGGAACAATCCACAGATCGGGCCATGAATCGGGCAACCTCAGCGAAGGTGAAGACAAGGAGAAGTCGGCGCGGCCCAAACCGCGGACGTGAAGAAGGAGAAACAAAATGAAAATCAAAGTGACCAGCGTATATGTGGACGATCAGGACAAAGCACTGCACTTCTATACGGAGGTACTGGGCTTCGCCAAGAAAACCGACTTCAGCCAGGGTCCCTATCGCTGGCTGACCGTGGCCTCGCCCGAGGAGCCGAACGGCACCGAGCTGCAGCTGGCGCTCAACAGCAACCCGGCGGCGAAAACCTATCAGCAGGCAATCCTTCAACAAGGCCAGCCCGCGATCATGTTTTTCACTGACGACATCAAGGGCGACTACGAACGGATCAAGGCCGGCGGCGCCGAGTTCACGATGCCGCCTACCGACGTGACCGGCTCGACCATTGCGATGCTGAAAGACACCTGCGGCAACCTCATTCAACTCACTCAGCTGGCACGCTGGTAAGGAGAAGACGGTGAACGGTCGCGAACAATACACACCGGGTCCAGCCTACGGTGCGCAGATACGAAAGGACGGAAAGCAGTGGACGCTCATTCTGGTCAGAGAGCTGCGCCACTCGCCGGAAAGAGTATGGAAAGCGCTCACCGACCCGGCGCAGCTGCGGGAGTGGGCGCCCTTCGATGCAGATAGCAGCCTCGATTTGGTGGGAACCACCGTGAAGCTCACCACCGTGGGAGCGCCCGCGCCGCATATTACCGAAACAACCGTGACGCGAGCCGACGCTCCGGAGGTGCTTGAGTACAACTGGGGTGGGTTCACGATGCGGTGGGAACTGGTCGAAGCATCAGGTGGCGGCACGCGCCTGACGCTGTGGACCAACATCGGTCACCGTTTCATCGCAATGGGTGCCGCCGGGTGGCACATTTGTTTCGATGTGCTGGATCGGCTTCTCAGCGAAACGCCCATCGGCCGCCTCGTTGGCCCCGAGGCGGTGAAGTTCGGAGGCTGGCAGCGGCTGAACGCGGAGTACGCCAAGCAGTTCGGTATCGAGACGGCCGCAGGGCCGTTTCAGAAAGGCAGGACAAATTAGACGTGAAAGAAGCACCAAACGTTCGATCATCCGCTGGATTCACATTCTTTGGCATTCCGATCCTCGGTTACATTTATGATTCACCTTCGGACACTCCAAACTACGCCTGCACTGTTCGGTATGTCTTTCTCCCCGTTTTACTCCTTTGGGGACTGTGGATGTGGAAAGGTCATGTCCTTCGGCGGCGTATTTCGAAGAGTTCGGCACAGCCGCTGGCCTGCCCCGGCTACGGTTCGATTCAGAATCACAAGGTTCGATAGAGTACCGTTTGTTGCCGCCGAGACCTGGCACGCTGTTTGTTTTCTCTTGACCGAGAGGAAATCGTCTGTTTTACAATGCACGCCATGCCGCGAAAAGTCATCCTTGGGTTCGGACTCAGCCTTGACGGTTACATTGCGCGGCGCAATGGCGACCTCGACTTTCTGGTCATCGACAAAGAAGGTGAGTCGGTGATGGCAGACTTCTTCTCCAAGATCGATACCACGATCATGGGCCGCAAAACCGCGGCTGTCACAGCGAAAATGCGGGAGAGTGGAGAGATCCCGGAGATTCCGGGTATGACGAATTACGTAGTCTCTCGGCGATGGAAGCCTGGCAAACGAGAGGGTTTTGAAGTAGTGAGCGGGTCTCTGAAAGCTTTTGTAAGAAAGCTAAAACGCCGTGCGGGGAAAGACATCTATCTGGGAGGTGGAGGCGAATTGGCCCGCAGTTTCCTGCAGGAAGACTTGGTGGACGAGCTCTTCATCGGACTTGGTCCCATACTGTTAGGCGATGGCATCCTCGGGTTTCCGGGCAAGTTTCCGCAGCGCGAATTCACGCTGACAGAATGCAAGTCTTACTCGAATGGATCGGTCGGGCTGCGCTATGAGCGGAAATGGACTAAGTTCGGCCGATAATCACTGAAAACGGGACAAGAATTCGAGGTACAAACCAATGAATCCATCGGAACGGATTGACCAGCTGATCGCTGGACTGACAGACTGGCGCGGCAAAACGCTGGCCAGCATCCGCAAGAGCATCCTTGAAGCGGACCGGGAGATCATCGAGGAATGGAAGTGGATGGGAAGCCCAGTGTGGTCTCGCGACGGAATGATCGCGGTCGGCAACGCGCACAAAGATAAGGTCAAGCTTACCTTTTCAAACGGGGCGAGACTCCCAGATCCTGACAAGCTGTTCAACGCGGGCCTCGGAGGCAACGCGTGGCGAGCAATCGATGTTTTCGAAGGTGATACGATTAGTCTGCGTGCTCTCAAAGACCTCGTTCGTGCCGCCGTTGATTACAATCAGAGCAAATTAAAGTGGAAAGGGCCGGCGGGGGCTCGAGCGAAAGCACACAAAACTAAAAAGTGATGAGACGACAGCTACCTATCGCGCTCGGCGAACCTGCCGGAAACCGCCGATAGCACTTCCCCGCCGCCTCCCGACACTGTGGACCAGCATCCAACGCGCGCTTACCGGAACTGACTCCACCCATTCCGAAATTTCACTTATTGTTCTCGGCGTGCTATCTTCACCGATTCAGGAGAGTGCTTATGTCAGTGAATAAAGTGATTCTAGTCGGGCGTCTCGGCCGCGATCCGGAGACGCGTTACACGGGCGGCGGGCAGGCAGTGGCCAATTTTTCCGTCGCCACGGATGAGACCTACAAAGACAAAGCCGGCGAGCGGCAGAAGCGCACTGAATGGCACAAGATTGTCGTCTGGGGCAAGCAAGCGGAAATTGCCCAGCAATATTTGAAGAAGGGCTCGCTGATTTTTATTGAAGGAAGAATTCAGTCGCGCGAATGGCAGGACAAGGAAGGACAAAAGCGCACCAGTTTTGAGATTGTGGCAACGAATTTCCGCATGTTGGGCGGGCGAGGAGATGGCGCAGGCGGCGGAGCTGGTTCGTATGGCGGCGGTACACGCGCCGAAGAACATGATCAGGCTGGTCCGATGGATGACTTCGGAGGTCATGGCGGCGGTGGCGGAGCTTCCGGGCCGGAGATTTCTGACGAAGATATTCCTTTTTAGCTTGCGTGGGGCGTTGGCCCCTGACACCCCCCGGATCATTTTGTGCAAGAGAAAAGAGGGCTGAAAACATCAGCCCGGGCAAGCTTGGCCGCAGCAAATGCTGCGGCGCCCCTACAAAAGCAAAGCGTGACGGCGGATAGGTTGGTGCAGGAGAAAAAACAAGGGTGGCGCTCCCAAAAACTGACGGTTAGCGGCCTTCGTTGCGCTTACGATCTTCGTCCAGTTTGCGAAGGAATTCTTCAAACTTTGGCTTCTGATCATCGGTCAGCAGGGCGCGGATCTTGTTGCGGGTTCTCTGGCGAACCGCTTCGAGCTGCGGATCCGTCACTTCGTGCACCGCTTTATATTCACCCTGCGCCTGATCGAGAATCGCGCCTACTTGCCTCTGCTGATCGGGATTCAAGCCGACCTCATGAGTAAGTTTTTCCTTTCTCTGGGCACGTCTCGCTTCCGGACTGAGTACCGTGGGCTCGGCCGCATAGCTGCGATGCGCAAAGGCGTAGCCCAATACTCCGCCGAGCGCTGCGCCCAGAACGAATACGATGGCCAGCCAAAGCGTGGCTTTTTGTCGAATGGTGGGTTCCGTCATTTTTACCTATCCGCCGGATTCAGGAAGAAGTCGTCCTGCGTTGTGCCGCTGCCGCCTTCAACCAATCCTTCGTTGTTCTGCGCCATACTAACGCCGCCCACAGTGACATGACGAGGCTGTTGATACAGCCAGCCTCCAGCGACCAGAAGCGAGAGCGATGCCAGCACGGAAAGCCGGTAGGCCAATCTGGGCACGGCTGCCCAAGTCTGCGCGCTCTTTTCCAACTCGGCTTCGCGATCGGTGATGGCGGCCATCACGCGAGTCAGGAAATACGGCCCCGGCTCCGCACCGTGGTCCTGGTGTTGAAACATTCTGCGAACTTTTAGAAATTCGCCAGCGGCACTACGGCAATCGCCGCACACGTTTGCGTGCTGGCGCGCGCGTTCCGGCAGCTGCGCCAGAAGACTCTGCAACGCGACACCATCCAGGGCAACGCCATCCGCATTCGAAACATGCTCGAGCACATCGTGAAACTCCGCACATTCACTCTTGAAACCGCGTGGAAGCAACCCCATATCCGCAACCTCCTTACTCTCTCCGCTTGCAACAAAGAACCCTTATTTTGCCTCGCGCCGGCTGTACTCTACGATGCGCTTGCGCGCGCGAAACAGCCGCACCTTCACCGTGTTAGCATTCAGGCCCATGGAATCCGCGATTTCCTCGACCGAGAAACCTTCCACTTCTTTCAAAATCAGCATAGCGCGATCACGCTTGTCCAGTTGACTGAGCATGGTCTCCAACTGTTGGCGCATGGCCATACGGTCGCCAGTGTCCGGTCCTTTCGTCGCCTCGCGGTCCGTCGCCGCATATTGCCGGGATTGTTCTTCGCTGAAATCTGACTCATAAACCAGCGGCCGGGCCTTTCTTTTCCTAAGCAAGTCCCAGCATTCGTTGACTGTAATCTTGTAAAGCCAGGTGCTAAAGGCCGCCCGCTGATCAAATCGCTTGAGCGAAAAATAGGCCTTGACGAAAACTTGTTGTGCAACGTCTTCGACATCCTCCTGGCGTTTCAGAATTCCTCTGGCTACCGCAAAAACTCTGTGCTGGTGGCGATGAACCAGGATTTCAAAGGCTGCCTTATCGCCCTTCTGCGCCTGGCGGATCATGGTCCGCTCGTCGACGCTGCCGGCTGTGGGCTTGGTCCCGCCGTCGGCGGTTTGGCCGCCGGGCCGTTCCTTATCCTCAATCTTTGTGACGTGTGCCATCGTTTCCGGGTTTCGTCGTTCTTTCGTCTCGTTTTCCTTAGCCGCAAACCGCAACAGACGTTTCACGTGGTCCACTATCGGTTTATGCTTGCTTCAGTTCTTATCTATATGGAATAATGCCTGCATGATTATCGGTGACCGCCTTCGCGCACTACGCGAAGAAAAGAAACTCTCCCAGGGCGACATTGAGAAACGTACCGGGTTGCTTCGTTGCTACATTTCGCGTGTTGAAAATGGCCACACAGTTCCGGCCATTGAAACACTCGAGAAACTCGCGCGCGCTCTCGAAGTGCCTCTCTATCAACTGTTCTACGACGGCGAAGAACCACCTCAATTGCCGAATCTCCCGAAGCGAAAGTCAGGTGATGACATCGCTTGGGGCAGTGCAGGCAAAGATGCCCGGTTCCTGAACAAGCTTCGCCGCTTGTTGAGCAAATCCGACGAAGACGATCGAAAGCTTATTCTGTATATGGCGCAAAAGGTCGCCGGCAGATAATCTTTTTTCGCTTTTGTCTTAGGTTCCATCAATTTAGGCCATAACGTGAAGGCCGCAAGTTCGCGCTGCGGCCTTCTTCCCTTGGTTCCCTACTCCCACTCAATCGTTCCTGGCGGCTTCGAAGTAATGTCGTAAACGACTCTGGTGATTCCACTGACCTCGTTCACGATACGCGTGGAAATTCGCTCGAGCACATTCCCCGGCAACCGAGTCCAATCCGCGGTCATCGCATCGTCACTGTTGACCACTCGCACCGCCGCAGTCAGGCCATAGGTCCGCCCGTCGCCCATCACTCCGACGCTTCGAACCGGGAGAAGGACGGCAAATGCCTGCCAGGTCTTTTCGTAGAGGCCAGCGTTGCGGATCTCTTCGCGAACGACGGCGTCGGCTTCCCGCAGTAGGGCCAAATGATCGGCCGTGACCTCCCCTAGTACCCGTACGGCTAAACCTGGACCGGGAAACGGATGTTTCACCAATATCTCATCCGGTAAACTCAGTTCCCTGCCGACGCGCCTGACTTCGTCTTTGAAAAGATCGCGGAGGGGTTCGATCAGCGCGAAAGGCATGTTTGCCGGCAGGCCACCCACATTGTGATGGGTTTTTATGGTCGCGGAGGGCCCTTTAACTGAAACCGATTCAATGACATCCGGATAGAGAGTGCCTTGTACCAGGAAGCCGATTGCTTGCTGCTTGGACTCATGCGTCAGGCGCCGGGCTTCCTCGGCAAAGACGGCGATGAATTCCCTGCCGATTCGCTTGCGCTTTTCTTCAGGGTCGGAAATGCCTTTTAGCTGGGCCAGGAAGCGGTCGGTGGCGTCCACTCCTATAACGTGCAGGCCTAGTCGCTGGCGGTACATCTGCAAAGTGTCTTCGAACTCGTTTTTGCGCAGCAGGCCGTTGTTTACGAAGATGTTGGTCAAGCGATCGCCGATGGCACGGTGGACCAGCGCAGCGGCCACGGTAGAGTCAACGCCGCCGCTGAGCGCGCAAATGGCCCGTTCGTTGCCAACTTTCCTTCCTATCGCCTCGACGGTTTCCTCGATGAATGCCGCGCCACTCCACTTGGGTTCGGCTTTGCATACTGTGAAAAGAAAATTTCGCAGGATGGCCGTTCCCTGCTCGGTGTGGTTCACTTCCGGATGAAACTGCACGGCATGAATCTCTTTTTCGGAATTCTCGATGGCGGCGACGGCGTTTTCTGTCAGGCCGGTGGAGCGAAAGCCGTGCGGCAATGCACGAACGTGGTCGCCGTGGCTATTCCAAATTCTCGAGGTGCGGGGCAAACCCGCAAAGAGTTGACCACAGGCGCCATCGGCGTCGGCGCTGAATTCGGCGCGACCGTACTCGCGGCGCCCCGCAGGTTCTACGGTGCCGCCGAGGGTCTTAGTGATCCAGTGCATACCGTAACAGATGCCCAGTACCGGAACCCCGGTAGATAACACTTCAGGATCGCATTGGGGAGCGTCCGCGTCGTAAACAGAGCTGGGGCCACCGGAGAGCACGATGCCCGCAGGCTCATAATCCAGAATTTCCTCGAGGCGAGAAGTGCACGGCAGGATCGCGCTGAACACGCGTTGTTCGCGAATGCGGCGTGCGATTAATTGCGTGTATTGGCCGCCAAAATCGAGCACGACGATGCCGCCGAGTTCAGACTTTGTTTTTGCGCTTTCCTGCTGCATTTTGGTTCCGGTCTGGATTTCCGCCATCGGTGATTTTCTCCGCAATTTGCGCTGGCTAAGAAACTCTTGCTTATGAAACTACCAGATTCAGCAATTTGTCAGGCACATAAACTATTTTTACGATGCGCTTACCATCGATGTGCTGCGCGATCACGTTCTCGGCTAAAGCGAGTCTTACGAGATCTTCCTGCGCGGCTCCGGCAGCGACTTTTAATTTGCCGCGAAGTTTCCCGTTGATTTGCACGGGAACTTCGACTTCGTCGTCCTTGGCGAGTTCGGCGTTGGCCACCGGCCATGCGCTGCTCCACAGCCCGTTCGAATGTCCGAGCATCTCCCACATTTCTTCGGCGATGTGCGGAGTCATGGGAGCCAGCATCAGCGTGAGCATCTCCAAGATTTCCTTTCGAACTTCTACACGTACGCCTTCTTCGAGCGGTTCGCAGGCGTAAATTTCGTTGGTCAGCTCCATAATCAGCGCAATGGCGGAATTGAAGTGCCAGCGGGTCTCAAAATCGGAAGTGACCCGTTGCAGAGTTTGATGCGCTTTGCGCAGCAGGCGTTTTTCTTTACCGCTGGTTGCTGGAACTGTTGACGCCGCGGCTTTTGAATCGCGGAGTGTGTTCGCATGGCGTTCTATCAGACGATACACGCGGTTCAAGAAGCGCCACGCGCCATCAATGCTCTCTTCGCTCCACTCGAGATCTTTTTCCGGAGGCGCTGCGAACAAGGTGTACAAGCGGCCGGTATCGGCGCCATATTTGTCGGCCATCTCGTGCGCGCCGACAACATTGCCTTTGGACTTGGACATAGCAGTGCCGCCCTTGAGGACCATGCCTTGGGTAAAGAGGCGCGCTGCAGGTTCGCTGTGGTCGATGAGGCTAAGATCGCGCATCACTTTGCACCAGAAGCGGGAATAGAGCAGATGCAAAATCGCGTGAGTGATTCCTCCGATGTACTGGTCGATGGGAAACCAATATTTCACCTTTGCGGAATCGAAAGGGGCGTTCGAGTTGTGCGGGTCGCAGTAACGATAGAAATACCAGGAGGAGTCGACGAAGGTGTCCATGGTATCGGTCTCGCGGCGCGCGGGACCGCCGCACTTGGGGCAAGTGGTGTTTACGAATTCGGGAGTGGTGGCCAGAGGCGAATCGCCTTCGCCGGTTAGATTAGGATTTGCGGGCAATACCACCGGCAGGTCTTTGTCGGGCACGGCAACCAAGCCATCGTTTGGGCAATAGATCACCGGGATTGGGGTGCCCCAATAGCGTTGTCGCGAAATGCCCCAGTCTTTCAGGCGGAAGATGATTTCTTTTTTGCCGAAGCCTCTGGCTTCGGCAAAGGCGGCCATTTTTTCTTTGGCTTGTTCGGTGGGAAGGCCGGTGAAGTCGCCGGAGTTGATGGTTACGCCGTATTCGGTGAAGGCTTCGCTGGGCGGCGCCGTAGAGATCGTAGAAGACCCTGACGCGAACCCGGCTTGTCGGGCACCCGCGCCCAAAGTCCTCGGAACTTGTGGCGCCACTACGGTTCGGATTGGCAGATCGTATTTTTTGCAGAATTCGAAGTCCCGTTCGTCGTGGGCGGGAACCGCCATGATGGCGCCGGTTCCATATTCGAGCAGGACGAAATTCCCAACCCAGATGGGGAGTTTTTGTCCGCTGAATGGATTCAGCGCGTGGCGCCCGGTGAAGAAGCCCTCTTTTTCGGCTGTCGCCAAATCTTCGGTTTTCACCGACATTGATTTTATGGCTGCGAGTCTTTTCTCGGCTTCCTCCCGGACCTGGGAGCCTTCCAATAATTCTTGTAGCAGGGGGTGCGTGGGAGCGAGAATCAGCGCGGTGGCGCCGTAGATGGTGTCGATGCGCGTGGTGAAGACTTCGATTGAGTCTGCGCCGGGGACATCCGCCACGGCAAATTTTACCCGCGCGCCTTCGCTTTTGCCTATCCAGTTGCGCTGCATGGCGATAACGCGGTCGGGCCAACTGCCTTCGAGCAACTTCAAATCATCAAGCAATTGTTCGGCGTACGCAGTGGTGCGCAGAAACCATTGCTCGATTTCGCGCGTTTGCACGAGCGTGTCTTCGTGGCGCCAGCAATAGCCGTTGACGACCTGTTCGTTGGCGAGAACCGTGCAACATTTGGGGCACCAGTTGACGCGGCTTTTCTTGCGGTAGGCGAGGCCTTTTTCCAGCATGCGCAGAAAAAACCACTGGTTCCACTGGTAGTATTCCGGTTCGCAAGTGGAAATTTCACGGCGCCAGTCATAGCTGAAGCCGAAGCGGCGCAGCGTCCTCTGAAATTCCTTAATGTTCCGGTTGGTCCAGATACGCGGGTGAGTATGGTTTTTGATGGCGGCGTTTTCCGCAGGCAGGCCAAAAGCATCCCAGCCCATCGGATGCAGGACATTGAAACCGCGCATGCGCTTTACGCGGGCGACGACGTCGCCGATGGCGTAATTGCGCATGTGTCCCATGTGCAGCGTTCCGCTGGGATAGGGGAGCATTTCGAGGGTGTAGTATTTGGGCTTCGCAGGGTCGACGTCAGTCTCGAAGACGCGCGCTTCTTCCCACCGCTTCTGCCACTTGGCTTCGATCTTCTGCGGGTCGTAGCCCGAATGTGGAGTCTGCTCGGCCACGCGTTATCCCTTTTTCTTTTTCTGTAAAACCCTTTTCGCAAGAACTTTGGCTGTTTTAGCGGCTTCTTTTCTATGTGCGGTACGCTTCTTCTTGAGAGCCGAAGTGAGCATGGTAAAGCCTTTTTCCGCGGGCGGGCCTTGTTCGCCGGAGAGCTCCCACAACCTGGCGACATTGCGACGGTCGTCGCCGGGCTCTTCGATGGGCGTTTCGAGAATAAACGGGCGACCGGGCAGCCCGGTAGCGGGGCTTGCGCCTAACTTGGGATGGCGCAGGATGCGCGCAAAGGCCGCGGCCTTGATTTTTCCTTGCCCTATGTTTTCGTGGCGGTCGACTTTTCCGCCAAGCGCAATTTTGGAATCATTGACGTGCCAGACGCAAACATTGTCGAGGCCAACGGTTTGTTCGATCTGCGAGACCGTGGATTCGAGGCCGCTCTCGCTGCTGATGTCGTAGCCAGCGGCGTACAGATGCGCAGTATCGAGACAGACTCCCACACCGAGCGATGAAAGGCCGCGCGTCGTGGCCGCTACTTCCTCCAGGCGCGAACCGACCGCGGAGCCCATTCCAGCGGTATTTTCAATCAGGATGCGCAGCTTGCCGAGCTGAACGCGCCGGACGGCTTCTTTGACGCTGTTTACGATGGTAGCGATGGCCGAATCGATGCTGGCTTCGCCACGGGCGCCCGGGTGGACCACAAGAAAATCAGCGCCGAGTGCGACTGCGCGCACCAGTTCGTCGTGAAAAGCCTGAATGGAACGAGTACGCAGCATCGGCTGGATGCCGGCAAGATTGATCAGATAATTCGCGTGAATGACCAGCGGACCAAGAGCCAGTTCTTCGCGCCGTGCACGGAAAGCTGCGGCATCGGCTTCTGGAATTCGCCCTGGGCCCCCGGCCCACATTTTGGGGCTGGCGGAAAAAATCTGCAATGCGTTGCAACCGAGTTTTTGCGCTGACTCAAGCGCGTTGCGGTAGCCTCCGGAGATGGAGGCATGAATCCCGATACGCAGGCTCCCGTCAATCCACGGCGGAGGAACGGGTTCTGCCGGTGGCTCGGGGCGGTATTCGTCCTCGGGATCGAACTTGTCGTTGCGAACATCCAGCGGGTCAATCTTCAACTCTTCCAACGCGGAAGCGGATTTGGTCGGGATAATCTTGGGCTCGGGCATTCGTCAGTATGCACTCTCTTGTGTGTAAACTCTTCATTTTATCCGACCTGCGCGGTTTCTCAAAATGGAGCTTTGCCGAGCGTTCGATTGGGACCGCGGACCGAAGGGCTTCAGAAGACAGGAAACCCGAGCGCGGGCCGCCGCGGCGGGAGGGGGGCACGACAAGCGTAGCTCGACCGGCCGAGGGGTTATTTTCGGGCGATTCAGCGGCCGAAAATTGAATACGAGACGTGGCGCGTGTCTTCGGTCGTTTTTTCCGGCGCGACCGGCGCTCGCTCATGCGAATCGGTGAAGTGTGAGTCGCGCAAGGGGTTGGCCAGATTTTCCAAGGCATTGGCAATTCGGCCCATATGCAGGGCGAGTTCTTCGGTTACCGGTGACGGTTTCACCGACACGCGGCGCACGCGGCCGAGCGCCAGCAACAATGCCGCGACGGCCAACAACAGGCCACCGGCAGTCAAGAGTTGAAAAGCGGTGACGTTGGACAGCGACATCCCTGGAATTGCCAACGCCGCATGGAACAGCATAATCTCCTCCTTTGAGGCTTAGTTGGGCGCTGTTAGGCTTTCCAATCGCTGGGCGGAGTTCGCTTCGGCTGGGTTGGACGCGAATCTGAGTGCCTTACTGTCGCCTAGCTTTCGAGGATTGCACCATACCCTATCTCCTGCATGAGGGTACTGCCCTGCCAACTGACGTTTTTTTTGCTGGCGGCTTGGCGTTGCCGCTCGGTATAATCTGCAAAGCGAAATTACTCTCCTTGTTTCGGCCTTCGTTCCTTTGTGCGGGCGAACTGACGCAAAGGACATGAACATGAAGATGTCCGTCATCGTAATTGTCTCGGTAGTTTGATCCGCGGTCTCCTCTGCGTACCTCGCGGCTGAGACTCCCTCCGTTCCTCAACCACAAATATTTTTTCCGGACGGCGCCGGCCGCTGGTTGTCGCAGTGCGCTTGCGCGGAATACACAGGACTTTATGGAAACGCAAAATGCAATCGCGGTAGCGCAGCCATCGCTGTGGAGTTCGATTCGCGAAGCGGTTCGCGGTTCGCACCAGGACTACACCACGGGCAGCTTGAACCGTGCGATTTTGCTGCTGGCAATTCCGATGGTGCTGGAAATGGTGCTGGAGTCGCTGTTCGCGGTTGTGGATGTGTTCTGGGTCGGCAGACTGGGAGCTGACGCCATCGCCACGGTGGGATTGACAGAATCGTTGTTGAGCCTGGTGTTTGCGGTGGGGCTGGGTTTGAGCCTGTCGACGACTGCGATGGTGGCGCGACGCATCGGAGAAAAAGATCCGAGCGGCGCGGCAACCGCGGGAGTGCAGGCCATCGTGCTTGGCCTGGCGGTATCGCTGGTCATCGGACTGCCCTGCTTTTTTCTTGCCCCAAAATTGTTGCAACTCATGGGTGCATCGCCGCAGGTGGTTAGCGTCGGCTCGGGCTATGCGCGGATCGCACTGGGAGGAAGCGGCGCGATTTTGATGCTGTTTTTGAACAACGCCATTTTTCGCGGGGCCGGTGACGCGGCCATCGCGATGCGACTGCTGTGGGTGGCGAACATCATCAATCTCATTCTCGATCCTTGTTTAATTTTTGGCTTGGGCCCATTCCCGAAGCTCGGCGTGACCGGGGCGGCGCTGGCCACATTTACTGGACGCAGCATCGGAGTGGGATACCAGTTTTACCGGTTACTGCGCGGAACCGAACGAATCCGCATCTTGCGGCGGCAGATTCAGGTCAACTTTTCGGTGCTGCTGCGGCTGGTACGCGTGTCACTTACCGGAATTCTGCAATTCGCAATTGCGCATACCAGCTGGATCGGGCTGGTGCGCATCGTCAGTATTTTTGGCTCGGCTGCGTTGGCGGGGTACACGATTGCGATTCGAATCGTGATTTTTGTGATTTTGCCTTCGTGGGGGCTCAGCAACGCCGCGGCTACGCTGGTTGGACAGAATCTTGGCGCGAAGCAGCCGGAACGTGCCGCGAGCTCCGTGTGGCGAACCGGTTTGTACAACATGATTTTCCTGGGGGTAATCGGAGTAGTATTCGTGGCGTTCGCGGAGCCGATCGTAAAGCTTTTCACGCACGACCCACAGGTGATTCCGCTGGCCGCGAGCTGCTTGCGCATCATCAGCTACGGCAACATCGGCTACGCGTATGGAATGGTGATGCTGCAAGCGTTCAACGGAGCAGGCGACACCGTTACGCCGACAATCATCAACTTCTTCGGATTTTGGATGTTGGAAATTCCGCTGGCGTATTTCCTGGCGATTCCTTTGCGCATGCAAGCGCGCGGCGCCTATTTCTCAATCGTTGCGGCAGAGGCGGCAATCGCCGCTGTGAGCATCGTTCTTTTCAAGCGCGGGTATTGGAAAAAACAGCAAATCTGAAAACTCGCTGAGGAAATTTCAACTGGCGCAGCACATTACTCGCTCGAGCGCCTTGCATTGGTTAGACTGTCGGCTCGACAATTCACGCCCGGGAGATGGTATGTACAATCGGATCGGTTTCGCTGCGGCAGTTTTGATGTTTTTTTCGCGCACGGCGCTGCCGCAGGAGCCGCAGCCGCGGGTTCCTGTGGTTCCTGAAAAAAAGTCCGAGCAAGCAGCTGTGCGGACTCCGCCTTCGAATCCGCAGGTCGCTCATCCGTTGGATGCCGCGGACCTCGGCGCGTTCTTCGACGGCATCATTCCTCTGCAACTCGAGCGTAACGACATCGCCGGTGCCACCGTGTGGGTGATGAAAGACGGAAAGCTGCTGCTGCAAAAAGGATATGGATTCGCCGACGCGAAAGAACAAAAGCCGGTAGACCCGACCCAGACAATTTTTCGTTTGGCGTCCATTTCAAAATTATTTACCTGGATCGCCGTGATGCAGCTGCAAGAACAAGGCAAGCTGGATCTGGATACCGACGTAAATAATTATTTGGACTTCAAGATTCGTCCGGCATTTGGCAAACCGATCACGTTGAGAAATCTGATGACGCATACCGGCGGATTCGAGGAGGAAGTCCGGAACATACTGCTTATCAAGACGAAAAAGACGCTGACGCTGCGCGATTTTTTGATCGAAAATCAGCCGCACCGCCTTTTCGCACCCGGCACCATTCCGGGCTATTCGAATTACGGAGTGGGGCTGGCCAGCTACATTGTGCAACGAGTTGGCGGAGAACCGTTCGAGCAGTACGTCGCCGAGCATATTTTTCTGCCGCTTGGGATGACCCATTCCAGTTTTTATCAACCATTACCGACGGAACTGGAAAAATTGCCATCCGAGGGCTATCGCGGAAGCACGGACAAGCCTGCGCTGGGTTTCGAAGTCTTTAATCCGGCTGGAGCCGGCGGCCTATCCTCCACCGCTTCGGACATGGGCCGGTTCGGACAGGCCTTGTTGAACGGCGGCGCGCTGGACGGCAAACGGATCCTGAAGAGCGAAACTCTGGACGCGATGTACAGGCCACAGTTCCGTGCCAGCAATCAAATGCCGCCGATCTGCATGGGCTTTTATGAGACCTGGCGAAACGGTTTGCGCTGGATCGGCCACGAAGGCGATCTGATCGCGTTTCACAGTCTCTTTTTCCTGGAACGATCACAAAAGCTGATTTTGTTTGTTGCTTTCAATACTGCCAGCGCGAGCGCAAAGCCCCGGCCGGAATTGGTGCAAATGTTTTCCGACCGATACTTCCCTTCTAATCAGAAGCAAGAATTCGTGCAGGAGTCGCGCGGCGAACTGCACGCGATTGAGGGGACTTATCAGTCCACGCGGCGCGCAGACAGCACCAAGGTGCGGCTGGCCAACCTGATGTCGCAACGTACTGCGAAGCTAGACAAGGACGGCGTCCTGGAAATTGAGGATGTCAAGGATGCGCGCGGCCATATCATCAAGTGGAAACCAATTGGCAAAGATTTGCTGCAGCAGGGAGACGGACAGCACCGCATTTTTGCGATTCGCGATGGAGACGGAAAAGTGATTCGCCTGGCCTACGATTTTCCGGGGGTGCAGGCGGAGCGAGTCAAGTGGTATGAAAAATCTAAAACAGTGTTCCTTGCTGCTGGACTAAGCTTGATCGCGCTTTTTTCGATGGTGTTTGCGACGCTCAGTCGAACCATCCGTAGGCTGCTGTTGAAAAACCGGCCGCGGCCGGCGCCGCAACCCGGCACGCGATGGCTGCCATTTACGACGCAAGTTGCGGCGTGGATTTGGACCGCGTTGCTCACGACCATCTTCGCAATCGTGGCTGCAACCGGCGACAATATTCCGCCACCGACCGACGCGTGGATCAAGTACTTCTACCTGATAAATGTGGTCACCGCGGCGGCCATCTTTTTCAGTGTGCTGGCGATTTTGTCCGGACTGCTGGTCTGGCCGCGAAGTGATTTGCGCAGGATCACCAAAGTAAAATTCTCTTTGGTGGCGGCGGCTTGCTTGTTCCTGACGTGGTTTGCGATTCATTGGAACATTATCGGGCCGGCAACGAGGTTTTAGGCTGGGCGCGGATGCCGGTGAGCAGGAGACTCCTTCCTACAAGGTCGAAACCTGCGGTCGCTTCGCTCGGGATAACGGCGGACAGAGTCGCGTTAGTATTTCGCATGATGGCAGGTTTGCCGCGGCTGCTATGCTTTGGCTAAACTGTTTGGTTCCGCGCTATTCCTTGGAGAGACCATGCTTGTTGTCATGCATTCCCACGCCACCGCAGAACAGGTACGCGCTGTCTGCGAGCGCATCGAATCGCTGGGACTGAAATCACATCCCATTCCGGGAGCGGCGCGCACTGCGATCGGAATCACTGGAAACGATGGTGCGGTCGATCTGGGAATTCTGGAATCGCTGCCTGGCGTAGCCGAGTGCATCCCGGTCAGCAAGCCGTACAAATTGGTGAGTCGGGATGTCAAGGAAGAAGATTCTGTCATTCGAATACTCACGCCGTTGGGCGAAGTGCTCGTGGGAGGTGTGCACCTGGCGCTGGTGGCGGGCCCTTGTGCCGTCGAATCCGAAGCGCAGTGCATGGCGGTTGCCGCGCTGCTTAAACCCACCGGTGTGAAGCTTTTTCGTGGCGGCGCTTACAAGCCGCGCACTTCGCCGTATAGCTTTCAGGGACTGGGAGAAGCCGGATTGAAGATTCTTGCTAAAGTGCGCGAGGAATTCGGCTTCGGCATCATTACCGAGGCAATCGACAACGAGTCGCTGGACCTGGTGGAAAAGTATGCTGACGTGATTCAGATCGGCGCGCGGAACATGCAGAACTTTTCCTTGCTGAAACGCGCCGGGCGGGCGAAAAAACCTGTACTGCTGAAGCGCGGAATGTCGGCCACGCTCGATGAATTTCTGATGGCCGCGGAATACATTTTGTCGGAAGGAAATTACAACGTGATGCTGTGCGAACGCGGCGTGCGAACGTTCTCTGATTTTTCGCGCAACACGCTGGATCTCGCGGTAGTTCCGGCTGTGAAGAAACGCAGTCATTTGCCAATTCTTGTCGATCCCAGTCATGGAACCGGAAAACGCCATAAAGTTTTGCCGCTGTCACGCGCGGCGGTGGCGGTCGGGGCGGATGGTTTGCTGGTGGAAGTGCATCATCAGCCGGAGAAGGCGCTTTCTGACGGCATTCAGTCGATTTTGCCGGAAGAGTTCGCGGAACTATCCGCGGAAGTCCGGCAGATCGCAGCGGTGGTCCATCGCCAGGTCAATTAGCGCCCCTTAGTAAAAGCAGCTAATGAACTTTGCGGGCGCGGTAAAATCGAGCACGAATCAGGATAGGAAAGACTTGCAATCCTACGTCCTGGCAAGCTGGGCGCAGTATACTGCGCCCCTACGAGGACCCCGTGAATCCGCCGTCCAAGTTTCGTGCTGGGCTCTTGCTCGCAGTTCTGTTTGTCGCGGCGGTGATCGTGATTGCGCGGGAGCATCGGCCGTCATTCTTGCGGCCGGGATTGCGGCTCTACGCCTACGTGAGCACGGCCGACAACGCCATCTCTGTGGTAGATCTCGTAAAGCTTGCAACCGTTGCGCACGTGCCAGTCGGCGGCGCCATTTCCGCGATGCGCGAACATCCCACGCGGGCGGAAGTCTGGGGCGTCAGTTCGAGCGGAGGATTTGCGTGGGTGCTCGATTCGCGTACCTCGCAAATCGTCGCGCGCGTTCCAGTCGGCGCGCTTCCCTACTCAATGGATTTTTCGCCGGACGGCAGACGGCTGTATGTGCCCGCATCCGGAAACAACACTCTCACTGCAATCGATTGCAGCACGCGGCAAGTGGTTGCGCAGAGCGCGACCGGAAAGCAGCCAGTCGCCGCACGTATTTCTCCCGACGGCAAACTGATTCTGGTCTTGAACAAGAAAGATGCGACTGCCGGCATCTATGATGCCGCGACGCTACAGTTGCGCGGTACGATTAACGTTATTCCCGACCCCGAGGACGCCACCATCCTCGACGACAATTCCGCCGCATTCATCCTGAGCCGCACACAGAGGCGGCTTTCAGTGATTGATTTGCGAAAGGGCCTGCTGCTGACGAACCTCGAACTGGCCGGGATCCCTTCGCAAATGATCCTGAAGCCCGATGGCGGAGAATTATATGTGGTATCGCCGGAATCGCACGGACTGCAGGCAATCAATACCTGGACCCATGAGGTGGGAGATTACCTGGTCTTGGGATCTGCTCCGACGCGGGGCGCTTTGCTGGCGGATACTGGCGAACTTTTCGTGTCTGACGCCGCTTCCGGCAACGTCACGCCGGTGGACGTGACTTATCGTCGCGTGAATCGGCCGATTCCCGCGGGGCAAGTTCCGGGTGCTTTGCGTTTCGATCCTGGTGACAAAGCGCGACTGCTGCTGGTGGTGAGTCAGGGGTCTGGCGATCTTTCCATCATTCGAGTGGCGTCGGATCGCGCCAGTGGGTTGCTGACGATGATTCCAGTGGGCGAGCAGCCGCGGGAGCTTGCGGTAAAGTTGTTTTAGATAAGATTTGTCAGGCGAGTCTTGCCTACGGCGGCGACACAAGACCGCTGCTACATAAAGAAAGAAGAATTACGGCGCCAGTGGCTCGATCGGCCAGGAGAAGTGCTCTTCTCCGAGTGCGACTTGCAGCGTGCCTTCAGCGGGAAGGACGTCCACCGGCAGCCCGCCATGCCAGAGCGCAACGCTCAGATGAAGGTGCGAGATTCCTCGTAAGGCCAAGAGTTCTTTGCTGACGGCCAATTCCAAGATTTTCTCGAAGGCCGCTTCGGCGGACGCCGCGGGATTCAGCAAACAGATACGGTCCTGTTCCACGGCGTATTCTGCTAATTTTCCGTGCGACAGCTTGGCCATCAGGGTAACGTCAGTGTTGGCGTGAATCGTCACGCGGAATTCAGCGTCTTCCAGCTCCGCAAGCGCACCAGGAAATGCGTCCAAGCGGATGCACAATCGTTGCGGTTCGAATCCGTAGCGCAACTCACGCAGATAGAACGTGCGGCCATGCATCGCGCCCCTGCGTCTTTCCGGCGAATATAATCCGGCTCCCAGCCATTCAAAATACGAGGTGTCGCGGCCGTTGACGTCCACCCGCAAGTATTCCGACGGCGGCAAATGCAAAGCGTGCTCGGGCTGGCGCTTGATAGGCTTCGCGAGTTCGTCGGGCGCAATCTTGCCCAAGGCACGATAGATTCCAGTCAGATGCTTGCGGTACAGCGCGTCAAATTCGGCGTCGTTCGCCGTGCTGTGCTCCGGCCCGTACCACCAACACCAATCGCTGCCCTCGGCTGCAAGTAGTGATTCTTTGGCGTCGTTGAGCGCGGCATCGGTCGGCGCGTCCTTGCGCTCTTGTGTCTTGGCCTCTTCCGCGCGCGCATAAGTCTCGCGGGCGTCCCAAAGAAGATCCCATGCCTGCACGTCTTCGGAGTGGCCGATCCAGACGTCGAAGTTGGCATTGATCCAGGAGCCGGGAAAAATTGTCGGCGTTTCGGAAATTTCTCCCGCAGCAGCAATTGCCTCGCTCGCAGTCAGCGCGCGGAAATCCGCATCAGCCTGAATGCGACCATAAAATTCGCGCAGAAATTGACGGCCATTCCCCGGGTAGTATTCCCAGGCGTTTTCTCCGTCCAGAAACAGACAAACAGTGAGCGGTTGTTTGCTCTGCGCTCGCTCAGCAATCGCGCGCAAACGGCCGTGCAGATCGGCAGCGCCGGCCTTGGCATCCATGCGGCTGTAGACAAAACCGATCAAGTCCGAAATGTGGTGATCGCGGAAAAGTCCCGTGATTTCCGATTTTGCAGTCTTCAGACGCCAGGGGCGGTATAAGCGGTCGGCATTGGCGGCGAGGCCGGACGCGTCACGAAAAAACCCCACATTTAGAGTACGTCCCAGCACGCCTTCGTCGGTGCCAAACCATTTGAAGCCTTCTTCCGCGGCAATGGCCATGGCTTGATCGGAAACAGAGCCCTCCGAGGGCCACAAGCCGGAAGGCTCTACACCGAATACGCGCAGGTGATATTCGCGGGCTCGCCGCAACTGTTCGCGCGCGTCCTCGGGATGGCGATAGGCCCGGCGCGGCAATGGCGTGGAAGGATTCGCCACGCGCGCCATGTCGGAGTCACAGACGAGCGGAAGGATGGGATGGTAGAAAGGCGTGGTGCTTAATTCGATTTGCCCACGCGCGGCGGCTTCACGGTAAATCGGGATTACCAGTTTCAAGAATCCCAATTGTTTTTGTTTCAGCGCTGCTTTGTCTTTCTCCGTGAAGTCTTTTCCTTTTGCGGAGAGTTTGTTGATGTCGACGTCCTTGGCGATCCATTCTTCATCCATCCAGGCCAGTTGCGAAAGCAGTTGCAGATCACGCCAATCGCGTGGCGTGAAGGTGACGGTCGCTTGGGCGCTGCCGGCCTGGCGCGTCCATTCATAGAGTTCGAGAAAGCGCGGCCAGCGGCTCAGGAGGCGTTCATGGTTGACCTGAAAGGCGCGCTGCAGGATTTCGCTCTTGTCTTCCTTCGAGAGTTTTTCGGCATCGCGAAAGGCCAGTTCGAACCAAGGCTCGTTGAAGCTTCCGCTGGCATATTCTTCTAGCTGCAAGCCGAGGGCCGGCACCACGTTGAACGTGGCGTGAAACTTCGGAAACTCCTCGAGGATTTTCACCATGCCCCAGTAATCTTTCAGGGCATGCAGGCGAGTCCACGGCAGGACGTAGCACCCGGTTTCCGGATCGCGATACTGCGGCTGGTGCATGTGCCAGAGAACGACCAGATGGATCTTATTCATCGCCAGAAGCGCTCCGGCCGCGCGGCAACCTCCGCCAGCACGGGGGCCGTGCTACACTCACGATTCGCGCCATGCGCATTCTTGACCGCTATATCGTCCGCGAAATTTTCCGTCATGCATTCCTCGGACTTATCGTCTTCACATTCGTACTTTTCGTGCCGCAACTGGTTCGACTCATGGAGCTCCTGGTGCGCCATTCCGGATCAGGCGCGCAGATTGTAAAACTCTTTCTTTATATTTTTCCCGGCGTACTAATTTTCACCATTCCGATGGCCGTGCTCGTCGGAGTACTGCTCGGCCTGGGCCGCATGTCTGCGGACAGCGAAATCATCGCGCTAACTGCGCTGGGCATCAGCCGGCAGCGAATGCTCGTGCCCGTCGCGGTGCTGGCGCTCACCGGAGCCATCGCCACCGGAACTCTTACATTATGGCTCGGACCTGCCGCATTCCGTGCTTTGCGCGGAATCGAAGCCGCGTTGCTGGCGTCGCAGGCTTCGTTTCAGATACAACCGCGCGTCTTTGACGAGCGTTTCCCAAAACATGTTCTCTACGTGAACGACGTTTCCGCAAGCGGAACGCAGTGGCACGGCGTGTTCCTCGCGGAAGTGGGCGAGGAGAGCGGCTCACAGCTGACGCTGGCGGAGAATGCGATTGTAATTGCCGAGCCGAAGCAGGGCAAGCTTGAGCTGCATCTGCAGGGTGGAACTACACACGAGGTGAGCCGGCAAGATCCAAGTCACTATTCGTTGACGGACTTCGGACAGAGCGATTGGCCGCTGGAAGTGACTGGACTGGTCTCCAATCAACAGCGGACGTTGAGCAATGTCGAGCGGCCTACACGGGAACTGCTGGCCGAAACCAACAAGAACTGGCGCGAGGCGCGGGTGGAATTTCAGCGCCGGCTGGCGTTTCCGTTCGCGTGTTTGGTGTTTGCGCTGGTAGCTGTGCCGCTGGGGGCACAGCCAAGGCGCGGCGGACGCGCCGCGGGTACGCTGCTTTCCGTTTTGCTGATTGGATCGTACTACTCGCTGTCGGTCCTGGGCGCGGGATTGGCGCGCGAAGGAAAGCTGAGTCCGTGGAACGGAATTTGGCTGGCGAATATTGCGTTGACGGTACTGGCGGTCGTTTTGCTGCCGCGCATGGAGCAGCTGCGTGGCGACCGTACCTGGTTCGGTAGCATCAGCCGGCTGGAAACCTGGAAACGGTTGATCCGGCGGCGCCAGACGCAGGCCGCCAGGAAGCGCGCAGCGGAACTGGCAAGAGCCGCAAACGGCCAGCAAGATCGGCCGCGAACATCGGAGGGCAGCTTTCCCCGCTTGATCGATCTTTACTTGCTGCGCCGCTTTCTGGCCTACTTCGGCGCGTTGATGGTGGCGTTCGTGTCTTTGTTTTATGTATTCACGTTTTTCGAACTGCTGGATGATATCGCGCGCCACCATGTGCCATTTCTAGTGGTGGTGAATTATTTTCGTTATTTGACGCCCTATCTTTTGTACCAGCTTGCGCCGCTGGGTGCGCTGGTGTCGGTTCTCGTCACACTGGGCGTGATGAGCAAAAACAATGAAATCGTCGCGTGCAAGGCCAGCGGGATCAGCCTGTACCGCCTGGCGATGCCGTTGCTCTTGGGCGGACTGACGCTCGCCGCGACCATGATCATTCTCGACGACCTGTATCTGCCCTACACCAATCAACGGCAGGACGCGTTGCGCAACCAGATTAAAGGCAAGCCACCGCAGACTTACACACGTCCGCAGCGCTGGATTTTTGGAGAAAACGGAAAAATTTATAATTACGACCTATTCGACCCTGGCAAGAATCTTTTTGCCGGACTAACCGTGCTGGAGCTGGAGCCGGGAACATTCCACATCAAGCGGCGGGTGTTCGCGAACCAGGCGCAGTGGAGCGAGTCGCAAAATGTTTGGATTCTGGAGTCCGGTTGGGTGCGTGATTTTCGCGACGGCGCGATCGAAAAATATGACAAATTCAGTGCGACCGCGCTGTCGGAGCTGAATGAGCCACCTACCTATTTCAATCGCGAGGTGCTGCAAGCGTCGCAGCTGAGCTTCCGCCAGCTGGGCAGCTACATCGAAGAGCTGCACCACGCCGGATTCGATGTTTCTGCGCTGACCGTGCAGTGGTACGTGAAGATCGCGTTTCCGTTGATCGCGCCGGTGAGTATGTTGCTGGCGATTCCCTATGCCTTTCGAGTGGGCGGGCGCGGAGCGATTGGTGGCGTAGCGGTAGGGCTTGCGGTCGGAATCGCATATTTTTCGCTGGCCCGGCTGCTCGAAGCAATGGGCGGCGTAGGTCAAATGCCGCCGCCGTTTGCGGCGTTCGCGCCGGACCTGATTTTTTACTTTGCTGGAATGTATTTCTTCTTCAAGATGCCGACGTGAGCCGACACAGTTTAGAGTTGAAATCGGCTGACCAAACCGCTCGAGCCGCGACCGTCATTCAGATTGCAATTTCCAAAGGATCTTGCGGAGCATACCGAGGAATACTTCGGCGTCGGCGGAACTTAATTCGAAGCGGCGGAGCATGCGGCGAAGTTTTTCTTCGGCGGTGGCTGCGGAGCGGCGATGGATGTAGCCGCTGACGTGCAGCGCTTCGAGCAGCGCTTTCGCAATGCGATTGACCGATTCCATCTCCGCCGCGGTCGAAGACAATTTGTTTTTCGCTTTTGTGGTTAACGCGCCGCGGGAAATCTCGTAGACGACAATTGCAACGGCCTGCGCCAGATTCATGGAGCGATGTTGTTCGCGCGTGGGGATGCGCAGAAGAAAGTGACAGTGACTCAAATCGTGATTGGAAAGACCGGTCTTTTCCGATCCAAAAAGGATTGCGACGCGGCCCGACGCGATGGCTTTGCGAATCCTTTTTGCAGCTTCTTCGAGCGAGTAAAGTTCGTGCTGCAGTTCGCGGTGGCCGATGGCGGTAGTGCCGATTACCAGAGTGCAGTCGCGCGTGGCCTCTGCCACCGAGTCGTGTTCTCGGGCTTTCGCCAGAAGCGGCGCGGCACCGACAGCGGAAACCGCTTCACGGAAGGCTTTTTCGTATGGCGTGACCACGCGAAGATGGAACGCGCCAAAATTGCTCATAGCGCGGGCGGCCGCGCCAATGTTCAGCGGATTGCGCGTGCGCACCAGCACGATGCGCAAATTTTCGAGATTGGCCGGATCTATCAGTCGTTCCACAGGAGCAGACCCACCCGGGGCGCTCTGATTGTAGTTGAAGCGAAGCCGCCATGGGAGAAAGGCGCGCGCAACAAACCGGGGAACACTTCCGCACAATCGGCCGTATCTCATGGTGCGCGACCAGGGCACGCGCCACGGAGGATTTTGCATGAAGCTTCGACAGTTACTCGCGTTCGGACTGTTCGTAGTTGCTACGTTGGGGAGCGGCTGGGCATCGCCAGCCAATGCTCAGGCTACGGCCGAACCAAAGGTAGCCACACTGGACGAAATCAAGAATCAGGCCGACTTGGATAAGGCCATTAGCGCACTGGATACGAAGCTCTTTGACGCCTACAACCACTGCGACTTAAAGACCTTCGACAGCCTGTTGGCCGATGACGTCGAGTTTTATCATGACCAGGGGGGCGTAACGCTGGGCCGGCAAAAGTTAACTGAAAGCATCAAGAACAACATCTGCACCGGAGACACGCAGCGGGTGCTGGTGCCCGGCACCCTAAAGATCTACTACATGAAAGGCTACGGAGCGATCGAAATGGGGGTGCACCGGTTCATGCATCCCAAGACGGAAGCGACCAACGGAACGGGGGAAGCGAGCTTTGTGCAACTGTGGCAATACAAGGAGGGCAATTGGAAGTTGACGCGCGTGTTGAGTTACGACCACCACTCGGCGGGTCCGAAGAACTGACGGCTGCGACTTAAAGTAATTGTTGAGGTTCGGTTTGCCGTTATGAAAACGGAGCGCGACTTTAGTCCGCGCTCCGTTTTCACAGCTTAAAGTATTACTTGATGTCCGCCCGATTTCCGTTCGAGTACTATTTCTTCTTTTTCTTGGCTTGCTCTTGTTCGACTACCGCTTGAGCCGCAGCAAGGCGAGCCACGGGCACCCGGAACGGCGAACAGCTCACGTAGGACAATCCGGCGCGGTGGCAGAACTTGACGCTATCCGGATCGCCGCCGTGCTCGCCGCAGATGCCCAGCTTGATGCCAGGGCGAGTCTTGTTCCCTTTTTCCACGGCCATCGTGATCAATTGGCCGACCCCGGCTTGGTCGATCGTGGCGAATGGATTCTTTTTCACGATCTCCAGTTCCTGATAAGGCCCGAGGAAGGAGCCAGAATCATCGCGGCTCATGCCAAGGCAGGTCTGGGTCAAATCATTGGTGCCAAAGCTGAAGAACTCGGCGGTCTGAGCAATCTCGTCAGCTGTGATTGCGCCGCGAGGCACCTCGATCATGGTGCCGACAAGATAATTCAGTTTCACACCCTTTTCCTTCATGACCTGGCCCGCGATGCGATGAACGAGCTCGACCTGTAGATCCAGTTCTTTCTTGAAACCCACCAGCGGAATCATGACTTCCGGGTTTACCTTGATGCCCGCTTTCTGAACTTCTGCAGCTGCTTCAAATACGGCGCGAGACTGCATCTCGGAAATTTCTGAGTAAACAATTCCCAAGCGGCAACCGCGGAAACCGAGCATGGGATTGAATTCATGTAATTCTTTAACTCGCTGTTTGATCTTTTCGACTGGCACTCCCATCTTCTTTGCCAAGTCGTTTTGAGCAGAACCTTCATGCGGCAGAAATTCATGCAGCGGCGGATCGAGGAATCGGATCGTTGCCGGATATCCCTTCAACTCACGGAACATGCCAGCGAAATCCTCGCGCTGGTAAGGCAGAATCTTGGCAAGTGCCGCTTCGCGATGTTCCTTGCTGTCGGCCAGAATCATTTCGCGCATGGCGTCAATGCGATTGCCTTCAAAGAACATATGCTCGGTGCGGCACAGTCCAATGCCAGTCGCGCCGAACGCGATGGCGTGAGCAGTCTGTTCTGGGGTGTCGGCGTTGGTGCGGACCTGCATCCGCGTTACCTTGGCGCACCAGTCCATCAGCTTTTGGAAGTTTTGATACGTCTGGCTCTTTTTGCCGTCGAGCGATTTCTCGATCAGTACCTGGACGATTTCCGATGCCGCGGTCGGGATTTGGCCAGCATACACTTCGCCGGCGGTGCCGTTGATCGAAAGAAAGTCTCCTTCTTTGTACGTCACGCCATCAACAGTCATGGTCTTGGCGGCATAGTCGATCTGCATTGCGGCAGCGCCGCATACACAGACTTTACCCATCTGCCGCGCGACCAGTGCGGCGTGCGAGCTGACACCGCCTTTTGCGGTGAGAATGCCTTCGGCGGCAATCATGCCGCGCAGATCCTCAGGCGAGGTTTCATTGCGAACCAGCAACACTTTTTCGCCCGAAGCCGCGGCAGCAGCGGCGCGATCTGCGTTCATATACATCTTGCCAGCGGCGGCTCCGGGGCCGGCCGGCAACCCCTTCGCAATCACCTTGGCAGCTTGAACGGCTTTGCGATCGAACACCGGCGCCAACACTTGGTCGAGCTGGTCGGCAGGGACCCGCCGTATGGCGGTCTTCCAGTCGATCAGCTTCTCTTTTTCCATTTCTATTGCGAAGCGGACTGCGGCGAGTCCGGTGCGTTTGCCGTTCCGAGTTTGTAGCATGAACACTTTGCCGTCTTGGATCGTGAACTCGAAGTCCTGCACATCCTTAAAGTGCTTCTCGAGCGTCTGACGGATTTTTTCCAGCTCGTGAAAGGCTTTCGGCATGTAGTTTCTGAGATTTGCCACCGGTTCCGGCGTGCGCACGCCAGCTACCACGTCTTCTCCCTGGGCATTGATGAGAAATTCGCCGTAGAAGACTTTCTCTCCAGTCGCCGGATCGCGCGTAAACGCCACACCCGAGCCTGACTGGTCGCCAGTATTGCCGTATACCATCGCCTGCACGTTTACGGCTGTGCCCCATTCCGATGGGATGTTGTATTTGCGGCGATAGACAACGGCGCGATCGTTCATCCATGAACCGAACACGGCGCCAACCGCGCCCCACAGCTGCTTCCACGGGTCCTGCGGGAACTCCTGCCCGGTGCGCTCTTTAATCAATTTCTTGAAACGAACCACCAACTCCTGAAGATCTTTCACCGTCAGTTTCGGATCATCAACGTCGGCGTGATATTGTTCGTGCTTGAGTTCGTGAATGACTACTTCAAACGGTTCGTGATCTTCACTCGGGCGTTTCTGCACGTTCATCACAACGTCACCGTACATTTGGATGAAGCGACGGTAGCAATCCCACGCCAGCCGTTCATTCTTGGTGGCCTGGGCGAGCGTGAGAACAGTCTCGTCATTCAGGCCGAGGTTCAAAATCGTGTCCATCATTCCCGGCATCGAATCGCGAGCCCCGGAACGGACAGATACCAGCATGGGCATGGCGGTTTTGTCGCCAAACTTCGTGCCCATGATTTTTTCCACGCGCTTGACGGCTGCGCGGACTTCCGCGTCAAGAACCTTCGGATAGGTCTTCTTGTTTCCATAGTAGTAGGTGCAGACTTCAGTGGTGATGGTGAATCCAGGCGGGACCGGGAGACCAATCCTGCTCATCTCCGCCAGGCCGGCGCCTTTGCCTCCAAGGAGCTCGCGCCAAGTGCCGTCGCCCTCCGCTTTCCCTGCACCGAAAAAATAAACCCATTTCGTCACGATATGCCTCACTTACAATTTGGAGTAAGAAACTACATGCAAACTGCGCGGACCGGAGGACGGGTGCATGCGCGGCGCCCTCTGAAATTGCTTTTGCCATGTCGGCGCGCTGACTAAATCCAAAGTCACGCGCCATTTCTTGATTTAAAGTAATACTTTAGTTACGCCCTTCTCCTGCCATTTCGGAAAAATCCGCGATGGTGGTAAATTCTCGGAGCAATTCTGACAACAGTGCCAGGCGATTCTTGCGAACTTCCTCGTTTTCGACCATCACCATGACCTGTTCAAAAAATCTATCGATCTCCGTCCGCAACGCCGCGATGACTTCGAGAGCTTCCTTGTAGCGCCCAGCGCGCTTGTGTTCGTTTACGCGCGGCACGGCCGCCTGCATCGACGAGTAAAGGCTGCGTTCAGCGTCACTTTCAAAAAGCGCTGGCGACGTTTGCCGCGGCTCTCCGGCAGGGATGCCGGCCTTTTCAAGAATTTTGCGGATACGCTTAAAAGAGACGGCAAGAGGTTCGAAGTTCTTTGATTTCCGAATGGCACGCAGTGCGTCGAGGCGGCGGCGCGCATCCACCAGATCATCGGAGCCGGCGCTGAATATCGCGTTCACTTCGTCGTAGCTGAAATTTTCCTTTTCGCGGACGACGAAGCGGGCGCGATCGAACAGAAAATCAAGGATGTGTTTTTCCTGTTCCGCGGTGACCGCACGTTTCGGCGGATTGCTGTGCAGCGCCTTAGCGGCTGCCGCGATGGTCAGCGACAACGAAAGCGGCAACTTCTTTTCCAAGATGATTTTCACCACGCCGAGTGCTGCTCGGCGCAATGCAAACGGATCGCTCGAGCCAGTTGGAACGACGCCGACGGCAAAACATCCCACGATGGAATCGAACTTGTCCGCGAGCGCAACCGCACAACCGATCAGGTTGCGCGGGATAGGGTCGTCAAGCCCGACAGGGCGATAGTGGTCATAGACGGCATCAGAGACTTCGTCGGGCTCGCCCTGTGCTTTGGCATACAGACCGCCGACGATGCCCTGGAGTTCGGGAAATTCGCGCACCATCTCGGTCGCGAGGTCGCATTTGGCAAGCTCGGCGGCGCGGTCCGCTTCCGCCACGTGCGCTTGTACCATCCCAAGATTGAACCATTGCTCCATGAGCCAGCGCGCGAGCGATCGAATGCGCTCAACTTTGTCGCGGTAGCTGCCCAGGCGTGACTCGTAAGTGACCCTTTCGAGCTTGGGAAGATAGTCGGCGAGCCGACATTTCTGGTCCGATTCCCAGAAAAATTGCGCGTCCGCGAAGCGCGCCTTAAGGACGCGTTCATGCCCGCCGCGGACCAGTCCTTGGCTATCCTTGGCCAGATTGATGACCGCCAGAAAATGCGGCGCCAGCTCCCCGTTGCGTCTCTCCACCGCAAAATATTTCTGGTGCCCCCGCATCACCGTCACCAGAATCTCGTCCGGCAAGTTCAGAAACGCTGGATCGAAGCCACCCTTGACGACCGAGGGAAATTCGTTAAGGTAAGTGACGAGCTTCAATAGTGCGGCATCCTGATGGACACGGAAGCTACCCTGCTTCGTGTGTGCCGCGAGCTCGCGCTGAATCTTATCCAGTCTCTCCCCTGGCTTCACGATCACGCCGTTGGAACGAAGCTGTTTTTCGTAGTCGGCGAAGGCCCGCACTCGGATGGAAGCCGCGCCAAGAAAGCGATGGCCGCGAGTCGTGTCTCCGGCGGCGATGCCGCCATAGGAAAACTTCAACAGCTTGCCGTCGAGCAGGCCAACGATCCAGCGAATCGGGCGGATAAAGCGCGCGCCAGACAGGCCAGTCCAGGTCATAGTCTTCGGCCAGTAAAGGTCGTGCAGGATCCGCGGGAGGATGTCCGCAAGGATATTCTCGGTGGCGCGTCCACGCTTGACGTGCTTGGCGGCCAGGTACTCACCTTTTGGAGTTTGTAGGAAATAGACTTCGTGGAGTCCGATGCCTTGCTTCTCGGCGAAGCTCACCGCCGCTCGTGTCGGCGCGCCGACAACATCGTAAGCCACCGACTTCGGCGGGCCGGTCACTTCACTCACTACATCGGCCTGCCGGACCGGCAAGCCTCGCGCCCACAGCGTCAACCGGCGCGGCGCGCTGAACGATTCGACGGTCACGCCTGTCATCAGGTTTTCAGCCGTCAGTTGCTTCTCAAGGCCAGCCTTGATTTCGGCTTCGGCACGCGGCAGCATCCCTGCCGGAATCTCCTCGCAACCCACTTCGAACAATAGCTCGACCAGCTTCTCGGGCGCAGTTTTCGCACTTGGCTTCTTTGCGGCTGGCATCCTCTTTGCCGGACTCACGGCCGCACCTCTGGCTTCAAGGCGCCACCGGTCACTTGCTCCAGGTAGCTGGCAGCGGTCCGGCAGGCCGCCACTCGCACCCGAGCCATCAGCGCGGCCCGCTCGGTGGTAGAGATTACCCCACGGGCATCCATCAAGTTAAAAAGGTGAGAGCATTTCAGGCAATGGTCATAAGCCGCCAACAGCGGGTAGCGGAGTCGTTCCTTGCCTTCCGTCTTCCCCCAACCGTCGAGGAGTTCCTTAGCTTGCTTCTCGTGCAAGTCGAACTCAGCCCGAATTGCCTTGGCGTCGCTGCGGTCGAAACTGTATTCGGAGAATTGCTGCTCCTCCGCCAGTCGTATATCGCCGTAGGTTTTGTCGTCGGACCAGCGCAGATCGTAGACACTGTCCACGCCTTGCAGGAATGCGCAGATTCGTTCGAGTCCATAGGTCAGCTCGACCGAGATGGGATCCAGATCCAACCCGCCGCTCTGCTGGAAATAAGTGAACTGGGTGATCTCGAGGCCGTCGAGGAGAACCTGCCAGCCAATGCCCCAAGCACCCAGCGTCGGCGATTCCCAGTTGTCCTCTTCAAACCGAATGTCATGTTCGCGGAGGTCAACGCCAATGGCAGCCAGACTCTTCAGGTAGATATCTTGAACGTCGGCGGGTGCTGGTTTAAGTATCACTTGAAGTTGCGAATGCTTGTAGAGACGGTTGGGATTTTCTCCGTAGCGGCCGTCGGCGGGCCGACGGCTCGGCTGCACGTAGGCAACCCGGTACGGTCGCGGTCCGAGGACACGCAGGAAGGTTTCCGGATGCATCGTGCCCGCCCCGACTTCAACATCGTAAGGCTGCTGCAGGACGCATCCCTGTTTCACCCAGAAATGCGAGAGCGCCAATATCAAATCCTGAAAATTCAGTCCCTTCGGTCGATGTTCAAGTTTTACTTTAATTTTCAAGTCGTCTCCAAGAATTCCCGCGTCTGCAGATTCCGCTCGGTATGAAACTCGATCCAGCTGAATGCCGCTTCGCGCAACTCGATGAGCGAGCGTTCTACATCCACTGCTATTTCGATCTGGTCGAGTTTCCTCCCCGCAAAGAGCTCAGCCAGTTCCCCGGCGCGCTTTCCCAAAGGCCGCATTCCCGGCTTTCGGCAGTTCTCGCAAAGCAGCGTCGCCGATTGCGAAAAGTGATAGCCGGGGTGTCCGCCAAACTCGCTACCGCAAACCGCACAACGGTCCAGAGGCGGCAACCAGCCTCCCAGGCGAACCGTCCAGAAGGCGAAATACGCCAGTGGCAGTTGCCAGGAGCCGCGTCGTTCGACTTCTCGAGCCGCCAGCAGCAACAGGCGGAACATCGCGTCCGAGACTTCCTGCTCCGGCAGTACCCGTTCGGCGATTTCACTGATCACCGCCAGCCCGGTACTCAATCCGTAGTCACTCTGCGCTCCATGAAACGATTCAAGCAGCTCGCATTGCTGGATGCGTACCAGGTCGCGGGTCTCGCGCTCGACATACCACAGTTGCACGTGCGAAAGAACTTCCAGAGTCGAACCGTACCGGTTCTTGATGCGGCGGGCGCCCGATGCAACTCCGCGCAGGCGTCCCGACGTACGACCGAGAAAGCTGACAAGGCGGTCCGCCTCGCCCAAGGGAAAGGTCTTCAGAATGATAGCTTCCGTTTCCCTGGCGGGCATAACCTTCTAGTGCAGGGTGGTAAGCACAAACCGGAAACCCTGTGTCGGCGCGCCGACTGCGATTCGCTTCTGCGAGGCCTGCTACAAAATCGAACGCAAACGCGAATCAAATTTCTTACCATACGCTTCCCTCTTGCGCAACTTTTCGCGCCGATTTTGTGGATTTTTTTTGCAACTACGCTGTGTCGTCCCCTATCCCCTGGTTGCGTATGTGGCCAGGGATCGTTCCGCATTCCTTCGCGCATCCGACGATTGCTGACTGCAAACACCACGTTCCTTCCGTCGGCCGTAAAAAAAGGCAAAAAGTCGCGGCCCGCACAAGCTCTAATGATTCCATGCACTTAGGCACATAAAATTAATCTGTTAACCAGGCCTTTTGCCGAGACGCAGATTATAGGACGCGCAACCGAGCAAGCTTCCCTTTTGATTTCGGTCTGATATCAGGTAGGCTTTCGCGTCATGCCACAACCCCTCGCCGATTTCACAGGCCTTGGAGAAAATGCCACCGACATCGTGCTGCGCATAGCGGAATTCCCGTCGCGTGACGGAAAAGCCGACGTAGTATCGAGAGAGATCCGCCTCGGGGGGCAGATAGCCACCGCCGTTGTCGCCACTGCGAAATGGGGGCTACGTACCCGTTATATAGGCGCCGCAGGTTCCGACCATCATGCCAAGCTGCATCGCGCGGAGTTAGGCGCCCTCGGCGTGGAAGCGCACCTTGCGCAGGCGGCCGGCACCGAAAGCCGGCTCTCCTACATTCTTGTGGAGCAAACTACCGGAAGCCGCGCCGTCCTCTGCCAGCGGGATCCGCGAGTGCGGATAGAGAAGTCTTACTTGAAGAAGGAGTGGTTTCAGCGCACCCGGCTGCTACATGTGGACGGTGAGTATCTTGCGGCGTCGCGGCTTGCAGCCAGCTGGGCGCGAGAAGCAGGCGTGCCAGTGATGTGCGATCTGGACGTTTTTCGAGAAGACTTGCGGCTGCTACTGGCTCATGTTGATTTCCCGGTCCTGTCCGTGGGCCTTTTGCCATCGCTAGCAGGATCGCGCGATCCTCTGGTTGCGTTGCCCTACATTCGCGCCAAGCATAATTCGCGCATGGTATGTACTACCATGGGCGAGCGCGGGGCGCTGGCCTGGGATGGCCAGCGCTTCTGGTACGCTCCGGCATTTCGCGTCGAGGTGGTTGATACGACCGGCGCGGGCGACCTATTCCATGCGGGTTTTGCCTACGGCATGCTAAGGGGCTGGGACCCACAACACACGCTGGAGTTCGGTTGTGCCGCGGCGGGATTGAACTGCACGGCGCACGGCGCCAGAGGCGGCATCAGTTCACCGCGGGCGATTGAGCGGCTGCGCGCCCGGAAATTGCGCCACCCGGATCAATACTCCAGGAAAGTCCTGGGGAGTGCGGCCGAACGCGCTCTAATACGTAATCGAGGCTTTGCCGTTACAAGAGGATAAGACCGCGAAACCATGTTCATTCCACTCAGGGACGAGAATCCTTCCGGCAAATTCGCGTTCGTGAACATCGGGCTCATCCTGATGAACGTCGCGGTCTTTCTTTATCAGCTGACGCTGACCCCGCATGCGGAAAGGATATTTATTACGGCTAACTCCATGGTACCGGCGCGCATTCCCGCGCTCCTAAGCGGCTATGGCAGCTTTGAAGCTACATTCTTGCCGTTACTTACAAGCATGTTCCTGCACGCCGGCCCGGCTCACATTCTGGGTAACATGCTCTTTCTGTGGATTTTCGGTGATAACGTCGAAGCCGCTTTTGGACACTTCTGGTACTTGGTTTTCTATTTCGTCTGCGGTGTTGGATCAGGACTGGCGCACATCGCGTTCAACTTGAATTCGCAGATTCCTGCGCTTGGCGCGAGCGGGGCTATCTCCGGCGTACTCGGCGCCTACATGGTCCTTGAACCGCGTAATCGTATCCTGACCTGGATTGGCTTTATATTTGTGGTCCCTGTGCCCGCTGTCGTCGTCCTGGGCGTGTGGTTCCTGCTGCAGTTCCTTAGCGGCATCGGCTCGCTGGGCACCGCTGTGAACGGCGGGGTTGCGGTCTGGGCCCATATTGGCGGATTCTTGCTCGGACTCTTCATCACACTAGCCGTCAGGCGCAGATAAAGTTTTACTTTAATTCGCACCGACCGCGCGCGGGACCGTTCCGCTGGAGGTTGGTAGCAAAGTCTGTGAGTTAACGTAATACTTGAATATGTTAACTTACCGGCTGCCCACTTGTTTCGCGATCCAGTCCCCTACTTCAACCGTTGCTTTATCTCCGCCGAGGTCGGGCGTTACAAAATTCTCCTGCAGCGCGTAACGAACCGCATTGCGAAGACTCTCACCTTCAGACCTCCAGCCCAAGAAGTCCAGCATCATTCCCGCCGTCAGAATCGAGCCAAGCGGGTTGGCAATACCCTTTCCAGCGATGTTGGGCGCCGAGCCGTGGACCGGCTCGAACAGAGACGTGCGGCCAGGATGGATGTTGCCGGACGGTGCCAGTCCCAATCCGCCGGCAAGCTGTGCGCCGAGGTCGCTAATGATGTCGCCAAAGAGATTGCAGGTCACGATCACATCAAACTGCCGGGGATCGCGGACGACCTCCATGGCCAACGTATCAATATACAAGTGGCGCGACTCGATCTCCGGGTACTCCTGGCGCACTTGTTTGAAGACACGCTGCCACAGGTCGTGAGCAAAGGCCATGGCATTGGACTTATCGCTCATGCACACCCGTTTCAGTTGATTGTGGCGGGCATAGTCAAAAGCGTGGCGAATGATGCGCTCAACGCCCTTTCGGGAATTAACGTCTTCCTGCACGGCGATTTCGTCGACTGTGTCTTTCTTGAAGAACCCGCCGACGCCGACATACAAGCCTTCCGTGTTCTCGCGGAAAACCATGAAGCGCACGTCATTGGTCGAACGGTCGCGAAGAGGTGTCAGGCGGTCGTGGAAGAGTTCAACAGGGCGAGCATTCACAAACAGATCGAGTTTGCAGCGAAGCCCCAGGAGAATGTCCGCGGCGTGCTGATTCGAAGGAACGCGCGGATCGCCGAGAGCGCCGAAAAGGATGGCATCGAATTCGTTAGCGAGCATCTCGACGGCACCTGCAGGAAGCGTGACACCCTCACGCAAGAATTTGTCAGCGCCCCAATCGAGTTCGACGAACTCGATTTGTCGGCGTGCCGACTGATTTTTGCACCCAATGACGGCGCGAATGGCTTTGATCGATTCAGGCGTGACTTCCTTTCCGATGCCGTCGCCGGCAATCACAGCGATGCGCGCCGTGGGGCCGCCTGCTCGCAATGGTTTTACTGACACAGAAAACTCCTTCAGCAATTTTTCGCAGAAGTCCGCCTAAGCGAGAACTCTGCGCGACTGCAGTCCGAGCATTCGATTTGGGTAGCGCATCCGGACATGATCAAACACCAGCGCCATTATGCGTCAACACTTTCTTGCGCACTGTCCATTTTTCAATCAAGTCCAGGCGCGGCGCAAATCCGATTCCCGGGCCACCCGGGACTTGAATCACACCTTGCGGGGCAACTGTTACTTCCGGTTCGATAATGTCTTGGCTCCAATAACGTTTGCTGGCCGTAACATCTCCCGGCAGGGTGAAATTGGGAAGCGTCGACAGAGCGATGTTATGCGCCCGGCCGATGCCGGATTCCAGCATGCCACCGCACCAGACCGGGATGCTGTTCTGCTGGCAAAGGTCGTGAATGCGGCGCGCTCCGGTGAAACCTCCGACGCGGCCCAGCTTGATATTGATGATGCGGCCGGCTCCGAGCCGAATTGCGGCCAGCGCCTGCTCTTCGGTATGCACGCACTCGTCGAGGCAAATCGGCGTAATAAGCTGTTTCTGGAGCTGGACGTGTGAGTACAGATCGTCCCACCCGAGTGGCTGTTCGATCATCATCAGATAAAATTCATCGAGTTTTTTCAAGACAGGCAGGTCGGCGAGGGTGTAAGCAGAATTCGCGTCCACCATCAATTTGATTGCTGGAAATTCATTGCGCAACCGGCGCACCGGCTCGAGATCGTAACCGGGCTTAATCTTTACCTTGATGCGCTGATAGCCTGCCTCAAGTTCCACCTTAACTGCTTGCGCCAGCTCTTCGAGTGAAGCTTTAACTCCAATAGATACGCCGCTGGCAATCTCTCCGCGGACCCCTCCAATTAGTTTCGCTAAAGGGATGTTTTTTTGTTTGGCTTCGGCGTCCCACACCGCGGTTTCAAGTGCGGCCTTGGCCATGTTGTGCCCGCGTACCCAGGAGAGCAGATCCCAAACTTCGGATGCCGAGTCGAAATGCTTTGCCTTGATCGATGGCCAAAGGTGATCGCTCAGCACGTGCCAGGCAGTGTCGGTCGTCTCCGGACTGTAGCAGGGAGTCTCGCCAGCGACGCACTCGCCCCAGCCGACAACCCCATCCACCACCGCCTCGGTCAACAGGATGCGCCGGACGGTCGTGGTGTCCATGCTGGTCTGAAAGGGAGCGACAAGTTTCATGTGCAGTTCGTGGAGCGTTAGCTGTTCGATTCGCATAAGAAGTCAGAAATCGCTCCACGGGGCAAGATGGTAGGTGGTGGTGTCAGAGGTCTTTGCCACCGCGATGGCGGCGTATCCTTTAGCAAATCCTGCCGTGAACTGCTCTCGCACTGCAGTCTGGACCGATTGGACCCGGGACAGGTCACTGGCCGTCCAGTCGTTGACTAAATTGGGGATTGTAACCGTAGCGCTCGAAGGGGATGGGATCAGCTCACCGGTCACGGCAGCCACCACTCGCGGCGAATCCAGATACCATTCGGCGACCAGGCGGTCCGTGGCCAGTCCGCGGTGAAGAGGGCTCGTTGTAACGCCATAGAGATTCGGCAAGTAACGGCGACAAATTGCTCCGAGACGATTGAGATTGAAATGGGCATTGCGCAATGCCAGCGGATCGAAGGTCCATTCCATCAAACGGATGTCTCGGCTTAAAGCCTCCTCGCGCTGGAAAAGCTTGAGCATGCGGCCGACGCCGCGGTCGCGATAATTGGCTTGTACGCCGGTCAAGTGAGAGTGCAGAAAAGGCGCGCCGTGGCGCAGAGCAGCCAGCGCCAGCGTAAAACCGACCAGGGTGTTTCCGTCGTAGGCGCCAAGAACTTGGCCGCCAGTATGAGCGGCCACAACGAACAGGGTTGCCGGCTCGACCTCGAGGTCGTCCTCGCCCCAAATTTCGCGCTGCAGCGCGACGCAGGCGTGAAAGTCTTCGAGCGAATCACAGCTTCGCACAGTGATGGACGGCTTGGTGGATGCGTTCATGGCCGCACGGCGGGCTTTCTGGCCCCCATCGCTAACGATTTCGCAACTTCCGCTGCCTTGGCCCGCTCCCAGAGCAACTCCATCTCGCTTCGTGGGGCATTCGCAAGAACGCGGCCGGAGGCACGGGCCAGCCGTTCCATTTCTTGAAAGCGCGAAGTAAATTTTGCGTTGCTGCGCTTGAGCGCAATTTCCGGATCCACTTTCAAAAAGCGCGCAAGATTGACGGCGGCAAACAGCACATCGCCCAGTTCATCTTCGATTTGTTCAGACGATTGTGCACTCCTGGCGGCAGCGAGTTCGCTTAGTTCTTCCTGCAGCTTTGCGATGACTCCTTCGACGTCATCCCAATCAAAGCCGATGCGCGAAGCGCGGCGCGTGAGTTGATAACCCTGCATGACTGCGGGCAGCGTATGGGGAATGCCATCGAGGAGTGATGAGGCCGCCTGTGACGTTTCACTCCGGCCAGTTCCCTGCTTTTGCGCGCGGCGTTCTTCCGCTTTGATCCGTTCCCAATTTTTGAGCACTTCCACGGCGTCCTTGGCGCGCTTTTCGCCGAATACGTGAGGATGGCGGCGCACCATTTTCTGATGAATTTCGCGCACCACGCCAGCTGCGTCGAATCGTCCTTCTTCGGCGGCAATCTGCGCATGAAAAACAACCTGCAGCAGCAGGTCGCCCAGTTCTTCCGCGAATTTCGCGTCGTCGCCGCTCTCCAGCGCTTCCAGAACCTCGTAAGCCTCTTCGATCAGGTAGGTTCGAAGCGTCAGATGGGTCTGCTCGACATCCCAGGGACATCCGTTAGGCGCGCGCAAGCGTGCTTGCAATTTGACCAGGCGTTCGAACCACGCTCCGGCCGATTCCTTGCGCGAGCCAGCGGTCTTAATGCGGGCGACCGTGCGTTTTTTGGATTTGCGGATCCTCTTTTTCGTTGGCGGCATCGGGCGGTGAGAGTGCTTCCTCGGGTGCAAACCCAAGACTTTACGGCGCGGACCGTAATTTTTCAAGTAAACCAGCGTGGACGGGGCGAAAACGCCTTCACGCCAAGCCGTGCTAAACTTGCAGCATACACTTTTGTTGAGGTCAAAACCGTGCCAGAGAAGAAACCAGAAGAATCATTCCGCGTAATCGACCGGCGCCCCTTCACGACGGACGGCGAGTTGCGCGAGGAATTTGTGGCCGAGCAGCAGCGCGAAGCACAGCAAGAAGGGAAAAAAGCGGCCGAGGCGCCGCAAACGCCGGCGCCTGTTTCCGAAGCGAAAACACCGCCGGCAGAAACCCCCAAACCTTCGGCAGCTTTTGAAAATTTGGTTCGCATGATCGGAAGCAATGGCGCAATGGTGCTTGGCGCTTACACCGACCCGCGCACCGGTCAGCCGGTGATCGACCCTGAAGCAGCGCGCGAGTTGATTGACATGCTCGACGCCCTGCACGAAAAAACCAAGGGCAACCTGGCCCCGGAAGAAGACAGCCTGTTGCTCGATCTTCTCGGCAAGTTGAAGATGACCTACGTTGAAGTCAACCAGGCGTTGGCGGCGCAAGCTGCGCAGGCGGCCAGCAAAGCCAAAGGCCGGTAGCGCTTCTTGACCACACAAAGCACCGTATTCCTATTCGCGTCATGTCCGCAAACACTTTACCATCCCGTTCATCTTCCACAAGAACTTCTGCAGGAACTTCGGGAACCGCATTACAGTTGACGGTGCTCGGCTCCGGAACGTCGATGGGCGTTCCGACCATCGGTTGCCATTGCGCCGTTTGCACTTCCGGCGATCCGCGCGACAACCGCATGCGCACGTCGGTCCTGCTTTCTCGCAATGGCCAGAACGTTTTGATCGACACCACTCCGGACTTTCGCACGCAAGCACTACGGGCGGGCATCAATCAGCTCGAGGCGGTGCTTCTGACGCACGGCCATGCCGACCACGTAATGGGCTTCGATGACTTACGGCCGCTGGGACTTGGCCGCTCGCAACCGATGCCGGTGTACGGAAATAAACAGGCGTTTGACATTGTGCGCCGGGCTTTTTCGTACGCGTTCGACGGGAAACCAAAATTGAGCACGGTGCCCAGCGTAATCTTGAAAGAGATCGACGGACCGTTCGAATTGCTGGGAGTCAAGATCACGCCTATTCCGCTGGTGCATGGCGAAATGACGGTGCTGGGATTCCGGTTCGGACGCGGCGCCTATCTCACGGATTTTAATTCTGTGCCCGAATCATCGCTGGCGCTGTTGCAGGATCTCGACGATGTGATCCTGGACGCGTTGCGCGATACGCCTCATCCCATGCATCAGACGGTGCAGCAGGCGCTGGCGCTGGTGGAAAAAATCAAACCGAAGCGCGCGTGGTTTACACACATCGCGCATGACCTTGGACACGCTGCAACCAACCAGCGTTTGCGTAATCAGGGCCACGCAAATATTCAGCTGGCTTACGACGGACTGCAACTGGAAATCGCCACCGACACTCCGGCGGCGGTAGTTGAGAATTCCAGATTCATCATTCCTAGCCTGGACGGTTTGGCCGTGTTCACTGCGCCGGAGGAATGGCGTGAGTTTTACCAACCTACCGGGCGCGGCAGTGTGCTGGCCATCGGAAACTTCGACGGAATTCATCTGGGTCATCAGGCAATTTTGCAGGAAGCAACGGACCGCGCCGCTAGAAATAGTGCGGTAGCCACGGCGCTTACCTTCGAACCGCCACCCTTAAAGATATTGCGGCCGGAAGCCGCGCCGAAGCGCTTGTCCACAAACCAACAGCGCCTGGAATGGTTCCGTGCAGTCGGCGTGGAGGCGCCGGTGGTGCTGCCGTTCACACTGGAGCTGTCGAAGCTCAGCCCGCGGGACTTCGTCGAGAAAATTCTGGTGAATCAACTGCGTGTGCGCGCTCTGCTGGTGGGCGAGAATTTTCGCTTTGGCCATAAGCAAGCCGGCGACACGCAATTGTTGCGCCAACTAGGGAAATCATTTGATTTTGAAGTGATCACAATTCCGCCGGTGGAAGCGCATGGAGAAGTGGTTTCGAGCACGGTGATCCGGCGCGAAATCGCGGAAGGCGATGTTACGCAAGCGGGACGATTGCTGGGACGGCCGTTCGTGCTGACGGGATCGATTGTGAGCGGAACGGGAACCGGCAGCAAATTTACGTTCCCGACGCTGAACCTGCGCGTGGACCAGGAACTGTTCCCGGCCGGCGGAGTGTATATCACGCGAACGTTGCTGCAGCACGAGAGCAAGAGCCGGCGTTCGGTCACCAATATTGGCATTCGGCCGACCTTCAACGGCACTGCTGTTTCCGTCGAGACGCATTTGCTGGATTTCTCCGGGCAGGTCACGGCAAAACGCATGGAAGTGCGTTTTTGGAAAAGACTTCGCGCCGAAAAGAAGTTCTCCGGACCGGACCAGTTGCGCGCCCAGATCGCGAAAGACATCGCCTCGGCAAACAGATTTTTCACGCTACTGCGAAAATTCAGAGTCCTGATGCTCTCGGATTAGCCTAGGACGCCTCGCGTTCCCTTAGTTGGCCGCTCAACGCCAAAGCGTTCCAGGGCGGGAAAAACTGTATGCCCGCTAGAATAGACAAAGCCAGAACCGGTAGAGTACTGCGTTGCCGCGGCAAAGGTGAGCGCGCCAGTCAGTATCCTTAGGGATGCGGTCTAAGCCGTGCCGCTGGCTAGACATTCGGCGCAGTAGCCGCCTACTTCGGTGCGGGAAATGGTGACTTTCATGCCGAAGTCCTTTTCGATTTGCGACTTAAGCTGCTCGTAGAGGCGGCTTTCGAACTCGCGGACTTTCCCGCATTTCAGGCAAGCCACATGGATATGATCGCGAGGACCGTGCGTTTCGTAGTAATGACGGTCGCCGCGGAGATGTAGAAGGTCGAGCTCGTCGATCAGGCGCTCTTTTTTTAGAAGTTCGATGGTGCGGTAAACGGTGACCAGGTGCACGCCGGCATCGATTTCTTTCGCCCGCGCGAAAATCTGATCCACATCGAGATGCTGCTCGGCGTCATCCATCACCTGCAGAATGACGCGGCGTTGACGGGTCAGACGAATGCCCCGCTCGCTGAGAACCTTGGTGAGATTACCTTTGCTTTCCGAGCTGTTGATGCGCTCGCCAGTCGAAGCGCGATGCGCGGGCGTGGCGGACATTCTAGAATAGCCCTCTGAACTTTTTCAACTTTAGGATTTGTAAGTACAAACCCTAAAACCCGATGATCAGGAATGAATCGGAATCAATCCGACGACGTCATTGTACATGACGTAGGCAAACAGCAGCAGAAGGAACACGAAGCCGACCTGAACAAAGCGTTCTTTAACCGCCATGCTCAAATCGCGGCGCAATAAGCCTTCGATAGCCAACATAAGAATCTGACCACCGTCGAGAATCGGGATCGGCAGCAGATTGAGGATGCCCAGGTTGACGCTGATGAAGGCCATCAACGCAATGACCTGCGACGGTCCTCGATGTACGGCGTCGCCGGAGACTTGCGCGATGCCGACCACGCTCTGCAGCTGCTTGACCGAGGCGCGCCCGCTGAACAGTTTTCCAACGACGGCAAGCGTCTGGGTAAAATAATCGCCGGTGCGACGGACCGCAAACTCGGTTGATTCTCGCAGCGGCACCCGCTTGTAAATAATCGTGTCGTCCTGATTGACCACGCCGATCTGCCAATTATTTTCCGCGCTATCGGAAAGACCCTTTTGCGGAGTGACCGTAATGGTGAGCGGTTTGCCGTTTCGCGCGACTTTCAAGTTCACCGGATGGCCTTGCGATTGGTGAACGGCATCCACAAACTGGCCCCAGTAGGTGATCGGGGTTCCGTTCACTTCGAGGATGCGATCGTCAGCCCTCAGCCCGGCGTGTTTTGCGGGCGTGCGCGGGCTTACTTCGTCAATCACCGGAGGAAATGGAACGAAACCAAACAACCAGGCGAACGAGGCCGGATCTTTCACCGTAGTCTGCACGGTACGTGGAACGCCATGATTTTCGACGAGCAAAGTCAGCGGAGCGCCGGCTTGCAAGTGCTCGAGTTGCTCCAGAGCGGTTTCCCAAGTGGGATTTTTCAACCCGTTCAGGTCGATAACGCGATCCCCGGGTTGCAGGGGACTTGGCTGCGGCAACGAAGTCGAGACGTAGCTCACTTGCAGGGGCTGCTTGAGAATTCTGGACTCGGGCAACCCAACCATGCCGTACAGCACACTCAGTAAGATCAGTGGCAAGATAAAATTAACGGCAGGACCGCCAAACGCGATCAGCGCACGCTGCCAGCGCGGCTTACTCATTAATTCATCGGAAGCTCCGGTCGGAGCGACATCGTTCGAATCGACGTCGGAAAGATCCTGCCCGGCCATGCGCACATAACCGCCAAGCGGAATAGCGCTGATGCGCCAGTCGGTGGTACCGCGCTTCCAGCCAAATAGCCGCGGGCCAAATCCGATGGAAAATACGTCAACGCGCACGCCACAGAGACGCGCGACGATGAAATGTCCCCACTCATGCACCAAAATGATGATGCCCAGAACCAGAGCGACGCCAATCAAGATATCCAAAGCCATAGTGCGAGCAACCTCTTTGGAACGGCGACCGCCAACGCGGCCACCTTCCCTTTTTAATTGACCGAAACTGCCATCACTTTTCTAACCAACCGGCTTACTTCTTCTTTCGCAATTCGCCGCGCTTCCGCGTCCGCGCCCAGCACGTCGGCCATTTTTTCCATCCGAACCCGGGGAGTCCGCGACAAAACTGACTCGACAACTTCCGCAATTCCAAGAAACGGAATCTGGCGATCAAGGAATGCCGCGACCGCGACTTCGTCCGCCGCATTCAAAGCGCACGGCCACGCCCCGCCCTTTTTCATGGCCTCGCGGGCCAGCCGCAAGCAGGGATAGCGCCGAGTGGAAACCTTTTCAAAGTCCAGACGCTTTAGTTTGACCCAATCCAGGTCTACCTGGTTAGATGCCACCCGTTCTGGATAGGTTAACGCATACTGAATCGGCATGCGCATATCCGTTGCGCCGAGTTGCGCAAGAATGGAACCGTCCACATATTCGACCATAGAGTGAATTGTGGATTGCGGATGGATGACCACATCCACTTGAGATGGCTTCATGTCGAAGAGCCACCGGGCTTCAATAATTTCGAAGCCCTTGTTCATCATAGTGGCGGAATCAATCGTGATGCGGTTGCCCATTTTCCAATTGGGATGAGCAAGCGCCTCTTCCACCGAAACATTTTCCAGGTCCTTGATGGGTTTCTTGCGGAACGGCCCTCCTGAGGCAGTAAGCACCAAGCGGCGAACTTCGCCATGAGTCCCGCCACGAAGGCACTGATGAACCGCGTTGTGCTCGCTGTCTACCGGGAGAAGTTCTTTGCCGGCTTTGCGGGCGGCAGCCATCACCAATTCGCCCGCTGCGACCAGAACTTCCTTGTTCGAAAGAGCGATCGTTTTTCCAAGCTTTACCGCTTCGTACGTGGCTGGAAGGCCCACCACGCCAACCGCGGCGGATACTACAATATCGGCACCCGCATGAGTGGCCACGCAGAGCATTCCTGCCGCTCCGTGGTGAATAGCGGGCAGCTTGGCGATTCCCTTTTCCCGTAAACGAGACGCCAGTGCGTCCGCTTTCTGCGCATCCGCAACAGAAACAATTTCAGGCTGGTACCGCTCGATCTGCCCTATCAATTGGTCCAGGTTGCCGCCGGCTGCCAGCGCGACCGCCGCGAAGCGCGGCGCCAGAGCATCCACCACGGCTAGGCATTGGCGGCCAATCGAACCTGTCGAACCGAGAATGGCAAGCTGCTTCACGAAACTCTAAGAATTCCTTTATTTTGGAGGCGGAGACTCAGCGGGCTTACGCGCGCGGCGAGTAGATCCACAACCAATAATACCAGACAACCGGGATGGCAAGAATGAGTGCGTCTATACGGTCAAGCACTCCGCCGTGGCCCGGCAAGAGGGCGCCGGAGTCCTTTACTCCCGCGCTGCGCTTATACGCCGATTCGAGCAGGTCGCCCATCTGCCCGGCGACATTGCCAACCGCGGCCATGCCGATCAAATGAATCACGGCAATATTCACAAGATGGCTCGCGGCAAGCGCAACTGCGATCAGGAGCGAACCAAGAAAACTCGCGGCTGCGCCTTCCCAGGTTTTTTTTGGGCTTAGATGAGGCGCGAAGGGGTGCTTGCCTATGGCGCGGCCGACGAAATAAGCCGCGCTATCGCCAATCCAGGTGATCACCAGCGCAAACAGTAGCAGGTACTTGCCGACCAGCGAGATGCCGTGCAGTCGCACTGCGAAAGTCAGGGGAAGCGCGACCAGCAGAAGCCCGGACGAACTGACGCCTGCGGCCGGCAAAGCTTCGACCAAGGGACGACGGGTAGTAAGCGTGAGGATCGCCACGCCCAGCAGGAAGATGAACAGGACATCCGCTACGGATGGGGTTGCAAGTGGGAAGAGTCCGAAAATCCTGTGAATCGCGGAGCCCTCGTTCAGCGAATGTTGCGCGTCCATCGCAGCAAGAAATTGCACATAGACCAGCAGCATGGCGCAGGTGGCGGTCCACAAGCGGTACGCGCGATGGCCAATTGCTTCGCCAAGTGAAAAATATTCGAAAATCGCCAGCAGAATCACCAACGCCAGCGCTACGGCAACCAGCCCGGTAGGCGCAGCCAGCACCAGACTGACGACCAGCGGAATCAACACCACTGCAGTCGCCACGCGTTTCCAGGTCATCGAACTTTTTGCCTCGGCACGGAAATTGCAGTGAACTGAGCAAACATCATAACGGGATAGGCTTCGCGGAGGAAAACGAATTCGGGACAGCGGAATTACGTTACTTGCGGGCAAGCCGGGACGGGTTCGATTCTGCTTCTTCGCTTTCGCCGATGCCGCCATAGCGCCGATCGCGCTTTTGGAAATCCACAAAAGCTTCGAGCAATCGCGGACGGTTAAAATCCGGCCATAGCGTTTCGGTGACGAAAATCTCCGCGTACGCGATTTGCCACAGCAGGAAGTTGCTTACGCGCATTTCGCCGCTGGTTCGAATCAACAGGTCGGGATCAGGCAATCCAGCGGTATACAGGTGGCGTTCCAGTTCGCTTTCGCTGAGCTTTCTCGAGTCGCCGGCGGCATGGCGTTCGGCCAGTAAAGCGTTCGCTGCGTCCACGATTTCCGCGCGTCCACCGTAATTCAGGGCGATGCACAGCACCATACCGGTGTTCCCTGCCGTTGCTTCCACGGCTTCGCGCGTGTCGCGCTGCACGGCCGCGGGAAGTTCATCGGAACGGCCCAGGAAACGCATGCGAATATTGTTGCGCTGTATCAGTGGCATTTCCTGGCGCAGATATTCGCGCAGCAATTGCATTAGAAAATCGATCTCAGTTTTCGGACGCCGCCAGTTTTCCACGGAAAACGCGTAGAGCGTAAGCGCCTCGAGCTTCAGCCGCGAACAAGTTTCGATGGCCACGCGAGCCGTTTCGGTTCCTTTGCGATGGCCGGCGATGCGCGGCAAACGGCGGCGCTGCGCCCAGCGGCCGTTGCCATCCATGATTACCGCCAGATGCTTTGGTAATTGGCCAAGGTTCAGCTTTTCCAGCAGAAACGCTTCTTCCGCCGTTACCGCTCCAAGCGGGTGGGAGGACGCTACGTGGAGAGTTTTTGGGGAGGAAGGTTCGGTCACGGGATTAGGTGCGCTCTCCTTTACCGCATAAAGTTAACACGGCATTCGGGAGGCCGCAACGGGTTATCGGAATGGTTTCCGAAATGACAACCGGGAAATGCACCTAGGGGACCGGACGACCGATGAGCTCGCGAATCGATGAATAGACAACAACCACTGTCAGGACCGTAACCGCGATGGCGGAAATCCACGCGACCCAGTTAAACCCCTTGGGATTGGTCTGGTCGCCCATCAGATCGCGCCGATTGACCAGAATCAGAATGAAAATCATGACGACCGGCAGCAGGAATCCATTGAGCACTTGCGACCACAAGAGAATGACCGAAGCGAACTGGCCGAGCCCCAGAACCAAAATCGCGCCAACCGCGATCAGGGCTGTGTACAGGCCGTAAAAGATCTTGGCTTCGCTGAATTTGCGGTCAATGCCCGATTCAAATCCCATGGCTTCGCACACCACGTAGGCGGTGGACAGCGGGAGAATCGAAGCCGCAAAGAGCGAAGCATTCAACAGACCGATGGCGAAAAGAAACGTCGCCCACGAACCGGCCAGCGGCTTCAAGGCCAGCGCGGCAGTTCCAGCGTCGTCAATTTCGTGAATCCCGGCTCGGTACAGAGTGGCGGAGGTGCATACGATGATGAAGAACACGATCACCATGCAACTGACGCTGCCGACCAGAACGTCTTTCCGTGTGGTGGCGTATTGCCTCGGCCCCACGCGCTTTTCCACCACGGCAGCCTGAAGATAGAAATGCTGCCAGGGAGCAATCGTCGTTCCCACAAGTGCCGCCAGGATAATCGCGTAACTGGCACTAAACGGCGGGACTTGTACGAACTGCCGTACTGTCGGGATGTAATGCATTAATTGCGGCGGCAGCAGATGCAGCAGTGCGATCAGCCACTCCGGTTTAGCAAGAAATGCCGAAACCACGTAGGCCAGGTAGATCGAGCAAAATGTCAGAAAGATCCTCTCGACCCATTTTGCGGAGCCGGCAACAACCAGTGCCCAAACCGCTGCGGCCGAGAGCGGTATGGAAATAAACCGACTAATACCGAACGGCTTCTCCGTGGCCCACAAGATTCCGGTAAATTCCGCCATGACGTTACCGAGATTCACCACCAGCACCACGGCCATCAGAAAAAATGTCACGCGAAAGCCGAATTCTTCCCGGATTAAATCCGAGAGTCCTTTGCCGGTGACCGCGCCCATGCGCGAACACATTTCGAGCGACACGTACAGCACCAGGGTCATGGGGATCAATGACCAGAGCACGGTGTTTCCGTACTTGGCTCCGGATTGCGCGTAGGTGTAGATTCCGCCCGCGTCATTATCCACGTTGGATACGATCAGTCCGGGGCCCACCACCGCAAAAAAAAGCGCCAGTCTGTGGCGATAGGGGCGAACCACGGACATGACGCGCTCTGCGCGCCCGGCCCAGCCGGCCCATTGCGCCTCGATGTTCTCGCGATTCCACATCTCGATCGGTTCTTCCCTTTCCTATTGCAGGTCACTTCATCAATTTCGACACCACGTCGTCTACCGTGACCACTCCGATCGGGCGGTTATCATCATCCAAGATGGTCAACATCCGCAGATTATATTTGTCGAAAATTTCAAACACTTCCTTTTCGCTGGCATCCGGTGGCAGGGAGAGCAACGGCTCGATTTTGAGCCCAGCCAGCGTCTGCTCCGGATCAGCCAGGAGCAGCCGCGCTACTGGAACCGTGCCTGAAAACTGCGCGGCACGGTCCAGGAGCACGATCGTGTCCAATTGGTCGAGGTTTAAGTCCTGTTCCTTCATCCAGAGCAAAACCTCGTCGCGTGTCGACCCCTCGCCCACGAAAACAAACTCGGTATTCATCATTCCGCCAGCCGTGGAAGGATCGAATTCGAGCAACTCGCGTACTTCGGCCGCTTCGTGTCCCGGCATTTCTTCCAGCAGTTCTTCCGAAGTTTCCTTGGGAAGGTCGGCCAACAAATCAGCCGCAGCGTCCGGGGCCATTTCTTCCAGAATGTCCGCAGCCCGTTCCGGATCCATTTTTTCCACGATCTGGGAAGTCAGACGCGCGTCCAATTCCGCCAGGACCCCGGCGGCGGTCTCCTCATCCAAAGACGCAATGATTCCCTGCCGTTCCGCGGCTGATAGGTCTTCCATGATGTCCGCGAGATCCGCGGGGTGCAAATCTTCAAGTTTTTCGTGTGTGATGCGGAGTTTCAGCCTCCGCAGCGGATCCGATTCCACCAGGTTCACAAATTCCCAGCGAATCGAACTCGACGGAAATTGCCCCTGTACCTTGCGAATGAATTTTTGCGGCGCGATTCCCTGGAACAGCCGCCGTACTGCCCCTGGCAAACCAACGTCCACTTGCGTCACGCGCAGCTCGATCGAACCGTTGGTGCGCTGCTCGGCAAGGTCCACGTCGTTCACGCGAACCACTTTTCGTCCTGCGGTATCGATAATCTGCTGATCGAGAAGATCTTTCTGCACGGCTAGCCAAGCTTCATTCGGCTCGTAGGGCTCGAGCAACCGTTCATTCACATTGAGGCGAACATTGCCCGGCGCTACCGACGCCACCTGATCGTGCCGCGCCACCAGCGGCTGAAAACTTCCGCGAGACAGCAGGTAGTGCGAGATGCGATTCGGCTGGTCCGCGGGTTCGATGAAGAATTCGCGAATCTTGCCGACATAATTTCCCTGGGCGTCGTAGGTCTTCGCTCCCATTAATTCCGTCGCATATAGCATGGCTTGCTCCAATCAGCGGGCAATAAAAAAGCCCGCTAGCCGGAATCACTCGACCGCGGGCGCGAAAAACCGCTGAAATGACTTCGCCCTAGCCGCCGATGAGATCCTCCACCTTTATCCCTTGGACGTACCCCTCGCTTTCGCGGGAAGCGATCCTCAAAATCCGTCCTGCCTTATGCCCCAATCCGGACTTCAAAACACAAAGGCAGGGGCCAGGTTCGGGTTCCTTGGGAGAATTCATCGAAAAATTGACTCCGAGCGTAGTGTTAAGTTGCTTGGCGAATAAAGTCAAGAAAAAACGACACTTATTGGAATCTTTTCTTATTTTTCGCTGTTCGCCGGTTCGGTTTACTTTTTCTTTCCGGATGCGAACAGCATATTTCCAGGCGGGACGCCGCGCCGCCTGCAATCTTCCGCGTATAGTTCCAGATAATTTTTCAGCAGATAGTCTTTTCGGGAGTACCCGAGCGCTTCCGCTGCCTTTTCGATAGCCTCCGGCGGCCCCTCCAGCTCGAGGAATGTCCCGACGGGAGTTTCATCGAGCTCGATCAGAAGGTCCTTGGCCCAACGCTTCGCAGCGCCCAGCTTCCAGGTCGTCCGGTATTTTTCATAGGAAAACCAGCCTCGCAACCCCAGTCCCTCGAAAATTTTCCGCAGCGTCCCGGCATCGGCCACCTCAACTTCCGTCTCTTCTCGTATCTTGAATCTGCTGCCGTCGTCGTCAATCGCACGCACCGCAGGCTGCTTGAAGGTCAGCATCACTCGCTGAGGCCTCTCCTTTTTACCGCCGCCAGGCGCCGATTCGGTTCGAATGCGTAATAACTGCCCGTGTTTCGCCAGCCCGCCGTCCGGAGTATCAAAAATGACATTCAATTCGTGGACGCGCCCGTTCCCTGCCTTGGCGCGCTTTCCGCCAAGCTTTTTCACCCTTCGTTCGAAAGCCTTACTATCCCGCACCGGCAACTTGATCTCAGTCTCTTTCCCCATCGCTTCCCTTCGCGTTTCGTTCTTCTTCCGCAACCGCTTTTGCGGTTGTCCGACTTCCGCTAGTATAGCCAACGCGCACCAATTGTGTTCGGTGCCAGCCGTCAGCTTCACCGAAAATCAAAAAATGGAACCCAAGAGCATTTCAGAATCAATTTCTGCATCAGACGCCGCTAGCGAGTCCGCACATCTCCAACCGCCTGCTGCGGACCCTAGACCGGTCGAGCATCGGCTACATGGCGACCTGCGCATTGACGACTATGCATGGCTTCGCGAAAAGAATAACCCGAAGGTCATCCAGCACCTCGAAGCCGAAAACGCCTATACCAAAGCTGTCCTGCAACCGACGGAAGCCTTCCAGGAAAAGCTCTACCACGAAATGCTGTCCCGCATTCAGCAGACCGACTTAACCGTTCCCTACCAACTGCGCGGCTATTCTTATTTCACAAAAACGCTGGAGGGCAAACAATATCCGCTCCATTATCGTCAGCCGGGAACCGATAACGGCTCTGAAGAACTTGTTCTCGATTTGAATGCTTTGGCTGAAGGCTACAATTTCCTCGGCCTCGGCGCGTTCGAAGTCAGCGATGACAATCAACTGCTCGCCTATTCGACCGATACCACCGGTTTCCGCCAGTACAGCTTGCACATTAAGGAGTTGCGGAGCGGCGATCTTTTGCCCTTTCACGCCGAACGAGTCACCAGCGCCGCCTGGGCCGAGGATAACCGTTCACTTTTTTATACGGTCGAAGACGCGCTCACTAAGCGTTCACACCGTCTCTACCGCCACACTTTAGGCGACCCTGGACCCGATGCGCTTCTCTTCGAAGAAGCCGACGAGCGCTTCCGGATCGAAATTGAACGCATCCGCAGTGGCGCCTATCTCATCCTGCTTTCCGCCAGCCACACCACCAGCGAAGTACGCTACCTCTCGGCTGGCGATCCGCTCGGGGAATTTCAGTTGATCGCGCCGCGCGAAGACGCCCACGAATATTACGTCGACCATCATCCGAATTTTGTGGCGGCTACAAAAGATTCATTGCCGGCCGACGTCTTTCTGATTCGCACAAACTCCGGGGGGCGTACGTTCCGGCTCGTCTCAGCCCCCGCCAATGATCCGCGGCGTTCGAATTGGCAGGAGCTAATCCCCAATCGCCCCGCAGTCATGCTTTCCTCGGCGCTGTCCTTCCGCTCGTATCTCCTCTTATTCGAACGCGAAGACGGGCTCCCTTTCCTGCGCGTCATTCCCCTCTTTCAACACTCGAACAATTTGCTCCAGGCTTCCTATCGCATCAATTTCAACGAACCCGCCTACAACGCCGCTCCCGGAATGAATCCCGCGTTCGAACAGACGCATTTTCGCTATTCGTACGAATCCTTCGTCACACCGCGCTCCATTTTCGACTTTAACGTTAGCGACCGGCAAAGCATCTTGCGCAAGCAGCAACCGGTACTAGGCGGCTACGACGCAACGCTCTACGCCTGCGAAAGACTCCACTCGGTCGCGTCCGACGGTACGCGCATCCCTCTCTCGATCGTCTATCGAAAAGACACGCAACGCGACGGCAGTGCTCCGCTACTGCTCTATGGCTACGGCAGCTATGGCATCTCGATACCGGTAAATTTCAGTTCGAATCGTGTAAGCTTGCTCGATCGCGGCGTGATCTACGCCATCGCGCACATCCGTGGCGGCGGCGAACTTGGCAAGCCGTGGCACGATGCCGGCCGCCTGTATCAAAAGAAAAATACGTTCACCGATTTCATCGTATCAGCCGAATACCTGATCGCTTCGCGCTTTACCAGTAGTCGGAACCTTGTGATCGAAGGCGGCAGCGCAGGGGGACTGTCAATGGGCGCCGTCTGCAACATGCGCCCCGATCTTTTTCACGCCGTCATCAGCCACGTCCCGTTTGTCGACGTGCTCAACACCATGCTCGACGCTTCCTTGCCTCTCACTGTCGGCGAATACGAAGAATGGGGTAATCCACAAATCGCCGCAGACTATTTCTACATGAAGAGTTACTGCCCCTATACAAATTTAGAATCCAAACCATATCCAGCGATGCTCGTCAAAACCGGCCTAAACGACAGCCAGGTCATGTACTGGGAACCCGCAAAATACGTGGCTAAACTGCGCCGGCTGAAAACCGATTCGAACCCATTGCTCTTCAAAATCAATATGGGAGCGGGTCACGGCGGCGCTTCCGGCCGCTACGACTATCTTCGCGAAATCGCTCTGGACTACGCATTCCTCCTCTCCCAACTGGGTATCCGGTCATGAAACCGCACCGCCCTGGAGCCCTCGTCGTCCATCCGAGCGAGACGAGGAATCTCTCTTGCTTTCTTTATGCTCGAGCAACATTGGCCGCGAACGGCTCCACTTCCCAAACCTCAAGCCGGCAACGCTTTTACTGCTCGCCGCGCGCTGCTTTGCGCTGGTCTCCGGGTCCCCCTCTCCCATGATTGACGCCACCACACCTCTGATGCAGCAATACCAGTCAATCAAATCGCGCTACCCGCACGCCTTATTGCTCTTCCGTCTCGGCGACTTCTACGAACTTTTCTACGAAGACGCCATCCTGGCCTCGCGCGAACTGCAAATCACTCTCACTTCGCGCAATCGCGAAAAGGGCCAGCCCATCCCGATGTGCGGCGTCCCGTATCACTCTGCCGACGGCTACATCGCGCGGCTGATTCGCTCCGGCTTCAAGGTAGCCATTTGCGATCAGATGGAGCTTCCCGGCCCAGGCAAGAAATTGGTTCGCCGCGAAGTTGTTCGCGTCATCACCCCAGGCACCGCCACTGACGTCGCTGTGCTCGATGCCAAGGAAAACAATTTCCTGGCCTCGGTTTTTCAAGACATCGCGACGAGCACCATCGGCCTCGCTTTTGTCGATCTCTCTACCGGAGAATTTCAGTGCACGGAGTTATCCGGCCCGCTTTCCGAAGAGGCGCTTCGAGACGAACTGCAACTTCTCCATCCGCGGGAAACGCTTCTGCCTCGACCCGCGCAACTTTTTGAAACCGCGAGAACTTCCCTCCTCGACGGAACCGGCGGAGTCGAAAGCCGCATTGATGACTGGGCTTTTCAGCACGACTACGCGCAACGCATTTTGAAAGAACAATTCGGCGTCGCGGAACTCACCAGCTTTGGGTTGGACGGCCATGCGCACGCCCTAGCCGCGTCCGGCGCCATTGTCCACTACCTTCGCGAGAACGCGGCAAAAGGCACCGAATCGAATGGAAGCGCCGGCTACAGCGGTGCGCCAACGCTCGAAGCTTTGCGCCACCTCGACCGTGTCCGTTTCTACGAACAGCACGATTCACTGGTCCTCGATCCGGTCTCCGTGCGCAATCTTGAATTGCTCACCCCGATTTTTTCCGACGACTCCGGCAAAAATGCGCCCACCACTTTGATCACCGCGCTCGATGTCGCAGTCACCGGAATGGGTGCGCGCCTTCTACGTTCGTGGATTCTTCGTCCCCTGATTGATCGCAACGCCATCGAAGAACGGCTCGACGCGGTCGCTCATTTTGTGCAGCAAACGGTGGTGCGCGGTGAAATCCGCAAAGAGCTGCGTGGCATTCAAGATCTCGAACGCCTCACCAGCCGTATCACTCTCGGCCAAGCAGGCCCGCGTGAACTGGTTGCCCTGCGCAAATCTTTGGCACAGCTTCCTCTGCTGCGAAATTTTGTAACGCCGGCGCCAGTCGGCGGCAGCGCGTTGCTTCGCCGTCTACACGACGAAATTGACGAACTCGCTGACGTTCGTGAAACCCTCGACAGCGGCATTGCCGACGAGCCGCCCGCTCTCGCCACCGACCCCGGCATGATTCGCCCCGGCTTTCACGCCGAACTAGATGAACTCCGCGATCTCAGCCAGCACAGCAAACAAATTATCGCCTCCATGGAAGAGCGCGAACGCAAACGCACCGGCATCAACTCGCTGAAAATCCGCTTCAATCAGGTTTTCGGTTACTACATCGAAATCTCCCGCGCCAATTTTCATCTCGCGCCGCAGGACTATGAACGCAAGCAAACTTTGGTTAACGCAGAACGCTTTACATCGCCGGAACTCAAGGAATACGAAGGAAAAGTTTTGGCCGCTGACGAACGGATCATCGAAATCGAGCGCCGGCTCTTTATCGAAATTCGTTCCAGCGTCGCCGCAAAAGCCACGCGTTTGCGCCGCACTGCCGCAGCCGTCGCGCAACTTGATGTGCTCACGTCCCTGGCAAAACTCGCTGCGGATCGCGGCTACATTCGCCCTGAATTTAACGACGCCGGCGAACTTCTAATCGTCGCCGGCCGCCATCCGGTGATCGAAGAACTACTCCGGCAAAAAGGCGAGCGCTTCGTCCCCAACGATTTATATTTCGAACCACGCCGCCAGCAGCTCCTTCTAATCACTGGCCCGAACATGGGCGGCAAATCAACCTATCTTCGTCAAACTGCGCTCATCATTCTCATGGCGCAAATGGGCTCTTTCGTTCCCGCGCGTCAGGCAAAACTCCCTCTCACCGACCGCATCTTCACCCGCATCGGCGCCAGCGACAACCTCGCGCGCGGCCGCTCCACTTTCCTCGTCGAAATGAGCGAAGTCGCCAGCATCCTCACCCACGCCACTCCCGCCAGCCTGGTTCTTCTCGACGAAGTTGGCCGCGGCACCGCCACCTTCGACGGCCTTTCCATCGCCTGGGCCGTGGTCGAACATCTGCAAAAACATACCCGCGCGCGTACACTTTTCGCCACGCACTATCACGAACTAACCGAACTCGCCGATCTCCTCCCAGCCGTAAAAAATGTCCACGTCTCGGTAAAGGAAACGCCCAACGAAATCATTTTTCTGCGCCACGTAGAACCAGGCAGCGCCAGCAAAAGCTACGGCATAGAAGTAGCCCGCTTAGCCGGTCTCCCCCGCAGCGTCATCGAACGCGCCCGCGAAGTCCTGAAAAAACACGAACAAAGCGAACACGAACTAAGCGAACGCCTAACCCCCGGCGCCTCCGGCGGCGCAACTCCCATCACCGCTCAAGAAATCCTCTTCACCCCCATCGACCGCGAAGTCCTCGAAAAACTTCGCTCGCTAGATCTAGACGACCTCAAACCCATAGACGCTCTAAATCTGCTAGCCGCCCTAAAAAAACAAATCTCATAGCTCCATGCCTTTGCGGCACAGACCATTCTTGCCTCTGCGCGGTTGAAGCTCCGCCCAGACCTCTCCGCCTCGCCTCGCACGCTCCACACCTCCGTTCGCCCTCGCTTACCTTTAGCGACGCAATTCTGCCGTCCAGCGCGTTCACTCTTTGTACGCCTTCCTCATCCTTCCTCTGTGATCTCTGCGTCCCCTGTGTTAAGAAAACACTTCACCCAATCGCATGGCCTCAACTCCAAAGCTCGTCCTCGGCATGATGTCCGGCACCTCGGCCGACGGTATCGACACCGCCCTCACCCGCATCTCCGGCGCCCCGCCAAATCTAGAAATCAAACTCCTCGGCCACGTAAAACAAAATTTCCCTCCACAGATCCGAAAAGAAATCCTCCGCGTAGCCGAACAAAATCCCCTTGCCCCCGGTGAATTCAGCCAACTACACGCTCGCTTGGGCCAGCTTTACGCCGAGGCCGCACTCAATGCTTTTAAGAAACTAAAAATCTCACCACGCAAAATCGACCTAATCGGCAATCACGGCCAAACCATTTTCCACCAAGGCCCGCCAGTAGATTTCTTGGGAGCAAAAACCGCCTCCACCCTACAAATCGGTGACGGTTCCACAATCGCCGCCCTGACCGGCATCACCACCGTAAGCGATTTTCGCCCAGCAGACATCGCACTAGGCGGCCAAGGCGCACCATTAGTCCCTTATGTAGATTACCTCCTCTGGCGCGACGAAAAACTAGGCCGCGTAGCACTAAACATCGGCGGCATCGCCAATCTCACCGTAATCCCGGCAAACGCGAAACCTTCGCAAGTCTTCGCCTTCGACACCGGCCCCGGTAACATGCTCATCGACGCCCTAGTCGCGCATTTCACGGGCGGCAGCCAACGCTACGACAAAAACGCCCAGTTCGCCGCACAAGGAAAATTAATCCCGCAGCTACTGCAAACACTTCTGAACGATGCTTATCTCCGCCAAAAGCCACCGAAAAGCACCGGCCGAGAATATTTCGGTGCCGCTTACACAAAAAAAATCCTGACTGTAGGCCATCGCCAGCACGCAAAACCAAACGACCTGATCCGCACCGCCACAATTTTCACCGCTCTCTCGATCGTCGACGCACTGAGTCGTTTCGTCCTCCCAAAAACAAAAATCCATCAACTAATCGTCTCCGGCGGAGGCGCAAACAATCCCATCCTCATGGCGCAACTCACCGCGCTGCTCGGTTCGTTTCCCGCGGGGGCGCGGCATGCCATGCTGGCTTCACGATCGGCGAAATTTAAGCCGAACATTCGGATTGTGACTTCCGATGAGTTTGCTGTTCCCGCTGACGCCAAAGAAGCGTTAGCATTCGCAGTCCTAGCCTACGAAACATTCCATCAACGCCCATCGAATCTACCGACCGCCACCGGCGCAAGCGGCCCAGCTATCCTCGGAAAAATCTCCTATGCCCCGTCGCGCTAAACATTCGCCGTCTCTGTCCCGTCTTCTCTGTGCGCTCTGTGTCCTCTGTGGTGAAATCTTTCTTTCCGGCTGCTCCCGTCCCACAAAATTCGATTCGTCCTCGCTCACCTTCCTCATCGAAGCCAACCCCGTCAATCTCGACCCGCGCTTCGCCACCGACGGGCAGTCCCAACGCCTCGACGGGCTTATCTTCAGTGGACTGCTCGCGCGCGACGCCCAACTGAATCTCCACGGCGACCTGGCCATATCGTGGCAAGCCCCCGATCCGCTCACCTACATTTTTCATCTGAAATCCGGTGTACATTTCCACGACGGCCGCCCACTCACGTCCGCCGACGTAAAATCCACTTTCGACTTCATCCTCAATCCCGCAAACAAATCGCCAAAACGCGGCGGCTTTCGGATGATCGAAAAAATCGACACGCCAGATCCACTCACTGCAGTCTTTCATTTAAAGGAACCGTATGCTTCTTTCCTCTGGAATTTAATTCCCTCCGCAGCAGGCATCGTCCCGGCCAATGCCGCAGCCGATTTCTCGCGTCACCCGATCGGCACCGGCCCATTCCGTTTCGTCAGCCAATCGCAGGACGACGAAGTAGTCCTCGCGCGCAACCCTGACTATTTCGCCGCCATTCCCGCGATTCAGTCCATCCGCTTCCGTATAGTCCCCGACGCTGTAGTTCGCGCACTAGAACTCCGCAAAGGTTCCGCCGACCTCGAAATGAGTTCCCTCTCCGCCGATCTCATTCCCGTCCTCATCCGCCGACCAGCCCTCGTGCTCAGCGAACGCCCCGGAACCAACTTCGCCTACCTCGGCATCAATTTTCAGGATCCACTCCTCGCCAAACGCGAAGTTCGCGAAGCCCTCACCTACGCCACCGACCGCGAAGCGTTAGTGAAATTTCTACTGCAGGGCGAAGCCCGCGTGGCCAACGGCATCCTCCCCCCAAATCACTGGGCTTACGAACCTAACGTCACGCAATATCGTGCCGACACCACACGCGCGGAAAACCTCCTCGACTCTGCTGGCTATCCGCGTGCCGCAAACGGCATCCGCTTTCACCTCACGCTAAAAACTTCCACCGAAGAACAAGCCCGCCTTATCGGTGCAGCCCTGCAAGAACAATGGCGGAAAGCCGGCATCGACCTCGAACTCCGGCCGCTAGAATTGGCCACACTTCTCTCCGACTCCATCCATGGAAATTTCCAGCTCACTTTCCTGCGTTGGGTCGGCGCCAACAATGACCCAGACGTCTTCGAATTCGTCTTTTCTTCTAAGCGCTTTCCGCCAGACGGCGCCAACCGCGGACACTATCGCAATCCACGCATCGACGCACTCACCGATCAGATTCGCGTTGAAATGGATCAGGAAAAACGAAAAGCACTCTGCAGCGATGTACAAAAAATCCTGGCTGACGATTTACCGTACATCCCGATGTGGTTCACCGACGTAGTCTCCGTCCATCGCCGCGAGCTAGGCGACCTGCAACTTTCCCCCACCGGCGACTACGACTTCCTGACCACTCTAAAGCCCTCTTCACAAATCGCCCAGCTTCCGCCTCAGTAATCGCGCTTCCCACAAACCTCGCGCCTTGCACCTTGTCCGTTTTGTCTCATTGCAGCGCGTCTTCGATTTCCTTAACGCTAATTACGCCCACCCGCAAAATCTTCCATTTGTCGTGATGCAATTCCACAATTGTCGAAGCAGCCGTCACCTTGGTCTCGCCCGCATCCAGAATCAAATTCAGGCGGTTGCCCAGTTGCCCAAACACCTGCTGTGCATCCGAACAAACTTCCGATCCAGAAAGGTTCGCGCTGGTTCCAGTCAGCGGCCCGTCAAATTCTTCGATCAACCGCGCCACCACTTCACTGCGCGGCCAGCGCAATGCAATCCTTCCCGTATTTGCGGTAACTTTCAGCGGCAAACGGTGCGAAGCATCCACCACCAGCGTCAGTGCGCCAGGCCAGAACTCTTCCGCTAACCGCAAAAAATTCCTGGGCACTTCGCGCGACAGTAGCATCGCTTGGTCCAGCGAATTCACCAGTATCGGCAATGCCCGATCTTCCGGCCGCCCCTTCACCCGATAAATTTCTTCCACCGCCGACAAATTAAATGGATCCGCGGCTAGACCGTACACGGTGTCCGTCGGTATCGCGACCACTTCTCCGTGCAGCAGCCGCTCCGCTGCATATCTCAATACGTCTGCAGAAGGTGACTGCGCACTGATCCGCAGGATTTCCGCCGGCAATTCCTTGCCTCTCGCGAAGTCTCTACTATCCACCGCAGCTCTCCGCGCAAGCTGCCGTTCTGCGCGCGAAGCTACCACACACCCAAGTGCCATGCAATAACTCCCAAATCCCTGCTGCCCCTGCTCTTGCCCCATTTCACATTCTCACTCTCGACTCTTTTTCTTCACAAACTCTCCGCGAACACTGTGCTCTTCTCTCGGTGCGCTCTTTGCTAATCCTTCCTTTGTTTTTTCCTTCGCCCATTTGCTACGCTCAATCGAACCAAATCGCCATGCCCCCTCGCGCCAACTCCTCAAGTGCGCCAACGCAACCCGGCGTCATCACTAGCCGCGACAATCGTTGGCTGAAGGAATTCCGCATCGCCCTCCGCGGCGGCCTGCCTTCTGAATCCGGAGCTGTCGGCGTGGAAGGCCCCCGCCTGGTGGAAGAAGCGTTACGCTCAGCCTCTCCGATTCGCGCTGTTCTCTTCAGCGAATCCGGCGAACGTCACCGCGGCCGCCTGACGCAATATCTCGACCGCCCCGAAGTCGCCATCCCCATCCTGCAAACCACAGATCGCCTCTTTGAAGGCATCGCCGACACCGAACATCCGCAAGGCGTCGCCGCTCTCCTAACGCCGCGTATTTTCACCTTCAACGACATCTCCCGCCCATCCATCAGCGGAGCCGCTCCTCTGATCGTGGTTCTGGCTGGCGTGCAAGACCCCGGCAATGTGGGCACCATCATCCGGACTGCGGCGGCATTCGGCGGGACTGCAGCCGCTGCAGTACCCTCCGGACAAAGCGGCACCGCCAATCCCTTCGCTCCTAAATCCCTTCGCGCTTCCGCAGGAGCTGCCCTTCACCTCCCGCTTCTTACCGGCGTTGCGCTACCAATCCTCCTGGCGCAATTCCGCGCCACAGGCATCCGCTCCCTCGCCTCCAGCTCCCGCGAATCCTCTGAAAACGACCAGCCTCTCCTCACACCGTGGCAAGTGGACTGGTGCCAACCCGTCGCACTGCTTATCGGTAACGAAGGCGCCGGCCTCCCGGAAGAAATCGAGCGCAGCGCCGACGCCCGCATCCGCATCCCCATGTCCTCAAGCGTCGAATCCCTCAACGCCGCCGCCGCCGCCGCCGTCCTCTTCTACGAAGCCGCCCGTCAACGCAGCTCCCGGCCCTGAATCACAAAAAATCCATTGCCCTCCCATGTCTTTGTAGGGCCGCAGCTTGTCCGGGCCTAAGACTCAACCCCCACTCGCGCGAAATTTCCACATTTCTTACACCCCTGCTAGATTGGAATCAGCCCTGAACCCGCCCGAAGCTCTGAGAATCCGCGCACCGAAAATCACCAGGACGGGACCCATGCGCATCACGATTTCCCACGATCGCCCGAAGGCTGAAATCATCCAATCGGTTGATCGCTCCTTTGACGATTTATTTAAAACCGCTGTGGATCTCCCTGTAAAAATCACCATCCAACAGCGAACCTGGCAGGGCTCCACTCTCGTCTTCGCTCTAACCGCCAAGTGGGGACTGCTCAGCACGCCCATCAAAGGCACCGTAGAAGTGACCGATCACGACGTCACCGTGGACGCCGACCTCGGCATCCTGAATCGTTTCGTCTCAGAGAACGCCGCCCGCGCCGTCCTGACTGACCGAGTCAAAGGCCTACTGAAATAGCAGCGTTCAACTCTTCATGTAGAGGCGGGTTTATCCCGCCGCTCTTTGTAGTCGTCGCCTTCGCAACTCACGGCAAAACAAAGAATCCGCCATTCCGCGCGAGGCGACCTAAGGTTCCGACCTTGTCGGAAGGAATCTCTTCTCTTTTCCTCATGCGTTAGAATAGGCATCCTGGTGACCGCCATCCCTCTCCGTGGACATGTCCGGGTTCTGCTTCTCTATGACGTAGCCGAAGCCATCAACCTCGACGTGCTCCGTTCGATGGCTGAAACCAAAGGCGTCGAGCTTCGCTCCAGCCTCGCCCACCCGGTCCCGCATCATTTACGTTTCGAACGCCCGCCCTCCATCGAGCCGGCAGGGATCATGGCTCTCGACACCGGCGAAAGCGTCGAAGTCACCACCAAATACTACGACTACGGAGTCGTCAGCATCGAAATGGAACTTCCCTTCGAAAGAGATTGGGACTCTCTTGTCTCGCAATCCAACCGCTGGAGCAACGTCACCGAGCTAGAAAATCGTGCCAGCGACTTACTATCCATCGCCTTAAAACGCGTCACCCCCGCGCTCGTTCGCCCCTACAAAACCTGGTTGCGCGAAGACTACTTCATCGTCCATCTGCCGGAGATCACCGCGCAGGATGGCACTACGCTCACCGCCGCTGATCTTCTCGCATCCCACGCTCGCGAAGTTGCCCAACTCGTTCGCGGCGAATCCGTCCCGCTTTCCGATGCCGAGCGCCAGGAAGTTCTGCAATCGAGCATTTCCTATTCCCGCACCGACCTCCTGGTAGTCGGCTGGACCGGCGCCCTCGTCTACGGCAACACCGAAGTCGCCGAAATGACTATCCAAGTGCTCGAATACGCCAACACCCAGCTCCTCGAATTTCGCCATTACGACGGTTTGCTGACGCAATTGCTCGATGGCGTCTATCGCTCCCTCGAACGTAAAAGCGGCGTAGCCGCCGCCTGGCGCCTCTCCCGCGAAGCAGCCAGCCTCAACACCATTCGTCTTGACGTAATGGAATTAACCGAGAAAGTCGACAACGCCATCAAATTCCTAAGTGATATGTTCTACGCCCGTCTCTACAACCTAGCTGCCGCCAAAGTCGGCGTCCCGGACTACCGCGCCCTCGTGGACCAAAAACTCCGCACCGCCGGCGAACTCTACCGCTTCATGGTCGACCAGTTCAACCAGACCCGCAGCTTCGTCCTCGAACTCGCCGTCGTCATCATCCTCATCATCGAATTCTTCTTCCTCTTCCGCGGTAAATAGCAGCCGCGCAATATTTTGTTAGTGTTGATCCGGCATCTGCCAGGCCTTGAATGAGGCTGGCGTCTTGCGAAGAATGTTGCGAAATTTATCCGCGATTCTGAATGCGGTTCGAAACGTTGCCGTATTGGACTGCGCTTCTCTGCGTAATCACGGCTGTACCACCCCCACTTTATCCACACCGCTGCAAGCAATGTAAACCCGTCCATCCTTGGTAGCCGCCATGTTCCGTACCACTCCACCTCCCGACGGAATGTCGACCTGCGCAAACCTCTCCGTCTTCGGATCAAATCGCACCATCGTATTCGGCTTCACGCCCGATTCGCTGTACCACACCATCCCATCCGGAGTGATCGTAATCCCGTAAGGATTCGACTCCGCTCCACCCGGCGAGCCCCACAATTTCACCGCGCCTGTTCTTGCATCCAGTCGTCCCAGGTGTCCACTCTTGAAATCCGAAAAATACACGCGGTCCTGCGCATCAATCGCCAGCCGTCGCGGCCGTACTTCCAGCGGCAAACCGTAATCGCGAATCGCCATCGTCTTAGGATCTATGCTGCCAATCTTGTGCGTCCCCAGCTCACAGAAAAACGGCACTCCCTTGCTGTTCATCTGGATCCCATAAGGCAGTGCCCTCTCCGTCGGAACATCCTTCAATTCAATCTTTCCGCTCTTCGGATCAAGCCGCCCCACCATGTTCGCGCCTTGCAACGTAAACCACAGGATCCCATTCCCATCAAAAATCAGGCTGTGTGGATCATCCGCCTTCTCCACCGGCATCTTGTACTCTCTCACTTCGCCCGTTCTCGGATCGAGCTTACCGACATATCCAGCAAAATTTGCCGTGAACCAGATGTTCCCTTGTGCATCCTCCACCAACCCATGCGGACCAGAATTTGTCACCTTCAGCGGATACTCCTTAAATTCCCCCGTCTTCGGATCCAGCCGCCCAATTTTGTTGGCCATCTGCTCGGTAAACCACAATGCGCCATCGGCTCCCACCGCCGGATCGTGCGGATGCGCGCCCTTGGTCGGCACCGCCCACTCTTTGATCGTGACTTTGAGCTCCTCAGTTTTGCCTGTATCAGTATCACTGCCGTTGTGATTACTGTTCGTGGCGGCCGGCGAGATTCCGAAGGCTGCAATCACTCCGGCCAGCACAAAACACTGCATCGCAACCGCGATCCTGGCAAATCCCGCATTCTTCATATGGTCCTCCTCTCGTGCGCACAGATCCTTTCCTCACTATATACCCATGGCCGAGCGCCCGTCCTCAGCGCATCGGTATTCGGTTCGAGCATGGTTTTTGGTGGCAATCTGTTGACAGTGTGACCAAACCGCGGCAATCGCGCGAGAAACTGACACAATTCAACGGTAAGGCGGTTGCGACTCATACTTTTATATTAAGTTCAAAGTTAGAAGTAGTAATTCCGCTCAACTGGCGGCTTGTACTCAAAGCCAGCAGCTTCCGCATCTAATGGTCGTGGAGGTAGAAAGATGAGCCAGTCGAGGTTGATAGGAATTGCAAGCGTCTTCCTGGCTGCAGCTCTCTCTGTGCCCGCTTGGGGCGCAGACCCAGCTCAGACAGCAAATGCAAAAGCGATTCCAGCGCGTCCAGGAAGTTTGAACTACGTCGAGGGCCAGGCTTCTATTGAAGGCCATGGCATCGGCCCGGAAGCGATTGGAAAAACAGAATTGAAGCCTGGTCAGTCGCTCGAAACGCTGACAGGTAAGGTGGAGCTTCTGCTGACGCCGGGAGTCTTTTTTAGACTCGGCGACAACAGCTCTATAACGATGATTTCGCCCAGTTTGACCGACACCGAGCTCCGGTTGAACAAAGGCGAAGCCACCGCCGAGGTGGCCGAACTGCACTCGGAAAACAACGTTGTCATCGTGGAGGACGGCGCGAAGGTTCGACTTACCAAGACCGGTCTCTACGATTTTGACGCGGACCACGATATCGTTCGCGTCTACCAGGGGCAAGCGAATGTCCAACTGAACGGCAAGGACATCGAGGTGAAGAATGAACATCAGCTCGCCCTCGGCGTCGGCGGGTCGATGAAGCCCGAGAAGTTCAACAAAGAAACACAAGACGATTTGTATCGCTGGAGCAGCCTGCGCTCTTCTTATTTGGCGGAAGCCAACTTGGATAGGGCGCAAGACTACCAAATGGCTGCCAATTGGTACGGAGCCGGCTGGGATTGGGACCCGTATTATGACTCTTATACATTCATCCCAGGGGACGGCATCTTCTACAGCCCATTCGGTTGGGGTTTCTACTCACCGTTTGACGTGGGCTTCGCGCCGTTTCTTTTCTTCGGCCATTTCAACCATCGCTTTGATGATCGGGATTTTCATCACTTTGGCGATAGAGGGCGCTTCGGTACTGCGGATCGTCAAGCTCATTACTATGCCCACGTCGATCACGGCGTTTACCGCGGTCCTGGCTATTCCGGCCACAGCGGCTTCACCGGTCACCCCGGCGCTATGGCCGCGGGATTCCACGGGGGAAATAGTGGCGGAGGCTTCCATGGAGGAGGAGGTGCTATCGGCTCGCACGGAATGGGCGGTCATGGTGGGGGTGGCGGTCACCGCTGATCACTGCGCTTTGCCGAAATTGGGACCATGGGAGCGGAGCGCTTTTCGTGGCGCTCCGCTTTCCAGAAGTTCTGATGCACCACTCTCCTGACTGTTCGCGAACCAATTCGGCGTTCCAAATCTCCTATCGTTCGCTGTGAACGGAACTAGAGCGTTACAGGTCACCGCGTGCCCGTCATGAATTCCACGAATTTCGCAAATTAATTTTCTCTCGACTTCTGTTTACTGCGTAACTCGAACGGCCAAACCCCGCCACCGCCGATCCCTCGGACCTGCTAGTCTAAGCGCGCGAAATTGCAAAACCCGCAATCCAGTCCTGCCAACGCAATGCTCGCGGCGGCTTCCTGGTCATTTCTCGTGGCACCCTCCTGCCTTTGCGCGGGCCTCCTGCTAACCATATATTTAGGCGTTCGGCACGCATCTTTTTGTTCAGGGTTTTTCGGTTGGCCCGTTCGCTCGGGGCAATACTGGGTCTGTATTGTTCGCAGACGAGCGCACACTCTTCGAAGAACAACAGACCCGACTTTGCGCCATCAATTCATCGGAAAGAACAGTTCTGACACCACGCAGCCGGATTTGGCGCTCGGCGCTCGTGCGCCGCGCGAAGATCCTGCAAACGCACATCGAACCACAATTCAGAAATCGAATTCTTCGTCGAGTCTCCCAGCCACTGCGGTGGATGCTGGCGGTCCTGGCCAGCGCACAACAACAGTCTGCCGTCCCAGCGGATATAAATTTCCCGCCGGATGTCCCGGCAACGCACGCCTGCCGGAACGGCCGCGCCATGCGGGCGCAGTGGCAGCAGATAATTGAATTTCACCGTATCAGCAAGTTGCAACCAATCCTTCTTAAACGCCCGTAGGTCAGCGCTGCTCTCATTTGGCAGAATGACGTGCCTGACCTCGAATATGGGTTTCGTCTTACTCTTATGACCCGCAAAGCCAAAAGCGCCGTTCCGAATCTCAGAATACTTCCCGCCTTTCCTTTGTTTCTCGAACGATGTAGCGTCCAGACCGTCGATAGAGAGAACAACGCTGTTTATGTTCCATTCGCAAATTTGTTCGGGCGCGAAGTGCTTAAACAGTGTTCCGTTGGTGTAGAGAAAGGCCTTCATTCGCCTGCCCCGCAGGGCCGCCATCATTTGTGAAAACTCCGGGTGTAAAACCGGCTCGCCCAAGCCGCCAATCTTTAAAACCGAACACCCCTTTTCATCCAGATCGCCAGCCAACGATGCAAAAAACTTAAGGTCCATATTTCCTTCGGGCCGCGTCATCAATGAACGCGGACAGTATCCGCAGCCGAAGTTACAATGATTTGTGAACTCTACCGTGGCTCGCGGCGGATATTTTCTCAACTTGAAAAAATAAGGGTTCTTAAAGTAGGCCCAGTCAATCGCCTCTCTAAAGCTATCAATGTCCCGAAGTTCTGCAATGTAATGTGGAATAGAATGCAGCACTTGCCAGAACCGCCGCTTGTGCCATCCGGGAATTTTCGAGGCGTGTATTTGTTGGTACATCAAGGCTCGACATCCGGGCGCGGTCACTGCGCAAAATCGTAGCCAAATACTTTGCGTGCCGGCAATAACAATTAAAACTATTTCATGGTACTGATAGGCCTAGACCGCCTTCTGGCCCGGTTCGGCCGCGGGCTCGGTGTCGGTAGGCCCGGCGGTGTTCGATCCGCGCAGCCATTCGCTACTCACTCTTCGCTGCCCACTTCCCCGTTCTCGCTTTCCGGCGCGTTCTCGCTTTGCTCCGCACCGAGCGCTTCCATCTGCGTGTGCCAGTCCAACTCCCGTACGGCCATCGGATTCTCCCGCCAGTTCTCCGCAACCTTCACAAACAGTCCTAAATAAATTTTCGAATTCAGAATTTCTTCCAGTTCGATGCGCGCCTGGGTCCCAATCTTCTTCAGCATGTCGCCCTTGCGCCCGATCAGAATTTTCTTCTGCGAAGCACGTTCTACCGTCAATGTCATTTCAATTCGCAGCAGCTTCAGAGTCTCTTCCCATTTCTCCACCGTTACCGCCAGCGCGTGCGGCACTTCGTGATACGTCAGCGCGATCGCTTTCTCGCGCACGATTTCGCTCGCCAGAAATCTTTCCGGTTGATCCGTGACCTGGTCTTCCGGAAAATACGCCGCGCCCTCCGGCAGCAGCTTGATCACTTCTTCCATCAACGCATCGCAGCCTTCGCCCTTCATCGCGGAAATCGGAACGATTGCAGCAAAATCCTGCGCTTTCCCGAATGTCTCCAGCAACGGAGCCAGCTTCGGTCGTGGCAATTTATCAATCTTGTTCAGCACCAGAATTGTCTTCCCCGCGAACCGCTTGGACTTGTCCATCACCAAGTTGTCGACGTGAGGCCGGGTTTCAGGGTTTGTACTTACAAACCCTGAGTTCAAAACCGTTGCGTCCACCATCAACACCAGCACGTCAATCCCTTCCAGCGCCGCCGCGACTTCGCGCATCATCTGTTTGTTCAACGCGGTTTTTGCATCATGCAAGCCGGGCGTATCGATCAGCACCACCTGCGCATTTTCGCGGCTGACAATTCCTTGAATACGATTCCGCGTGGTCTGCGGCTTCGACGTTACGATCGCAATTTTTTGCCCAACCAACCGATTTACCAGCGTGGATTTCCCCGCGTTCGGCCGGCCTACAATTGCCACGAATCCCGATTTATGCGCTGCTCCGGTTTTTACCTTCTCCACGTCATTCACTTTCTCCACAACGCTCATGGCTGGCTCGCATGCATCGCCGTGCTCGACAGCTTTTGTATTTTCACTCGCAAAACTTTCCGCTGGTTCGCTTCCAGCACTTCAAAACGAAATCCTTCCAAATCGCATTTCTCTCCCGGCGCGGGAACTTTCCCGCTCACATGGCTGAGCAGGCCGGCGATGGTTGTTACCGTCTCATCCGCCGATTCTCCAAAGTGCACACCCAGCATCTCTTCCACATCGCCTATGGCTGTACTGCCCCGCATTACCAGCGAACTTGTTCCTTCGCGAACCATTTCCAGCTTCGGATGCGTGCCGTCCGCTCCGCCCACGCCGACAATTTCTTCCACCAGGTCTTCCATCGTCGCAATTCCCGCAACGCTTCCATGCTCATCAATAATCACTGCCATGGTCTGGTCTTGCTGCCTCATTTCGCGCAAAAGTTCCGAACCAATTTTGGTTTCCGGCATAAATAGCACTGGCCGCATCAATTCCCGCACCTGCCGCTTCAGCAGATCGCTGTCCGCAACCTGCAATAAATCCTGCGAATAAACGACGCCAACGATGTCGTCCACGGAATGTTCGTACACCGGCAGCTTGCTAAATCCGGACTCAAGTAATTTCGCGTGTAGCTCTTCGAGCGTGGCGTTCGCTGGAATTGCAACGATGTCCGGCCTGGCGGTCATTACTTCGCGCACTCGCTTATCGCTGAACTCCACCACCTGCTCGATCAAGTCAGCCTGTTCTGGCTCAATGATTCCCTCTTCTTCCGCGGCTTCCACCAAAGCTTCAATCCCCTCTTCCGTGCGCTGTTCTTCGCTCTTTTCCGTTTCCATTTCGGAAATGCGCGCCAGCGATTCCGCGCCTTCCAGAAAAATGCGAACTGGCCACACCAGCACCAGGCTGGCGCGCAGCAGCGGCAGGAGCGGAATCAGCCAGCGTCCGGTGGTGCGATACAACAAAATATCCGGAATAAAATGCATCGCAATCACCACTTCCAGCGCGATGAACGCCACCAGTTCGACCACCGATTCCCAGGTCCCGGGAACGAAATAAAAAACTCCACGCGTGGTCTCCAGCACCAGAAACGCCAGCCAGAAATGACCGAGGATGCGAAACGCGCGGCCGGCGCTACGCCGGTTCAGTCTTAGTCTCGGCTCAATTTCGGCTTCGAAGATGTCCAGATGTTCGTGCACCGGCCCGGTGGTCATCCGGCCTAATTCTCTATAGATCAACGTCAAGTACGAGTACACTGGCAGAAATAGCGCCAGCAGCACCACACCAAGCGCAAAAAGCCAGGAATATCCGTTGCTCACGCGAGTCCGAGCCTCCGCCGCAGCTTCTGCTCGATCCGATTCATCTGACCGTAGTCACTTTTGTTATCGTGATCATACCCCATCAGGTGCAAAACACCGTGCAACATCAGGATGCGAATTTCGTTGTCCAAGGTCCGACCATTTTTCTTTGCATAACGCCGCGCCGTTTCAGGCGCGATCGCGATGTCGCCCAAAAAACCTCCCGTACTTTTTGCATTTACTCCACCGGTTTGCTTTCTCCTGGCGTGGCGTTGGGCACGCCGCTTCGAAAGCGCAGGGAAAGACAGCACATCGGTCGGGCCCTTCTTGTTCCGGTAATTCTGGTTCCATTTCGAAATTTCCGCGTCGCTCACGAAAGCAATCGACACTTCCGCGTCTGCGAATTTTACTTCTCGCAGGATTCTCCCCAGAAACTCGGTGAGCGGTTGCTCCGCCAGAGGCACTTTCTTCTGTCGGTTCAGGATCATTTTTAGCTCAGGGCTTGCAAGTACAAGCCCTGAAACCCAGATTCACTGCTTGTCGTGAGCGCTGGAACTTTCCTCTGGATGCTGGTGCTCGTGCTTCGCATCGCTCTTGCTCTCGCCCCTGCCATTGCCGCGTTGCGGGTGGTCCACTTCATATTCTTCATAAGCGCGAATGATGCGCTGCACAAGATTGTGCCGCACCACGTCCTTGTCGGTAAAGTGCACCACTCCGATGCCTTCGATTTTCCCGCAGATTTCCAGAGCCTCGATGAGACCGCTCTTTTTTCCGACCGGCAAATCAATTTGGGTGACGTCGCCAGTCACCACTGCCTTGGAATTGAATCCCAGCCGCGTCAAAAACATTTTCATTTGTTCGCTGGTAGTGTTTTGCGCTTCGTCAAGAATTACGAACGAATCATTCAGCGTGCGCCCGCGCATAAAGGCCAGCGGCGCAATTTCGATAATTCCCTTTTCCAGAAAACTTTCCAGCTTGTCGGGATCGAGCATATCGTACAGTGCGTCATACAAAGGCCGCATGTACGGATCCACTTTTTCCTGCAGCGTGCCCGGCAAAAAGCCCAGCCGCTCGCCAGCCTCCACGGCCGGACGGGCCAGGATAATTCGGTTGACCTGCTTGGTCAGCAACGCGCTCACCGCCATAGCGACCGCGATGTATGTCTTTCCAGTTCCGGCAGGCCCAATGCCGAACATCATGTCGTGATGTTCGATCTGTTCCATGTAGTGCCGTTGCGCGGCATTGCGCGCGACAACACTCTTCTTGCCAAACGCGCGCAACTTCCCGGAGTCGAACATGCCGCGCGGTGATTCTTCCGGCGCGTCCATGGCCACGCACATCAGCGACTTCACTTCCTCGCTGGTCAATTGTTTCCCTTTATGCGTGGCGTGGTTGTACTCTTCGACGATTTTCACGGCCTGGACCACGGCGTTTTGTTCGCCTTCAATCGTCAATTTCGAATCGTGCAGATGGGTGCGGACCTGCAAAGAGTTTTCCAGCAGGCGCACGTTCTCGTCCAGGGTTCCAAAAAAAGGTTCAAGTTTTCCGGCGATATGTATCGTGCGTTTCATCCACGTCGAGGATTTATCAGACGAAGCAACTGCGGCGGGCTTTCCAATGGCTGGAATTGAAGCATCTGTTGCAAACCGATTGACCGCTTCGCGGTCGCCCATAGTTTTGGTTCCCTCCGACCCCAACCTCCGCTACATTTCAAGTCCGGCGCCAGCCAACTTGCGCGCCATTCACAGCACTACTTTTCACCCTAACCTACCCATGCGTCACGGTCAAGTTACGCAATGTTAACCGTTCGTCGCGCGGACCATTACTTTATTTTCCTGCCTGCAGCGTTGCAGCGATGGCTTTTTCCGCGAGCGGAGCCATGACGGCATAGCCAGCCTTGTTTGGGTGCAGGCCATCATCGCTGAGTTCTTTTTTCAGGAAGCCGTGGTCGTCAACCATTGCGGAAAAATAGTCCAGGTAGATGTCTTTGTGCTGAGCGGCGTAATTTTTGATCCAAGAGTTCAGCGCCAGGATTTTTTCCGGAGGACGGCCGCCGGTCATGCTGACTAATTTCCCCTCTTGTGTGTGGCCGCCGTCGTATACGGGCAGCACCGATGACTGCACCACGCGTATCCCATTGGCACGCGCAAGTTCCGACATGGAAACGAGATTGGCTTCGATATCTTCTAGCGTCATCTGGCCGGTGTTGCCCGCGATGTCATTGGTTCCTGCGAGAATAACCACCACTCGCGGCTGCAGGGCCAGCACATCCGGTCGAAAGCGAATCAACATTTGTGGCGTAGTTTGCCCGCTGATACCGCGGTCGATATACGGTTTGCCGGGAAAGAATCCTCCGAATTGCGGTTGCACCCACATATCGGTGATGGAGTCGCCCATGAAGACGACGCGTGATTCGTTATTCGCGGGTGGAGCGAGGGTAGCGTTGGCGGCGCGGTAGCGGGCGAGATTCGGCCAGTCCTGAAGGGTCTTTTCGTCGCGGGCGAGCTTTTCTTCGAGGTTGGCGACTTGTTTCGCGAGCGGAGTCGTTTCGGGTGCGGTTTGCCCTGCGGAGATTGCGGGAAGCAGGATTGCCGCTGCCAGGTAGACGAGTAGGATTTCGCGGGTGCGACGCATCAAAGTCCTCCGAGGAGTTGGTGTAAAGTCTTTTGGCAGTGGTGAGTTTACTGTGAGTTGCGGGTCGGCGCATGGCAGAAATGTAGCTGCCATCAAGAGGCGCGGCGTTCAAGCACCGGACGTGGCCACTCGCCGTGAGCGTGGTCCGTGGCAATTGATCGTGTTCGGCCGTCGGAATGGGAAGGAACCTGAACGCAGAGGCGCAGAAAGCGCGGAGAGTTGCCGAAGCGTTGTAAGAAAGCTGCTCGTGGCCCCCTCGAGAATGTCGCGTGTGCGCGGTTCGTGTGCGCCGTTCGGAAGAAGAACGCTGGACGCAGAAGTGTGGGAATTCGAAGCACGGGGAAGTCAGCGAGGATTGGGTAGCTTGCGAATTGATAGGCGGCAGCAATTCATCGCGCTTATCTGGAGTCTGGGCAGTCCTGCGGGCTGTGCGTCGTTATTTGTGGCCGTTTTTTGTGAGAGACAAATTAGTTTTGCCCGGCGCGCTTTATTTGACAGACCCGCAGGCGTCCCCTAGACTTAAATATTTGAGCGATACGCAAAAGGAGCATTAGCTAGATGGCGCAAGGACAGGCTACCAAAATAAAGAAGAAGAAAAAGTCAGTTTTAAAGCGCGCGGCGCAATCTGTGCAACGGGCGGAAGTGAACCGGGCCAACCGGACGCGGGTACGGACGGCAATCAAGAAGCTGCGCGGGGCGATTACCGCCGGTGACGTAACGGCAGCGGGAAATTTGCTGAACCCAACGCTTTCTGCGATCGATCAGGCGATTACCAAAAATGTGCTGCATGAAAACACGGCGAACCGCTACAAGTCGCGGCTGACATTGGCTTTCAATGGATTGAAGGGCAAAGCGGCGAAGTGAATTTTGCAGGGTGGCTGAGATTGGATGTGACTAGACCGGACAATTTGTCCGGTCTTTTTCGTTTGGTGCGGCGAATGGAACTAGCATGCGGTCAGTTCGGTGATTAGGAATTCCATGACGGCGCGGCTGTCTTCGCTGCCACGTTTGAGGCGGTCGTCGGCGCGTTGGAATGCGCGCATGCCTGCGAGCAGGCGCGGCTTTGAGATTTTGCGGGAATTTTGTACCGCAAGCTCGGCTTGTTCTGGCCGCATCTGGAGCGCACGGGCGGCTTGCCAGCCGTTTACCGCGCCTTTTATTTCGCTGGCTTCCACTAGTTTGCGATACATCCAGGCCATCGCACCCAACATTTGCAAAGGTTCTTCGCCGTCGCGCAGCAACCGGTCAAGAAAATCCAGCGCGCGTTTGCCCTGGCGTGACGCAATCATGTCCGCCATTTCCCAAACGGTTGCGGCCCGCTCCGAAATCACCATGAGCGTAACGTCCTCGCGACGGATCAGTTTTCGCTCGCCGGCAAATGTGCTGAGCTTTTCGATTTCGGTCTTTAAGCGTTGCAAGTCGGCGGCGACACATTCGGCCAAATCTTCGGCGGCGCCTCTTTCGAATTCGACGCCTTGCTCTTTTGCAAGGGTACGCGCAAGAGCAACCGCGGCGGCGCTGCGCTGATCGGGATCTTCTCCCAAGCCAGCTTCGACGACCAGCGATTTTTCAACCAGCAACTTAGACAGCTTCATGCGCTGATCGAGATGCGTTGCCTCCATCACCAGCACGGTGAACGGGGCGGGATCGGCAAGGTATGATCCCAGTTGCTTCACCGCTTCGTCGCGTTTTTTTTCCGCCAACTCTTCGATGGCTTCCGCCTCTTCGAGAAAAACAACTTGCTGAGGCGAGAGCATGGGCAGGGTTTGCGCCTGATCGAGGGCAGCCTGAATATCGCCACGTTTGGCAGAAAATCTGGAGACGGCCCAACTCCGCGCCGCTTCCGGAACGTACTGGTCGATCAGCTGTGCGCGACAGATATCCCGCAGATACGGCTCTTCTCCGAGAAGCAGAATGGCGGGGATGGGCTTGCCTTTTTTGAGGCGCAAAAGCAATTCGTCGGTGCCGACCGTCATTAATAATTCTCCGTTACCGCGGAAACCAGGCGCTTTGCAAAATCCTGGGACATGCGATCGAGGGCCGGGTCTTGCTCTTCGAAGAAGCTCTTCACATCGGTGGAAATTTCGTATTCGTTGCGAAAAATAAAGTTATTATTGTGATAAAGAATTTTTTGGGTAGTGGATTCGGTCAGTGTCACTTCGCACTTCATGGTAACCAACATGGTGGTGGCACGAGTCGTTGCCGGAGTCGTGGCGGTTGCAGGGATGCTCGTAAATAGCAGAGGCACGGCTTCCACAGTAAGCACTGTGCCGCGCAGCACAGCATCGCCGCTTTCCGGAGCGGAGACCACTTTGTAGTTGGTGCGCGCCAAAAATTCGTGGATCGTTGCCGCGGTGAGGCGCTGCTCGATGCGATAGCTGGAAGTTCTGTTTTCAATAGCAGGAACCGCGATCACGTGAATGGTTTGCGGCAGCGAATCGTTGCGTCCGGCGACGTGATAACCGCATCCGGCAAAGATGGTCACTGCCAGCAGTGAGCAGATGAATGTGGCGCGATTCATTCGAGTAGTTTCTCCGCCAATTTCACCGCGTTTGCGGCCGGCAGGCGGAGATTGTCCGCAGCGGCCCAAAACCACCACGCGCCCGGAGTGGACGGATCCGGACGCGGCGGCGCGAGTTGCAGCGACGTTTCTCCCGCGGAACTGACGTTGTCAGGAGCGGCATCTTCCGTTGTGATGCTGAAGCCGAGCGATTCGCAGCTTTTGCTAAGCTCCGCGGCACCAGCGGAAGCGGCGAGCCGAGCGCATGCGGTGACTGTGGTTCCGTAATACACCGGAGAGTGGAGCAATTGCAGCGCCGGAGCGCTCACAGCCGCTGGGAGACATGCGCGCACTTCGCGGCGGAGAATTTCCAACGAGGATTGCAGGTTGTGGCGGCTGGCCGAACCGAAGCGATCGAGCATTGTGAAGGCTACCTGAGCGTCAAATACTTCCTTGCCCAGCGACTGAAAAGAAAGCAGCTGGCCGGTCTGCGATTCGAGCTCCTGGATGCCAGGCTTTCCGGCGCTAGATGAGACTGGCTGGAAAACCACGGCGTCGAGCGAACCGGGGCTCCACTGGCGCAGCGCGATCGTGAGCCGCGCAATGAGCTCGGCCGGTGCTGAGGGAACCGCAAAAACACCGGCGTCTTTGTTCAATTGCGCTTGGGCGAGAGCGTCGAATTTCGGCAACCAAGCCTGCGCTTCGGCGTGTCCGGCAAATTCACCCGATAGGTCCACGAGGCACGCGCCGCTTTTTCGAGCCAGTTCGAAATTTCGTTTGCTGAACGCCGGGGAGCCCGTGAAAAACACGATCCATGCCTTGTTGAAGCTGTCTTCTTCGACGGGTTGGATGACCGCGGGTTCTCCACCGGCTTCGGTAAGCAGTCCGGCAACGGTTTCTTCATCGACAAGACGGAAATCGGACGCGGCGAAGCGCCCCTCTTCGAGAAGAGTTTTCAATTCGGCGCCGAGAAGAGAGGAAGCGCCCGCGACGACGATTCTGCGCGATTCAAGAGGAGTGGCCACGGATCAGGACGAAGCGGAGCGCATCGCTGCGCGCTGCCGCAAAAAGCGGATGAGATGTAAAGTGACGCCGGCAATGGCATAGCTGCAGGCCACTATCAATAGTGCGATCTCTGAATAGACCCAAATGACTGCTCCCAAAATCAGAAGCAGCAAAATCAGAATGCCTGGTTGTTTCTTGCTCCAAGGCAGGTCTTTGAAACTATAGAAGCGAATGGTGCTGGTCATTAGACCGGCCAGGGCCACGGCAAGCAAGAGCCAACAAACGGACCAATATAAGTCGACCAGCGAACCACCAACTCCGAGCGGTCCATCTCTGCGAAACGCGTGGACAACGGAGGCGATCACGCCTGCTGCGGCAGGGGTAGGCATTCCAACGAAATATTTTGCGCCTCCGGGAGCCATACCCTTGACGTTAAACCGTGCCAGGCGCCAGGCGCAGGCGATTAAGAACGCCAGACAACACAGCCAGCCTAGACGCCCGACCCAGGGAACCTGGCTGGCCACGTTGCGAACGCCCCATGCATAGGCCAAGATCGCCGGCGCGACGCCGAAACTCACAACGTCCGCGAGCGAATCAAATTGAACACCGAATTCCGTGTTGGTTCCGGTCATGCGGGCGATGCGGCCATCGAGTGAATCGAAAACAATGGCTATACCGATGGCTTTTGCCGCGTGGTTAAAATCCTCGGGACCGCCCATCAGGGACGCAATGACGGCGTAATATCCGCAAAGCAAATTAGCGGAAGTCAGTGCCGCAGGGATAAGAAAAATTCCGCGACGCAACCTGGCTTGGGTGCGATGTCTGCGACCTTCGAACGGAATTTCCTGTTGATCCAGGATGGCCATACTTAGGAATGCCTTTCCGCCGCGGCGAGCGAGGCTTCGCCGAAAGAATTCGCGGTTCGTTGAGGCCACCGCGCCAGAATGCTGGAGCCGCCGGCTACGTTGTCCCCTATTTTTACCAGAAGCTCGGAGCCCTGCGGAAGCCACAGATCGACGCGTGAGCCGAAACGGACAAGCCCGATGCGCTCGCCTTTGGCGACCGATTCGAGTGGTTTTTTCCAGGAGACGACGCGACGGGCGATCAGGCCGGCGATTTGCTTGAACTCAATGGTGCCCTGCGGAGTTGCCAACGTAAAAATATTCTGTTCGTTCTGCGTGGAAGCTCTGGCGTCCCAAGCGGCAAGAAACTTTCCTGGACGATAGTCGAGTTGGGTGATGACTCCCGCCGCGGGAGAACGGTTTACGTGAACATTCCAGACAGCGAGGAAGATACTGATGCGCGTACCGGGCCTGCCCGCGTTTTCTTCTTCGGCGATTACCACTACGCGGCCATCGGCGGGAGAAACAACTACGTCAGGATCGGGAGAGATCACGCGTTCCGGATCACGAAAAAAAGCAAAGCAGAAGAGACCAAAGGCGATAAAGACGCCCGCCAGAATCCACCAATGCAGAATCAGCGCTATTCCGCCAAGAAATAGCGGCGGGGCGCCAAAGTAATATCCTTCTTTGACCATGCGGTATTGAAGATACCACACCGATGGCGCAAGACCTCTCCCGCTGCTCGCCGGGCCAAGCGCCCGCGACATAGGCAGCCCACAATAGTTCGCCTGAAGACAATCCACCGGCGAACTGGAGTAGACAGACTGTTTGTCAACCAAAGCGCGCGCGACAGGTCAAGCGTGTTGCGCGCGCGATCGTTCGATGCGCGCCGCAATCCGCTCCATCTCATCCTTGCAGTGGAGCTTCATCTTTTTCAGCTTGATTTCTTCCAGGAGGTCTTCCGAACTGAGGTAGGGTTCTTTGAGGATTCTTTGCAACTCTGACTCGTACTTTTCATGCTGCTCGAACAGACGCTGATAATCGGCGTCAGTTACGAGGAGTATGTCCCGAGGGTTCCGCTGCATGGCTGCCATGCGTTCCTCCTCCATACTGCAAATTGAATTGTAGACTGCATTTGTTCGCCGCGCGTGGACAGGAGAGCCGCTCGACTTGAGGCGAAGTTAACGCTGTGTGAACGCCGAGTCAATAGGGCACGCCAACTATTTTGGTACTAGTCTTTGAGTTTCAAGCGCAGGAGCAGAGCCGCCTCGGCCGGATCGCGATAGTAATTCGGGCGGCGGCCGGTAGCCTCAAATTCAAATTCACTATACAGGGCGCGCGCAGGTGCGTTTGATTCCCGAACTTCCAGAAACAGTTCGCCGATACCGCGGTCATGCGCGAGATGCAGGAAGTTCTTCAGAACAAAACGAGCATAACCCTTGCGGCGATGCCGGGCGGGAACGGCGACGTCCAGAATTTCCGCCTCCTCGCCGAGATGCCTCCACTGGAGCACTGCCACAACTTCGCTATCGAGGTCGCACAGACAGGTGAATGTGGACCCAACAGGGGGTAAAGCGGGACGCCGGGATTCATGCGAAGGGTGGTTCGAAATGTCATTCGAATCGTGGAAGGAAAGATTTGCTTCGCGGAGGATTTTGCGGACTGCCGGTTCGTCCGAAGCCGAGCTCTCCCTAAAGAGGCAACGCCGCTTGCAGTCTTCATCGCCCTCGGGATTTTTGACTTGATCGGGCATGGATTTGTCTATCGCAATTCGTTCGTCCATTACGCCTTCACCGCGGACTTGTGCCCTTTCCAAAACACTTCGGCATCGGAGCGGCGAACATAATTCGCATCGAGGGACAGAGCGTCGGTCGTATCTGGTTGGCGGAACTTACGATATGCCAGCAAGCCCAGGCGCTGTGAGAAAGGCGGGGTCACTACCTCGACGATATGGCCGCTTGCCGCAAGTGACGGCCACTCTGGGAGAGATTCGAGCATTTTGGGATCTGGCGTAACCCAACGTACGGACTTCTCCTTGGCCTCCACCTTTACCGTGGCCACAAAGTCCGACAACGAAGTAACGGACTCTTCTCCGATCAGTTCTAGGCCGTCGCCAACAAGGGAATAAAGAGCTGCGAACGCCTGCTCGCGTCTGGCATCAATGTACGACGCAACCAAAGGCAGGTCAGTCCGAGAACCGTTGACAGCGAGCGCTTCGAGCCTGGAAACTGCGGCGATCAGCTTGCCGTAGATTTCCGCCCAAGCCTTGACCGTGGTCAGTCCAACGCGGAGCCCAGTAAACGAACCCGGACCCGCACAAACCGCGTAACCGTCTAGTTCAGCTAGACTTAGCGAAGAGTTAGCCAGCAAGCGATTCACCGCGGGAAGCAGCCAGCTCGAATAGTCCTCCTCGGTCGAATGTACTTCGATCAATCGAAGTTCGGTACCTTCGAAGAGCGCGACACTGCCGCGCGCGTCCGCCGTGTCCACCAGGATGAATTGCATGCGATCAGTATAGGCGAACAGGCGATGGTGCAAGAAGCGGAACGGTGCGAGAGTCAGTACCGTTACCGACCGCCAGGGCAATTTTAGGGCCAAAATAAACTACGGGATTCGCTAACCTTCTCATTTCAAACGATATATCTTGACTATCTGAACACAAGCTTCTACACTCCTTGCTGTACCTCAGGGGGCATCCGAAACCATGGACTACAAAATCGGTGATAAGGTTGTGTACCCGAACCACGGCGTTGGAGTCATTGAGCAGATTAATTACGGAGTGTTAAACGGAAAAACAGAACGATATTTCATGATTCGTATTGTTTCGAGTGACTTGCGAGTCATGGTGCCCCAAACGAACGCAGAAAGTGTCGGACTGCGCTCGGTGATGCGTTCAAACGACACGACAAAAGTGCTGGGCTTTTTGGAACGCGGTAAATTGAATTGCCACCACGACTGGAAGCATCGCTTCAAAGAGAATTCCGAGCGTATGCGCACCGGTTCCCTGCTAGAAGTTGCAGTGGTCCTCAAGAGTCTCTGCTCGCTAAGTCGCAGTAAGCCACTTTCCTTCCGCGAAAAAAAGATGTTGGAACGCGCCAAGTACTTGCTGGTGAGCGAAATGGCAACCGCGAGAAGCACTACTTCCGAATCCGCCGAGGCGATGGTTTTGAAATCGCTGGCGAAAGCGAAATTGCAATTCCCGATCATGCAGGAAGGTTTCGAACAATAGGGTTTATTGAACGCGCACTTTTAGAGGGACAGGTCTTCGGCTTGTCCCTTTTTCATTTGGTGTTAAGGCGATTGATGTATGCAGACGCATTGCAAGTTTTTTATGAAACAGTTTCAGTGCGTTGATTCGAATTGATCGCCGGCGCTTGCGAGAGAATTTATTTCGCCGGTTTTCCCCAACCACCCCCGCCCGGAGTCTCGATTCGCAAAATATCGCCAGGTTTAGCGATAAAGGAAGTTTTCCCTGCTAATACTTTGCTCTTTGATCCTCGAATCAGTGTGTTCTTGCCCCGTCTACCGCTACGACCTCCAAATAAACCGTACGGCGCGGTTTCTCTACGGTCGGTTAGCAAGCCAACTGCAACCGGTGAAAGGAACTCGATTTCGCGGACAATTCCATCGCCGCCTCGATGCCTTCCCATGCCGCCGGAACCGCCACGGATCGCATATCGCTTCACTCGAACGGGATAGTTTTCTTCAAGCACTTCTGTAGGAGTGTTCCAGGAGTTGGTCATGTGCGAATGGCTGGCGGATGGTCCGTCAGCAGCGCTCGAAGCGCCACAACCGCCGGCAATTGTTTCGTAATACGTGAACGACGATTCATTCGCGGCTGGGTGTTTTCCTCCAAACGTAAAATTATTCATAGTGCCCTGGCTAGCTGCTGGAATTCGCTTCGGGGCTGCTTTGGCCAATGCGCGAAGCAACGTATCTACCATGCGTTGCGACGTTTCGACGTTGCCTCCGGCCACGGCGCCGGGCGGCGACGCGTTGACGATCGTTCCGCTGGGTGCAATCACTTTGATTGGACGCAACAGTCCGGAAGTCGCCGGGACGTCTTCGCGTACCAGGCAGCGGAAAACGTAATAGACGGCGGAGACTGCGATGGCCTCGACGGCATTCACATTGCCGGCGCACTGCGGCGCGGAACCTGTAAAGTCCACCACTATGGAATCTGTCTTAATCCGGATGCTGACGCGAATTCGCAAGCGTTCGGCACTGACGCCGTCACCATCAAGAAAATCTTCTGCGCGATAAATTCCGGGTTTCAGGGAATGAAGCACGGTACGCAGCATCTTTTCAGAATAGTTGAGCAGGTGGCCCGCGTATCGCAAGACCTCGCTGGTTCCGTACTTTCCTGCCACCTCGCGCAAGCGGCGTTCGCCCAGCCGGCACGACGCGATTTGTGCCGCCAGGTCGCCTTCGCGTTCGGATGGCGTTCGAACGTTGGCGAGCAGCAGGCTCAACACGTCCCTGCTAGCCGCGCCGTTGCGAAAGATCTTCACGGGCGGAATGCGTAGCCCTTCCTGAAAAATCTCGCGCGCCGGCCCCATCGAACCTGCCAGCGCTCCGCCAATATCCGCATGGTGAGCGCGGCTGGCGACAAAGAACTGCGGAGCGCGTTTTGCGTCAACAAAAACCGGCATGATCAGAGTCAGATCCGGTAGATGCGTACCTCCGGCGAAAGGATCATTGAGAAAAGCGATATCACCCGGCTCGAAGGTCAAAGCTGCGCGCGACGCCGCAACGGATGCGGGCATGGAGCCCAAATGCACTGGCATGTGATCGCCCATGGCCAGCACCTGGCCAGCGCCGTCATAGACTGCACAGGAATAATCGCGCCGCTCCTTGATGTTGGGTGAAAACGCGGAACGGCGAAGCGCGGCTCCCATTTCCTCGGAAATGGAATGAAAAATATTCTTGAATATTTCGAGCCGCATGGCATCAGGAGCCGCAGTCTTTTTGACGTTTTTACCGGGCATGGCGCCTCGTGGTTCCCGCGGAAGCGGACAAGCGAATCTGGCCGTAGGCATCAACGCGAGCCAACCACCCGGCGGGAACAAGTGAGGTGGCGCTGTACTCGACGATAATCGCGGGTCCGCAGAACCGGTGCCCCGCGCGCAGCTTTTCTCGTTCGTATAACGCAGCTTGAACCGCGCGACCGGCGAAGTAACAGTCGATTTTTCCTTCGCTAGGCGGCTGCGTACCTTCCCCTTTGCGGCCGATGCGTGGAAGTTCAATTCGAGGCGATAACCCTGTCGCACGGCAACGAACATTCACGATTTCGATGGGCCGGTGCGGATCTGCATGGCCATACGCGCGTTCATGGGCCCGGTGGAATGCGGCGGTGAAATCGGCGCTGGCAGGAACGCCCAAATCATATGCCTGGCCAACATAACGTACGTCGTAGCGATGTTCGAAGCGCCGCTGGCCCTTCCTAAATCCCTCGCACCGAAGAAAATAGTCTGCGTCCTGCTGCAGCTTGCGTTGCACTTCGTTGGCTTTGCGCCGGGTATCCGAGGGATCCCGAACCGGGAGCAAGACCGTGCAAGAGAAATCGCGCACGACATCGGCTCTGAGGATACCGAGAGCTGACAGAGCCCCCGGAAATACGGGTACGAGCACGCCGCGCATTTCGAGAGCAGCGGCCAAATCGCACGCGTGCAATCCGCCGGCTCCTCCAAAAGCTACCAGCGTGTAGTCCCGGGGGTCGTGGCCGCGTTCGATGGAGATTTTCCGCACAGCTCTTTCGATGACCGCGTTCGAAACGCCGAGAATTCCCTGTGCGAACTCTTCGACTGAGCGGAAACTTCCTTTGCGCTTTCGCAGTTCGCGGCGAGTTCGCTCCAGATCCAAGGTAAATCCTCCACTCAACAATCCTCGACCGCCGAAGTGACCTAGCACCGCGTGAGCATCAGTCACCGTCGGCAAGTCTCCGCCTCCGTAGCAAATTGGCCCCGGGTCGGCGCCAGCGCTTTCCGGTCCGACGCGAAGCGCAGCCCCTGCATCGAAACGCGCAATCGAACCGCCACCGGCGCCGACGGTATGAATTTCGAGCATCGGCACAGATATGGGAAGCCCCGCGACACGCGCTTCGGTTGTAATCTGCGCTTCTCCGCATAGCAGCGCGACGTCGGTGGAAGTTCCGCCCATGTCGAATGTGATTACTCTTTTCAGGTCCGCAAGGGACGCCGCATACGCCGCGCCAAGCACGCCACCCGCAGGGCCGGAGAGAACGGTTCGAACCGGTTGCGCCGCAGCACTTGCGGCAGAAATGATTCCGCCATTGGATTGCATCACACGAACTTGCGCCGAGCGATTCGATTTAGAATCCGGTCCGCCATCCCAGACTTCGTTTGCGTGCGTCTGCGTTTGGTTGAGATACGAACTCATTACCGGCGCCAGATACGCGTTAATGACCGTGGTCGAGGTGCGCTCGAACTCGCGAAACTCCGGCAAGATTTCGTGCGAGACACTGACGAGAAAGCCCGCGTGCCGCAACACTTTTGCAATCAATGTTTCGTGTTTCGAATTTCGAAAGGAGAACAACAGGCAGATGGCCACGGCGTCGGGCCGGACACGGCGGACCTTTTGCACCAGCGAATGAATGACCGCCGGACTCAACGCTTCTATGATCGAGCCATCCGCGGCGAGACGTTCGCGCGCAGCGATGCGATGTTCACGCGGCACAAGTGGCGGCGTTTTGTGAAATTGCAAATCGTACAGTTTTGCGCGCGCCTGTCTTCCGATTTCGAGCACATCCTCGAACCCCTCCGTGGTGACCAGCAGGACTCGTCCGCCGCGACGCTCCAGCAGCGCATTGGTACCAACAGTGGTTCCGCAGATTAAATCCAACGCTTCCCGGGCGGAGGCTCCGCTGGTCGCGCGAACTTCCGAAAGTGCAGCGGCGATCGCCGCGGCGGGATTTTTTGGCTGCGAAGGCACCTTCCGGATTTCAAGCTTGCGGTCACGGAGAAATACGCAGTCCGTGAACGTGCCACCGGTATCCATGGCTATGCGCATGAGGCGGGCATTTTACCTTGAGCGAGCGCGAAGATTCACGTCGCGAGGAATGTCCCTGGAAGCCACGCCGACATGAATTTTAAGCAATCGGCAGCGACGCGGAAGCGTTAAGCGAAATGTCCGCGAAAATGTGATTTCGGAAACGCGGATATGCCGCAGCTGCAATCATCGCGGCATTGTCGGTCGATAAGGCGTGACTGGGAAAATACACATGAAGCCCGCCGCTGCGCGCGCTGTCCTCGAAGGTCGCACGCAACTGCCGGTTCGCCGCTACACCACCAGAAACCAGTACAGTCGGCAGGTTTAGCTCTTCCGCGGATCGCATCGTGCGCTCGACCAGATCGCGCACCACTGCGTTCTGAAATTCTCTTACCAGGCCCAGGGTCTTCGGTCCACAAAGCGCCAACAATTGGTCGAAATTGCGCTCGCCCCGGGCTATTGCCGCCTCGCGTGCCGCGATTTCCGGCAAGTATTCAGGATTCTCGCGCACGTGGTACAACACGGCGGTCTTCAATCCGCTAAAACTGAAGTCAAACGAATTGCCGCGCATTTTCGTCGGGCCAAACTTTACCGGAGCGGGAACGTTTCCAGCGGCGGCTGCGAGGCGATCCAGAATTGGGCCACCAGGGTATCCGAGCCCAAGCAACTTGGAAACTTTGTCGTATGCTTCGCCGGCCGCATCGTCGCGAGTCTGGCCGATTTTTCGATAGGACCACAACCCGTCGGCATCAGACTGGGAAGACTCATTTGGCTGCACTTCGTAGAGTACGGTATGTCCGCCGGAAACGATCAAGCAAACCGCGGGCAACGCGGGCGATACACCTGATTGGTAGGCTTCCAGAAAAACCGCGTGGATGTGCCCTTCTAGATGATTCACCGACACCAATGGCTTGCCTAAAGTTTCGGCCAGCGTTTTTCCGTAGGTAATGCCCACCAGCAGGGAGCCAACTAGCCCCGGTCCTTGCGTTACTCCGATGGCGTCCAACTCTTCAAGACGCATTCTTGCCTGCTCCATGGCTTCGCGCACCACAGGCACAATTCTGCGCAAGTGTTCGCGTGAAGCAAGTTCCGGCACCACGCCGCCATACTTGCGATGGACGTCGATCTGCGACGCGACAACGCTGGATAAAATCTCGCGGCCGTCGGCAACAACAGCGGCTGCCGTTTCATCGCACGACGATTCGATTCCAAGAATGCGAACGCTCATTCGCTTTTTTGCTCCGCCCTGATTATGCTAACACGCGGCTGGAATCACGGCTTTCGGGCCGCGCACTCTACACTAAGAATCCGATTGTAAATTCACGAGTCTTCTTTAACCTGAGATTATGACCGCAACGACCGATTCGAGCGCAAATCCCTCACGCATCAAAAAAGTTCGCAAAGCAGTTCTTCCCGCCGCCGGGCTGGGTACGCGCTTTTTGCCCGCGACCAAGGCGCAACCGAAAGAGATGTTGAACGTTGTCGACAAGCCGCAGATCCAATATGTGGTGGAAGAGTGCGTCGCCAGCGGCATCGAACACATCATCATCGTCACCGGCAAGGGCAAAAATTCCATCGAAGATCATTTCGATTACAACCCGACGCTTGAACGCTATCTGGAAGAAAAAGGCAGGCCGGATCAAGCTGAGATGGTTCGCCACATCAGCGACATGGTTCAGGTCAGCTACACGCGCCAGAAAGAACCGCTGGGACTCGGGCACGCTGTGCTGGTTGCCAAAGATCTGGTCGGAGATGAACCGTTCGCTGTGTTGCTCGGCGATGTTCTGATTCCCGGAGTGAATCCCGCCACCAAGCAACTGGTGACGGTATATGAAGCAACCGGTATCGGCGCTATTGCGGTGGAGGAAGTTCCCCGCGAGAAGACGCATTTGTACGGCATCATAGGTGGCGAGCCCGCTCCACAAGGGCCGTTCGGCGAGCGCTTGCTACGCATTCGCGAACTTATCGAGAAACCAAAGCCCGAGGAAGCTCCCTCAAATCTTTCCATCACCGGACGTTACGTTCTTCCTCCAGCAATTTTCGATTGTCTGGAACGCACCAGGCCCGGCGCGGGCGGCGAAATACAACTCACCGACGCGCTGAAGATTCTCGCGAAGGAACAGGGCTTGTGGGCCTACATCTACGAAGGAATTTCCTATGACGCGGGAGACAAACTGGGCTTCCTGATCGCTACCGTCGAATTGGCGCTGCAAAACAAGAAACTGGGTGAGCCGTTCAGAAATTATTTGAAACACTTAAAACTTTAATTGCTCGACGGAGTTCCGGATCACTATTTTTTCTTTGCCGGCTGCTTCTCTTTCGTTTCCTTGGTTGAACTTTCTTTGGCGCTGGACTCTTTCGCCCCGGAATCCTTTTTATCCTGCTTGTCAGATTTGTCTGACTTCTCGCTCGACGAATCCGGCGATCCGCTTTCCCGCGCGCTCGATTTTCCCGCATAGTCGGTCACATACCAGCCCGACCCTTTGAACTGAATCGCGGGAGCGGACTGCAACCGCTCGACTTTGCCGCCGCAGTGCGGACACTTTTTCAGGTGCGGCCCCGACACGCTCTCGATTTTTTCCGTCTTTTTGCCGCACTTCTGGCATTGATACTCGTACAGTGGCACCGCAGTTTCCTCCGCTTGTGTCTTGAAGACCGCAGTATAGCATGCGCGGCATATGCCAGCCCGCGTGCTAGACTGCTTGTATGGAGCAGCAATCCAGCGCACATGAAGCGTGCCTGTACTTGGTGGCCACGCCGATTGGAAATTTGGAAGACATCACGCTGCGCGCACTGCGCATCCTGAAAGAAGTAGACCAGATTGCCTGCGAGGATACACGCCACACGCAGAAACTTTTGCAGCACTACGACATTCAGAAGCCGCTGGTCAGCTATCACGAGCACAACGAACTGACGCGCGCGCCTGAACTGGTGGTCGCTATGGAGCAGGGCGCGCAGATTGCATTGGTCAGCGACGCCGGAGTGCCTCTGGTCAGCGATCCCGGCTACCGGTTGGTCACACTCTGTTTGCGTCATCACATTCCGGTAATTCCGATTCCAGGGCCTTCCGCTTTGTTAGCCGCGCTTTCCGCTTCGGGTTTGCCGAATGAGGAATTTCTTTTCGCAGGGTTCTTGCCGGCACGCAGCGGCGAGCGGCGGCGAGCCCTCGAGCGGCTTAGAATCGAAGATCGCACCATCATTTTTTACGAAGCGCCGCATCGCATCGAAGAAACACTCATCGACGCGCACGAGATTCTTGGCGATCGCCCCGCCTGCCTGGCGCGCGAAGTCACGAAAATCCACGAAGAGTTTCGCCGCGGCTCCCTGGCCGAACTGGCTGCTTCTCTGGCGGACAAACCGGCTCGCGGCGAGATTACTCTGCTTATCGGCGCCGTTCCCGCAAACGGAAAATCAGCGCACCGCGATACTTCACAGAGCCTCGCCGACCGGGTAGAAGAATTGATGCGGCAAGCCAAATTGGATCGCAAAGAAGCCCTGAAATTGGCGGCGAAAGAGCGCGGCATGACCAAGCGCGCCGCGTATCACGAACTGCATCTGGAAGTGGAAGATTCAAGCGACTCGCCCGAATGACATGTCTGCTCGAAGCGGAGAGCAGTCTTTTCTTAAGCAGCCGACTCCGACCGAAACACCTTCTGAAATCTGGGCCCAATGAACCGTACCCCGACCAGGTGTTCGCCGGGTCCGCTGGCGGCAGCTACGTGCACTACCTGGCCGCGCGTTGCAAAGTCTGCGTCTCCCCGGCGCCACGCTTGATGCGAAGTCGGAATTCGTATATCCAGATCAGCGCCAACCGGCACTTCAAAGCGCGTTACAAACGCCGCGCCACTCCGGCACAAATTTTCGCTGGAAGTTTCTTCGGTGAATACCACGCCACGCGAATCCCGCCCGGTTACCTGCATCGGCAAGCGCACGGAAATTCTGCGTTCAGCCCGCTGTCTCGAGACTTGCGTGCTCGTTGGCATCGTCGGACGGCTCCTCGTTTCGCAAAACCGCTTCCGGCCCATGATCTGCAAACGCCTGGCGCTCAAAAAAACCTTCTACCGCATCGAGCACTTCGCCGGGAGTCCGCGCTTCGTGAACCTTTCGCCTGAGCTCGCTTCCGTTCCCGATTCCGTGCGTAAACCAGCAAGCGAACTGCTTCATTTTTCCCACAGCGTCGGGCTGGTCGGCCAGCTTGATTTCTTTGTAGTAGCGAGAAAGTAACTGGTAGCGGTCCTCGTCTGTCGGCACCCGATAAGCGCCGCGGACACGAAATTCCGTCATCTGAGAAAAAATCCATGGATTGGACGCCGCCGCGCGGCCGATCATCACTGCGTCGCACTTCGTTTCCTCGACGATGCGAGCCGCGTCTTCTGGCTTTTGCACGTCGCCGTTTCCGATTACCGGAATCTTCACTGCCTGTTTCACTGCGGCGATAATTTTCCAGTCCGCCTGGCCGCTGTAGCCTTGCAAACGGGTTCGCGGATGGACAGCAACCGCCTCGACGCCAACCGACTCAGCCAGCTTCGCCACTTCCACGGCGACGATGGAGTTTTCATCCCACCCGGCGCGCAATTTGATGGTCAAAGGAATCCCCACCGCCGCGCGCACCGCGCGAAAAATCTCTCCCAGCAATTCCAGATCGCGCAGCAATCCTGAGCCGCCGCACTTCACCACTTTCTTTGCCGGGCATCCCAGGTTGATGTCCACCGCGTCAAAGCCGTGATCCTCCACCATTCTTGCGGCTTCCGCCATTACGCTGGGGCTTGCGCCAAAAAGTTGCGCGGTAATCGGATGCTCGTCCGGCTCAAAATACAGGTAGCGCAGCGTCTTTTTCGCGTTGCGGGTAATCCCCTCGGAGCTGGTAAACTCCGTCATCAACAGCCCGCACCCGCCGAGGCCGCGAATCACGCGGCGAAACAGCGTATCCGTCACGCCCGCCATGGGCGCAAGCACTGCCGCCGGACGGATCGTCAGGTCCCTGATTTGGAATTGCTCGGGAATCATTACTTCAACTCTAGCGTAGTTTGCCCTGCGGGCTCGGTCTTTTCGCCTGGCTTGCTCGCGCTCGCACCCTTCAAGTAACGGTCGAGCCGCAAAAACTTGCGCTGCAATGCGCCGCTATAGGCGGACCACTCATCGTCGCCGGATTCGCTCGCCAACGCCGCGCGCACCGCTGCCATTTTTGAATCCATGTCGTCCAGATAGTGAAAAACCATGGCTTCGCGAATCATTGGCAGCTTTGGCGAGCCAAATTCATACTGCCCGTGATGACTGATCAAAAGATGCTGAACCACCGTTTTTAATTCGCTTGGGAAACCGGGGATCTTGTCGATGGCGTGCAACACGGTTTCCAATTCCAGCACGATATGGCCCAACAGTTGACCATCGGTCGTGTAGCCGATCGCGCGCGCATAGGTAAGCTCATCCAGTTTTCCGACGTCGTGCAAAATCGCCACCGTAAGCAGCAAGTCCAGATCCAGCTCCCGATAATGTTCGGCAGCCTTTTTCGCAAGGCCACAGAGTCCCACTACGTGCTCCAGCAATCCGCCCAAATACGCGTGATGCATGGTCTTCGCCGCGGGCGCTTTTTTGTAGCGCGTCGCGATCGCTGGATCGTTTACGATGCTCAACACCAGCTGCTGCAACCAGGCGTTACGGATCTCGTTCGCATAGTCGAGCAACTGCGCGTACATCTTCTCGACGTCTTCTTTGGTGTGGGGGAGAAAATCTGCCAGCTCGATTTCTTCAGGCTTCGCTTTACGAAATTGCAGCAATGCCAGCTGCGGCTTGTCGCGATACAATTCGACGCGGCCTTCCACTTTCACGAAGTCGTCACGCGCTACATCCTGGACCATCACTTCAAACTTGGTCCACATACGCGCTTCGATCGTGCCGCTGCGGTCTCCCAATTCCATGCGGAGATACTGCTTGCCTTCCTTCGTATTGCGGATTTCTTTCGCGTGTACCAGAAAGAAAGCGGTGACCAACTGCTCGGAGGTCATGTCTGAAACAAACAGCTTTTTCATCAGGCTGAGGTCTTCTTGCCGAACAAAATGTATTTCTTGTGCGCTTTTTTCTTCTTGCTGGCCTCTGGTGTGGCGCTTACTTCCTGAATCTCGGAGTTGCCTCCGCCCGCCAATTCAGCGAATCCCGGCTTGATCACCACATAGCTCTGCTCGCGTAACGTCTTCAGGTATTCGCGGGCCGCTGGCTCCAATTTCTCGTTGTACAAGTGGTCCATAATCTCGTTCTTGACCTTATCGAACGACTGCTCGCCTTCATCGTAGTGTTCGAGTACCTGCATCACCAGGTAGCCCTGCTTCGTTTCCAGAACCTCGGTCAACTCATTCCGCTTCATTTTAAAAACGGTGTCCTCGAGTTGCTTGGCAAGTTCGCCGCGCTTGAACGTTCCGATGTAGCCTCCCTGATCTTTTGTGCTGCCGTCGGACATGCGTTTCGCAATTTCGCCGAAGTCTTCTCCATCCTTGACGCGCTTTAGCGCTGTCTCCGCCTTTTTCTTCAAGTCAGGCAGTTCGGCATCCTTCTTCCCTTCGGTGCTGACGATGATTTCGCGCAACGCCACCTGTTCGGGACGAACAAAGCTCTCCTTGTGTTCGTCGTAGTACTTGCGCGCGTCGCTCTCGCCAATCGAGATGTGCGAGCCAACTTCCTGGCTGATCACTTTTTGCGTCAAAATGTGATTGCGAATATTGTTTTTGAAGTCTTCCCAGTTCAATCCCTGGCTGGTGACCGCCTTTTCCAGTGCATCCAGGCTATCCAATTTATTTCCCTGCCGGATTTGGTCCAGTTGCTTCACGACATCGGTCTCGACGCTGATGCCCATGTCCTTGCCGCGCTGTGCCAGCAAGCTTTGGTCAATCAAATCTCTCAGTGTATTTTTCTTGCGATCTTCCAACGCTGCTTGCAATTGCTCCGGCGTACACTTGGCCGCGCAATCCTGCCTGACCTCTTCGTCCGCCGTGGCCAAAGCCTTGTCATACTCGGAGCGGCTGATAATTTCGTTGTTCACACGCGCGATAATCTCTTCGACTACTTTTCCGCTGTCTGTATTCGCATTGGCCGGTGCTGCGGGCGGCTTTGCCTTGGCGGCAGGCTTCTGCTCTTCGGTTGCTGGAGCCATCCCCGGCTTTTCCAGGGTTGGTGGCGCAGCGGGCGCCGGAGTGGGTTCTTGCGCCATTAAAGGCATGGCCGCCAACAGCGCCACGCTGATAACAATGTTCTTCATCCATTACCTCGTCACTTCAGTTTATCCTTGCCCTTGCAGGCCGAGCAATACGTTTCTCAGTGACTCCACGACCGGCTCTCCGCGCGCTGTCTCCATCCACAGCACTCCGGAAGGGTCCAGTCTGATCCCTTCCCGCGACCGCACCACCTGTACCAGCGTCGCCGGGTCAAGCGGCGTTTCCGGATGGAATCTTACAGCCACGCGGTTGCCGTGCCGCTCGACTATCGAAATGCGCAATCGCTCGCAGATGGATTTAAGGGCGGCATACTGCAAAAGGTTAGCTACCGAAGCCGGTAGCGGCCCAAATCGGTCAGCCAGTTCCTTCGCCACATCGGTTTTCTCGTCATCGGTCTTGATGGAAGAGATTCGCTTGTAGGTCCGCAATCGCAGATTCTCGCTGGGAATGTAATCCTGAGGAATGCGCACATCAAGCCCCAGGCTCAGCGTGGTACGCAATTCCGGCGCGGCTTCTTCACCCTTCAGCTTCGAAACCGCCCGCTCCAGCATCTGCGTGTAAATATCGAATCCTACCGCTTCGATGTGGCCGTGCTGCTGACGGCCAAGCATATTCCCCGCGCCGCGCAGTTCCAAATCGAGCGCCGCGATGCGGAATCCTGCGCCCAATTCGCTGAACTCCTTCATCGCTGAAAGGCGTTTGCGCGCCACTTCAGACAAAACCGTTTCCGGCGGTACCAGCAAATACGCGTACGCACGCTGATTCGAACGGCCCACTCTCCCGCGCAATTGGTACAACTCAGAAAGTCCCAGCCGGTCGGCGCGATTGATCAGAATCGTATTAGCCTTCGGAATATCAAGCCCGTTTTCGACGATCGTGGTCGCCACCAGCACATCCGCTTCGTCTCGGATGAATTTCAGCATCACCTTTTCCAGTTCTTTTTCGCCCATTTGTCCGTGCGCCACCACCACACGAGCACGCGGCACCAGCTTGGTGACCAGCGTAGCCAGTGAGTAGATAGATTCAACACGATTGTGGATGAAATAAACCTGCCCGTCGCGCTGCAGCTCGGTTTCCACAGCCTTTCGAATCAGCTCTTCCTGGAACGGCGCAACCACCGTCTGAATCGCCAGACGATCTCGCGGTGGCGTTTCGATAATCGACATATCGCGCAAGCCGACCAGCGACATATGCAGCGTTCGCGGAATCGGCGTGGCCGATAGCGACAGCGCATCCACATCTTTGCGCATTTCCTTCAACCGCTCTTTGTGCGCCACGCCGAAGCGCTGCTCCTCGTCAATCACCAGCAATCCCAAATCCTGAAACTGCACGTCCTTCGACAGCAGCCTGTGGGTACCAATCACTACATCCACTTTCCCGGCTTCCAGTTCCGCCAAAATTTTCTTTTGTTCGGCCGCGGTTCGAAACCGGCTCAACATCTCAATCTTTGCGGGGAATGCCGCAAATCTTTTCTTGAAGGTCTCAAAATGTTGAAACGCGAGAACCGTGGTTGGTGAAAGTACGGCAACCTGCTTATTGTCCGAAATCACTTTGAACGCCGCGCGCATTGCAACTTCGGTCTTTCCGTAGCCCACATCCCCGCACAGCAACCGGTCCATGGGCACAGCTTTTTCCATGTCGCGTTTGATGTCTGCAATCGCCAGGTTCTGGTCCTGCGTCTCCTCGAATTCGAACGCATCTTCAAACTCGCGCTGCCAATTTCCGTCCGCCGAAAAGGCGAACCCCGTCGCCGTTTTTCTCGCCGCGTACAATTCCAGCAACTTCTCCGCCATGTCCTCCAGCGATTTGCGGACTTTCGCTTTGCGCGTCGTCCATCCGGTTCCGCCAAGCTTGTCCAACGGCGGCGGGGCTCCCTCGACCACGCGATAACTCTGAACCAGGTCCATACGTTCCAGCGGCACGTACAATCGCGAATCGTCCGCATAGCGAAGCAACATGAACTCGCCGCGCCGCCCGTCCGACTCGATCTGCCGCAATCCTTCGAACTGCCCGATACCATGATCCACATGCACCACAAAATCGCCCGGCTTCAGGTCCGCGAAATCGCTAAAAAAACCCGAGGTTCGAATCTTGCGCGTCGGCCGCTCCACTGACGGCGCCACATCGAATAAATCCGCGTTTCCAAAAATCGTCAGCTTGGCATCGGGAAACGCTACTCCTTCGCCAAACGGCGCACGCAGCAACACCAATCCTGCGGATTCCGATGCACCTTCCGCAGTAAACCCCGCTGCCGCGCTTTCCGATTCACCCAGCACGTACGGAACTTCGTACTCGCGGCAAATATCCGCGTAGCGTTCCAGTTCGCCGGTGCTCGCCGCTGTCAAGAAAACTGTTCCGCCCGACGAAAGCTGCGATTTCACGTCGCCAACGCAGGCGACCACGTCGCCGTGAAATCGTGTGCTCGGCCGCGACGACAAGTGAAACCGCGTGGCCTCGCCTAAGCTCATCCCAAGCTGTTCCAACTCCACTCGTGTCGCCAGTTGCAGCGCCAAGTCAAATTCTTCTGCTTGCCAATAAAAATTCCCGGCGTCCGGAGCATTCGCCATGCCCACTTGCTCGTAAGCTTCCGTGGCTTCTGCGAGCAGGCTGTCCACGACAGGACGCAGCGTCACAGGCTCATCCAAGAAAATTACCGGCTCCAGCGAACTTGGCGTTAACTCAAACAAGCTTCGTGTGGCCTTCACGCCGGCCGGTCCCCAACAAGTCGGCAGCGCCCACGCTTCCGCACCGTCGCCCGGTACTACCAACCACTCGGTCAGCGGCAAAACCGTCGTCCAATTCACCGGTGCAATAGATCGCTGGGTTCGTGGATCAAATTCCCGCACCGATTCCACGGTGTCGCCAAGCAATTCCACACGAACCGGCCGCGGCGCCTCCGGGGAAAAAACATCCACGATCCCTCCGCGCACCGCGAATTGCCCTGGCAATTCCACCATTTCCGTCCGCGCGTAACCTGTAGCGCCCAGATGCGCCAGAAAATCCTGCAGTGGAACTTCCTTGTCTTTTTCCAGGATTCGGGCCAGCTCCGCGTAGTCTGTTCCATCGCGATAGCGCCACAGCACCGATGCCGCCGGCGCAATCACCAGCGAAGTCTCTCCAGATGCCAGTCGATACAGTGTCGCCGCACGCCGCTCCAGAATGTCCGCGTGCGGACTGCGCGACTCCCACGGAAACGTGTCAAACGCTGGAAGCACTGCCACGCCGCCCGTAGCTCCCGGAAAAACCGAGAAACAAAATCGCACCGTCTCGGCGATTCTCTCCGCCTTGTTATTCGAATCGACGATCAAAAACGCCGGACGTCGCAATTGCGAAGTGATGTACGCCACAGCGCTAGCCTTCGCCAGTTCCGTAAGCCCGACACACCCCGCTACCTTCGCTCCGCCCTGCAATGCAGACACCACGCCCTCCAGCGCAGGCTGCCGCAACAACGCTTCGAATCGTTCACGAACAACAGGCAGGATCATGAATGCTTACTGGCGATCCATTCCGCCGGAAACATCCAGCTTGCGGATCTTTTCAAGAATTGTGCTAGTCGAATATCCCGCCACCACCGGTATCGAAACCACCTTGCCGCCCGCTGCTTCTACTTCTGCGCGGCCTACTATTTGGTCGCTCGCCCAATCGCCGCCCTTCACCAGCACGTCCGGCCTCAGCGCGGCGATAATTTCTTGCGGAGTCGGCTCATCAAAGATCACAACTCCGTCCACACATTCAAGAGCGGCAAGTATTTCCGCGCGTTCCCGTTCCGGCAAAATCGGCCGCCCCGCGCCCTTCATCTCGCGCACACTGCGGTCGCTATTCACGCCAACCACCAGCGCATCGCCGAAGCTTCGCGCTTTCTCCAGCGTTTCGATGTGTCCTGGATGAAGCAGGTCAAAGCAGCCGTTGGTAAACACTACGCGCAGCCCATTGCGTTTCCCTGGGCCAAATTGCAAAATCGCTTCGTGCAAACTCAAAACTCCGCCGCTCAAATCCACACCCTCTCTATCATCCGGCCCGCAACGCGTGACACTACAGTTTATCACGCGCTCGGAATCGTCCCGTTTCCAGTTCCCCAGCCACTGCGAGTGCGTGCGTGAGCGCTCCTCTCGCCATTTCAGCATTAAATCGCAGCGCACTGCTTAAGGCCGCGGTTGGCATCCTTCTTTGCGTCCTCGGTTTTTTCCTGGCGCACCAAGAATCCTATGAAGTGCGAACCGTCCTGGCTACCGCTGGCGGCTGCAACATGCCCACCGACATCTACGAAGCCCGGTCAGGCACTCCGGTAGGTTCAGTCGTCCTCTTTCACGGACTCTCTGCCAACAAAAAAGTCATGGCTTTCAGCGCGCAAGAATTCGTCAATCAGGAATTGCGCGTCTTCGTCCCGGATCTTCCCGGCCACGGAAAAACTCCCGGCCCTTTCTCTCCCGGCCGCGTGGAAACTTGCGCCGATGCTCTGGTTCGCGATCTAGCCGCGCGCAAAGCCGTCATTCCCGAACGCACCATTCTCGCTGGCCACTCCATGGGAGGAGCCATCGCCGCCCGTGTCGCGGCGGGCATTCCCGTGGCTGGCGTCATCGCCATTTCGCCCGCGCCCATGCATCCCGCTCCCGGTGTCGCTGCCGAACTTCTCCTGTTTCCCACGCCGCCCGTCCTCGCAGCCCATGCCCTTGTCCTCAGTGCCGAATGGGAGCCGGCCGCAATCCGACAAATCGCTCAAGATCTGGTCGCCAAATCTACCAACACGTCGATCAAGTACGAAGTCATCCCTCGCACCACCCACGTCAGCATTCTCTTCGCCCCCGCAACTTTCGACGCCATCCGCTCCTGGACGTCGAACATTCTCGGTACCGATCCAGCTGCGCCGTTTCCGAAAAATATGCCCCAGCTCGGGTGCCTCATCGGACTGCTTGGCCTGGTCATTTTGTCACCGCCTTTTCTTCGCGAAATGACTGCTTCGGCTTCGAACCAATCAGCTCCCGATTGCAGTGCGCCAATCCCGTTCCTTCGGACCGCATTATCGCTCGCGATCTTCTCTGTAATCGCCGTGGTCCTGCTCCGTTTCGTTGTGCCTTTCCATTTCCTTCACATCTTTCAGGGCGACTACCTCGCCTCGTTTTTATTCATCGTCGGCGTAGCCACGCTCGCACTACATCGGCAATTTCTTCCTCGCCTGAATTCATTTTTCACAAAAATCACTGCCTCTGCCGCGGCGGCCGCGGTACTGATCATTCTGCTTTTCGGCGCCTGGTTCGAACTCACTTTCTACGAAGCCTGGCTCACTCCCACGCGCTGGTTGCGATTTCCGATTCTTTTCCTTGCGCTCCTGCCGTGGCATCTGGCTGAGGAACTTTTTCTCGACAGCCGGTCTGGCTCACCTCGCTTCCGTGGCTTGGTTCACTTTCTCGCCTTCCGCGGTATTCTCTGGCTCATTCTTGTCGGCGCCATCTTCTATCTACACTCCGGGCAATTCGCTTTCGTTCTCTTGATCCTCTATTTTGCTTTGTTTTCAATTTTGCAACGGCTGGCAACCGATGTAATACGCGTCCAAACACGCTCCACCCCAGCCGCTGCGATTTTCGGTGCTATACTCCTGGCTGGTTTTGTCCTAGCGATTCTCCCCATCGCTTGAGGACTTCGTGCTCATGCACGGTCTCACCTTAGCGAGAGAAGCCCGATGGCTGAAATCGTAATCATAGGAGGCGGTCCGTCCGGCGCAATGTGCGGCGAACAGCTGGCCCGCTCCGGCAACACCGTCAATATTTTTGACGAGCATCTGGCGTGGGAGAAACCCTGCGGCGGCGGCCTCACTCACAAAGCCATCCAGCGCTTCCCTTTTCTACTCGACAATCCTTATCCCAAGAAGCTGATACATTCGATCGAGCTCATCGCCAGCAACGAACAACGCGCCAAGCTCGAAATGCGCAATCCCATTGTCATCTACTCGCGCATGGTCTTGAACGGCATGCTTCTAGAACGCGCCCAGAACAGCGGCTGCCAGGTTCATCGCTCGCGTGTGGTCGCCGTGGACACTTCAGGTGAAAAGCCGCGCTACTCCATCGAAGGCGAATGGCATACCGCCGATTTCCTGGTGCTAGCCGCCGGCGCTCGCAATCAGCTTCTCCCCGAAACCCGCCCGCTGCAAAAAGACGAACTCGAAATCACGCAAGGCTACTTCATTCCGCAGGCCGCCGATTCCATCATCATCAAGTTTCTTCCGCGCTTCGACGGTTACATCTGGTCCTTCCCGCGTTGCGATCATTTATCCGTTGGCATCTGTGGCAGCATGGCTTCGCACAATCAGACCGAACTGCGCACGCACCTGCAAACTTTCATCGGCAAGCAAAAGCTTTCCATCGAAGCCGCTCGCTTCTACAGCCACGTCCTTCCGTCTCCTCAGGTTCCAACTCTTTCGCAGCGCACTGTTGTCGGCAAAAATTGGGCTTTGGTAGGCGACGCCGCCGCGTTCGTTGATCCTCTCACCGGAGAAGGCCTCTTCTACGCCATGCGCTCCGGAGAACTTCTCGGCAAGGCCATCGCTGAAGGCAATCCCCAGATGTATACCGACTGGGTCCGCGCAGCTTTCTCCTGCGAACTCGAATTCGCGGCGCGCATAGTGCGCCGCTTCTATCGCGGCACTTTCCTCGGCACTGCCGTCACTACCCGCATGGTGCAGTTCCTTCGCCGCAGCACCATTTTCCGCCAGATCATGGCCGATATTTTCAGCGGCACGCAGGACTACATCACACTTAAACAGCGGGTCGTGGGCCATCTCGGCATGACGCTAAGCGATTTTGTGACTTCCGTTCTAAATGTGGACGCACCCGCCGTCGCCAAGCCGCGTGCAGAGAGCATCACCGCGCGCTGATCCGGTTTTCAGGGTTTCAGGGTTTGTACTTGCAAAACCTGAGTTGAACAGTGTCTGTACTTGCCAACCCTGAGATACAGACCTCATCTCTTTTCGGAGACTTTGCGTGGACTCCCGAGACCAATTTCCCGTGGAACATGGCTTTCGCATGCGCGGCGCAGGCATGTCACGCATCGATGTATTCAGCGACGTGGTTTTCGCCTTTTCCTTCGTCCTTCTAGCGGTCTCGCTCACAGCTCCCAAGAATTTACAGGCCATCCACGATTACGCCCTCGGTTTTGTCACCTTCGCCATTTGCTTTGCCATGATCCTGGGAGGATGGTTTTCCCATTACGTCTTTTTTCGCCGCTACGGACTGCAGGATCGCGTCACAATTGTCTTAAACTCTTGCCTGCTTTTCTTGATTCTGTTCTGTGTCTATCCCTTGAAGTTTCTCTATTCAACCATCTTCGGATATTTGATTCGCAACGATTTCTCGGCCCGGTTCGCCGTCGCCGTGCAAGTTATGGGAATGCTCGCTGTCTACGCCCTGGGATTCACCATCCTTTTTTTCCTGATCGCCGCACTTCATTGGAACGCCTGGCGTCGCAGAGAATCGTTGGGCCTCAATGGCATCGAGCGGCTGCTTACTATTTCTTCCATCGTGGACGCGCTAGGCCTCGCCGCCATCGGATTAATCGCTTGCCTCGCCGCTCTGGTTCTGCCGTCCACATGGACGCTCTACTCAGCCGCTGTCTATCTCTTGCTGATCCCGTGGAAGACGCTCAACGGTCTCTATTTCGGCCGCAAAGCCCGGACGCTCCGCAAACTTGTGGCCGCTCCCATTTTGTAACCAGTTCGCGAATGATCGACTATCGACTCTATCCCGCCCTTATTTTTCCGCTCTCCTGCAAATGCTGCCATCAACTCACAAACGCCACTCTTGTTCTTAATCGCTACCCGCTGATCCCTAAGCACTCGGCCCTATTCCCTTCCTTCATCTCATCGCTTCCTGTAACATCTCCCCTGAATCCATCCCTTTACCAACGGAGTGATCAATGTTCTGCTCAAAGTGCGGCAGCAACCTTGCCCCAGGTTCTGCCTTCTGCCAGGTCTGCGGCACCGCCGCTCCAACTTCTTCCGCTGCACCCGCCATTCCCGCGGCTGGCCCGTCCATGCCAGTAATCGCGGCTCCGGTCTCTCCGCACTGGCTCCCTCCCGCTAATCGTGCGTTCGCAGGCTTTTGGCTCAGGGTGGTTGCTTATTTGATTGACAAAATGCTGCTCGGAGCCATCTTGGGCGCTATTTTCATTCCAATGTTTTTGCTTGGAGGTTTCGGCGCAGCCTTGCAATCCATCGCCACGCATGATCATCAACCCGACCCCGCCGCCATCTTCGCCTTCGCGTCCTCGATCGCGCTATTCATCGGTGCAAGCTTGCTGGCCGGTTGGCTGTATTTCGCGTACTTCGAAAGCTCCGAGTGGCAAGGCACTGTGGGGAAAAAAGTGATGAATCTTGTCGTAACCGATCTCGAGGGGCATCGCGTCACCTTCGGTCGCGCCTCCGGCCGCTATTTTGCCAAAATAATCACCAGCCTCATCCCCTTAGGCATAGGCTACATCCTCGCCGGTATCACCGAAAAAAAGCAGGCCCTGCACGACATGATCGCCAGCTGCCTGGTCCTCCGCTCCTGATAGACGAAGCTCTGCCGAGCGACTTTAGTTGATCGATAGGACCAGCTAGGTTTCAGGCTTGCATCTACGGACCGATACCCGGCTCGGGGTGAGGGGGGATTCTCGAGGCTCTACCGCCGATCTCGAGGCCAACTTCAACTCTTGAACTCTTATGGTTTTATAGCGTCTGATCTTAAACCGCGGATCGCCGTATCAGCGGCTTGCGCACCGGCGGCGGTATCATGGTCGCCATCTTGCGGATCATCGCCAGCACCAGCCGCTTATCCCCGTCCGAAAGCGTCGAGCTGTACCGCTTGATCTCTACCAGGAAGCGAATTTCGTCTTGCGAAAGCTCGCCCAGCATCTTCTGCGTCTCTTTATCCCGTGGCGTTTCCGTTCCGGGGAAAAAGTCCGCCAATGAAATATCCATGGCTTCGGCGATCTTCGCCAGCGTTTCCAGAGAAGGCACCGTGTGGCCGTTCTCCACTCGCGACAAGTAGCAGCGCAGCAATCCCGTACGCCGCTCGATATCGCCCTGCGACAATCCGCGCTGCCCGCGATACGTCTTAATGACTTCTCCAATGTTTACTTGCGGCTTTTCTTTCGGCATCTTTCCCCCACTTGAGCCCTTCGGGGTCCCAGGGTTTGTACTTGCAAACCCTGAACTAAAGAAAGGCTCCTTGCTTGAGGGGGTAGCTTAGTCACTAACAGTAGAAGTGGCAAGGACGAATTCCATGAAATATCACGAATGTGCTTCCTAAGAAACAACAGGTGCTTCCCAAGCACATTTCGCACGGCTGGGTGCTCCAGGTGTCGGGTTGATCTGGGTCTTGGTTGCAGATTTTCTTATTGGCCCGTCGGTGTCACGGTAGTCGGCTGCTGCAACCGGAACTCCAGCAGCGTCTCGCTTGGCACCTTCACCTGCTGCCCTTTGGTCAGAATCTGTACGCCCGCGCCCGCTCCGCCACCCGCAGCCGCGCCAATCGCCGCGCCTTTGCCGCCGCCGGCAATTCCGCCGATGATCGCTCCAAGAACTGCACCCCCGCCAACTTTCTTCGCGGTGTCCCCTCCGCGGCCTTTCCCTTGCAAGTTATAGTCGCTGCTCACCAGTGGATAATCTTTACCGTCAATCACCAGCCGCGTCAGCTCCAGTTGCAGTTCCGATTTCCCGGAAAATTTCCCGCCTTCATCAGCACTTGCCAGCCGGCCGTACACGTCGCTGCCGCGGCGCGCCACCAGCACCCCGCTCACATTCAAATCCGTCTCCAGGCTGGCGTGAAAAATATCGCCAACGTGATTTTTGGACGAGTCCACACCGTCAATCATCCGAATCATGATTGGCTGCCCTGCGGGCAGCGTGAAGTCACCACCGTTGTATGCCTGCGGCGGTCCAGATTGCAGCGGTGCCTGATCGTTCGGCGGGTTGTCCCGAGGAGGATTGTTGGCAGGAGAAGGTGGTGCTTCAGCCGAGCGCCGCCCCGAGCCGCGCGTGAACGTCAACGCCACAATGTCATGCGTAGGAAAGGTCTGAACATCGCCATTCACTTCAAATCGCAAAATCGCTTGCGTTCCCCCCAAGTACCTTCCCTGCAGCACGCGCCCGTCTTTCAGTTCCAGCGTGTCTGCAAAACCCATTCCCGCGAAAAGCAGTCCAGCAGCAGCCGCGATCAGCATCTTCGAAATGTTTCCTGTCCTCATCTTCCCCCTCGCAATTCCCTTCAACGATTCTGCAAAACTTCAACGCGAATCGCAATACACCTGGTAAGACACCTTGGGACTGAAACGGCCTGAAACTGAAGCGCCTTAAGACTGAAGCGTTGGATCTCCCGAAGCCCGCGTCTGGTTCTGCCTGCCTACTCCACTGCTTCGTAAAGCCGCTTGCTAATGTCCGCCATCAACGCGGCACTGTCCTTCTTTTCCTCCATTCCCCGCACCAGGATTACCAAAATGAATGGCCGCTTCGCAAACACAATCGCTGCGTCGTGGTTGATTTTTGTAATGTCTCCGGTTTTGTGCGCCACCGGAATTCCCTTCGGCAATCCCGCCGGAATTGCTTCGTTAAATTTCTGCCACTCCAGTATCGCAACCATCTCGTTCGAACTGGCGGCATCCACCGCTTTGCCTTCCGCGATCGCTTCAAGCAAGACCGCGAGCCCGCGCGCGGTAGTGGTATTGTTCAACCCTTTCTGAAAAGCTTTATTGTCCTCCACGCCGCGCAATACGTTCATTCCATCCGCGCCAAGTTCGTGCAGGGTCGCGCGAATATTTTCCACGCCCAGCTTTTCGATCAGCAGGTTCGTGGCCAGATTGCTGCTCACCGTGATCATCAGCTCGCATAGTTCGCGTAGCGTGCGCTTCTGCCCTTCGGCCTTGTACAACTCGCCTTCGGAGTCATCCGCAGCGTTGAGCATGTACGGTGAGCCGTCCACAATGCTGTGAAACTCATCCCGGATCAGCAATGTGTCGGTCAGTTTTACTTTCCCCTCCTGCGTCTGATGAAACAGCTCAATCATTACAGAGATCTTCATCGTGCTCGCCGCATGAAAAACATCGTCAGCGTGAACCGACCATTGTGCCTTTCCATCCAGCATCTTGAAATACACCGCAACGTCCGCCCCGCTCTTGGCGATGCGCGCCTGAACCGCGGCTTCAGCGGCAGCCAGCTTCGTCTCCTGCGCAGCCGCGGATCCAGGTAGGGTGAGACACAAAATCAGCAGCTTCGTAACGATCGACACAACATGAGGAATCCGATGTAGGGGCGAAGCGTGCGGCGCCCTAACTTGCCCAGCCTTAGAATTCACGCGGATATCTCTTATCTTGGTAGGAAGATCAGCCATCAGTCGCATCGCCGGGGGAATTGTGCCTGACGCTCCTGCACATTGCAATTCGTATCGGCAACGGAGAAAGCTATGAGGTTCAGTGCACGGCTCCGGCCTGCAGCGGAACTTCACCAGCAGCAATGTTAAAGCCGCCAATCTGGATAGCAGGATGCGCGCCACGCAACTCCGCTGTGTCGTAGCTGACGGAAATACTCCGCTCCTCGCCCGGCAGCAGCGAAAAATAATTGTCTTTCCAGAACACCGGAACGACATCCTGATCGTCTTTCTTATCCGCGAGCCGCAAACGAATCTGAAACGCCACGCTCGACGAAGTATTTCTCACCCGCACACGCGCGGTGCCGGTCGCCGCTCCAGGCTTTTGTTCAACCAGCGCATCCGCCTGCAACTTGACTTGCGGCAACGAATTCAATCCCGTTAAATCGCCAAATTCCGCCTGTGGCGTGTACACCGTATCCTGTTTGTGGGCCCAATCCAGGGTGTCTGCCTTCGCCGAAAGCCAATAGAAATTGTCGCTGACATTTTTTCCATTCGGGTCGCGCAAATCCAGCTTCACAAAAAATGTCATCGTCAATCCGTCTGGCTTCGGCAGATCGAACGCTTTCACCGCCGCATCCGCGGGAACATCAATCGCTTCTTCTTTGTCGGCCAGAAGCTTCGCATCCAGAGAATAAACGCGCGCTCGTACTCTCATCCCTTTGTGTTCCTGATAAGTGTCATTTACCACCGCAATGGTTTGATCGTCATAACCATACTGCACGTGCAGCGGCTCCATCGCCTTCTTCGTTCCAAAATACCCGCCGCCCGGCACCAGATAATAGTCATACAAATGCCAGATCAGCGACGGCCAGGCATTGTTCAGCATCCACTGAATCACACCCGTCGCGACGTACTTATTCCGTCCGTAGCTTTCAAACATCGCGCGCTCGCCGTCGTAAGCAACCGCTTGCGCTTTGCGCTCGTAATCCTCCAACGAAGTCGCGGTCCCATACCGTTTATTCAGTCCGTCGGTAAAAACATTCACCGTAGTAAATCGTTCCCCGCCCGCGTGGTAATTCCAGACATCATCCATCGGCCACAAATGCTCTTTCGGAATAAATCTTTTCACACTTTCAAGCGTAGGAATTGCCGGCCCTGGACTGGTCTCGGTGTTGTAGCCATACGCGCCGCCCGCAGTCGTGTCGGCCAGCCAGTACACCGGCGGGACATATTCATACGGTCCAGTCATTTTCACGCCGGAGCTTCCTGTAACCGTTGTCGGCGCTGCGCTGGCCGATGAAACCGAAGGATTCGGCCATTCCGCGTCGTGCAAAATGTCCAAATACATTTTCTCCACGTCGGCAGGAGGCGGATTATCGCTGCCATAGAGCCAGACAAAAACGCTTGGATGATTGCGCAAGCGTCGCGCCTGATTGCTCATCGAGGCTCTTGCGATGATGCGAGTGTCCCGCGTCCATTTGTCCCACAACTCCCAAGCGTCACAGCAGGTCCATCCGGGCATCACCAGAATTCCCAGTTCGTCGGTCTTGTTGAACAGTTCATCGCGATCAATGCGGCCTTCCAGGCGAATCGTATTCAGCCCCATGTCTTTCACATAGCGCAGATCGGCGTCAAGTTTTTTTGACATGGGCCGCAGAAACATATCTGGCGCCCACGCCGCGCCACGAATCAAGATTCGCCGCCCGTTAATTTTGAACAGGCGATGTCCCTTTTCCGTAAGCTCGCTGGTCACCTGCCGAATTCCAAACGAGACGGTCGCCGAATCAGAAATCTGGTTAGCGGTTTCAAACTGAAGGTTTGCTTTATAAAGATAAGGAGTCCCGATGGTGTAAGGCCACCACAGCTTTGGTTTTGAAAATTTCAGCTCGGCAAATTGCGACGCTTCGAAACGCACCGTCTTGGTTTCCCCTGCTGCAAGCTCGACCGGCTGTTTGACGGATTTCCCGTCGACCTCTGCGGCCAGGACGCCTTTTACCGCCGCAGCGGAATCATTTCGCAAGTCGGCGGAAATCGTCACATCGGCGGCAGTAAAATCCTCATTTAAATGCGTGCTCACAAACGGATCCCGAATTGCCACCGCACCAGTAGCCGTAACCGAAACTTCTTTCCAAATCCCCAAGTCCTTGTCGGCAGGCGTCGGGTTCCAATCCACCCACGTAATCCCTAGATCCTCTTTTGCAGGAGCAGTAATTTCCAGCGCAATCACATTTTTCGCGCCGGGATTGGCGTACTTCGTCAAATCAAATTCGAAAATCCGGTAAGTTCCCGCAACTTCCTGTGCGTCGGCGATTTTCTGCCCGTTGAACCAAACGTTAGCCCGGAAGTTGATCCCAGGAAAATGCACCGCGATGTTTTTCTTCGCATAGGCCGCGGGCAACGCGAACTCATTTCGCCACCACCACGAACACTTGAACGGGCTACGGTCCGGCATATCCTGATTTGCAAAAAACGTAGCGCTGGAATAATTCATGCCAGGAAAGCTTTTCAGGTTCGTGGCATAAGTCGGGTCGGGATAGGTCTTGTCGTCAACTAGAGTGCCGACCACCGTGTTAGGCACTGTGGTTTTATGCCAGCCGGTCGCAGCAAAGCCACGCTGCGAGATCTTGTCTCCGCCATCTTTGGCCTCACACGACGATTGAATTTCCCACCCGCGCAACAGCTGCAACGACTTCGTGGCCGTCTGAGCGGAAGTGGGAGACTTCGGCACTTGCGCAAACAACGGAAACGCAAACACGGAACATGCGAGCAAGACAATCAGCGAAAGGGTGCGGCGAGGCATAAACCCTCTTTCAGTGGGTAGTTTCAAAGGCGTGCAAGCGACGATGTTAAACCGATTCAATGCTGGAGAAAACTGTTTTCTGCAGAAAAAGAACAGCAGCGCGAATCACGCGGAATACAAGAATATTTCAATTTGGTGCCGGAGGAGGGAGTCGAACCCACACGCCCTTGCGGGCAACGGATTTTGAGTCCGCCGCGTCTGCCATTCCGCCACTCCGGCGGGGATAAGTAAAAATAACATGAACAGCGCCATTCGGCTATACGCCCCGCATAGCCGCAACGTACGCCGCGACACCGGACTGGACGCGCGTTCTCCGCAGCGATACTCTTTACTTCCCCGGTTCCACAGGGTTCGGACGCCGTCCGATGGGAACCGGTCATTTTCGTTATGGCTCATGCGATTGCGATGCCCTCCGGCGGTCCGTCCGATCACCGCGATCTGGCGTATTGGATGAAGCGCTCTCTCGAAGAGCTCGCCCGCCTGCGTTCCGAGCTGACCAGTCATACCGTGCATGACTTGCGGGTGGCGCTACGCCGCTGCCGTTCGGTGGCTTCGGTCATGCGCGAAATCGATCCGCATCCGGATTGGGAGGAGATGCGCGGTTGTGCGCGCAAACTCTTCCGCGCTTTGGGCGACTTGCGCGATACCCATGTCATGGCCGAATGGCTGCAAAAGTTTCATCCGGATGAGGACGCGCTGAAGCGCCAGCTGCTCGATTCGCTCGAAGCTGACGAAAAAGCAGCTCGCGATAGAGCGTTGCGCCGCGCCATGCGCTTTGACGAAAAACGTTGGACGAAATTGTCACAGTTTCTGCGTGTTCGAATCCGCAAGGTCCCGCCGGACAGCGCCGCCGCGCATTGTCTCGCCTTCGAGCGCCTGGAAGAAGCTAAAGAGCTGCACCGCCGCGCGATGCGAACGGAGAGCGCCAAACCCTGGCATGCGCTGCGTATTGGCATAAAACACTTTCGCTACACGGTCGAATCGCTCTTGCCCACCGAGCACGCCGAGTGGTGCGATACGCTCAAGCGCGTGCAGGATGTGCTTGGGAATATCCACGATCTTGACATGCTCTCTGAAACGCTTGGCAAAGCCGCCGCGAACCAGCCCGCTGAAATTCTCCAGGACTGGGAACTGCGCATAGAGAACGCGCGTCAACTCAACGTGCAAACCTACCGGCAGCTCGCACTCGGCACGGCAAGCATTTGGACTCATTGGCAGAGCGGTTTTTCGCGCGAAGAATGGGAACACTACGCGAAAGCCCGCATCCAGGCAACGCGCGCGGCCATGGACCCGAAGCCAGGCCGCAGTACCGTCATGGCGCGCATCGCCATGCGCCTCTGGTCGCAGCTGCGCCTCCGCAAAGCCGGTGAAATTTTCTCCGACAAGAAAGAACGCCGCGTATTGGAAACTGCGGCGCGACTGAGCGGCGTTCGCAATGGCGATCAGAAAAAACCGCGCGAAAAATCAGCCAAGTCGTTCTTGCTGGATTCTCCCGTCCCTCCCGGCTGGGCTTTTTCCGAATGGGAACGCGCGGCGTGGGCCATCCGATTTCAGCGTGGCGCGGAGCCGAGCCTCAAGAACAAGCGCTTCGCACAATTGGCCGCCGATCAGCAGACCAAAGTCTATCTGCTCGCGGGCATTCTTCGCCTGGCCATCGCAGCGCAAAAATCTGGCGTGACCAAGAGTTCTTCTCTTCGGTTGGAAGTTTTGCCGCCAGGATTGTTGTTGCACGTCGCTGGAGCTGAGGACAGCCCCAAAAATGCCGCCCGCTTTACCGAAGCCAAGCAGCAGCTGGAGCGCAGCTTGGGCAAAACAATTTTGATCCAGGCCGAGCCTGTTCACGACGGAAACGCAGGCACCAAAGTCGAATTGCAGCCGCCCGTACCAATCTCAATCGTTCGCTAGACCGCGCCCGACGCTAACTCGGTTCAGGACCAATATTGCTGCTTACTTCCCCTTAGCCAGCTTCCGCGCCACCCGCGGCGTAATCAGCCACAGCAGTTTCCCGGCACCCGCGTGCACCCGTTGCTGTTCGATACAAGCCACTCCCGCCTTCTTCAGCTCACTCACGCCCTTCTTCGCGCCAAGCGCGGCAGCAATCAACTCGTCCAGTTGCGGCGCATGACCGAAGCACACCGCGCTTTCCACCGCCTTCTTGCGCGACAGCTCGCGCAGAAACTCCGCAGGCTCCGCGCCCGGCAGCAAAAAGTCGCTCTTTTCGATTTTCGCTTTGGAAAAGCGCAGCGCTTCCGCGAATATTTCCGCCGTTTGCATGGCGCGAACGTACGGGCTGGAGACAAAGAGTTCTGCTTCGTCAATCAGCGCTGCAACGCTTTTCGCCACCTCCTTGGTGCGCTTAATACCATCCGGTGTCAGATAACGTTCCGGATCGGACGGGCATTTCGGATCCTCGCGATCGATCGCAATACCATGTCGAACAATGTAGAGCAGCATTTTTCTCAGTTCCCTCTCTTAAAGCTCCAACAGTATACAGACGACTTCCCCGCCGTCCGTATACAGTCATCAACCTAGTTCGGGTCAGCTCATCAGCGGCCGAAAATATAGCCGTGTATGAAACTCCCTTTCGAACAGCTCGATACTGCGATTGGCGTCGCGAATATCTTCGCTGGCGTCGCCGCGCGCTTCCACCTGCAACCCAACCGCGTCGCGCTGAAAGGCGACACGAATTCGATTGATGCGCTGGCGATGAGAGTGGTCGAGTCCTTCCGCGATTCGAACCAGCGAAGCCAGCCGCCGCGCCAGCCGCCGATCGCTGTTGTTGAGCGAGGCGTACGCCACGTGATGATTCTCCGGCTCGGCTTTTCGGTTGTGATAACGAACCACGGCCGCGGTCAGCGCTCTATCCCGCCCCTCCAGTCCCGCAATATCGCCGTTCATCGTCAGATATTCGCCGTGCTTGTGATGGCCCTTGTGGCTGATGGAATGTCCGATGTCGTGCAACAGCGCCGCCGCTTCCAGTACGACCCGAGCATCTCCGGGAAGATGGTGCAATGGCTGCAGTTGATCGAACAGCTGCAAACTCAGTTCACGCACGTGCTCCGCGTGGCGTTGATCGAGCTCCAGGCGCCGCGAAAAACTGCGCGCTCCCGCCAGAAGTTGCCGTGCTTTGGCGTTGTAGCGATGCGGTTCCTTGCGCGAAAAAGCTTCCGTGGCGATTTCGTGGATCACGCCTTCGCGAATTCCAACCGCGGGCACGGCAAGCGTGCGCACGTTCAGATACCGCCCGAGCGTGACGAAAATAATCGCCGCGATTCCCATCACGTCGGCGCGATCGCGGCGCACTCCATACGCCTTCATGCGGTCGCGGACGTCCATTCGCAATAGCTCAGGCAGGCGCTCGCGCAGCAGCGAAAGTTCCAGCGCAGGAATTCCATGGTGCCGCGGACCCGGCGCCACGTTCGCAAGAGTTTCGGCGTTGCCGCCCAGCGCCACCATCAGACCGTCCGCCAGATTCGGCCGCGCCGGAAGCTTCGATTCCAGCAGCGCGCGCAAATACCGCCGAACCTGCTCGGCCTCCGCCGGACGTATTTCGCCGTGCAGGTTGAGCGTGGACATCAAGCGAACCGTGCCAACCGGAAGCTGCGCGGTTTTCAGAATGGTATGATCCTGCAACACGCTGATTTCCAGGCTGCCGCCACCCAGGTCCGCAATGCATCGCGCTTGCGCCTCCGGACCAAGCGCCGCGAAAACTCCTTCTCTGCCCAGCCGTGATTCTTCCAGCGCGCTGATCACCTCGACGCGGATCCCGGATTTCACGCGAATGCGCGTGACGAATGCTTTGCGGTTCACCGCTTCGCGCGTCGCGCTGGTCGCGACGGCGCGGTAGCGCGTCACTCCAAACTCGTCCATACAATCGCGAAAATGGCGGAACGCCTTCGCGGCCTTCTTAAAAATGTCTTCGCTGAAACGGTTGCGGACGAACACTCCTTCGCCCAGCCGCAGCGGATAGCGTTCGTTGTGGAGTGGTTCGATGTCCAGCGCCGAATAGGCGCGCACAATGGAAAGCCGCACTGCGTTCGAACCGGCGTCTATCGCGGCGATGTGGACCGGCTCAGGCATTTAGGTTTCTATCGCCAGAGGTGCGCGAGCGCCGAAGACGGCGTGTACTTCGTGCTGCGAATGCCCAACTGCTCGCCAATGCGCTGCCGCAAAAGTTTGTTGACCGTCGGCACGCTGGCCTCGCCATCGAGTTCCAGAAAATTATGCCGTTTCGCCACGGCTTCAAATTCCCTCTTGATCATTGTTTGGTAGCGAACGAAGGACCAATACAGATCGTGCGAAAGCGACATATCGCGCCCGGCTTCCCAGTAGCTGATGGCCTGCGCTTTGCGAAATTCGCGGCCAAACGCAGTTTCCGGCCGCACGTTCAGCCAGAAAGTAAGGTTTGGGCGCAACGCCATCGCATACAACCCGCTCAGATAATCGCGATTGATTCCGCGCACCACGCTGCGCGCAATCAGCGTGAAAATATAACGGTCCGCCAGGACCACCGCGCCGGACTTCAACGCCGGTATGATGCGATGCTCCAGTTGATCGAAAAAATCCGTGCAGTACATCAGCGCCAGCGTCAGGCGGGTTACCGCATTTTTCGCAAGTAGTTCGTCAATGTCCCGGCCCACCAGATTCGAACGCCGCAACCCACTGGTCTGTACCGCAAATCCTTCCGACTCCAGCCACTCCTGCAGAAGGCTGATTTGCGTTGAACGCCCCGAACCATCCATGCCTTCGATCACTATCAGCGTGCCGGTGATATCGCTGGAATCGAATCCCGGAAGCGGTGCTGCGAAAAACGCGCTGGCAGCCTCTTCCTCCGTCTGCGGCGCAACTTTTGGCTGCGACCCCGCCGAGGGTGCCGCCAACGATGGTTCTGCGACAACTGCGGGCGTTTTTTCCTTGTCCTTTTCGTGGTCCGGCATTTATTCCGCCTCTGCGGCGCGCGGCGCAAAACGCTTCAGATCGATTTTAGAGGCGACGATATCGCGCATTTGTTTCTGCAATTTGTTCACTGGCAGAGTCCCGTCCAGCACTACAAAGTTATCCGATTCCACCATCTTGTCGTAGCCATCCAGAATCCTCGACTGAAACAACCTGAAACTTTCTGGACGGTCGTAGGAAAGCCCCAGGTCCATTCCCGCTTCGTAATATTTCAGCTTGGGACGTCCGCTCAAGATGCGCTGCACCGCTACGTCCAGCGGTGCGCGAAAATAAAACGTGATGTCCGGCACCGGTGCGAAGCGATAAAGATTTCGCAGCCATTTCTGTGGGCACCCGCGCGCCCCGTCGCGCGCAAACGCGGTGTAAATATAACGGTCCGCCAGCACCAGGTAATCGCCCTGCAGCAGCGGCATGATCTGGCGTTCGCAGCGATCGGCAAAATCCGCTGCGTGTAATAACGAGAATGTCGTCGGAGTCAGCAGGCGCCGCTGTTTCCCTCGCCGCGTCGCCGATTTCACCAGCGGAGACGAATTCCATTCCGTAAAGTGCAACCGGTATCCGCCAATTTCCAGCCATCGCTTTAGCAAATACAGTTGTGTGCTTTTTCCCGAGCCGTCCGTTCCTTCCACAACAATCAGCGCCCCTGGATACGCACGATTGGGAACGGGCCTTCCCGGCTGCGGCAGCGTGGACTTCGGCGCTTCAGGCCTGCCTTGCTTTGTTAACGTCTCCTGGCTTTCCATAAGTGGCTTGGCGAATCCTGACTGTGAACAGATTAGACCGGGATTGTTACATCTGAATTACATCACAAGGATCGCGTGCCGCGCAAAGGGCTGCCGGTAAACGCGAATTTTCTTTTCTTAGAAGACCGCCACTTTGATGCGCAGGAATTTCTTCGGATTCTGCCGGAAATCCCCGATCAGCAATCGCAAATCCCCCGTCAGTCCGGTCAGGTTATCGTAAAGTTTCGGATCGGAAAAAAGTTTCCCTGCGGTTGTGGTGTTGTCGTTCAGTTTTGCCGTCGCTGACGCCAGGTTCCCGCTGGCATCGCGCAATTTATTATACAGTTCATCGTCCGTCGCGAGTTTTCCCAGCGAGCCCTTCCCGTTTCGCACGTCGCCGATCATCGTATTCCCATTTTCGATCGCTTTTTTGGCCTCGTCGTACAACGTCGGGTCGTTCAATAGTTTTCCAATCGTCCCTTTTCCCGCGCGCGCATCATTCACCACTCCATTTACGTTATCCAGCGTGGTGTTCGCCTTGCTGTACATCTCATCGGAAGACACCAGCTTGCCCAACGTGCCGCGCCCCTTCTGTATGTCACCAACCATCTCATTGCCCTTGGCCAGCAAACCGTTCAGATTCTTGTAAGCCTGATCATCGGTCAGCAATTTTCCGAGAGTTCCTTGCCCACTTTCCAGTCTGGCAATGACATCATGGATATCGACCGTCAATCCTTGCATGCTCGCCATCACATCGGACAACGCCTGCTCTGCAGTACCCGGTACTTCCTGATTCTCTTTCAGCGGCACTCCGGTAAATCCGCGCGTGATGTTCACGTACCGATTGCCCAGCAGCCCCTCGGTCACCAGTTTGGCCGTCGAGTCCGTCAGAATATCCGATTGAAAACGCTTGTCCAGCCGCATGATCAACTCAATATTGCGGCTCTTTTCCGGGACATGTCCCGGCGTGTGCGGCACAATCCTGATGGACTCCACGTTGCCGATGTCGACGCCATCCAGCCGCACCGGCGCTCCGTTCGTAACTCCCGCAACTTCCGGCAAATAGGTCCGCAAACGGTATTTCGGCCCCAGAAATCCCGCGCCAGTAACATAAAATATTCCCACCGCGATCACCAAGAGCGCCACCAGCACGAACAGTCCCACGCGCAACTCTGTCCAGGTCAGTTGTTTGCGCTGCGCCATTCTTCGACCGCTCCTTTTTCCGTGCGCTCCAGCCTACCTTACCTTCACACCAAAAATCGCTTCAAATACGGATCCTTCGCCGCCACAAGTTCTTCCGGTGTCCCTTCGAAAAATACTTTCCCGTCGCGCAGCACCGCAAAACGCGTGCTCGATTCTTCGCCGTCAGATTCGCGTCCACGTGGTTTGTGGCTGTTCGGCAAAACGCGATTCTTCACAATGTCAAAGTGAAAATTCGCCAGCGCAAATCCATCCTGCAACCGGTGCGTAGCCAGCAGCGCCGTCACTCCGTAAATATCCCGCAACCGCAAGATCAAGGCGATGATCGTCTGTGACGTCACCGGATCCAGCCCCGCCGTGGGCGAATCATATAGCACGATTGGCGGCCGCGTAATCAGAGCTCGCGCAATCGAAGCACGCCGCTTCATCCCTCCGGAAAGCTCCGACGGCACAAGATCGATCGCATGTTCCAGTTCCACGAAGCGCAGCGCCTCTTTTACTTTCGGCGCGATCTCTTCTTCCGCCACTTTCTCCTCGCGCAAACGGAACGCCACATTTTCTTCAACCGTCATGGAATCGAACAGCGCGCCTTCCTGAAAGACGAATCCAATCTCGCGTCGAAAATCCAGCAACTCCTTTTCTTCCATCTCGGATATGTGCCGGCCTAAGACCTTGACGTCGCCTTCTTGCGGTTTAAGCAGTCCCGCGGCCATCTTCAAGCTAAGCGTCTTGCCCGTCCCGGTTTCTCCCAGCAAGACCAACGTCTCTTTGGGAAACACTTCGAACGACAGCCCGCGCACAATGTCCCCTTCGTCAAATCCCAGTCGCACATTGCGGAACGAGACGGTCGCTTCCATGCTCTTTTAGAAAACCTTGTCCGCGAGATATAGCGCCAGCTTGGTCAGAAAAGTGTCCGCCACAATGATCATCACCGACGACACCACCACCGCCTGCGTCGTCGAGCGCCCAACTCCCTGCGTCCCTCCGCGTACCGTCAACCCTTTGTAACAGCCGACTGTCGCCAAGATAAATCCGAAGATCAGCGGCTTCATCATGCCCTGCATAATGTCGGCGAAATCCAGCGCATCGATGGCCCGTGTCCAGAATTGCACCACGCCCAGCCGCAACGAAAACACCGCCGCCACGCATCCTCCCACCAGCCCGATGAAATCGGAAATCGCCGTAAGCAGCGGCAGCACCAGAATCGTAGCCACCACGCGCGGAGTCACCAGCTTGCGGCTGGGGTCGGTTCCCATCGCCCGCATCGCATCTACTTGTTCCGTCACCAGCATGGACCCGAGTTCCGACGCAATTCCCGAAGCGCATCGCCCGGTGACCAGTAAACTTGTCAACGTCGGCCCCAGTTCGCGAACCAGCGCCAAGGAAACCGCGTCGCCTGTCAGCGACGTTTGCCCAAATCGCACAAACTGCGACGCCGTCTGCAGCACCATCACCGCGCCGATAAAAAACCCGGTCAGCAGCACAATCGGCAGCGAACCCACGCCAATCTGGTCCATCTGGTCCAGGGTGTCCTGAAAATAATGCGGCCCGGAAAATACGTTAGTGATGGACTGAGCTGCCAGGTAGGAATATTCCTGCACTTGCAGGACTGCTCGCTTCGCGCTGCCAATCAGAACCTGGGATATCGACGCCGTCGGGGGCGCGGGAGTTTCGTCGCTGGAGACCTGAAGAGGCGTGTCTTCCACGTTTCCTTATTCCGCCAAAAATTCCGCCGTAACTCTGGCGCAATGCTTTTTCCGGCAACCGCGTGACCAATTTCCGCCACCACGCGCCGTCACTTAGCCCGGCAAAACCACTTGGACGAAAGCGTAACTGTGCCGCCCACCGCCGTCAAGGCAACTTGTCTCAAGCAACCCCTCAAGCCGTATTGTTCATCGATATGGATGCAGGCGCTAAATGGTGACAAAGTGGTGACAAACTCCTGCGCCCCAGCTCATTGAATCGTGATACAAAGAATTTGGCGCGCCGCCTATCAAACGGCGAAGGACTGGCTCGTCCGAGAATTGGGTTTCAACAATTCTAATTTCTTCGCGGTGCTTTTGCGTTTTAACTTTACATAAAAGAGCATACGCCATGAGGTTGACAAAAGCCTGCAGCATCCTGGGCATCCTCGCGTTCCCCTTTTCTCTTTTAGCCTCTTTGGGTCGCGATGCAACCTCCGTCCAGGAAGACGTCGCCAAAATGCAAGCCACTCTGCACACCAGCAGCGGCAATTCCTATACGCTACATGAAATCCAAACCCCGACCGCTGTTGCGATAAAGGAATACGCGTCGCCCGTGGGCCAAGTCTTCGCCGTCACCTGGAAAGGCCCCTTCCATCCTGATCTGCGCCAGCTTCTTGGCCGGTATTACGACGAATACGTCCAGGCCGTTCGAACGCGGCGCGCCCAACGCGCCGGCCGCGGCCCAATCCTGATCCAACACGCAGGTCTGGTCGTTGAAGTCTCCGGCCATCTCAGGTCATTCACCGGCAGAGCTTATATCCCGCAGCAGCTACCCGCGGGCATTCGTGTCGAGGACATAAAATGAAGCCCGTGCGACCACACGAATTTCTTTCGTTGTTCTTGGCAGGAATTCTGACCTCAACAGTTGGTTGCGGCGGTTCGAGCACCAGCACCAGCAGCGGCGGCGGCTCGACCACCGCAAACAACGTTCAAACCATCACCGTAAACACCGGTCCCACGGCAGGCCCTCCCATCAATTCTCCAGCGATCAACGAAGCCTTCACCAGCGTCACCGTTTGCGCGCCTGGCAGCAGTTCGAATTGCCAGACCATCAGCGGCATTCTCGTGGACACGGGTTCCCCCGGCTTGCGCATTCTCTCTTCAGCTCTGACTATTTCGCTGCCTCAACAGACTGGCACTGGCGGCAACGCCGTCGTCGAGTGCCTGCCCTTCGTGGATGGCTTTACCTGGGGACCAGTCCAGACCGCCGACCTGAGCATAGCGGGTGAGCAAGCCAAAAATCTGCCCATTCAGATCATCGGCGGCACCGCTTTCACGAACATCCCAACCAGTTGTTCGAGCAACGGCGCCGAAGAAGACGACCTGAAAAGTCTGGGCGCAAATGGCATATTGGGAGTTGGCAGCTTTGTCCAGGACTGCGGCGATGCCTGCACCACCACTGGCTCGAATAACCCCGGTTTGTATTACACCTGCACATCTTCGTCCTGCTCGGTCACCACCGAAAGTCTCACCGAACAGGTCGCCAATCCCGTGGCCTTTTTTGCCTCCGACAACAACGGCGTCATCATTGACTTGCCCGGAGTCACCGGAGCGGAAGCCAGCATCTCCGGCTCTCTCGTCTTCGGCATTGGCACTCAGTCCAACAACGCGCTGGGCAGCGCGACTGTCTACACCATCAATCCCTCAACCGGCGATATCACCACCAGATTCAACAACAACACCTACAGCGGTTTCCTGGACACCGGTTCGAACGCCATCTTTTTCCTGAACACCGCTGCCACCGGGTTTCCCACCTGCACCGACCTCACCTTCTTCTACTGCCCGACCTCCACGCAGACTCCCAGCGCCACCAATCAAGGGGCAAACGGCGCCAGCGGCACGTTCACTTTCACCGTCGCCAACGCCGACACCCTCACCAGTAACGGCACTATCGGTGTAGCCAACGGTCTTGCCGGTCCCAACTCCATCGCCAACACCTTCGATTGGGGCCTCCCCTTCTTCTTCGGCCGCAAGGTCTACACCGCCATCGAAGGCCAAAACACCCCCGGCGGCCTCGGCCCCTACTGGGCCTACTAATTCACGCATCGTAGGGGCGCAGCGTGCTGCGCCCCAGCTTGCGCGGGCGTATAACGAATCGGCCCTATCTGTTTCCCAATTTTTCTGAATAGAAAATCGATGAAGGTTTGACGCTCAGACCGTTCCATTCACCATCACAAAAAACCACATCTGAAAAAAATCCCCGCTCGCATGCAACGACTCCTGCTCCTCCAACCACTCCTGCACCTCGGCCCGCGGAACGATTCCATCCTCCGCCGCCTTCATTAATGACCCCGCCATCACGCGCACAAAAAAATCATGCGGCGAAGAAATCGCAAACGTCTCCGCTTTCACATTTTTTAGTCCAGCCTTTCTCGCCAGCGCCGGCAACTCCCGCGCCGAATTCGGATTCGGCATCGTCGCCGCCACCAACGATGTCATCTTCCGCGTGAGCGCTGGTTTGTTCGAATACACGGCCGTGCAGTCCAGTTCCGTGTCAATCAGGCAGACTTGGCCGCCAGGCTTCACCACCCGCTTCATTTCATGAATGGCCGCGACCCGGTCCGGAAGGTACAGAAAAACTCTCTCGCAGCGCGCCACATCAAAAAAATCGTCCGCATAAGGGATCGTGCAAGCCTCGCCTACGCGGAATTCCATTCCTTCCCTCTTGCCACATCGTCCGCTCGCAACCTCGATCATCGCCGAGCTGATATCCACTCCCGCCGCAAGCCCCTTCGGACCGGTAATCTCCGCCAGCGGAAAAGTGGCTCCGCCGATTCCACATCCGACGTCGAGCACCTTGCTGCCTGCAACCAGGTTCAAGCGCTTCGCAGCTTCCCTTCTGAAATTCATGACGTCAGCGTGGTTATCAAGGAACTCCAAGAACTCAATGAAGTAAGCCGGTGAATGATCCGGCTGCGTAAAGTTGCCAATTTTCGACATTGAATGTGTTGGCCTCGCGAAAGTTGCCGCGAACCATATCACGTCAATTCCCAACAAGCAAAGTTGCCTTCCGGGCATCGCTGCAATCGACTGGACGCGATAGGAATCGGTTCTTGCCAGGTTGGACCCAGCGTCACCGATTGTTGACCCGCCAGAACCTCGAACTGAATGCGTTCATGTAAGTCTCAGTAAAATCGGCACTTATTTTCCATAGCCATTGGCGACAGAAATGCCTTATTACCCGGTGCTGCCGCGCGTGGGTGCAACCTTCTATGGACACTGCTCAAGCAAAATGGTTTTTGCGAGTCTTCACACACGGTAAGAAGCTGGACAAAGTTACGATCAGAGAGCTATATCTGTCGGGCTACCTCGCAATCGAATTGCACTCGCCCGGAAACGACCCCCATCCGACAGTCATCACCGAAAAAGGCAAGCGCGCTCTCGGCAGCATTAAAGCTTAGGTGTTCGGAACTCCCTTATCGATTACCGCTAATGTTAATGGGTCACTACGCCGCCAGCTGTTGAAAAGTTCTAAGTCGCCCAGGAACTCGATCGCCCCTCAGGTCGTCCTTAATATTGGGCTCGATCTCGGCGTTCTCTCTCCGACGCTATTTGCAATGTTCGTGCTCATGGCCGTCGTCACAAACCCCTGCCATCGCATCCACCTGCAAGCCTTGTCGACTCCACGTGGGCCCGAATGGTCCAGCTAGTGCCCGGATAGCGCGCCAAGCCAAATCGGGAAGTGGCCGGCTACAGAACTGCAGGCGCCTAGACGCAACTCGTCTCGGCGGTTAAACTCTTTTTCACTTTTCTAATTTCTATTTTCAGGATTCTGACCACATGCTTCGTTTCTACACCGCGGGTGAATCGCACGGACAAGCACTACTGGCTTTTCTGTCCGGCCTGCCCGCCGGTCTGCCGATTGACCTGGAGTTCATCAATCGCGAACTGCATCGCCGCCAACTCGGCTACGGACGCGGTGGCCGCCAAAAAATTGAAAAAGATCGCGTGGACATCTTCGCCGGAGTACGCCACGGACAAACGATCGGCGCTCCCATCGCACTCCGCATCGAAAATCGCGACTGGGCCAACTGGGAAAAGATTCTTGCCGTCGAAGCCTACCCCGAAGACGATTCCACCGCAAAAAAATTAGTAGCTCCACGCCCCGGCCACGCCGACCTCGCCGGTTCACAAAAATTTAATTTTCACGATGCACGCTATATCCTCGAACGCGCCTCCGCCCGCGAAACCGCAGCCCGTGTAGCAGCCGGCGCGTTAGCCAAACTGCTCCTCCGCGCGCTCGGCACCGAAATCGCCGGCCATACCGTTCAAGTCGGCCACACCTGCATCGATCGCGCTCCCTCCTGGGACGAAATCCAAGCCATCTCCAACGATCTCGAATCCCCGCTCCGCTGTGTCGATCCCGCTGCGCAAGACAAAATGAAAGCGGAAGTGGATGCCGTCCTCAAAGCCGGCGACACCGTGGGCGGCATCTTCGAAATCGTCGCCCACAATGTTCCCGTTGGCCTCGGCTCACACGCGCAATGGGACGAAAAACTCGATGGCAGGCTGGCGCAAGCCGTCATGAGCGTCCAAGCCGTAAAAGGAGTCGAAATCGGCGCAGGCGTCCTGGCCGCAGGCTCGCTCGGCAGCGAGGTCCAGGACGAAATTTTCTATGACAACGCCACGCGTAAATTCTCCCGTTCCTCCAACCGCGCGGGCGGTCTCGAAGGCGGCATCACCAATGGCCAAGACGTCGTCGTGCGCGGCTACCTCAAACCAATCTCCACCTTGCGCCGCGCCTTACGCACCGCCAACATGATCACCAAGGAACCGGTCCAGGCTGCCTACGAACGTTCTGACTGGTGCGTCGTACCTGCTGGCGCCGTCGCTGCCGAAGCCATGGTTGCACTTGTCCTAGCCGATGCTTTTCTGCAAAAATTCGGAGGGGACTCCCTGCAGGAGCTTCGCCGCAACTTCGAGGGCTATGCCAAACAAATCCACGACTTCTGAAGCGCCTAATTCGAAATCAGCTACTCCTCATTCGAATGACGCCGAAACGGCCGCCACGGAGACCAACGCCGCGCCGCAACCCAGCGGCCCCGCGCGCAAAATCTATACCATCGTCAAATACGGCGATCCCATCCTTGAAAAGCCCTCCAACATTATTTCCAAATTTGACGCCGAACTCGCCGAACTCGCCGAAGATATGTTTGCCACCATGTACGCCTCGCAAGGCATCGGCCTCGCCGCTCCGCAAATCGGTAAAAGCATTCGCCTGGCGGTAGTAGACGTCACCAGCGGAAAAAATCCCGAAGCCAAAATCGTCCTGGTAAATCCGGCAATCATCGCCAGCGAAGGCGAAAAGCGCGAAGAAGAAGGCTGCCTCTCCATTCCCGGCTTTCGCGGCTATGTCGTCCGCCCCCAGTTCGTGACCATCAAAGCCCAGGACGCCAAAGGCGAATACTTCGAAATCCGCGGCGAAGACCTACTAGCCCGTGCCTTCTGCCACGAAATCGATCACCTCAACGGCATCCTCTTCCTTCAGCACCTCAGCATGCTCAAGCGCGACCTGATCCGCCGCAAAATCAAAAAATTAAAAAAACAAGGCGAGTGGTAGGTTCTTTCTCCGCGAATCCTCTGCGTTCTCTGCGTCTCTACCCTGAAAATTTAGTTCATGCTGGGAGCGCGCTAAGTGTGACGGTGCGTCCGCGGCTCTCGAAGCGTTTAACGGGGTAGCGGATCAGCCCTTGAGGTCCAAGATGGTTGACTCGCAGGTCTACGTACTGGCGCTGCTCTTTGAGCACGGTGATCCAAAATCACCTGTAGCGAATGTCCTACAGCCAGCAAAGCACGCTTCTTCCAGCCAGCCACTCGGCCATCGCCTCCAACTGCCCCGTCATCGTCCCCCAACGTCGCGTCTGCTGCCACAGCTTCCCATCAGCTTCCATCCGTCGAAGATGCACTTCCACGGTTTCCTTATGCACCCCCAATCCTGCACAACACCGCTACATCGTCTCCATCGCTTCCTCCACCCTGCGCCGGTGAGCCTCTCTTCCTTCTCACTCTGCTCTGCGTGCTCCCCGCCGCAGCGGGGGCTACAATCTAAAGTTCGTAACAGCTTCCGACCAGACTGCGTTGCGGGCTTCCCGCGCCACAGAGACTCGGCCTCGAACCGGCCCAGGTTTCCCGACCCTGCACCTCTTGCCCATTTTCATCCTCTACAAGTGCCGCACAGCGCCATGACGGACTGCGTTAACTTTTCTTTTGCCATCGCTCCATAACAAGCATTGTCATCCTGAGCGCGGCGAAGGATCTCAACGTATACTTCCACCCGGACCTAAACCGTGCGCCTACTCTTCTGCGGCACCCCAAACTTCGCCGTCCCCACCCTCAAGCACCTCTTCGCCCAACCTGACTTTGAAATCGCAGCCGTCATCACCCAACCCGACCGCCCCAGCGGCCGCGGCCAGGAAGTCTCCTTCTCCCCAGTAAAACAAACCGCCCTGGCCGCCAACGTCCCCGTCTTCCAGCCAGAAAAAATCCGCACCCCGGAATCCGAACAATTCCTTCGCCAAGCCCATTCCGATGCCATCGTCATCATCGCCTACGGCCAAATCATCCCCGCGCGTCTCCTGAACATTGCCAAGTTCGGCTGGATCAATTCACACGCTTCCCTCCTCCCGAAATACCGCGGCGCAGCCCCCATCCAATGGGCCATCGCCAACGGCGAAACCAAAACCGGCATCACCACCATGCGCATTGATGCCGGCATGGACAGCGGCGACATGCTCCTCCAACGCGAAACGCAAATCGCTTCGAACGAAACTACCCCCGAACTGGCAACGCGCCTGGCCGAACTCAGCGCTGACGCACTGGCTGAAACACTCCGCGGCCTCCGCGACAGCACTCTCCACCCAACCCCGCAAGACCATTCGAAAGTATCAATGGCGCCTCTACTAAAAAAAGAAGACGGCCAAATCAACTGGAACCTCCCTGCCCACGCAATCTTCAATCGCATGCGGGCTTTCACTCCTTGGCCCGGTGCCTACACTCAGTTCCGCGACACCACTTGCCACGTTCTAGGCCAGCCGGTGTCTAAAGACCATCGGATTGTAGGGGCTGGACCCTTCGCCGCCGGTGAAATTCGCTTCGAACGACCCGAATTACTTGTCTCCTGCGGCGAGGAAACTCTTCTGCGGGTTTCCAGCGTCAAAGTGAAAGGGCGACAAGAAGTCTCCGCGCTCGAATTCGCCAACGGCGCACATTTGCAATCCGGAGAACATTTCCGCTGACGTTGCGTTGCGCGTTACTGTACGCTCAGGCATACTCAGCTTTCGTCGCAGAACAAAGGCCTAGCCGTTATTCCGGCCGACCAGCGGCCCTCAGGCCAACGAGTGGCGGTCATTGTGTCCGACGAGTGACTGTCATTCCGAGGAGCGAAGCGATGAGGAATCACTCCTCTTCGATTTGAGCACGACGGATCATCGCGCGTTGCACTCAGAATAGGTTGGGCGCCTGGTTTAATAGTGAACAATTTTCGTTTAGCGGTTTCGAAACATGAAATCACGGTAAGTCGTCACGCAACTCGGGAGCACGTACTTGAAACCACTTAGCAAATCGCAGCACCTCTGGGGTGTATCCAAACGCCATCCATCACCCACCCTTTGGAATGGCCTGGCACGCGCCTCCGCCTCCTCGTTACTCGCCGCGCTGCTGATTCAGCCCGCGGCAATTCTGGGCGACACCCCTGACGATCACTCGAACTCCGCTCCGCCGAAGGCGGACCCGGTCGAATCCGATCCGATAATGAAAGTCATGCAAACCGAACTACAGCGGGCCACCACCGATCTTGCCAAGACCGATCCCGCTCCCTACTACCTCAGCTACACCCTCTACGATCAGTCCCAGATTGTGCTCGCTGGCGCTTACGGTTCCCTGCTCACCAACAGCGGCAATCACCGCCGCCAGGTCGATGTCACCACTCGTGTCGGTTCCCCTGCGCTGGACAACACTCACGGCCAAAGCCGCGGCAGCGGCATGATGTCGGGCAGCATTCCCTTTGGCACCGACTCCGATGCCATCGCCCGCGTTCTGTGGGAACTGACCGACCGAGGCTACAAACGCGCCTCGCCCGCGTTCCTGAACGTCAAGACCAACACCGCCGTTCGCGCCGAAGAAGAAGACAAATCCCCAGATTTTTCCAAAGAGCCCGCGGTGGTGCACACCGGCGAGGAAGTGAGCCTTCCGGATCTCGATCGCCCAGCGTGGGAAGCCGAAATTCGCCGCGTGTCCGCCGTATTTCGCAAATATCCCGAGGTGTATTTCGCCAGCGTCGTCTTGCAGGAACAAAACGCCAAAGAACGCATGGTCACCAGCGAAGGCACCGCAATCGTTACTCCCAGCGCCTCCACTCGCTTGATCATGGAAGCGCAAACCCGCGCCGACGACGGCATGGATCTTCTTCGCGTGGAAACGTTCCAAGCTCCATCCGCAAAAGGTTTGCCTGCAGAAGCTGAATTAATTGCCAAAGCCGAAAAAATGGCAACCGACCTCGACGCGCTTCGCAAAGCTCCGGTCGCCGAACCGTACGACGGACCTGCGCTGCTTAGCGGCCGCGCGGCCGCCGTCTTTTTTCACGAAGTGCTCGGTCACCGCCTGGAAGGCCACCGCCAGCGCGATGAAGACGAAGGCCAGACCTTCACCAAAAAAGTCGGCCAGGAAGTCATCCCAAAATTCCTGAGCATCGTGGACGATCCCACTACTGGTGAAATCAACGGCGTGAAATTGGCGGGCACCTACGAATTCGACAGCGAGGGAGTTCCAGCGCGGCGCGTGGAACTGATCACCAACGGCGTACTGAAGAGTTTTCTGACTTCGCGCATGCCCATCAAAGGTTTCGAACGTTCCAACGGCCATGGCCGCAATCAGCCCGGACTGATGCCAACCGGGCGCCAGGGAAATCTGCTTGTCACATCCTCGCAAACCGTTCCGGAAAAAGATCTCCGCCAAAAATTAATCGACGAAGTAAAAAAACAAAACAAACCCTACGGTCTCTATTTTGACGACATCCAAGGCGGCTTCACGCTGACCACCCGTTCCCTGCCGCAAGCGTTCCAGGTGCTTCCGGTAATCGTCTACAAAGTTTACGCCGACGGGCGTCCGGATGAACTGGTTCGCGGCGTAGACATTGTTGGCACTCCGCTGGCCGCACTCACCCGCATCATCACCACCGGCGACCAGCAGCACGTCTTCAACGGAGTGTGCGGCGCGGAAAGCGGCAACGTTCCGGTTTCCGCGGTTGCTCCCGCCATGCTCTTCTCTGAAATGGAAGTGCAAAAGCGCGCGCACGAACACGACCGCCCTCCGATTCTGCCGCCGCCCGGTTTTGAAAATTTGCCAGCCAAACAAAAAGTGCCGGCAGCCAAGGCTGGGGTGACACAATGAAAGCCAACTCCGCGAAAGCCGCTTCCGTGAAAAGCCAAACCATGAAGATTACTCGGCACATCCTGATCGCGTTTCTGATCGTTCTTCCCTTCGCCGCGAGGCCGGCCGTGTCTGCTCCAAAAGATGCCGACGGCAACAGCGGCGATGTAATGCTTGCAGCCAAAGTGGCAGCCAAGGGCGATCCCGTTCTCACCGCGCTGCTCGTCGAAATGGGGCGCTCCAAATCGCAATTGAAAATGGATCAATTGCAAACGCCTTACTACATCGAATATCGCGTCAGCGACATCGAGGACTTCACCACCGAAGCGGCATTCGGCGCGACGCGTGAAGATCAAAGAGTTCATGTCCGCCTGTTGCGCGTTGTGGTGCGTCTCGGCGACTACAAACAGGACAGCTACTTCGGCCAAGGCGTTGGCGGAAACGCACTGCTTCCTCTCGACAACGACCCGATCGCTTTGCGTCACCAGATTTGGCTGGCCACCGATGAAGCTTACAAATCCGCGGGCGAAGCGCTCACGCAAAAACAATCGATCCTGAAACAGTTCAACGGAGAAGAACATGCCGTCGACGATTTTGCGAAATCAACTCCGGTGCAACTGGTCGAGCCGACGCTTTCCCTGAAAGCCGACGACTTGGAGTGGAAAAAGACTCTTGAGTCTGTTACTGACATGTACCGCCAGTATCCGGACATACAATCGGTGACAGCTTCCGCGCGCTTCACCGTGGTCAACGACTACCTGCTCAACACCGAAGGCACGGTCACGCGCAACGGCCATGCGGTTTACTCCGTGCAAATCAGCGCTGCGACGCAAGCTCCTGACGGGATGCGCCTGGGCCGCACGCCCGCGTGGACGGTCGCGAAACCGAGCGAGCTGCCCAGCAAAGAAAAACTTCTGCACGACACCAAGGAAGCGCTCGACACCCTGGTCGCGCTGCGGCAGGCGCCCATCGTCGAAGAAGAATATCGCGGGCCAGTGCTTTTTTCCCCCGACGCCGCGGACGACGTGGTCGCTTCGCTGATCGGCAGCAATGTGCTTGGCCGCAAACCGCAACTGGGCGCGCCCAATCGCACTACCGGAACGTTTGCCACCAGTTACAAATCGCGCATCCTTCCTCCGTTCATGGATGTGGTTGACGACCCCACGTTGAAGGACTTTGGCGGCAAAAGCCTTACCGGCTCCTACGAAGTGGACAGCGAAGGCGTCAAGTCCGAGCCTGTTGACATCATTCAAAAAGGCGTGCTGACCAATTATCTGTTGGGCCGCACTCCGATTCGCGATTTTCCGGAATCGAATGGTCATGGCCGCGCGGCTCCCGCGGCTGCTCCGGGACCGAGTCTCGGCGTACTGCTGATCAAAAGCTCCGAAGCGCAATCGCCGGATGCGCTGAAAAAACGCGTGCAGGAAATGGTCAGCAATCAGGACAAGCCTTATGGTTATCGTGTCGAGACCATGGCCGGGACTGCGCCGCGCCTGCTCTACCGCGTCTACGGCAAAGACGGCCACGAAGAACTGGTGCGCGGCGCGGTGTTCAGCGAACTCGACGTGCGCGCGCTGCGCAGCGATTTGAGCGCCGTCGGCAACGATCCGCTGGTCAGTAATCGTACCGGCGGAATTCCGTCCACGGTAATTGCGCCTTCCCTGCTGTTCGACGAGTTGCAGGTGAAGCGCGCGGATACCAGCAAGGATAAGTTGCCGTACTATCCGGCGCCGCCGTTGATGAAAAAGTAGTATTGCAACGCGGACCAGATGAAGAGAGATTCCTCGCTGGGCTCGGAATGACGGCTGTAAAACTCGGAATGACGGATA